>OBJA01002381.1_pt1 | contig 10934 bp, 12 predicted proteins | sample 1519751 | NCBI WGS metagenome assembly OBJA01 (sample SAMEA3881238, study PRJEB22517) | soil metagenome | biome: lake sediment; feature: soda lake sediment; material: sediment, water from around vicinity | place: India | collected 2013-12-23 | depth 3 m
TCGCCTTCGCTCCTCGATTGTTAATTGAGTCGCCTTCGCTCCTCGATTGTTAATTCCCGTAATAGCATGAACTTGTTCTGTCCTTATTACGGGACGAGAGTCTTGTCTCTATTGTCAAGATGAAAAAAATGAAAAAAGGTTACGCTTAACTGTGTTAAAAATAATGAAATATCTCCTTTTGTTCAATTAACCTGAGGTTCTCTTCTCCTGTTTTCAAAAAAACAGTATCTCTGTTCCAAATTAAACCACCTGGCTTCCGGGTAGCACTTCTTTGGCAGGTCCAACCAAGGCGAGGCTGCCATCGGCATTCTCGGCCGAGAGGATCATTCCCTCGGAGAGCAGGCCCCTCATCTTTCTCGGTTCGAGGTTGGCAATAAAGCACACCTGCCTGCCGATCAATTCTTCGGGATTGGGATAATAGGCGGCAATACCGGAGAGGATAGTTCGTTTCTTCAACCCGTCGTCGAGAAGGAAGCGGAGCAGCTTATCGGTCTTGGGTACTTTTTCACATTCCAGTACTGTTCCTACACGGATATCCAGTTTTTCGAAAGTGTCGAACTGGATAACCTCTTTTATCGGTTTGGCCTTATGTTCGCTGGCCTCGTTGGCCTTTTTCGTGTCGAGCAATTTTTGCACCTGTTTTTCAATTACCTCGTCTTCGATTTTTTCGAACAGCAGTTCGGAATTCCCCAATGTATGTCCTTCCGGAAGCAGGTTGAAACTGCCCAAATCGTCCCACCCCAAATGATCCGTATTAATGAAAGTCCTGATCTTTGCCGATGAGAAAGGCAGGAACGGTTCAAAAACAATGGAGAGATTGGCAGTGATCTGCAGGGCGATATTGAGGATGGTGGCAGTTCGCTTCATATCGGTTTTGGCCGTCTTCCACGGTTCTGAGTCCGCCAGGTATTTATTTCCAAGACGCGCAAGGTTCATCGCCTCTTTTTGTGCTTCCCGGAAATGGTAGTTTTCGAGATTGTATTCAACAGTTGCTTTTACTTTCCCAGCTTCGGCGATCGTTTCACGATCGTATTCAGTCAATTCTCCGGGAGCCGGTACTTTATTATCGAAATACTTCTGTGTGAGCACTAATGCGCGGTTCACGAAGTTCCCCAGCACGGCCACCAATTCGTTGTTGTTACGTGCCTGGAAATCCTTCCAGGTGAAGTCATTGTCTTTGGTCTCCGGGGCATTGGCAGTGAGTACATAGCGAAGGACATCCTGTTTGCCGGGGAACTCTTCCAGATACTCGTGCAGCCATACCGCCCAGTTACGGGAGGTGGAAATTTTATCACTTTCGAGGTTCAGGAACTCATTCGCCGGTACGTTTTCCGGCAGGATAAAGGAGCCCTCTGCTTTCAACATGGCGGGGAACACAATGCAATGGAACACAATATTGTCCTTTCCGATGAAATGCACCAGTTTGGTCTCTTCATCTTTCCACCATTTTTCCCAGGTATCGGGCAATAACTCTTTGGTGTTGGAGATATATCCGATGGGAGCGTCAAACCATACATAGAGCACTTTGCCATCGGCGCCTTCTACAGGTACCGGCACACCCCAGTCGAGATCGCGGCTCACGGCGCGCGGTTGCAGGCCAAGGTCGAGCCACGATTTACACTGGCCGTACACATTTGTTTTCCACTCTTTGTGATCCTCAAGGATCCATTGGCGCAACCATGCTTCGTGTTTATCCAAAGGCAGGTACCAATGCTTGGTTTTTCGCATCACAGGTTTGCTGCCGCTGAGTGTCGATTTCGGATTAATAAGGTCCGAAGGGCTGAGTGATGTACCACACTGTTCGCACTGGTCGCCGTACGCTTTTTCGTTTCCACAATGAGGGCAGGTTCCGGTGATATAACGATCGGCAAGGAACTGTCCCGCCTCTTCATCGTAATATTGCTCGCTCTTCTGTTCTGTGAATTCGCCTTTGTCGTAAAGTGTGCGAAAAAAATCGGATGCCGTTTTTTTGTGGATATCCGATGTGGTACGCGAATAGATATCGAATGTGATGCCAAACTCTTCAAACGATTTTTTGATCAGTGCATGGTAACGGTCTACGATATCCTGGGGAGTAACACCTTCATTACGGGCTTTGATGGTGATAGGAATTCCATGTTCGTCGGAACCGCCGATAAGAAGTACCTCTTCTCCTTTCAGGCGCAGGTAACGGGCATAGATATCGGCAGGAACATATACCCCGGCCAGGTGTCCGATGTGTACCGGACCGTTCGCATACGGCAGCGCCGATGTAATAAGCGTGCGTTTAAACTGTTTTGACATATTCGAATTTCAAGTTACGGGCAAACTAACAGCCCTCATTTAAGGCTGCAAATATAGTGAAAGCTGAGAGATAAGCCAAACTTGTTTGGGTTTATCCGAAGCGCATCCTATATTATGGAAATTTACATGATTTTTTTGAAACTTGCTATAATCCTAATTTTGGGTCTCCTAAATAATTAGTTGATTTGATGATTTAACGATTTATAATTCAACGATTTTTTTAAGTGTAAGAGGTAGACCTATATCAGGAGAAGACAATTTATTCATCTGTTCTTCAATAAATTTAAAATTATCACATTGGCACATTTAACTACGCTTTGCTCTGTTGTCTGTTGAACGATGTTTGTCACATTAGATTCTTTCCTCAGGATGTTCTTTTTTGAAACCGGTCCAGTAATCTTTAATGGTTAATTTCACTTCCTTATGCAGGATAAGCAGTCCGATCAGGTTAGGAACCGTCATGAAAGCTATCGTGATCAGTGATAAATTCCAGATGATAGTGGTATCGGTAAAGGAAGCAAGGAAAAACCCCAGCACAAAGATAATCCTGTAGACCACCACATATTTCGCACCAACCAGATAGGTAACGCTTCTATCACCATAATACGACCAGGCGATAGCAGTAGAGAAGGCAAACAGGAGTAATGCGATAGCGACAATATATTGTCCGGAGTTGCCCAGTACACTCTTTGAAAAAGCAGCCGCAGAGAGAGGAGCGCTGTGGATAAGCGAGTGGCCGGTAAAAGTGAAATTGCCTGACCGGTCGGTTATCTTCCCGTTAGCGACCGGGATCTCTCCGGAGAATAGTTCTCCTCCTCTTCGTATTTCAATATTTTCGGCCAATGAGCGTGCATGGATGACAGAGATCTTATCCCGGATTTTTCCTTCTTCCACCTGTAGGACACCTGAGAAGAGGGCTACTTTGCCTTTGTTGTTCAGGTGGTTTTTGAGATCTGCCAGATTTTCCTCGTTGTGTTCATGGTAATAATCCGTCAGGATCTGGATGTCGGTCTGCTGGAACTGGTTGGGCAGTTTCTCATTCCATACGCCCGATGATAAAAGTACCATCCCGGTAAGAAAACAGATGATGATGGTATCGATGAACGGTTCCAGAATGGCGACCATTCCTTCCGAAACCGGTTCATGTGCTTTGGCCGCCGCATGGGCAATAGGGGCGGAACCCTGTCCGGCTTCGTTGGAGAACAGGCCTCTGTTCACCCCGTTATTGAAAGCAAAAGCAAATCCGGCTCCCAGAAAACCGCCTACAGCCGCTGTACCGGTGAAAATGTTGCTGAATATGGATGTGAAAGAAGGAATAATGTTTTGGTAATTGGAAAAAATGACCGCGATGGCTCCCACAAAATAAAGAATTGCCATAAAAGGTACAAGCTTTTCTGTTACCTGTGCAATCCGCTTGATCCCACCGATAATGATCAAGGCCAGTAAGACGGACAACACAGCACCGGTCACCACATGTTGTATGCCGAAAGTGGCAAACATGGCATTGGAGATACTGTTGACCTGCGGCAGGCTACCCGTTCCGAAAGAAGATAAAATGGTGGCTATCGCGAAAAAGCCGCCTATCCAATATCCTGTTTTGATCTGCTTCCCGTTTCTCAGATTGATATTCAATCGCTTTTTCATATAGTACATAGGGCCGCCGGCAACCATTCCTTTTTCATCGAAATCACGATATTTATGCGAAAGGGTCACCTCCACGAACTTGGTACACATTCCCAGAAATGCCGTCATCAGCATCCAGAACAACGCTGCCGGCCCTCCCAAATGGACAGCCAGCGCTACACCGGCAATATTTCCGGTACCCACCGTTCCCGAAAGCGCGGTAGCCAGCGCCTGAAAATGGGATGTATCACCCTTATCGGTCTTTTTATCGTATTTCCCTTTTACAATACGAATAGCGTGTGAAAAGTACCTGATCTGCGGAAATTTCAGGTAGAATGTGAAAAAAACACCTGTTCCCAGAAGTAGGAAAATAAACCAGTTGTTTCCTGCAATATATTGATGTATAGTCAGAAAGAATTCGTTGAGCTGTTGCATAAAACTAAATTATAGATGGAGTAATCGATGAACAGTTTGCAAATATAGTTATTCATTTAAAAAATCAAACCTTAACTTAAAAAAAGATTAATATGACGTTTTGTATAAACTTTATTATCTTTGTCTTTACTTTTGGTGTTATTTCTTTCTATTGCAGTACCGAGGTGTTGACGTGAACATGATTGCCAACCCGATAATTTTCCAGTGGATAGTTCGTACAGATCGAAACAGACTAAATATATCGAAACAGATCAAATATAAACTCTAAATAATACTTTATCATGGACAGACGAAATTTTTTAAAGAAATCCGCCATTTCAGCAACCGGTTTAAGCCTGGCGCCGTTGATGGGAAAATCCTATTCTTCCGTTTTTGGACAGTCCGCCCCTGGCAATAAGATCAAGGTGGGCCTGATCGGATGCCGTAATCAGGGATGGAGTAATCTGAAGGCTTTCCTTCAATATCCCGAAGTGGAGTGTATCTCCATGTGCGATGTGGATGACCAGTGGCTCTATCAACGTGCCGCCGATTTGGAGGAGTTGACCGGGAAAAAACCGCCGCAACTGGTGAAAGACTGGCGTAGGGTTATCGACAACAAAGATGTGGATATGGTGATCATCGGAACTCCCGACCACTGGCACTGTCTCCAACTGATTGCTGCCTGTGAAGCCGGTAAGGATGTGTATGTGGAAAAACCGCTGGCCAATACTATTGAGGAGTGCAATCTGATGGTGAAAGCTACCCGGAAATATAACCGTATCGTGCAGGTGGGACAGTGGCAACGGAGTGACCCCCACTGGGATGAAGCGGCGGCATACGTACAAAGCGGGGAATTGGGACGCGTACGAACCGTAAAAGTGTGGGCCTATCAAACCAGTAAGTGGACATTGCCGGTAGTGGCTGATTCGGTACCGCCGGTAGGCGTGGACTATGATATGTGGCTGGGGCCGGCGCCAAAGCGTAATTTTAACCAGAACCGGTTCCATTACAATTTCCGCTTCTTCTGGGATTATGCCGGCGGGTTGATGGCCGACTGGGGAGTGCATCTGCTCGATTACGCCCTGAAAGGGATGAATGTGGGATTGCCTTCCTATGTGTATGGAGCAGGAGGGAAATACGGTTATCCGGATGATGCGATGGAGACACCCGACCCCCTGATGGTGACCTATAAATATCCCGATTTTAATATAATGTGGGACCATGCCTGCGGAATAGGCACCGGATTGTTCGGGCTTCGGGAAGGAGTTGCCTTTTTCGGCGAGAACGGTACATTGATACTTACCCGTGAAGGTTGGGAAGTAGTTCCCGAACAGGCCATCAATAGCCGGACATTCCCCTATTGTTATCCTTGCGACGATGAAAGGAAACCCAATACGCTCCGGATGGAAGCAGTGGAAAAAAGAACCGGTACGGGTAAAGGCCTTTACCTGCACGCGGGCAATATGCTCGAATGTATGCGGTCGCGTGAACTCCCCAACGCCGATATTGCCATTGGAGCTGAAGTGGCCAAACTGAGCCATATAGCCAATATCTCCTGTCGCGTGGGAACTGCCCTGAACTGGGATGACAAGGCCGGAAAGTTTATCGGGAACGATGAAGCCAACAGGTTGATCAAAGCCAATTACCGGGCTCCCTGGAAATTGCCGAAACTCTAAAAAAATCGCTTCGGAAGCATTGCTTTCGGAGCGAAAACTTTTTGAGGGTCTTTTTCTATCTTTCAGAACTTATATACCCACTCGGCGAACGCGTCTATCCAGCTTTTAAGAAATTTACGGGTTTCCTCGTTCTTCAGGTTGTTTTGCTCGTCGAACAAGTGCCAGGAATCCCCGATATATGCTTCCGGTTGCTGCATCGTATAAACGTCGATGAACACCATAGATTGACGGAGTGTGTGGTTAGCCAATACGCCTCCCAATGCCCCTACGGAACTACTTGCCACTGCCCCGGGTTTACCTCCCCAATTGTTTTGGCCGTATGGCCTTGATCCTACATCAAGTGCATTTTTCATTACTCCTGAAGTAGTTCGGTTATATTCAGGTGTGAAGAAAAGATATCCATCGGCTTCAGCGATCTTCTTGCGGAATTCCACCCACTCTGTGGGCGGGTTCTCTTCGAGGTCTTCGTTGTAATGCGCCAACTGGCCTATCTCTACAATCTCCAGTTCCAGAGACTCCGGAGCCAATCTGATCACTTCGTTTGCCAGTTTCCTGTTGACCGATTCTTTGCGCAGGCTGCCTACCAATACAGCTATTTTCTTTTTGCTCATAGTTTATAAAATTAGGTTTATAAAATTAGTCGTTGACGTTGATTTTTTTAATTGATTTGCTGATTTTTAAATAGATATTTCCGGAATAGTATTAACGCTTTTCTCATGGGTTTTGTTTGATAATAAATATTGATAGGTTATTGGTGCCGGTTTCCGAAAAACACTAAGGAAGAAGCAATAAGATTCTATTTGCTGTGTGTTGTTTTTCAATATTTTATTTTCTGCATTATTTTCTGAAGCGGGCGAAAAAAAGTTTCATCAGGTCGGCGCAATCATCGGCCAGAATCCCGGAAGTGATAGTTGTTCGGGGATGGAGGAGATAAGGGGAAATCTGTGAGTAGCCTCGTTTTTCATCCGGCGCGCCATACACCACACGTGATATTTGCGCCCATCGCAGCGCACCGGCGCACATGGGGCAGGGTTCTACCGTAACATAGAGGGTGCAATCGGTCAGGTACTTTCCCCCCAGCACATTGGCTGCGGCAGTGATTGCCTGCATCTCGGCGTGGGCTGTCACATCATTCAATGTTTCTGTCAGATTGTGTGCACGGGTAATGATGCGATTATTCACAACGACTACCGCGCCAACAGGAACCTCCCCGTTCCCGAATGCTTTGTGTGCTTCCCGCAGCGCTTGCTGCATAAAATATTGATCGTCCAACATCTTATTACTTCCCGTTTCTGTTTTTTTGATAACCTGATTCCGATTTGCCGTTTGCAATCAACAAATCAACAGACATTCAATCAACACATCATCTCATCTCATCTCATCAAACAAACTATCTCCTCATCTCATTCTCTTCGAACAGCGTAGGATAATCCTGTTCCATATTTTTCAGCACATGGTTGAGAACGGTTTCACGAAACCACCGGGAGCGGTTGGAGATCTTATACTTTTTCAGATAGAAATGAATCAGGCTGTATTCCTCATCGCTGAGCATGAACACGGCCTTTTTTGTGCGAGGCTTGATCTTACCCTGCGGTTTGTATTGCTTTGTTCTCATCAAATGACCATTGAAATTTCAGCTTCATAGAAAACGGGATGACTCACCATAAGTATCCGCTTTTCCTTTGCAGATGCAAAAAAACAAAATATTTTTGCCAAAAAGAAGAGTTTACGGTGTAAATTTGTATTTTTACAAAGTTTATAAGCTGTTTTGTCAAAAAAGAGATGGCGGAGCACAATGAGTTGGGGAGGAAAGGTGAAGAGGCTGCGGTAGCCTATCTCAAAAAGAAGGGACACCGTATTGTGGAGAGAAACTGGTCTTTTTCCGGTTACGAGATCGATGTTGTGTCGGAACATGAAGAGTTTATCGTATTTGTGGAGGTAAAGACCCGTACATCGGCGGAGTGGGGTGATCCCGGAGATTTTATCGGGGAGTATCGCATGCGACGTATGATCCGCGGAGCCAGTCATTATCTTAAAAAAAATCGTATCGATAAACCGGCCCGGTTCGATATTGTTGCCGTAATATGGAATGAACGGCAGTTTGAACTGGAACATATCGAAGATGCGTTTTTACCCTTTTTATAAAACATAACTTTTACCGGATATGGTATATATATATGAATATCGAGGAACTTTTTGATTATTGCCAATCCATTCAGGGAGCGGAGGCGACTACTCCGTTTGATGAGGTTACCATTGTCATGAAGGTGATGGGTAAGATGTTTGCATTGATCCCTACGGATGCGGATAGGTTCTCCGTCAGCCTCAAATGCGATCCGGCGAAAGCCATCGCACTGCGTGAAAAGTATACATGTGTGGAAGAGGCCTATCATATGAACAAAACCTATTGGAATACCATTTACTTAGACGGGGATATGCCCGACAATGAACTTAAGGAATGGATCGATCATTCTGTAGAAGAAGTTATAAAGAAATTGCCAAAAAAACAGCAACATTTTCGTTAAGCAATGCGGGCAGAAGACAAGCATGCTTGAATGTTTTCGATAAGCGAACACAGAGGAAAAACAAGTTTTTACTATGTTGAGCGTAGAAAACAACTAAATTATTTGAATTATGCCGTTGCGAGAATTGAAAATTGAGGAGCGAAGGCGACTCAAAATGCCTAACTTTAGTGAACAACAATATTATGCAACAGTTAAGTAAAGATCGCCGGATAGTCCGGTTGGAAGAGACCGAATCGACAAACGTCTATTTAAAGCAACTTCTCAGGGAGCAGCAACTTGAAGAGGGTTCGATGGTCATTGCTGATTTTCAGACCGGCGGACGGGGACAGATGGGAAATTCCTGGTTTTCCTCGAAAGGCGAAAACCTGTTATTCAGCCTGCTTATCTATCCCCAAAATGTACGGGCCAATGAACAGTTCATTATTTCCCGTATCGCATCGCTGGCCGTCAAGAATACACTCGACCGGTTTACTGACGATATCCGCATCAAATGGCCGAACGATATCTACTGGAAAGAGCAGAAAATTGCAGGAATGCTGATAGAAAACGATATAGAGGGTAAATATATCACAAATTCGGTGATAGGGATCGGTATCAATGTCAATCAGCAACTGTTTCCACCCGATCTTTCCAACCCTGTTTCACTCCGGCAGATTACCGGCTCAATACAAGATCGGGACTATATCCTCGACATTTTTCAAAGGGAGTTTTTTCTGCTCTATCGCGATTTTCAGAAAGGCGAGATTAAAGTCATTGAAGATGAGTATATGCTCGATCTCTATAGGGTAAACGGTTATTATTGGTATGAAGATAAAAACGGCCGATTCATGGCTGAAATCGATAATGTGCTTCCTTCCGGACATTTGGTGTTGAAGACGATGGATACTGAGGAAGAGCGGATGTATGCGTTCAAAGAGGTCGCTTTTGTCGATGAATCAATAGAATAATATGCCGATGAGTTGATGTGATGATTTAACGATGTGATAATTGGTGATTTGCAATTATAATCTGCTAATCGGTACATCGGTAAATCTGCTAATCAAATATTTCACTTTTAGTTTAAAAAATATATGCAATTTAATAGGATTTTACTCAAACTCAGCGGAGAGTCGCTGATGGGCGACAAACAGTATGGGATTGATGAAAAACGCCTGCAGGAATATGCCGAACAGATATACGAGGTGGCGCAGACAGGTGTACAGATAGGTATTGTGATTGGGGGGGGAAATATTTTCCGGGGCATGAGCGGTGCTGCCAAAGGATTCGACCGGGTGAAAGGCGATCAGATGGGGATGTTGGCCACCGTGATCAACAGTCTTGCGCTGAGTTCTGAGCTTACTGCTGTCGGGCAGAAAAATCGTGTTTTCACGGCAGTCCGTATGGAGCCGGTGGGCGAACTTTATTCCAAATGGAAGGCTATTGAATCGTTGGAAAAAGGTGAAGTAGCTATCCTTGCTGCCGGTACCGGAAACCCTTTCTTTACGACTGATACAGCTTCCGCCCTCCGGGGAATTGAGATTGAGGCCGATGCCATGTTCAAAGGTACCCGGGTTGACGGTGTTTATACGGCCGATCCGGAGAGAGACCCTACCGCCACTAAATTCCAGACCATTACTTTCGATGAGGTCTACAACCTGGGATTGAAGGTGATGGATCTGACCGCTACAACCCTGTGTAAAGAGAATAACCTTCCCATTGTCGTGTTTGATATGGACAGTTACGGTAACCTGAAAAAAGTGGTTGAAGGCAAAGATATCGGGACGCTGGTGCATGTTTAGAAAATTTTCACTATTTTTGCTCAACAATCAACAAATAAAAGATACTTATGGAAACAACGACAATCAGAAAAGAGGCCGAAGAAAAGATGCAGATGACCATCGAATTTCTGGATGAAACATTTTCACGTATTCGTGCAGGCCGTGCCAACGCCCGTATTCTGGACGGTATACGCGTGGAATATTACGGTAGTCTTGTTCCGTTGTCGAATGTGGCAACGGTCACCACCCCTGATGCGAAGACCATCATGGTGCAGCCCTGGGAAAAAGCGATGTTGAAAATAGTGGAAAAAGCTATTCAGGACTCTGATGTGGGTATCACACCCGAAAACAACGGAGAGGTGATCCGTTTAGGCATACCGCCACTTACGGAAGAACGCCGTAGACAACTGGTGAAACAGACCAAACAGGAGGCAGAAGAGGCAAAGATCAGCATCCGTAATGCACGCCGCGAAGGGATCGACGAAATAAAGAAGGCTGTCAAAGAAGGTTTGGCTGAAGATATGGGAAAAGACGGTGAGAACGAATTACAGAAACTTCACGATAAGTATATCAAGAAAGTAGATGAGATGTTCGCCGAGAAGGAGAAAGAGATACTTACCGTTTAATGGCAAAAGGCGGAGATGAAAGCGGTGGGA
>OBJA01002383.1_pt1 | contig 10930 bp, 9 predicted proteins | sample 1519751 | NCBI WGS metagenome assembly OBJA01 (sample SAMEA3881238, study PRJEB22517) | soil metagenome | biome: lake sediment; feature: soda lake sediment; material: sediment, water from around vicinity | place: India | collected 2013-12-23 | depth 3 m
GGCATAAAATGCTGCTTGACGGAAAACTGCCCCTGACAATCGGAGGCGGCATCGGCCAGTCGAGGCTCTGCATGTATTTTCTGCGAAAAGCCCACATTGGTGAGATCCAGTCCAGTATATGGCCCGATCAAATGATCAGCCAATGTAAGTCGAACGGTATTCATCTGCTGTAACAGACAAGAAAGGGCAGTTTTGGGGGAAATTTTTAAAACAGGGGCTTAAAACAGCAGCAAAATTTATATATTTGCACCGCTTTAACAACAGGCTGCCCCGATAGCTCAGCTGGATAGAGCAACTGCCTTCTAAGCAGTAGGTCATGGGTTCGAATCCCGTTCGGGGTACAATCTGAAAACAAGGGAGCCAGGTATTGAACCGGCTCCCTTGTTTTTTTGTTCAAACCCACCTGGTTGGGTTGTTTTGCCCTCTCCCGGTACCTTCGGGGCATTATGCAAATGAAAGCTTATAATTTTTAAAAAGGCATCGCCTCATTATGGGGGAGCGAAACTCATTTCTCAGTCACAATTCTAAATGAGTGCATTTTCCTTATAAGCCGTTGCTTTTGGGAATGAATTGTTATGCCCCTAAGATTAAATAAAGTTCCGCCGGCTGAACTGCTTTTCTTTCTAATTAATCATTTAATGTTGAAAAATAACAATCCGAATCATGCCCTTTCATCCAATACTCATTCATTGGTTTATTGCCTGCATCATGGCTTCATATCCATCAGAAGATTTTGCCTGCAAGGCAATAAGATCCAAAAATGAAAAGCTGTTGTTCCGCTTTTGCAAGGTTTTTATCCTTTGCCAGTCATTTTCGGCACCGCTGACATCGCCGGTTGCATACCGGCAAAGGCTGCGTTCGGCCAAAAGTCTTTCATCATTTGGCCTTAAATTTATTGCAATGTTATAATACCTGAGCGCCCGTGCTGGATTATTATGCACGAATAAATTTTTATAGCCTTTATAAGCCATTTTCTGGACCTGTCTCATATAATTTTCACAGGAACAAAGTGTAAACACAATAGCAATTTCCTGCTTCGTATCCGTTAGTTTACCATCGGCTGTCCCCGGTAACCATCGGCCATGGGTAGTTTTAAGTGCACGGATAACTTCCTGATCCATTTGGGGACATACGCTGTTGATGATATTAAATGCGGCGATTTCTCCCCCTGAGGTGATAACAAATTCAACAACTTCGGTACCTTGAATTAAACATTCCGAGGATTCAACAGGGTAGTTCAGGATTTTACTCAGATAATGATGAATTGTCTCCACTTCCATCCGGCCATTATTAAAAGATTCGTCTCCCAAAAACCGGGGAGGAGTTGCATTTTCGTCAATTACTTCAGTGTTAACAAAACCTTGCCCTGTAACTGTTAATGAAAAAAGGGCTATTAGCAGAAACAAACTGACCCGTTTCATGACTTGTAGTTTTTTAAGGTTAAACAACAAAACAACTGCTTCAAATTTTTTTTATTAAATCTTATGTTTTAATATTTGATCTCTGCACTTCCCCTGGGCAATTTTAAATTAAATGCTGATTCAGGGATTAAAACAGGATCGGATGCATAAAAATGCAGAAGCATTTTTTAGAAGCATGAGTTGGGCAGGCAATTTTTATAATGGCAAAAATACAGAGGCAACCGTTATTTACCATATCCACTAACTTTTGGTGGATGATTGCGATACTTTTTAAATTTGGAGATGTAAAAATTCATGCCTCCGGATCCGGCTTCCCAAAAACCTTCTGAACCAGCATCAATTTGTTTTCCCGGGACATCAGCTTTCGGGTTTATTTGTTTTTTACGGATAACATTGCATGAAAAAAAGTGGTTAAGCCCGGGAGCTTCACTTTGGGGATTTGAACAGCCCGGATTCGTTTCAAGCACCAGTTCTGAAACGGCAAACTGTTCTTTTTGTAGTTTTCCTACCGCTGTTTCGGTCAGTTCTCGCAAAAATTTTTGGTTGTTTTTTGCATTGCCCGACATTATTATCAGCCTTCAGTAGAATTAAGTACTTATATCAAAATAAAAGGTTACAATTAACAGCTTAAAAAATATAAAATTATGGATGGGCAACTCACATGTTCCTTTATTTATTTAATATTAATCTCTCCTGAATACGATACAACGTTTGCAGATCGGTTTTTTGTTGTTCATAAAATGGCACACTACCGGTTGGTATAATAATAAAAAATAATTTAAAACAGCCAAATGCGAAGAGGTACAGGATGCGTTTAACCTTTCAGTTACCGGTTTGTTCATGGCTATTTCTCTTGTAATTACCCTCCGAAATATTTGCCCGCCACCTCAAATACCTATCCGGCACAAGACCATGTTGTGATAGCGCTTTCCTTCATTAAACAGTCGGGAGTGTTGGTGCAACCCAGGAAGACAGCAACAACACTGGTTGGACCACTGAGCAGACCCGGGCTGTTCATATTAAGGTTTATATGCGGGCAAATGACCCGGTTCGGGTCAGCACCATTGCTGCAAACAAGGGAATCAAGAAGTTGACAACTGAAGTATTATACTTTTTTTCGCAGTGCCTTTATAAGCCGATCCTTTGCCTTGTTAAGCTTCTTCAGATATTTGATTTCCTGCCTCAGGATGTAATTCTCCATCTGCAGATCAGAATCATCAGGGACCTCCGAAAGTGAAAGCACATCTTCGCCATTTTGAACCGATTGCTCTTTCACATTCCCAGGATCCTGAAGTTCCACTTCTGAAACAGCGGATGCTTCGGGTTGAGCAATTTCTTCAGCATGAGTTTTAGGGATATCATCCGTGGTATCTATCTTTTGCTGCTGCATCTTTTGATAGGTAAAATAAGCTTCAGCATTATAGGTAGCATCCTTTTTTATTTTATTGGTTTTAAAGAAATCATCTTTGCTGATCCCTTTTGCCACAGCCTTTTTTATTTTTTGTTTTAAGGTCTTATTCAGTTTTGTTAATTTAAGCTTCCGCATATGCTCAACAATTTCTTTTGCTGCATTATAGGAAGGCTCCTCTTCATGAACCCAGTAGTACTGCGTTTTGCGTTTTTCTCCACGTTTGTCGATGTAAGGCAGGTTTTCAACTACATGAACAAATAGCTTGTAATCAATTTCATGTTCTTTACACAGTTTTATTAAACTGTAGAAGTTGCCACTGTTTTCGTTTATGTAACTAATAACCCTGTAAACACGGTTGATTTCATCGAGGTTGTTGTCTTCAGCATATTGTGCTATCATCTCCTCCTCGGGAAGATGAGCATAAAATTTGTATATTTTTGCCGGAGATGCTATTCTTCCATAAACACTATACCCTGCTTTCTGAAGTGAATCAGCCAATGTTTGCCTAAAATCGGACAGCTCGTTTTTTGTAACCATACATTATTTCTTATACTCATAAATTAATAATGGAGGTTATTGTGCTCAAATGTAATACTTTTTATAAAAAATAAAGAATCTAAATTCCAATTATCGAGCAATAAATTACATTTGGGTAAAGGGTTACATCCAGTTCAGCAGCCGAATGATTTTAGAATTCGTTGTCGTTTACTCCTTTGATTTTTTTCATAATAAACAAAAGTTTCAATTCAATACGATATTACATGAGTAAATTTGTTTTTTAATGATGTTAATTTTTGTATATTGTTTTATAATAAAATTATAATAATCAAATGTTTTCAACCACAAACAATGAGGTGTATGGTACTTTTAGCCCTTAATATCCGGACCGGTTCAGCGCTGTTTTTGTTGGTGTTGGCATCGAATATCTGTGCCCAGGTTCCTGTAGGATATTACGACAGGGCACAAGACCTTTCAGGGGAAGAATTAAAAGTTGCTTTGCATGCTATAATAAAAGGACATACGAAATTTCCGTATACTGCTGCCGGCACCGATGTATGGGATATTTTAAAAGAGACCGACAAAGATCCGGCAAATCCGGAGAATGTTATTCTTCTGTATACAGGATGGAGTGTTAATGCAGCCCAGGAATACAACGAAGGCAAAGGCTGGACCAGAGAGCAGATCTGGGCAAGCTCACATGGCGGGTTTACTACAGGCAAAGGCCCCGGAACCGATGTGCACCATATTCGTCCGGTTGATCATTCGGTAAACAGCGCCCGAAATAACAAGGATTTTGACAATGGAGGCAGCCTGTATACCGATGGGGACGGCCCTACAGAATGTTACAGCGATGCCGATTCATGGGAACCCCGCGATGCTGTGAAAGGCGATATAGCCCGGATGCTTTTTTATATGGCCGTCAGGTATGAGGGTGAGAACGATGAACCCGACCTGGAACTACTGGATGAAGTCAATACGGCTCAATACACAGAACCTGGGAAAGGATATCATGGTAAGCTCTCGGCCTTGCTCGATTGGCATCAGCTGGACCCGGTTGACTCTTTTGAAATCAGGCGAAATGAAGTTATTTTCACCTATCAGAACAACAGAAATCCATTTATTGATCATCCCGGATTTGCACAGAAAATTTGGACAATTACAGGTACTGAAAATATTGAAGCAACACAATTCCGGATATTTCCCAACCCGGCAAGCGATTTTCTGTGCATTGAATGGTTTTCTGAACAACCAGCCCTGGGATCACTCATTTCAGCCGATGGGGTTACTGTTATGGCATTCCCGGTCTCAGGAACTACAAGAATTAAGGTTTCGGAGCAGGCTCCGGGCCTATGTTTTCTAAAAATTACTGCGCAAAAACAGGTCTTCACCGAAAAAGTTATTATAGGGAAATAACTCCATTACGGGGTGCTGATTGTTATTTTCAAACCATCAATCGACTGCTGCGCATTTAAAAAATAATTCGGAAAGGGTAGGGTAGATTTTCAGAAACGGATATATCGTTTATAATACATTCCAGAGCATTTACCGGTAGTTTTTATAGGAAGGATAATAATACCATAAGGAGCGGGCATTTGTCGGCTCCTTTCTTTTTAGATGTTTCATGCAATTTGGGGCATCAGCTAATACACTACGTTTTTTTTATACTGGCTGATTCGATTATATTTGCCGGATAAATCAAATAATCTACAAAAATGAAATTACTTGAAGGAAAAACGGCGATCATTACAGGGGCTTCACGTGGTATAGGGAAAGCAATAGCAGTGAAATTTGCCCAGGAAGGATGTAATGTGGCTTTTACAGATTTGTTTGAGGATGAAAACATGAAAGCTACGGAAGCTGAATTGAATGCATTGGGAGTAAAAGCCAAAGGCTATGCTTCAGATGCCAGCAAATTTGAGGATACCGACCTGGTAGTTAACAATATTGTGGCTGATTTCGGAAGCATTGATGTTCTTGTAAACAACGCAGGAATAACAATGGATACTTTGCTGATGCGAATGACCGAAGAACAATGGGATGCAGTAATAAATGTAAACCTGAAGTCGGTCTTTAACTTTACAAAAGCTGCCCAGAAAACTATGCTCAAGCAGCGTTCGGGTTCCATTATCAACCTGAGTTCAGTAGTTGGAGTGAGCGGAAATGCAGGGCAATCGAATTATTCAGCATCCAAAGCTGGAATTATCGGCTTTACCAAATCAATAGCACGCGAACTGGGTTCTAGAGGAATCCGGTCAAATGCCATCGCACCGGGCTTTATTATAACAGAAATGACAGCTAAAATTCCTGAAGATGCCCGCAAAGCATGGGAAGCAGCCATTCCTCTGAAGAGGGGAGGAACGCCGGAAGAAGTTGCAGGAGTTGCTGTTTTCCTGGCTTCCGACCTTTCATCCTATGTCAGTGGACAGGTAATTACAGTGTGTGGAGCTATGAATACCTGATTTTGACTTTCTCATTCACCGGTCCGGATGCAGAAAAATAGAATACTCACATTAATAATAATCCTGTTTGCATTGGTTGGTATAACGGCCTATGCATCGGGATTATTTATTGATGTAACCCGGGATGCAGGTTTATATGCCACCATTTCTAAAGAAATCTTTGAGAAGGGCAATTTCATAAACCTGACTATTCACGGTGAACCATACGATCAGAAACCACCCCTTTTATTCTGGATGGGAGCCCTTGGCTTTGCGATAGGGGAAATTTCAAATTTCTGGTTTAAGTTTCCGGTGTTCCTGTTGGTTGTAGCAGGTTTTTACTGGGCATTCAAATTGGGTGAAAGCCTGTATAACAGGAAAACCGGAATACTGACTGCTGTAATTCTGTTTTCCTCGTTCATCTATTCGCTCTACAGTATGGATATCCATACCGATACACCTTTGCAGGCATTTGTGACCCTGGCTTTATGGCAGTTGTTTGAATTCATAAAAAGCGGGAAAAATAAAAACCTGGTTTGGGGGTTTATTGCAATTGGCCTTGCCATGTTGAGCAAGGGCCCTATTGGAGCAGCAATTCCTGCATTTGCAGTGGGTGGCCATATCCTATTCACAAAAGAATATAAAAGGTTGCTGGATTACCGCTGGTACCTTGGTATTCTGATTGCCTTTGTTGTATCGGCTCCTGCTATCATCGGACTGATGAATCAGTTTGGCTGGCAGGGCCTCCGGTTTTATTTTTGGGATAACATGGTAGGCAGGGTTACAGGTACGTATGTCAAAGCGGTAAACGATCCGGTATTTTATGTACACAACTTGCTTCACCAGTTGTTCCCGTGGAGTATTTTATTTTTTATTGCCGCATTTTTTGAATTCAGGGCCTTAATAAAGAGCAGATTTGCAGCTGGTGAATATTTCACCTTCACGGGCATCTGGATTTACTTCATTATTATTAATTCAGCCAGCAGTCAGCTCCCCAATTATGTGTTTTCAATTGTGCCGTTAATGGCTGTTCTTGCAGCTAAATGGATGGTTCTTTCGACAGAAAAATTATCCGGACTGTTCATCCTGTTTTTCCGGGTTCAAACAGCAATAGTGATTCTTTCATGGACAGCTCTCTTTTTTGTAGCCCTTTATCTATTCCCGTCTCCCAAAGTCGGATTCTGGTTTATTCCTGTTGCCGGAATAGCTTCAACCGCATACATCTATGCAACGGCACAAGAACGTTTGGTAAAGCTTACAGTTCCTTCAGTGATTGCTGCCTTAAGTTTAATGTTTTTGATGAATACCCATGTTTTCCCCTATTTATTCAGCTATCAGTCATCGGGGAAGGCTGCCCGTTTCATTAATGAGAATGCCGATGAAGGAGATAAATTATTCGATTACAAACACAGGCAGCATGAGATTTTTTTTTACAGCCAGGTAGAAGCCCATCAGCTGTATCATCCAGCAGAAATAAAACAGGTTGCAGGAAAGAAAGGACATTGGGTCTATACCAATGCTGAAGGATTTTCCGATTTAAACAGACTTTCTGCAAAACCCGATACCGTAATTGAATACAGGCACCTTGATTTAAGCAGGCCTGCAAAATTTATGAATCCGCTTACACGGGAGGCTGCATTGCAGCCAATGTACCTGATAAAATACTGATGCAATTGCAGGAGGTATTTTAAAAATATATGTATTTGCATTTTTTTGCAGGAAAATAAAAAAATTGGATTGTAAGAAGTGAAATCTTTTAACTTTTAATGCATTATAAAATGTTCTACTATTCCTGCTGATTGAAAAACAAGGGCAGGTCCGGCCAGTTAGAGGAGATAGGAACAGTGGAAAACAGGCTTGAGGGTATAACAACTTCATATCTGTGGGCTATTTTGAAATAACTTCGAACGGGTAAACAGTGCGTTATCCACAATGAGATAATAAATTTTTATACCTTATTGAAAATTATGAAATACTCAGGTTTTTTTGCAGGATTAACAACAATTGATATCCAATATTTTGTTGATCAGTTCCCCGAATCGAATAAAAAACTAAAAACAGCTGCGCCCGATATTTTGGTTGGCGGACCGGCAACAAATGCTGCGATTGCCTTTTCTCATCTCAATGGAGGGGCTTGCCTGGCATCGGCTACCGGGAAAAATCCGTTTTCAACCTATATCGGGGATGATTTTTTGCAAAACAAGGTTCAATATTATAATTTCACTGCATCAAAAAAATCAAATCCGGTTCTGGCAACAGTAGTTACTTCAGGAATAAATGGTGATCGCACCATTTTTACACATCATCCCGGACCCATTGCATCCGAACTTGATGTCGGTGAATTAATTCAACAGGTAAATCCACAAATTATTCTGCTGGATGGCTTTTATCCGGAAGCTACTGTGGAATTAGCCCACATTTGCAACCTGAAAAATGTGCCGGTAGTTCTCGATTGCGGAAGTTGGAAGCCGCAGTACGAAATACTTGTTCCATTGGCTGATATTGTGATTTGTTCAAATGATTTTTTCCCGCCGGGATGTGGGAGCATAAATGAGGTTGTTGATTTTTTACACAACAGTGGAGTAAAGAAAGCAGCAGTCAGCAGGGGAGCTGACAATTTAGTTTTCGTTGATAGCGGAAGAAGAGGAGAATTGCCTGTTGAGAAAACTAATATCGTTGATACACTGGGAGCAGGAGATTTCCTGCATGGAGCGTTTTGTTTTTATTTCCTTGATACGAATTTTCAATTTGAGGAGGCCTTAAAACAAGCTGTTAATTTTGCTACCTTTACCTGTAAATTTAAAGGAACCCGAAGTTGGATAAATAATATTAATTCCTACTTGGAAATAGCAGAATAATGCTTAAATTGAGTTTAAGGTAAACAGGAATGAGAGAGAATGGTTGACAAATCTATTAGCTACAGGTTAAGTTTTTACATTTCAGCTGCAGTAATTATAGTTTTTATTTTTTTTATCGTTGCATATTTCCTGTTCAATCACCGTTTGTTACGTGAGAATATTGAAAATAAAGCCATCGGTATAAGTGCTGAAGTAAATTCCATTGTTAATCGGGAGATAATTTCTACTATAGAGATTACTGCAAGTATTTCAGAGCAGATTACCTATTATAGCAGGAACGGTGATGAAGAAAAGTTGCTAAGGCACATGGTTTCAAAATATCCGTTTCTGGTTTCAATTGAGGTGTTTTTTGATTCCACCTATTACCCGATAAATCAGTACCATGCCATTATTCGACATGGAAAATCATTAAATTACATCAATAGCAGACAACCTTTATTAACAGGTAAAACCGACAGGGATTTAATTATAGATGTAACTAATTCCGGATCACCCGGCTGGTCGGAACCCTATGTGTGGGCCAGGACAAGGGAAGTTGTTGCTTCGTTCAGTCATCCTGTTTTTGAAGAATCGGCTGAGGGGTCCCGAAAAACCGGTTATGTAAGCACCCGGTTATCATTAACCGATCTGAACAATGCACTTGATCAGATTAATATAGGAGAAAGAGGTTATGCGTTTGTTGTCGATACAAATGGGAATTACTTAACCCATCCCGATAAAAATAAAATTTTTAATACAAATTTATTTTCTCTTTCCTCAAAAGTAATTGATCGTAACAATGAGAATATAACCCGGATTTTCAGGGACCAGATAAAAGGCTCTGCTATAGCATATCCACCCATTTTAAATTATGAAAAAAGCTGGGCTTATTTTTCGCCCCTGCCAGAAACCCGGTGGTATTTAATCTTTGTTATGCCATACCGTGAACTTTTCAGGGAACTGTATGGAGTGACCCTGAGAATGGGAATTTTTGCTGTTTTGGGTATAATTTTGATTTACTTTCTGATAACTTACATAACTCGAAAACAGATTGAACCCTTGAGTAACATAACTTCCAGGTTAACATCCTTTAGCAGCCCCTTTCAATTAAATACAAAAAATGAAGTCAAACAGGTAGCCAACAGCCTTGAATATCTTAAAATTTGGTTTGAGCAATATCAAATCGCCCGGGAAGAGGAAGAGATGAATAATTTACATCACAACAGGGATCTTCAACAGGCCTCTGAGATTCAGCAAAGTCTGATAAAAAATTCATTTCCTGCTTTTCCTGACCGTTCAGATATTGATTTACATGTAGTATATAAGCCGGCACAGGTTGTGAGTGGTGATCTGTTCGACTACTACTTTATCGATGAAAGCAACCTGGTTTTCACAATCGGGGATGTTTCAGGCAAAGGCATTCCCGCGTCTATTTACATGAGTGTATGTCAGACAATTATCAAAAATAATTCGCAGCTTAAACAACCAAAAAAGATTGTTGAAAAAACCAATTTTGAATTATCCAAAAGCAATAATCATCAGTATTTTCTGACGCTGTTTATTGGAGTTTTAAATATGGAAACAGGAGTACTAACTTTTTGTAATGCCGCACATACTTTCCCCTTTATTTTAAAATCGAGTGGGAGAGTAATTGAACTAAAATCAACTCACGGATTGCCATTGGGGTTATATCCCGAGAAAGAATATGAAGAAGAGCAAATAGTAATGGAGCACGGTGACATTATCATTCTTTACACCGATGGTGCTTACGACGCATTAAACCAGAAAGATATACTATCAGGCAGCAAATGGTTCGAAGACAAACTTCTAAAAATGAAAAAATTTTCGCCACAGAAAATTACAGGATTCCTCGAAAAGGAAATATCAAGGTCGGGGAGTAAACTTAAGGATGATTTATGCTTGTTCGCAATAAAATATAAACACTAAAAAAAGCCTGGCAAAACCAGGCTTTTTATTAATTGTTGCTAACCTCTTTACTCGATAAAATCCGGATTAAAAGTTTTTCATTCTTCTTATCAAGCCCCACTGAAATTGTGTCACCTTCAGTAATGGATGCTTTTATGATAATCTCTGCCATTTCGTCTTCGAGGTATTTTTGAATGGCCCTTTTTAATGGACGTGCTCCAAATTGCGGGTCATATCCTTTCTCTGCAATGAAATCTTTGGCAGCCGATGATATTTTTAACTTATAATTCAATGATTCAACCCGTTCATAGAGATCTTTTATCTCAATATCAATAATTTTATGAATATGTTCTTTTTCAAGTTGATTAAACATAACTACATCGTCGATCCGGTTCA
>OBJA01002384.1_pt1 | contig 10926 bp, 9 predicted proteins | sample 1519751 | NCBI WGS metagenome assembly OBJA01 (sample SAMEA3881238, study PRJEB22517) | soil metagenome | biome: lake sediment; feature: soda lake sediment; material: sediment, water from around vicinity | place: India | collected 2013-12-23 | depth 3 m
GGAAAGTTGCGGTGTAGTGATACATGAAATCAGCCGAAGACGGTGTATTTGTTTTTGATATACCTGCTTCCAAAGTAGGACGTGACGATATAGACAATCTGTTTTAAGCTAAATTCAGATTTGAGGAAGAATTTCCGGGCCTGTTTCATGTCATTCCGGGTATAATGATACCTTGCCCTGGTTCCATTGATTCTTTTGATTCCTATTCTTGATTCACGGGGATATTTTTGAATATAGTCCTCCATGATGTACAGTGAATAATAATAATCTTTTTGGCGATATTCTTTATTGAGGGAGAGGTTCTCTCCGTTTACGTACCTGGTGACCAGTACTTCAGGGACTTCCGCTGTTATATTGTTTTCGGTTAAACGCAGCAGCCAGTCAAAGTCAATCATGCCAAAATTTTCTTCAAATAATATATGTTTTAGCCGGCTGTCAATCATTAACGAGCTCATATAAAGGTTTTGGCCCTTGTTCTGCCGCATTAGTTTTTGGAAGAAGGTTTCATTCTTTCCAAATATTACCGGAGCATTGGCACCTTGTTTTCTTTCAGTAGTTTTGTTAAGGTTCAGGTTAATTATCTTATAACCTGTTGATACAATGGGATAATCTTTGGCAATGTCTAACTGTTTCATGATTTTTCCTGCATGCCAAACATCATCGTGATCCATCAGGCAGAAATAATTACCTGTAGCATGTTTTAATCCTATGTTGCGGCCTTTATTTGGCCCGCCGCTGTTTGTGGGTGTAGAAATATAATTAATGCCATTTTCACGGAGAATATTGCAGGTGCTGTCGGTTGAGCAGTCATCCACCACTATCAACTCAATTTCAAACAAACTGTGAATGCCTGTCTGGTTTAATATAGAATCAACAGCCCGCTGAAGGGTTTCTTCTGAATTATAGGTGGTCAAAATAACTGAAACAATATCCATGGCTTTTAATTTAGATATTTCAAATAAAGGAAGGAGGTATTAAGAAGGAATGAAGGCCAAATTAAAATGAGATTAAGAATTCATAATGTGGCTTCATTATGATGAATTAAAAATCTAAGTTATCTTTGAGCCTTTCTAAATCAAAACAGTACCTCATGATTTATAAAAACATTTCTGTAATCGTTGCAGTTGCCGAGAATTTTGCCATCGGAAAGGACAACGAATTATTGTTTCATTTGCCCGATGACCTGAAGCGTTTTAAAACGATCACCTCAGGGCATAGCCTCATTATGGGCCGCAACACGCTTCTTTCGTTGCCCCGTTGGCCGCTCCCCAACAGGAGGCACATTGTAATCACCGACCGGAAAGATGATTATTTTAAAGGATGTGAAACAGTATTTTCTCTCGACCAGGCACTGCAGAAGGTAGAAAATGAGGAGGAAGCATTTGTAATAGGGGGTGGCCTGGTATACAGGCAGTTCTATCCGTTGGCTGCAAAAATTTATCTCACTGTGGTACATAAATCATTTGAAGCCGATACCTATTTTCCTGAAATAGATTTTGATGAATGGATTGAGGTGGAGCATGATGATTATTATGATGCTGAAAACGGATTTGAGTACTCCTATATCAATCTTATCCGAAAGTGATTATTCCTTTTTTCAATAAAAAGCAACTTCTGACATCATTGCCAATAATTCCTGGCATTTTAAAGAGATACCTGGTGGCAATCGTTTGTTTGCTCTGTGCAGGAAGCCCCTTGTTTTCCCAAAATCAGCCACTGCTCAGTTTAAGATACGAGGAGCATTATACCCCCACATATTACGAGATTATTGATATGTACAGAAAGCTGGATGAGCATTATGAGGATGCCATTCTGCTTGAAAAAGGATCAACCGACAGCGGAAAGCCTTTGCATGTGTTTGTAATCAATAACAGCCAGCAATTTAATCCGGAGCAGGTTAAGGCAGAAGGAAAGGCAGTATTGCTTATCAACAATGGTATTCATGCAGGTGAACCGGCAGGTATTGAAGCCAGCCTGAAATTTGCAGATGATGTTCTCAGGAATAAAGACGGGATGGACTCAGTTTTTGAAAACCTGGTGGTGGTTATTGTTCCTGCCTATAATATAGGAGGGTTGTTGAACAGGAGTGCCTACCACAGGGCAAATCAAACCACTCCTTATGAAACTGGTTTTAGAGGCAATGCCTCAAACCTGGATCTAAACAGGGATTTCACCAGGTGCGATTCGGAGAATGCCCGTAGTTTTACACGTATTTTTCACGAGTGGGACCCGGATGTATTTGTGGATACTCATACCACCAATGGTTCCGATCACCAGTACAGCATAACCCTAATCCCTCCGCAACCCGATGTTTTTCCAATGGTTCAGCAGGAATTTATCCGGGAAAAGATGCTTCCGGGATTGTATGAACATATGAAAAAGGGTCAATATGAGCTCATCCCGTATGTGGATTGGTTTTATGACGACCCGCGAAAGGGAATAAAGATGACTTTGGAAAGCCCCCGGTATTCTTCTGGATATGCAAGGCTTTTTCATTCTTATGGAATGATTACAGAGAACCTTGTTTATAAAGCTTATGCCGACAGGGTAAAATCAACTTATCAGTTTATTGCTACCCTGAGCAGGTTTGTTTCCGAAAATTCAGATGAAATAATAAGTTCAAGAAAGGCAGGTATTGCTCAAACGATGAAAACTCAACATTACCCTATTACCTGGGGTCTCGATTCAACAAAGTTTCAGATGCTTGAATTTAAAGGATATGAATTTGTAGAAAAACAGCTTAGCAAACTTACCGGGTTATATCGCCCGGGATACGATACTTCTGCATTATTTACAGATTCTATCAGGTATTACAATCGATACAAGGCTCTTGAGTATGTCTCAGTTCCTGAGTATTATATTCTCCCACAGTCATGGAGACGGGTGATTGAGAGGCTGGACATAAATGGAGTACAATATAATAAGCTTGGAATTGACACAATAATGGAGGTGGAAGTATATTATATTGATTCCGTAGCCAGCCATACAAGGCCATACAACGGTCATTTTTACCACGAGCTGGTTACCCTAAGAAGAGAACAGCAGGCCATCAGTTTTTATGCAGGAGATCTTGTTATTCCTGTCAGACAGGAAAAGATTGCTTATTTGCTTGAAATGCTGGAGCCACGTGCAAGTGATTCCTTTTTCAGGTGGAACTTCTTTGATGCCATTCTTGACAGCCGTGAGTATTTTTCTGCCTATGGATTTGAACCCAATGCGATAAAGTATCTAGAGGAACATCCCGGGCTAAACAATCAATTTCAGCAGAAAAGAAGAGAAGATCCCAGATTTGCAGCAGATCACAATGCGCAGTTGTCGTGGATTTATAACAATTCTGAATGGGCTGAAAAATCTTTCCGTCGTTATCCGGTAGCAAGGGTATTCACAAGCATGCTGGAGGAAGTGCTTTTGCCGGAATAATTCCAAAATCAGCTGTTTTAAAAGAAAGGCATGCCTGACAAATGAGTCAATCAGGCGAGCAGCTTTCCCAGGTTATCAAACCGGTTGTTGTAATCATCTATTGCAAGTTCAATCACTTTGAATGCTTCCTTTGAGTCGTAAACAGCAGCTATTTCTGTATTGCTTTCCTGTCCCGGCATGTCCTTGTAGGTTAGAAAATAATGTTCCAGCCTCTGAATGACAATGTCAGGTACCTGGTTCATTTCTTTAAAATGTCCATACACTGTATCATTTAAAAGAACAGCAATAATTTTATCATCTGCCTGGTTGCCATCAATCATGCGAAATCCCCCAATGGGGCGGGCATTCACCAGCAAGTCGCCGTGCGCCAAAGTTTTTTCTGTAAGAACACAAATATCAATGGGATCCCCATCGCCTGTGATGTTTGTACGGCCTGTTTTATCATTGCAAAACTTTCCGACCTTTACTCCACAAAATGTTTGGGGAATAAAGCCATAGAGGGCAGGAATAACATTGGAGAATTTTTGCGGCCTGTCGAGTCTTAGGTAGCCGCTTTCTTTATCAATTTCATATTTAACTGTATCGGTTGATACCACCTCAATAAAAGCAGTCACTTCATAAGGGGCATTTTTCCCTATTGATACACCATGCCATGGGTGCGATTTATAACGAAGCCCCATCAGCCGGCCAATTGGATCAGATAATTTATCCACCATGTATTTAGTCTTTTAGTTGCTAATTGAACCTTTCAGACATGATTTGGTTCAATCTTTTTAAAAAAAACCAAATATGTTTGAAATGGTGGCATAATTTGAGTTTCTATGAAGTCAACGTGAGAAAAGGCTGCCTGAAAAGGGCAACCTTTTAATAAATATTAAGTTGAAAAACCTTTACACAACCTTTGCTTCGATGCGTTTGCCTTGTTTGTCGACTGCAGCAACCAGAATTTCCCTGCCGCTGATGCTGGTTTCGAAAACAAAAGGCTTGCTTTTAAGAATCTGTGGTTGATGAACCAGTTGTCCTGCAAGTTTGCCATCAATCATTATCTCGTAGTGATCAATTGGGTCATCGCCTGCATATGCAGTTTGCCAGGTAATAATGTGTTTTCCCTCTTTGTCTGTTTTCTTTAGCATACGAGGTCCGGCCAGTTCCTCTTTTTCCATTTGGAAATAGTTGGTTTTTCCGTTCTTAATTCCTGCAGCAAGATGTTCAATTTCCTGTCTTTCACTGGCAGTCAACCCATTTGGTTCAATCTGACAGGCATAATAATTCTGTATCATCTGGCACTCCATCGGGTCTTCATCTATATGACCGATTCCGATAATCAGGGTATGTACACCTGGTGTGGTAAGAGAATATTCGATTAGCGGGCGGCTTGGCAACCCGGATTGACCTACCTTCCGGTATACATGGTCAGGATTGTTCGACCATGTTGGCTCCTTGTGGTACATAGCAGCATCGGCAAATGTTTTCATGCCAATGATGGCCATACCTTTGGCTTCAGCAACCGGAATAACATTATGCTGCATGTTGAACATCAGCCTGTCGTTTGCATTAATGGCTATAAGCATTCCTTCAAGGATTCCCCACTCATCCCGTTGAATCATGTCGATCATTGCCGGAGGGTTGTTGTGTCCTGAAAAGCCGATATGCCGTATGAGTTTTTCATTCTTCGGATTCATGCCTGTCAGGTTTGTACCGTCGCGCAAATCACGCAGTGCTACCAATGCACCAAAGTTGCCGTTAGGGTCAAGAGGTGTTTCAAGTCCTTCATACAGAACATCAATTTCCGCTGTATTGTGCAGGGTATGAATTAGTACCATATCGAGATAAGCGCCATCGGGATACCAACCTGTATTGTCACCAAATAGCTGGGTCAACGAGCGTTTTACATCATCCACTGCACATTTTACATTTTCACCATTCGACCAGTTTCTAACGCCTTCACGTTCAGGCCAATCAGGTTTACCCCATCGCATGGCTGTTTTGCTTGTCAGCCAGATTGATTCCCGAAGTTTCTTATCGTAACCTGTTTCTCCGGGAATAAGGTTTTTCTTCTGAAAAGCCTTGTGGAAATTTAGCTGACTGCCTGCGTATAGATTTGATGTGTCAAAATAGTTTATTCCCAGATCAAATGCCTTCAGGATGATGGCAACAGGATTTTCATCTTCGGGTGTCCATTGCAGGGAGGCTTGTCCTCCAAGTCCGAAGGTTGTAACCATGAAATCATGTTTGCCGAATTTACGCTTCATTGGAGGTGGTACTTTTTCAACATTGCAGCTATTGAGCGACATCATTGAAATACCAGCGGTTGTGGCAGCAGAAACTTTTATGAAGTTTCTGCGTGAAAAGGAATTACTTTTTAAAGTGGTCATAGCTGTAATTTTTTTTATAAAGTTACAACAAAACACCTTGTTGCTCAAATGTTTTTATTGTTTTACAATTTTGTGAGAAGGTGTAGTTAACATTTTTGGCGGTAAAAATAGCTTTTCTTTTCATTCTGCACATCATACGTAAAAACTTGAGAGTCTGCTGACTGGTAAAAATAGTCGAGCATACCAATGTCACCTGCACAAAAAAGGCTGTGTGCACATACAATGAATATCCAGAAATATATAGCCGGATGCCCGATAAACAGGATAATCCCAATGATCGATGCCAGCTTTACTACAATTAAAGGCATCAGGGCTACCAGTGTAAATTGCTTTTTATTCAGCACATGTTGGTCGGCAGCAGCATAGAAAACGAATTTCTCTACAAAGGCACCAATAGATACCTTTTTGGCACCTGTGAGCTTAAAAGCAAATGCATGAAGCAATTCATGTATTAGTATTAGCAGTGTGAAAGAGAAGATAATCGCACTAAATAAAAAAAATAAGGGCTCAAAGCTACCTCTGAGAGCAAGCACCATGGAGCGGGTGGAAAAGAAAAGTCCGGCTAAAATCATTAGGATCTGGTAGTACATATATCCCCTGATTAGTTTGCTTCCTGTGGTAATCCTGGATATAACAAATTCCTTTACCTGGTCATGCTCCAGCTCGTATACCAACTCGTACTTGCTATCGTCCTGAAGTTCTTTTATGGTTGGGTTACTCATTTTATTTGTACAAAACAATTTTCAGCAAATCTTTAATGCCTATCAATTTTAACAAGAAAGCTGCCAATACTGAACCGGCAACAGTTAACAGGTAGCCAAACAACCAACGCTCCATTGATTGGGTAATATGAGCCAGAAGAATAACAGTGCCAATAAAAATTACCAGTTGCATGATATATTTTATCCCGGGTTTCAGTTTAAAGATGTAAAGAGCCATGATAAGTTGTACAGCTCCCGTAAAAAGTTGTGTGGCAAGGCTTGCATATGCTGAACCGTATGCCTCCAGTTTGGGGATGAGCAGGATGTTCAGTGTAACGTTCAGTATCATTCCCGTGAATGCCATCAGGTTTAGATATTTTAAACTGCCGTTGGCAGTAAGAAGGGTACCGAATATGTAAGTGGTTGCAATTCCTACAAAGCCAATCATGAGAATCCCCAGGATATTTGAAGAGTATGCAGTGTTAGACTTGTACAATGCCGACATAATTTCCTGGTCGTAATACAAGCTTGTAACAGCAATAATTACAGCCGGCACAATCAGCAGGGTATATGATAGTTTAACCATAGGCCCCACAGGTTCTCCCTGCTTAATCATTCTTGAAAAAATGGGGAGCAATAATCCTGAGAAAAGAACTCCTACCATAGAGATAGCATCCAGCAGGCGGAAGGCCTGTGCGTAAATTCCTGCCTGTTCATGGCCTCTGGTGCCGGGGAGCATTCGTTCAAGCATCACGGAATCAACACGGTTGTATAATGCCATCAGGAGAATAAGTACAGCATAGGGATATGATTTCCGGAGAAATACAAGGTAAAATGCTGGATTAAATTTTATTCTGATACTGCCTGATTTATGCAAAACAATCGAGAACGTTATTAGGGCTGTAATCAGGTAACTTGCTGTTTGAGCATAAATAAACCAGGTAATGGTAAAGTGTTCCCGCAAAGAATTGTTAAACAGCATTACGCTGCAAATAGCAATCATAAGTGTCCGGTCAAGTACCGATATCAGGCTGTCGGTACGAAACAGGTGGAGCCCGCTTATATTTGACCTTAAATACAGAATAAATGAAACCAGGAACTGGTTGAAAATAAGCAGCAGTAAAAGCTGTACCTGTATTTTGCTGTATCCGATAATTGCTGCTACAATCAGGCTCACTGCTGCATAACCCAATGCAAGCAGAAACTTCAGGCCAATAAGATTAGAGAAATGTTTTGACAGCAGAAAGTTATGCTGCGCAATGTTGCGGTTGTTAAAACTTGTTATGCCAACATCAAGCAGTATATTCAGAATCAGGGAAAAATTAAACAGGGCAAAATAGAAGCCATAACTTTCATCTCCCACGACGTTCTGCACTGTACGATCAATCCCTAAAACCCAGAAAGGCTTTATGAGCAGGTTGAGGAACAGCAGCAAGACGAGGTTTAATAAAAATTTCCGCTTCAAACTGGTAGAATTATGCTATGAATTTTGAATGAAAAAAAAGTTATGCTTTTGATGTGTATAGTCGCTGATTTTTATCAGGTCTTTTTTATACAACACAAAAGCCGAATAATTTAATCGTTCTAAAAATTTAATACAATTTATACGGTTTTGGTTGTCCCACAGTTCGCAATAAATTATGGGTTTGTGCTTTTTTATCAGTTGTTCAGCTCCCCTTAATACAAAGTATTCAAAGTTTTCAACATCTATTTTTATCCCTGTTACCCTGTCTCCTGTTTTTGACAGTCCATTGAAATCGTCAAGTTTTACCATGGGTACTTTAAAATTAATACCTGAATTATTTTCTGTAATATCCCGATGTATAACATGGCTCAACCCATGCATAGGTACTTTATCGATAACAGGCATTACCATTTCCTGTGTTTTGTTTTCATTCCCGACGGCCATCTGAAAATCTGCAATGTTTTTTAATCTGAACCTTTTTTTTATGCGCCTCAGAACTTTCATGTTGATTTCCAAAGGTTCGAAAGAATAAACAATGCTTCCAGGCAATCTTTTTGCCAGATAATAACTGGTAACCCCAATATTTGCTCCCAGGTCAAGAACGATGCCTTTTTCAGGTAATAGCTTCAGAAAATGAAAGAAATCTTTTTCCTTTTTATCCCATTTTATTTTTGTTATTACAAAAAGAGCGAATACATATAGATAGGTATGGAATCCGAGTATTTTTTGCAATATGTATTTTGTAAATGCTTTCATCGGTTACTTAATGTGATTTCTGATAAACAGGTGAACTGAATTTTAAATTTACTTAAATATGACTGCTAATTAAATGCATAAAAGTCAAACTTTTCTGTAAAGTTAAATTGTCATCACCTGCTCTGCTGGCTCAACGGGTAATAAGTAATTGTTGCCGTAAAAGATTCATGCAGGCTTACAATTTGTGTCTACTTTATTTTATATATTCCAGATATGTCGCAAATATATTGCATTTTTATAGTTATTTTCATTTTAAAGTATGAGGATTGCAATCAATACAAGGTTGTTGTTAAAAAACAGGTTGGAGGGAATAGGCTGGTTTACCTTTGAAACCATCAGGCGGATAACAGAGGGCCATCCTGAACATGAGTTTATATTTATTTTCGACAGGGCTTATTCAAAAGAGTATATTTTCTCCGGGAATGTTACTCCGGTTGTTATCGGACCTCCTGCCCGGCATCCGGTTCTTTTTTACCTGTGGTTTGATTACAGCATTCCTTACATACTTAAAAAGTATAATGCAGATGTATTTCTTTCACCTGATGGTTACCTTTCATTAAGGACAAAGGTGCCCCAGGTGGCTGTTATTCATGATATAAGCTTCAGGCACCGGCCGAAAGATTTACCTGCGATGGTGTCATGGTACTATAATTATTTCTTTCCACGCTTTGCACATAAAGCCGCACGCATTGCCACTGTATCGGAATATTCAAAGAAGGATATCTCTGAATCTTTCGGAGTGGATACCTCAAAGATTGATGTAATTTACAATGGAATAAAGGCCGGTTTTAAGCCCTCTGCTGAACAGGAGCAGGATTTTGTCAGGGAGAAGTATACAGGTGGCACTCCATATTTTTTATATATAGGAGCTTTGCATCCGAGAAAGAACATTACGGGGCTTTTGCAGGCATTCGACTTGTTTAAAAGGAAAGATTCCAGGCAGATTAAGTTAATGATAGTAGGCGGGGAGATGCATAAAACTACTCCAATATTTGATGTTCTTGAAATTATGCGTTTTAAGAATGATGTAATAATTACTGGCAGGGTCGAAGAGGATGAATTATCAAGTATTTGTGCTGCCGCTCTGGCTTTGACCTATGTTCCTTTTTTTGAAGGATTCGGAATGCCAATAGCTGAAGCAATGAGTGCAGGTGTTCCGGTTATTTGTTCCGGCACAACCTCAATGCCTGAGGTTGGAGGAGATGCTGTATTGTATGTTGATCCCAATAATGTCACACATGTTGCAGAAGCAATGAGCAAGATTGCAGAGGATGAAGAATTACGCATGTCGCTCATAGAAAAGGGACTTCAGCAGAAATGTAAGTTTAATTGGGATATAACTTCGCATTTATTGTGGAGTAGTATAGAACAAGTAATGAAGCCTGAATATCTGAGGATGTAAATTTAAATCACAGAATCACGGAAGATAACTTAAGTTTAACCTTTTGAACAAAAATTCGCTATAGTAAGTAAACTTTTTTGCTGTTGGTTTTTTATTTAAGGAACAAGGTTAAAATCAAATTTCATGGAATCTTTAAATCAGAAAGCCGGCACTGTTATAGTGTGCGTTTTTTTAATGATATTTTCTGTAAAAGCTTTTGCACAAAAAGATGCGAAAACTCTGTATCAACAGTATTGTGCCCAGTGCCACGGAGCCGATCTAGATGGTGGAATGGCATCCAGCCTGGTTGATGGGGCATGGGCGTTTGGGGCAGAAGACGGTTATATCTTCCGGAACATAAAACATGGAATCCCTCATATAGGAATGCCGTCATACGAAAATTCTTTGGCGGATGACGAAATAAGGGCAATTGTGCAATATATAAGAGATATTGAGAAGGAAGAAGGTGTTGAAAGGCCAGGGGTGCCTGAAGTGGTAGAAACCATGGATTACTTTATGGTGTCTGAAGTTTTTGCCGATAATCTTGAAATTCCCTGGGCTATTGATTTCATTGATGCGAATACAGCTCTTATTACAGAGCGGCCCGGTAGGCTCCGTATCGTTAGAAATGGTCAGTTGTTGCCTGAGCCGGTAAAGAATACGCCTCAGGTCCTTCACGAAGGGCAGGGAGGGTTGCTTGATGTAGCTGTTGACCCTGATTATGAAAGCAATGGATGGATTTATCTCGCTTACAGCCATGCCTTAAGCAATTTCCAGGGCAGCCGGCCTCCTGCAATGACCCGCCTTGTCAGGGCAAAAATTAAAGAT
>OBJA01002385.1_pt1 | contig 10924 bp, 11 predicted proteins | sample 1519751 | NCBI WGS metagenome assembly OBJA01 (sample SAMEA3881238, study PRJEB22517) | soil metagenome | biome: lake sediment; feature: soda lake sediment; material: sediment, water from around vicinity | place: India | collected 2013-12-23 | depth 3 m
GGGAAGATATCGAGCAGTTGCTGCGCGAGCGCCGGCGCATCGGCCCCAATCAGGATGATGATTTCTTCGTGCGGGACATGCAGGAGATCATGAGCACGCTGACCGGCACCACCAGGATCCTCACCGCCCTGCTCGGGGCGGTGGCCGCGGTGAGCCTGCTCGTCGGCGGCATCGGCATCATGAATATCATGCTGGTCTCGGTGACGGAGCGGACCCGGGAAATCGGCATCCGCCTGGCCATCGGCGCCATGGAAAAGGATGTCCTGCTGCAGTTCCTGGTGGAATCGGTGGTGCTGTCCTCCTTCGGCGGCCTGTTCGGCATCGCCTTCGGTCTCACGGCCGCGGCCTTGGGTGCCAGGGCGATGGAGATGCCCTTCATCTTCAGCCCCGGGATCGTCGCCGTGGCCTTCCTCTTCTCCGGGGCGGTCGGGATCGTCTTCGGCTTCTTTCCGGCCAGAAAGGCCGCCCGGCTCGATCCCATCGAGGCACTGCGCCACGAGTGAGACTTCAGCCCCGGTTTCCCTGGCAAACCGCATCTTTCTCGGGGCGGATTCCCGCCTTTTCCGGAAATCCCCTTGCATCATGTACAGAGTTCTGCTATCTGAGCAGAAAGACGTTCCACTCAGTTTACTTCAAAAGGACAATCAAGAGGGAAAACATGCATAAGAGCGATTTGTTGGAAAAGGTGGCCAAGGAATGCGAAATCAGCAGGAGCAAAGCCGATCAGGTATTGTCCAGCATCATCGGGGCTATTACCAGTGCCGTCTCCGCGGGTGACAAGGTGACCCTGCTGGATCTCGGAACATTTTCGGTGGCAGAACGTGCCGCCCGTTCGGGACGCAATCCCAAGACCGGCGAAGCGATCACCATTCCCGCCAGAAAAATCGCCAGGTTCAAGCCCGGCAAGAAACTCGCCGAAGCCGTCAAGTAACGGCTGTTTTCCTTTCTTCAGTGCCATTGAAATTCGTTTCTTTGTGAAACGAATTTCAATGGCACTCATCCCCTCTGCTGATTGAGAGGACACACCCCTTGGCGTGCGTCAGCCTTAGCGGACAGGGGACGAACTTGCTTCTGATCGAGGATATACCGGAAGGTATCCTTCTTCCTTCCTCCTTAAGTTACTCCTGTCTGCTCTCAGGTATGCGGGGCGAAGCAGAGTCCCTTGATTTGTGCAGAAGCCTGTTCAAAAGACTGGCACTGCCGGCTTATGTCGACTTACAAGTATGATACTCCATTTCTTCTTAATCTCACCGGACTGCCGGCACGTCGGGGTCTCATCAGAAGAACAAGCCACCGCGAGGTTCATGCCTGACGGCGATGGTATTGAAGATTCGCAGTATTGCAGCTGATGCCTAGGAAAACCAGGACAGAGAGGCGGTTTCACGAGCATCTTCTGCCGGATGGAGGGGAAAGGGATTCATCTGCGCCTTGATATCAAGCGTTCCACGGCCGAGGCCACGCGCAGGATGGCGACCGCCAGGACCGTGACTCCGGCCGCCAGGATCCATTGATGCAGGGCCACGGCGATGCCGATGACGCAGCAGATGAGGATCGAAGCGGCCGTGGTCAGGCCTTCGATGGCATCGTCCTTGCCCGAGCGAAAAATCGTCCCGGCTCCAAGAAAGCTGATGCCGGTGATAATGGCCTCGACGAGGCGCACGGGATCGGCGCGCAGGCTCTCGAAATAGGTCTGGGAGGCGAACTGTTCGATCAGCGTATCGCCGAGCCCGACCAGCATGGAAGAGGAACCGGCGACCAGCATGAGGGTTCGGAGCCCGGCAGGCTTTCTCGCCAGTTCACGTTCCAGGCCGATCAGGCCGCCGAAAATCATGGCAATGAAGACATTGAGAAGAACGGCGGCCTGCGGATTTTCCTGAAGGAACGATTCCATAAAGGCGAGAAAGCGGCCTCCTTGTGAGGCCCGCGAGAGTCCGTTTCACCCAAGTGAGCGGGCGGAGAGGGTCGGAAAACCTCTTCCGGCCCCCCGCCCGGCTTCCCTCCGGATTGAGGTCGGGGGTTGTAAGACAGGAACTGTCTCGGAGGATCATTCATTTCTTGTGAAGAAATCATCCGCTTCCTTTTCGGCCCTGTCTTTTTCGTACCCGTATTTTTCCTGCAGCTTTCCGACCATCTTGTCGTAGTTGCCGTCTATTTCATCCAGCTCGTCATCGGTGAGCTTGCCCCATTGGACCTTGATTTCGCCTTTGAGCTTGTTCCATTTGCCTTTGATAATATCCCTGTTCATCACCTACTCCTTCCTGTTAGAGATTAGGCAAGCAGCACGGCGGATGGCACTCCCCTGACTGCTTACGGTTGGAGGAAAATTAATTTCGAAACGACGCCTTGTCTTCTGACAGGCAACATGAGTACCCACATTCGCACCCTGAGAGTCACTGCTGCCAGCCATGCTCGCCGCGCAGAGGAACGAACTGGCACTTCAGCAGCTGCTCCTCCCATAATCCGTCCGGCCGGCGCACGATCTTCTTCAGCGCCTGCGAGAGGCTGTCACCCACGGGAATCACCAGCCTGCCGCCCTCGGCGAGCTGCTCCAGGAGAGGCCTGGGAAGATGCGGAGCCCCGGCGGTGACGATGATCGCCTTGTAGGGCTGAAACTCGGGCCAACCGAGAGTGCCATCGGCTATTTTGGCCTTGATGTTCCGATAGCCGAGCTTCTTCAGGAGCTCGGCCGCCGTTTCCATGAGTTCCGGCAGCAATTCCACGGTATGCACGCTGTGGCAGAGTTCGGCCAGGACCGCCGTCTGATAACCGCTGCCGGTTCCTATCTCCAGGACCGTATCGTTCGGGTCAAGCTCGAGCGACTCGGTCATCAGCGCTACGATATACGGTTGCGAGATAGTCTGCTGCATCTCGATGGGCAGCGGACGATCGGCATAGGCCATAGCCTCCCACCTGGAGGGGACGAAGAGATGCCGGGGGATCTGCCGCATGGCGGCAAGGACCTTCTGATTCCGTATGCCTCGAGGGACCAGCTGTTCCTTCACCATTTTTTCCCGTTCGAGGGACCAGTCTATTGTCATTATTGTCATATTCCCTTCTCCTTGCAGGCCATTGATGATGGTATAGTTTTTCTGGGAAGAATTATTCAAAGTTCATGCCAGAAGCAGGTCATAGAAATAATCCTAATAATGTTGGTTTGTTCTAACGACATTCATCCCCAGACCTGACCATCACGCACCCCCGACAAGGCCGCAACCGACCATTATCCGATACGGCAAGATTGATATCCTCAAAAACAGGACATTTTCACCGTCAGGACCGCCGGCTTCGGAAAAGGGGGACTGGGTCTCATGCCGCTTCGGGAAGAAAATATGGTCAGGAATGCAGTCCCCACTGTTGGCCGCCGCCTTCCTGTTCCCAGACCAGGGAATGCAAGAGCGCAAGGGACTCAGGGTCGGAGAGCAGAACGTGCTTTTCCCTGGAGGTCAGGCCCTCCGGCCCGCCCGCCAGCGCCTTCGCCACCAGTTGCCGCCGGGAATGGGCGATTGCCCCGGCGACCTTCCGCCGCCGCCTCCTGAAGGCCAGATGGAGGGCATTGACATAAGGGTCGACCACCGCAGGGACGAAGCCGGCTTCTCCGGTCGGCCATGTCGCCCGGCCGCCACGGGCCTCCCTGCTGGGATCGCCCGCCGGCGCCAGCTCCACGGGAGGCGAGAGTTCCTCCGGGATCAGGAACAGCCCCGCTCTCCTGGCCAGCCGCCCAAGGCTCACCTTGCTCGTCCAGATAGAAAGAGGGGCGGCAAGGATCAGGGGACCGAGGACGGGGGTCATCCACCAGAAAAACGGCCGATTGACCAGAAAGAGGACGGCCCCCCAAAGCAGCGCCAGCATCATGCCCCAGCCGTGGAACCGGAGCGCCACACTCCAGGGCGTATCCTGGTCTTCGCGCGGCGGGGGGGTCCAGGAGATGGTCTGGCCCAGGAGCGTCACAAAGACGAACTTGCTGTGGGACAGCATGCGCGACGGGGCCAGGAGCATCGATGCCAACACCTCGGCGCCGATACTGAGGAGCAGGCGGGCCGGGCCGCCGAAGTCGCCGGAGCGTCTCTCCCGGAAAATGATGAGTATGGCGCTGAGCAGCTTCGGCAGCATCAGGATGATAAAGGTGGAAGTCAAGAGGATCAGCGCCCACCACAGGTTCCAGATCGGCCATTCCGGAAACAGCCCCCCCTGCACCGGGAAATAGTCGGGGCCGATGATCGCCTGGGATAAGGCCTTGATGCTGCTGATATTCAGGAACAGGAACCAGAGCAGCGCCGAGATATACGACATGGCGCCGTTGAGAAAGAGCACCCGATGGGTGGCAAAGATCCTTTTCCCGAGGAGCAGGCGCATATGCTGGAGGTTGCCCTGGCACCACCGCCGATCCCGGACCAGTTCGTCGATCAGGGTGGGCGGCGGCTCTTCCCAGCTGCCGGTCAGGTCGTAGGCCAGCCACACCTCGAAGCCCGCGGCCCGCATCAGGGCGGCCTCGACGAAATCGTGGCTGAGGATGTCGCCCCCCAGCGGCGGCCGGCCGGATAGCCGGGGCAGGCCGCAGTGCTCCATGAAGGGGGCAATGCGGATGACGGCGTTGTGACCCCAGTACTGGGCGTCGCCGATCTGCCAGTAATGCAGCCCGGCCGCGAACATCGGCCCGTAGACATGGCTGGCGAACTGCTGAATCCGGGCGAGCAGGGATTCCTTGCCCACTGCCAGCGGGACGGTCTGGAGAATGCCGATGCGCGGGTTGCGCTCCATCATCCGGACCATCCGCAGGATGGTGCCGCCGGTCATCATGCTGTCCGCATCGAAGACGACCATATAACGGTAGTTTCGGCCCCAGCGCCTGCAGAAATCGGCGATGTTGCCGCTCTTGCGCTTGATGTTCGGCCGACGATGGCGATAATGGATCCGCCCGAAGCCGCCCAGCTCATGGCAGAGTCCCGCCCAGGCGACCTCTTCACCGACCCAGATATCCGGGTCGGTCGAGTCGCTCAGCACAAAGAAATCGAATGTATCCGCCTGTCCGGTGGCGGCGAGCGACTGACAGGCGGCCTTTATGCCGGCAAAAATCCTCTCCGGCCTTTCATTATAGACAGGGACGAGGATCGCCACCCGACCTTCGACGGGATGATGTCCCCTGTCGTCGAGGGACCTGGTTATGGCGAAGCGGTCGAAACGACGCCAGAGGATGACAAAGCCGAGGGCGGCGGTCCAGAAGCCGATGGAGATCCAGGAGAAGAGGAGGGCAAAAAAGATCACCAGGGTCATCTCCAGGCCGGTCCGACCTTTGTAGGGCAGGATATCGGCCATGAAGCCGCTGGCGATGGCGGTGGTTGCGGCAATGAGGACGAACAGCAGCAGCCGGCGCCGCCGGGCCGCCGCCTCCCAGGTCTTTTGCGGGAAGAAGTCTGCCATGTTCACGTGTCATGAAACTTGGGCAAGCCGCCCAAGCCCGATTCAGATCTTTCTTATGTTCATGGAACCGCGGTTGATGGGCGGCATGGCGGTCGCCGGCAGGCCGGATTGGGGATCCGGCACCTCGCAGGAATAGGACGTCCCCCGCTCCGGCTGCCACCGCCGGTAAAGAATCGAATACTGCCGAAGGGGGGTGTGGTCCAAGAGTTCGACCTCCTCGGCGAGGATCCGGTGCAAGGCCTGCATGGCCAGCTGCGCGGGCCGGGCGCCATCGGCCGCGGCAGGTGCTTCCTCCGCTGCCCTGGAGAGAGTTCTGTGGGCGATTTCCAGACTCAGCAGGGCCGGCATGCCCAGCTTTTTCAAATAGAGCAAAACCCTGTCACGAGCCTCCTGCCAGTGGATATCATCCTGGGTTGCCGCCGTCATGCCGCAGCCGGATCGGCGTCCGGGAAGGTCGCCGCTCATTGCCTGCAGGTCCTCAAGGCCATATCGCACAACTCCATGTTTCCGTAAGGGTCACCTCGCCCTGGGTGAGGTGGGCCCGCACCTCGAGGGGAGGCCGGAGGATGGGCAGAGCCAGGGCACCTCCGCCATTGCGCCTCACCCGAAAAGCGAGGCGCCAGGACCCGGCCGGTTTGACCCTGAACAACTGATGGTCGACGATCTCACCGCCGTTGCCGACACTGATCACCGCCGTAAGCGGCGATTCGCTGGGCAATTGCGCCGGCAGCTGATCCAGCCTCCCGCCCTTGAAATCGATGATCACCTGCCGGGAATTGTCATTCTTCTTCGAGGCGGTCCGGGTTGCGATCACCTGCCCCAGCTCCGCCGATTTACCGGTCGGAGAGAACCAGCTCAGTACGTAGCTGAAGACCAAGGGGTCCTCTTTGGGGGGCAACTTGTCGGGCACCCAGTAGGCGACGATATTGTCGTTGGTTTCGCTCTCCGTGGGGATCTGAACCAGTTCCACATGGCCGGGGCTCCAGTCGCCGACCGGCACCACCATGGTGCTGGGCCGCAGATCGTACCGGGCCTCGGGATCCTGATAGTGGTCGAAGTCGGTATCGCGCTGCCAGACGCCGAACCCTCCGAGATCGCCCACCTGAAAAGAGTTTATGAACAGATGCTGAGGGTTGACGATCGGCCGCCAGAGAACTTCCCGGGAGTTCTTGATCAGCAGACCGTCGGAATCGTGCACCTCCGGGCGAAAATCGTCGACCGGCCGCTGGTTGGCGTTTTCGCCGTAGAAGAACATGCTGGTGAGCGGCGCGACCCCCAGCTTCTTTATCTCCTCTCGGCGGAAAAGCACGGCTTCGACCAGCATGTCGGTTTTCCCGCCGGGACGGATCGCAAATCGATAGGCCCCCGTAATCCTCCTGCTGTCGAGAAGCGCATAGACAATAAGCTCCCGGTCCTCCATGCCCGGCTCCTGAATCCAGAATTCCTTGAAATACGGGAATTCCTCTCCCGTATCGAGCCCCGTGTCGATGGCGAGGCCCCTGGCGGAGAGACCGTACACCTGGTCTTGGCCGACCGCCCGGAAGTAGCTGGCCCCGAGAAAAGCAGCAACCTCATCCAGGTGATCGTTGCCATTCAGGGAATACAATAGGCGAAAGCCGGCAAAGCCAAAGTCTTCGGGTATCTTTTCGGTGAAGAGGTTTGCCCCGTAATCGAAATAAGCGGAAGAGAATGGGACCTTTATTACTCCCTCCGGGCCGATGGTGCTGATGGTCACGAGGCGATTGTAAAAGAGCCCCGGATGAAAGAACTGCACCTCGAAGGGGAGTTTTTTTTCACGCCAGAGCGTCGCCTCCTCGTTGAAGCGGATGTCCCGCCATTGATCGTAGGTCAGGCGAAGCAAAAAATCCGGCACGCTGTCCTCCGGGTTGGCGAAGGGCCTTGAGGCCTCTTCCCTGGCCCGGGCGACAACCTCCTCGAAAGAGAAGGCGCTTTCGGCCGGGGCCTGGGCTCGGGGACACCGGAGCACGCCGATGAACGTGGCGGAGAGAGACCAGAAGATCAGCGCCAGCAAGATATGCCGGCGGGCTCTCCGACTATGCCCGCCGCAACAGAACCGGAACATGACAATATCTTCCTCCCGGGGAATTTTTCACTCCATTTTTTGTTAGGATACAAAGTCGTGCCTTCCTTTGCAATGGTGTTTTTGTACAGTTGCATGGATGCGGCCGTCACTGCCAGGAATCCCGACATGCCGCCACCGCGCCGGAGGCCTTTGTCCCCCTTCCGGCTTGAAGGCAAGCCAGTGTCGGTGGTCACGGTTGACGAGGAACGTTTCGAGCCCATTATATCTCTCAGCACCGGTAAGCGATCCGGACCCGAAACGGCGGGCCCGGCGACCGTCCTATCGCTTCACTTCGAGCGTAACCAACAGTATTGCCTGACGGCGTTTTCAAGAGGGGAAAATGAGCACACAAAACCAAACGGTAGGAGACATCATGCTCCCCATTTCCAGCTTTCCCTGCATGAGGGAGAACGGGACTGTCCGGGAGGCCCTGCAAAAACTGCGGTCTTTCTGTCCGCTCAACTCCTCCGCGCCCTGCGGCTTCAGCGAATTGATGGTGGTCAACGGAGAAGGGGGGTTCGTCGGGCGCGTCACCCAGCAGGGCATCCTGCGGGTGCTCTTTTCATCGCTGCTCGAACCCATCAATATCAGGCCCTTCGAGGGCAGGGTCATGGACTACAGCGACCTGGCGATCCTGCTCGAAGATGTGCTGATGAAAGAGGGGATCGATCACCTGAATTCCTCCATTGCCAGGGTCATCGAGAGGGACATCCGCATCCTGCCGGTTTCGACCGACCTCATGCATGCCATGGCCATCATGGTCATCGGCAAGGAAACGGTCCTGCCCGTCGAGAGAAACGGCAGACTGGTCGGGGTAGTCAAACTCGTCCAGATACTGGGAGTGCTTGGTAATAAAATCATTTCCCTGCAACCCGGATAACCGTGTCGCCATGCTGTTCGCAAGGCGTTTTCCGGTCATGCAGGGTGCCTCCCGAACCCTGCGCCCTGTGTCCGCCGTTCTTTGTCTTCATTGAATTTCTGCCAATGATCATCTCTACCCCCTTGTGAAAAGATCCGTTTTCTGATAGGAATTCGTCATCTGCAACTGCACTTCCCCCGTCTTGCAAGATGCCGCACTACCCTGCACGAACGGCCGGTGAAGCCTTTGACGATCTCATAGGGATATTGTCCCGTACCGAGATGCAACCCAACAACCCCCGCCAGGAGGAAATATCATGATGAAATCAGTACTTGCTCTGTTTCTGGGAATGATCTATGCAGGACTCGCGGTCGCCGGCGTGCAGGATTTCACGATTGTGAACAAAACCGGCATCGAAATAAACCAGCTCTATATCAGTCCTGCCTCCACGGAGACATGGGACAAGGACATCCTCTCGGTGGATACACTGTTGGTGGGTGACGAATGCGACATCCTGGTTTCCCGGGACGAAAACGCGGAGGTTTGGGACCTGATGATTGTGTCCCCAAAGGGCGCCTCCGTCAAATGGCCGGGACTGAGACTCAACGATTTCACCAAAATAATTCTGGCAATCGAAAAAGGCGAACCGATGGCTTATTACGAATAGAGCCTACTCCCGAGACATTGCCTCCGCCGGCCTCCTCGGCAATCCCCCCACCCCCCCTTTTTCCGGAGATTGCCGCCCCTCGCCTGTTTCCGGGCATCTACCAACGACTCCAGGAGAGAGGTATCTCATGAACACTCTGATCGTTTCCTGTTCGTCATGCGGCACGAAAAATAGAATTCCGGCGGGTAAACAGCACCTGCAGCCAAAATGCGGGCATTGCAGGACCGCTATCGACATGAAGGGTCAGGCCGTGCCGGTCGAACTGGGGGACGGGGACTTCCACGATTTTGTCAAACAGGCCTCCCTGCCGGTCATGGTTGACTTCTTTTCCCCGACCTGCGGCCCCTGCCGGACGATGATGCCGGTCGTCGAAAGCATGGCCCGGGAACATGCCGGCAGGTTTATCATCGCCAAGGTGGACACCAGCACAAACGGGCAAATTCCGGGACTCTTCAACATCCGGGGAGTGCCGACCTTCATGTTCTTCAAGGCGGGAAGGCTCATCGACCAGGTTTCCGGGGCGGTCCCCAGGAACATCCTGGAGCAGAAGCTGGCAGGAATGTAAAACCGGATGCGGGCTGACGCCCGCAACCCAAGGTTGTTCCAGAGACAAGGAGAAGAGATTATGGGAAAATGGGTATGTTCGATCTGTGGCTATGTGTACGATCCGGCTGAAGGCGATCCGGCCAACGGTGTAGCTCCCGGCACAGCCTGGGAAGATGTGCCGGAAGATTGGCTCTGTCCGATCTGCGGGGCGCCCAAAGAGAGTTTCGAGAAGGATTGATCGGCCGGTCCCGTATCGCAGCGAAGGGCTGGGGAGCCTGTCGGGCAGGTATCCGACAGGCTCCTTACCGTACCTGAAAGGTTATGCTGTGCTCCTTGACCCCGTTATTGCCGTAGCCCAACACATTCCAGTCAGCTTCCATCGGCTGGCGAATGCCGTCGCTGTCCGTGGCGCGGGAAAGGATCGCATGGAATCCCGGCTGCGCCGCTCTGTGCACGTACTGCCATTGCCTCCAGGCATAGGGCTCATCCGGGCCGATAAAGGTCGCAGGATTCCAGGTCTTCCCGTTATCCGCCGAGATCTCGACCAGCTCCACGTGTTTCTCGCCCGCATAGGCCGCGCCCAGGATGGTAATGTCGCCCGCCGGCAGGATCTCATCCGCTTCGGGCTGGGTGATGATCGATTTGAGACCGATGGAGGTGACGATCCTGCCGGTCTTCGGCTCCTGCCCCACGTCGAAAACCCGGTAGACCTCGTCCATGTAAAACCCCCGGAAGGGCTCCCTCATCACGGTGATCCTGTCCAACCACTTGACGCAGTTGGCCCCGGTCCAGCCCAGCGCCAGCGCCCTGAGCGGAAAGCCGTGCTTCAGCGGCAGGGACTCGCCATTCATTTCATAAGCCAGCAGGGTGGACGACATGGCCTTTTCCAGGGGAATGCTGCGGATGAACTTGATCCTGGCCTTGCCCAGGGGCTGGTCGAAGCCCGCGAAGGCGACATGCCGGGCGTCCGGGTCGACACCCGCCTGTTCCAGCAGGTCCCTGAGCCAGACGCCGCCCCAGACGGCATTTCCCACGCCGCCTACCGTCCAGGGATTGCCCGAGGCCTTTTTCGCCAGCAGGGACCGACTGTTGCCCGAGCACTCCAGCGTGTTGGCGACGATAACCTTCGGCATGCGGAGCAGGGTCTCGAAATCGACGGTCAGGGCCGCCTGCACCTCTCCCTCGACGGCAAGTCTCCACTCCGCCAGCGCTATCTCCTTTTCCGGGATCTCGCCCTGATTCCTGTCAAAGAACACCTCGTTGGCGGTAATCCAGGATCTCAGCCGGGGTCTCGGGGTTTCGGCATTGCGGGGCCTCTCGCTCATCACCCGCGTTTCGTTCGTCTTTACCT
>OBJA01002386.1_pt1 | contig 10918 bp, 6 predicted proteins | sample 1519751 | NCBI WGS metagenome assembly OBJA01 (sample SAMEA3881238, study PRJEB22517) | soil metagenome | biome: lake sediment; feature: soda lake sediment; material: sediment, water from around vicinity | place: India | collected 2013-12-23 | depth 3 m
GATCACATCGCCCGGCGCGACCTCGCGCATAAATTCGTAGAAGGGATTGATGGCGTGATTGGACTTGCGCTTGGGAGACCATAGGTAGCCGCCCTGGAATTCCTGGGTAAAGGTCTGGTTCTGATTGACCCACCAGTAGTGCATTTTCTATGTTAGCCAGCAGCCATGCGTGTCGGCCCCAAAAGCTTCCAGTCCTTTTTGATTAGCCGGTCAAATAACACGTAGAGATCAGTTCCTGACGATCGATCGGCCAGTGGCTCCGCATACCGCCCCGCATGTATTCGGTTTCTTACCTCTCGGGCATTGTGAAGAAGCATACTTTCGCTCTCATTAATAACTTCATGCTGAAGCGCTTTCTTGATAAGCTCGGACAAAGTACCTTCGACGCCCAATTCGCTTATCAGAAGCCCTTCCATAGCAGATATAGCCATTATTGTGAATGACATCCATGCGCCGCTATGAAATGCATTGTCCGCCTCTTCAGCCAACTCACCCAATCGTCCACGAAGCCCAAGGTCATTAACGGACGGGAACAATAAGCTGTAATCCCGGATGCCGGCATAGTGCACAGTTAACGAACAAACCGAGACTTCCATCGGTAGTTTCTGCTTTACTCCTATAACCTTTACGCAGCTATCCTCCACCTCGTAGTTGACCTTGTAATCGAGCCCCCACATAGAGCTACGATATTCAAGCCTATGATTCAAGATCGCATACGCCGGAAGCGTCGGCACATAAAACACCTCATCCATCAAGCCAAAACGCTGCTCCCGCACGTGCACCTCCGGCCGGGACAGCTCGAATACAGTCGTTCTCATAAAAAAATCTCTAATCCACCATTTGCAATCACAGCATAACTGCAGGAATCAATCCAATGTTTAGACTAGCACCGTTGCTCAGTACCAACGAGCACTACCTTCATACACCGATCGTCACCACACAGGACAGTTGTCTTATCAAAAATAAACCCACTGGTATCACCAGAGAGTTTTCGGTGCGCACGGTCGTTATCGTCGTCGTTAGGACTCCAGTTGCCGCTGCGAACCCGCGCATGTACCTGGAAACAACCGGACTTCCCGATGTCACCCCACCCCAATGATGCAGGCCGAAATCCGCTCATCCGCCCCAGGCAGTACCGGGAAAGAGCGGAATTTCTCGATGAGCTGATCACCGAAGCGATCCTCCATTTTCAGCAGGTCGGCTCGGATGTCCTTCAACAGCAAGGGGCGGTTGCGCGGCTGTTGGAGTTTTTCGTACCAGACGGGGCGAATGATATCCAGCCAGCGCGCCGCCACCTCATCCCAATCCGGTTGGTAATCCACGTTCGGTTTGTGCAGCATCTCCAGGATGTCCTGATAATGCTGCAGGCGGACCTGGTCCTGGTGCTTCGCGGCCCGTTTCAGGAACTGGCTCAGTATTGCCTCCAGCTCCTCCAGGGCACGCTGCTTCTTGCGCGGCAGCAACTGGCGCTCCACCTCCGAGATCCGGCTGACGAAGCGGCTGAGCAAGTCGGCGGCCTTGTCGGTCATGGGCAGATCAGCCACCTCGCCAGTCAGGCAGGCGCGCAATTGTTCACAGACAGCCTGCAGATCCGTAACGGGAGTACCCATGGAACTGGGCATGAAGATCCAGCGGGGCGCGCCGAAGCTTCCGGAGGATATACAGAAGAAGGCCCAGGGCCGCTCCGAGCGCACCAGGCTGACGCGCGACAACACCCGCGCGGTAATGGCACGGTAGGCCTCGTAGGTCTGGTCGTCGACCAGTGCCTTTTCACCCTGGATCAGACTACGCACCGGTTCGAAGGCGTCCTGAATGCCGTCCCATTGGCTGCGTTCCGACTCCTCCTCGAATTCACGGATCAGTTCGGCGGCGCGCAGGGGATCCCTGCGATGATTCTGCATGCCCTCGGGCAGGGGCATATTGGAACCCAGCAGGCTCTCGACCGTCTCGTAACGTTCCACGAAACGGTCATCGGAAGACAGGGCGAACTCCGGGGCATCGTCCGGCCACCAGGCCTCGATCTCCTTGTGCGGGCTGTCCATGCGATCGACCCGCCCCACCCGTTGCTCGGCAATGCGCACCACGCTGGGCATGTCCAGGTGCACCAGGGCGGAGGCCTGTTGCAGGTTGACGCCTTCAGAGAGGCTGTCGGAACACAGGCCGATGATGCCCTTCTTGGCTGAACTCGGCTTGAAGGTTTCCAGGATCTCCGCCCGTCCCGACCCGGGATCCCCCGTGGCCACGATGGTCCGCAGTTTCGGTTGCAACCGTTTCAGGTGTTGTTGCATGACCGCCAGTGTCAGCGGCCGGCTGTCGAAGGCCAGCAGCAGGTCATGCCGGTCGGCCAGTTCCGCGAGCTTCCGTGCCTTGGCCTGTTCACGGGCATCACTCATCTGTTCCACGCACTGGTGGATGGCGGTGTAGATCGCACGGTCATGAAGACAGGCGGCCTGATGCCGTTCCGTCTCACTCAGCCAGTCCGGCAGCGGAATGGACAGCTTGTTTTTTGGCAGCCTGCCGACCAGATCGTCCAGCTTGTGCAGCTGGTTGCCGGTTTCGTCCTTGGAAAAGCCCTGCAGCCCGAAGGCCCGGATCGCGGCGCGAGTGCCCACGATATGCTCAGCCAGGGCCACGCGCGAGGACCGCAGCGAGGCCATGATGACGTAGCGGGCGATTTTTTTGGCGGAGGCCAGCCGACTGTTCAGGTAGGTCTCCTCCGTCCAGCCCTGGCGTAGCAGCACGTCGGGCATTTCGATGGGCTTGACGAAGTGGGACACGCCATACAGCTGGTCCGCCAGCTCCCGGATCCGCGCTGCAAGCTGTCGATCGGCCTCTGGTTCGTCCAGGGCATAGATCAGGGGAAGATGCCTGGGGAAGCGGCAGGGGTTGCCGTCGCGATCACGGTAGTGCTCCGGATCACGGTCGATGAGGGCGTTCAGCATGCGCTTGGTGCGCCGCACGGTGAAACGCTGGATTTCCTTGCGCAACACGCCGATCTCTTCCTCGGTCAGGGAACGGTTGATGCTCTTGACGCCAAGCATCTTCTTGAAGGCATCCAGCGTGGAAGGTTCCAGGTTGTCGGCGCCCAGCATGTCGGCGATGCGCAACAGGTCAAGGACACTGCGGTTGATGGGCGTGGCCGTGAACAGCAGCACATGGTCGGCCATGTTGCGCAGCAGTTGCTGGGTGCGGTTGGATTTGAAGTTCAGGAAGTTGTGACCCTCGTCCACGCACAGGATCTGGGCGCGCCGCAGCCCCTCGACGGTCAGCTCGTGCCGCCCGCTGCGTTTGTGGCTGAGGCTGCCGTGGGAATAGGTGTCCAGCGGCACGCCACACAGGTGCGACTCCCACAGCCAATTGTCCTGCACGGCGGGCGGGCAGACCATGAGCGCCTTGCCCTGGCGCAGGCGGCCGGAACGAATGATCTGATCCTGCACGGCGCGGATCAGGTGGGTGCCCATGCGGGTCTTGCCCGAGCCGGTGGCGTCCGCTACCAGCACGCTGCCCTGTTGCGACAACACCAGCAGGGCCTGGGCGATACCCTGGCGCTGGGTGGGCCAGAGGTCGGCGTCGCCGGGCAGGTAGCCCGAGCGCAGATAGGCCTTGGCCCACTCCCCTTCCAGGAGTTCGGCGCAGGCGCGCGCCAGGGCCTCCTGCCAAGGCACCACACGCAACAGGGCCTCCAGCAGTTCGATCAGCTCCGCCTGGTAGTCGCGCCCCAGCAGCCAATAGTTCTCGGCGATGGTGACCAGTTCCGTATAGCGCTTGGCTTCCTTGTCACGGCTGAAGCGGGCGTTGGCCTCGAGTTGGCAGTCCATGCCGGGGCGCGTGAAATTGGAGGAGCCCACCGTGGCCGCCTGGTCTCCCACATAGATCTTGGCGTGCAGGCGGCTGTCCGAGCCCGCCAGGTAACGGGCCTGGAGCTGGCCCGATTTTAGGCGGTCGATGCAATGGATCAGCTTGGCGCTGAGCAGCAGGGAGATACCCCGCTCCAGCCAGTACTGCTGTACCTCCCGGGGGAAGGCATGGCCGCCAACCTCGAAGGACTCGCGGCGCGAGGGGAAGGGCTCGAAGCCGAGCAGGATGCGCACCTGCGCCGCATCGTCGAGGCTAGCGACGAAATCGATCAGGCGGTCCAGGGCGGCATAGCCGGTCACGATCAGCGGGTGATCGGAGCCCCGCAGGTCGCGCAGCACCTGCTCCTTCACCTGGTGGTGATCCACGTTGAGCGGAAAACGCTGGGCGTCCGGCCAAGGGGAAAGCTGGGCCGCCGCCGCGACCTCCGCCTCATCGGTGAACAGATCCAGATTGTAGACCCGAGGTTTTCGCCGGCCCATCGCCCCCCCTATGCCAACAGACCTATGCCTGTTCGGTGATGATGACCTCTTCGCCGAGCATGTCGATGACCTTCACGGCGACCCTGGCGCCCTTGCGCGGGGCGGGCAGCTCATAGGCACCTTCCACCTGGTCCTGCTTGCGCGCAGGGATGTCGCTCAGGGCGATATTGAACACCTCGCCATCGTAATCGGTGTCGATCAGGATGCAGTCCACCACGGCGCGCCAGTCGTCGATCTGGGCACGGAACACCCCCTGCTCCATATTCAGTCGCTGCAGGATGCTGGGGGAGAACACATCGGTGACCCGCACAGACAGGCGGTCCTTCTGGCGCTTGACCTGGATGCTGGCACTGAGCGGCTCGTGAGTCATGAAGCCGCCGTATTTCTTGTCGGTGCGCAGCTCGATGACATGCAGCTTGTTGATGGGCCGGGCGCGATTGTAGTCCTCGATCCAGGCGCGCGCGGCCAGCTCCATGCCCAGGCTCACCAGAGTGATGTCGCGTTCCTCCTCCGGCCGTCGGTGCAATTCCTGGCGCAGGTCCTCCAGGTCCATGGGCGTGAGCGGGTGATTGAGGGGGATAATCTTCACCAGCCGCTTGCCCAGGGTGCCATCGAAATAGCCGTCGGCGCGGGTGCGGGTGATGCCGATGTGCTCGCAGGCCAGCTCCACCGCCTCGTTGTGCTGGATCTGCAAATCGTAGTCGTTGACGCGGTAGGTGTTGAAGCATAGCTGCGCGGGCGGGGGCGCGGCATTCTCGTCTTCGACCAGTTTTGCCTGCTTGTCCTTGTCCAGCGCGGCGGCCTGTTCCCGCATCAGGGTTTGCAAGCGCTTGGCGGTGGTCTGGATGGCGCCCTTGTTGATGTCGCAGCCGATCCAGCGGCGGCCGAGTATTTGGCTGGATTCTGCAGTCCCGCCCGACCCTGAAAAGCAATCAAGAACTAAATCACCCACTTCAGAACATGCTTTAATCATCCGCTCAATCAACTCTCGTGGTTTTTGAGTCGGGTATCCCGTATGCAAATTTGATCTATCAAGGACTGGAGAAATATCCACCCAAAGGTCAGAAAATTCTGCCGGCGGAAGTTCGCTAAGATAATCTATAAACGACTGCAATAGATCGGGAGAGACCGCATCAACAATATCCTCCCAAACATCCTGTATTGCCGCCCCTTCAATATCATTCAAATATCGTTTTAGACGTGGAACACCATCTGAGCTCCACTCAACTCTTCCTTCATTATCAAAGGCATCAAGTGTCTCGATTTTGTAAGCCCACCCTCTCCCCTCTGGCGGCTTTACACCTTTCCAAACAGGAACATTTTTAGCTGGTTTTCCGCTATGAAGAGGCTGCGTAACATAAGGGCCACGCTCATCACTTCGTGTAAAAGTACGCTTATAAGCTTCCGATAACTCCTTGTACTGCTTATTCCAAGTGTAAGAATCGCTTTTCGTGTAAAACAAAATTGTATCTTTTACTCGGCCAAAATATTTTGGATGAGATTTCCCTGGGCCACGCCTCCAAATAATGTCATTTCTAAAATTTTCCGCACCGAACACCTCATCCAATACACACCGAAGTAAATGGACCTTTTCATGATTAGCATGAACGAATATAGACCCCGATTCTGCCAGCAACTCTTTCATTAACAGAAGTCTTTCATACATAAACTGCAAATAATTGTCGTTCGCCCAGATGTCCGTGTACTGGATCTGTTCACCGAGGGTGTATTCCTCTCCGTCGATCTTGGTCGTGCCCTTGGCGCCGCGCAGTTGTACCTTGCGCACATAGTCTGCTCCGGAATCGAAGGGCGGATCGATATAGATCAGCTTGACCTTTCCACGAAAACCATTGGCCAGCAGGTAAGCCAGCACGTCCTTGTTGTCGCCGTGGAACAGCAGTCCGCCGCGCGGGAATTTGTCGGGCCAGTCCTGCCAGGCATCCCCCTCACCCTGACCTTCCTCCCCCTGGGGAGGTTTTCCGGGATCGACGACGGCACTGAAGGATTCGACCTGCTGGGCAGGATAGGCGCGCACGGTCGTCAGCGGCCGCTTGCCAACCCAGGTGAGCATGGGGCGGCCCTTGGCCTTGGCGATCTTGATCTGGTTTTCGTCTTTACCCATGGTGCGGGGTTCCTTGCGTTTGCATGTGTTCAATCAGGTGCGGTGCTTGCGCGCGCCGTCGGCTGCCGCGGCGATGCGTTCGCGCAGGTCCTCGGGCGCGCGGAACACGAAGGCACGGCCGCGCTTGCGCTGTTCCAGCAGCCCAAGCCCGGTGAGGCGTTGCAGGTCGGTGCGCGCGGTCTGTGTGGTGATGCGATGCGAGCGGCGGTGGCTCTCCACGGTGTAGTCCTGGCCGGGATGGCGCAAGGCATGGCTGAGCAGGGCCACCTGGCGGTGGTTCAGGTCCCCGGACAGGCCGGGGGCATGGCGCAGCAGGTTTTCCGCGTCGCGCTGCTCGGACGCCTTGCGATTCAGGTAGTCGTACAGGGCGGCGATGGCTTGTTCGATGACGCCCAGCTGATGGATGAGGAAATAGGTAGTGTCGTTGGCGTCCGTTTCGGTGTGCAGGTAGGCACGGCTGTATTGCGCCGGCGCCTGTTTCAGCAGCCGCGAAATGGACACGTATTCCAGCAGCCAGTACCCGGAGCGCGCCAGACTCCAGTAGAACAGGGCGCGCGCGGTGCGGCCGTTGCCGTCCACGAAGGGGTGGTCGTAGCCGAGCATGAAATGCAGCAGGATGGCGCGGATGACCGGGTGGACGAAGGGCGCGGCGTCATCGGCACGGTTGGCGAACTCGCACAGACGTTCCAACCGTTCCGGCAGGCTTGCCGCCGCGGGCGGATCGTGCAGGACGTTCACATGCTGCGCGTCCACCACCTGCACCCGCTCCCTGTCCCCGCGCAGCCGGCCGGCGGCGTCCGGCTCGTCCAGGGTGTCGGCGGTGACGATGCGGTGCAGCTCCAGGATGCGCGCGGGCGTGAAAGCCTCGGTGCGCAGCTCACGGATCAACTCCATGGCGCGGAAGTTGTTGAGGATCATGCGCTCGCTGCGGTCACGCGGCTTGCGGCCGGAACGCAGCATGGCCTTGGCTTCCTCGCGGGTGGTGGCCGCGCCTTCCAACTGGCTGGAGGTGATGGCCTCCTCGATCAGAGAGCTGACCAGGTAGCGATCGCGGTCCTCGCCGGAGACGATGGGGACCTCCATGCCCAGGCTGCCGGCGGCGCGGCGGTCGATGTTGTGCAGCGCCTGCAGCACCGGGTCGGGCATACCGAACAGCATGGGGGCGGCCTGCTTGTCGTGGAACGGCAGTGCCTTGAGCAGGCCCGTGCGGGCCAGCTTGATGCCCGCCCACCAGTCCTCGTGACTCAGCCCTTCCGGCGGGGTGCGGTGGCGCAGCTCGTCCCAGTGCAGGTAGCGCCCGCCCACCAGCGGCCCCGCCGAGCGCAGGGCCTGATCCGGCTTGCGGCGCAGCAGTTCCGGCAACAGCCGCTCGAAGGGTGGCGGGGACAGGGGTAGTTTCATGGCCTCGGCAGTTTACTGCTAAATCTTGCTTAATTAGCAATTGATTGGCAGTGTAGCAGGAAACTACTAATTCTTGTCAAATTAGCAGTTGATTAGCCGTTCGCGGATTCGGCTACGGCGCCCTGCAAATCCATTGCTTCATTATTTATTTCAATCAATTACGTCATATACACCGGCATGCGCCGGGATGACGCGGCCTGGCCTCAGGCCAGGAACCCCTGCACCGCCTCCAGGGCGTCCTGGTGCAGGGTACCGTTGGCGAACACCACCTTGTAGTGCAGCACCTCGGGATTGAGGTCCTGCCAGCGCTGAAGGGCGACGGCCTTGCGGCCCTCCTTGCTGGTGGGCGCCTCGCCCTTGCGATGACGCTCCAGGTCGGCCCGCACCTCGGCGTTGTGGGCGTCCTTCTTGACCTCGACGATCAGGTGCTTGCCATCGGCGCGGCGGATGACGAAATCGGGGGTATAGCGGTGCCAGCGGCCGTCGTCGCCGAGGTATTCCGCGTACAGCTCGGTCTTGTTGGGATCGGTCAGGCCGCCAGTGAACCAGACGCCGTCGATCTTGTCCGGCTCCCTGGCCAGCAGGTTCAGCACCCGCTCCAGGAATTCCGCCTCGGGGTCAGAATCGAAGTTGTAGCCTTCGTAATGAAAGCTGAGCTTGCGGGCCAGGGCATGATCGGGAAATTGATCGGCGGTCTTATAGAGGTGTTCACGGTCCTTGGCAAAACTCACCCGCGCCGTATAAACGGGCACGCCGTCCTTGCGGTGCATGTCGAAACCGTCCGGCTTGACCAGGGCCAGGGCCACGTCGATCTCTTCTTCATAGCGTTCGTAGTCGGCGCGCTGCACCTCGATCTGCTCGCCCAAAGCCTCCAGATGATACTCGGGCACCGGGTTCTCGCCATAAGCGGCGCGCAAGGCGTCCAGCAGCTCCGGCAGGGGCAGGTGGTAGTTGCCGGCCAGGACGGCGGCCGCGCCATAGTGGCTATACAGCATGGGTTCCAGCTCGATGATGTCCTCCCCGCCATCGACGCGGCTCAGGCGCGTGCGGCCGTCCTTGGGTTCGGCGATGGTCCAGGTCTCCACATGAGCCTCGGGCCGATACTTGCCCTTGGGCTTTTTGAAGCACAGGGGCTTGCTGTCCTGGCCCGGTTCCACGCGCCGGAAGCGCAGCACCCGCTTCTTGATCAACAGCGGCGGTAACTCCGCATGCCGCAGCTCGACGATCTTCTCGACCCGTTCGGCGTGTTCCGCATTGAGTTCCTGCAGGCTGGTGCCGTAGGTTTCTTCCAGCTGCTTGGCGAGCACCGCCTTGTTGCCCTTGGACACATAGACGCGCGCCGGCCGGGTATTGCCCGGCACCTGGCGCAGGCAGCGCGTGGCCGCCTGCAGCACGAAGTTGTTGCTGGATTTCAGTTTGCGTACCAGGCCGCAGGCGAACAGGCTGGGGCAGTTCCAACCCTCGGTGCCCATGTTGACCAGCAGGATGATGCGATAGGGTGAATCGGGATCGCTGGCGACACGGTAGAACTCACGACGGACTTCCTCCGTGGACTTGCTGTGCACGGCGAGCACGGTGGAGGCATCGATACCGCGCCGCGCGAGCGTCGACTCCACCACGGGACGCAAGTCCTCCATGGCCTCGGTCTGCGGGAAATACAGCGCCAGACGGGCCGGCGCGCCGTCCGGCAGGGCGACGTCCCAATATTCAGCGGCGAAGTCCGTAACGATCTGCTCGACCAGTTGTTCGGCATTGTCCTCGTCCAGGTCGAAGATACGGATGTTGTTGGCGAGTTCCTTGAGCACACCGTCGCGAATGCCCTCGCCCAGGCCATACCAGATGACCACGTCGCGCAGGGGCTGGCGTTCGAAGTACGGCGTACCAGTGGTGTTCACCACCACCACCAGGTTGGTTTCCTCGGCCAGGAAGTCCACCGTGCGCCGCACCTTCTTGATGCCCTGCTCGACGAACACCTCCTCGCCGGTGTCCTTGTCCTTGCGCCATTCCCCCAGCAGCTTCTGGCCGTAGGTGTGATGAGCCTCGTCGGAAAACACCGCCAGGTGTGGCAAGGAGGCAATGGCCTGGAGGCGCAGATTGGCCTCGGCATCGGCGTGGGCCTCGCTCTGGTAGAGCCAGTCCATCTGCGGCGATCTGCGCCGAGCCGTATTCTTCTGAATACGGATCTTCTCGGTGTTGGTCACCACCAGATTCCAGGAACTGCCCCAGACCACCGGCAGTTCCTTGTCCCCATCGCGCGTAAAGGTCAGCTTGAGGCTGGCCGCGAAGCCGCGATACAGGCGTGGCGGAATGACCTTATGGAAGGGGATGTCGGCGATCTCGCGCAGGGATTCGATAATGGTCTTGCCGGGCGCGAAGATCAGGGCGTTCTGCACAAAGGGACCATCGGGGTACTCCTGCGCCATGGCGAACTCGGTGGCGATGATGGTGCCCATGAGGATGGTCTTGCCGGCGCCCATGGCCAGCGCCAGGATGTAACTGGGATAATCGAGCGTGAGCGTCTCGCGCAGGCTTTCCAGCTGGTGCTTGCGCACGAATTTGTTGTCGGATTTCACGCGCTCGATCAGGGCGTGGTAGTCGAAATCCGCTTCCTGGAACAGCTTTGCGGAAACGCCCATCGCGGCCAAGCGCTCCCCCAGCTTCGGGAACAGTTTTTCGTAGAGCTGGGGGATGGTCGGGGTATCCTGCGCCAGACGCAGGTACCAGTAGGTTTCCAAGGCCCGGAACTGCGCCCGGCGCAGATAGCGCAGCTCGCCACCGCCATTCTCCGTGGTCGCGAAATTGAGGATTTCCGCGATGACGGGATACTCCGTGCACTGATACCCACTGTCCCGCCATGTGGCGACATTCTGGGCAAGCAGTTCGTGCAAGTAGGACATGGCGTTATCCGCGGCTTCCGTATCCGATTGTTATATTGTTCCTGCTCGCGTGCGCGCTGGTAACGCTATTGGCACGAGTAGTAGCGTCCAGATAACCTGTTGAATTTGGCGGAGAGGGTGGGAAACCCCGCGCCCTATACATTTAGCTTTAATATCAGTTA
>OBJA01002387.1_pt1 | contig 10917 bp, 10 predicted proteins | sample 1519751 | NCBI WGS metagenome assembly OBJA01 (sample SAMEA3881238, study PRJEB22517) | soil metagenome | biome: lake sediment; feature: soda lake sediment; material: sediment, water from around vicinity | place: India | collected 2013-12-23 | depth 3 m
GAACTCGGTCGCCGGCGCCTCGTAGACCTCGTCCGGCGTGCCCACCTGCTCCACCCGGCCCTTGTTCATCACCACCACGCGGCTGGAGACCTCCATGGCCTCCTCCTGGTCGTGGGTGACGAAGACGCTGGTGACGTGGATCTCGTCGTGCAGGCGGCGCAGCCAGCGGCGCAGGTCCTTGCGCACGTTGGCGTCGAGCGCGCCGAAAGGCTCGTCCAGCAGCAGCACCTTGGGCTCGACCGCCAGCGCGCGCGCGAGCGCGATGCGCTGGCGCTGTCCGCCGGAGAGCTGGTTCGGGTAGCGGTCGGCGACGAAGCCGAGCTGCACCAGCTTGAGCAGCTCGTGCACCCTGGCGGCGATCTCGCTCTTGGGCAGGCGCTCGGCGCGCGGCCGCACCGTGAGCCCGAAGGCGACGTTGTCGAACACCGTCATGTGCCGGAACAGCGCATAGTGCTGGAACACGAAGCCGACGCCGCGGTTGCGCACGTGACGGTCGGTGGCGTCCTCGCCGTGGAAATGGATGCGGCCGGTGTCCGGCTGCTCCAGCCCCGCCATGATGCGCAGCAGCGTGGTCTTGCCGCAGCCCGAAGGCCCGAGCAGGGCGACCAGCTCGCCGTTCGGGATCTCCAGGTTCACGTCCTGCAGGGCCTGGAAGTTTCCAAACCGCTTGTTCACGTTCTCGATCACGATACTCATGCGTAAGCTCCTCTGGGAGACGTTTCCGATACCGGTGTCGAATCGACGGCGTCATCGTCAGGCCGACGGTATCGAATCGCCCCGCGCCATTCGACGTAGGTCTTGAGCGCCAGGGTCACCAGCGCCAGCATGGCCAGCAGCGAGGCGCAAGCGAAGGCGGCAACGAAACTGTATTCATTGTAGAGAATCTCCACATGCAGCGGCAGCGTGTTGGTCTCTCCGCGTATGTGCCCGCTGACCACGGAGACGGCGCCGAACTCGCCCATGGCGCGCGCGTTGCAGAGGATCACGCCGTAGAGAAGTCCCCACTTGACGTTGGGCAGCGTCACGCGCCAGAAGGTCTGCCAGCCGCTCGCGCCCAGCGTCAGCGACGCCTCCTCCTCCTGCGTGCCCTGTTCCTGCATCAGCGGGATCAGCTCGCGGGCGACGAAAGGCACCGTGACGAAGATTGTGGCAAGAATGATGCCGGGCACGGCGAACACGATCTTGATGTCGTGCTCGGCCAGCCAGGGACCGAGCCAGCCCTGCAGGCCGAAGACTAGTACGTAGATCAGACCGGCAATGACCGGCGAGACCGAGAACGGCAGGTCGATCAGCGTGATCAGCAGGCTCTTTCCCTTGAATTCGAACTTTGCGATCGACCATGCCGCGCAGACGCCGAACACCAGGTTGAGCGGTACGGCGATCGCCGCGGCGAGCAGCGTGAGGCGGATCGCCGCCATCGCGTCCGGCTCCACGAGCGCGGTCAGATAGGCGCCGAAGCCCTGCCGCAGCGCCTCGGTGAATACCGCGATCAGCGGCATGACGAGGAACAGCGCGAGAAAGACCAGCGCGGCCGCGATCAGCGTGTAGCGCAGCCAGCGGGGTTCGCTCAGCGTCGGCGAAAGATTGGTATGTGAGTTGGCAATGCTCATGGTCGTTCCTCAATTGCCGTAACGGCGCCGGCTCCACCACTGGATCAGATTGATGGCCAGCAGCAACAGGAAGGAGACCACCAGCATCGCTACGGCAATGGCAGTGGCACCCGCGTAATCGAACTGCTCCAGCTTGGTGATGATCAGCAGCGGCGTGATTTCGGAGACCATGGGCATGTTGCCGGCAATGAAGATCACCGAACCGTACTCGCCGAGCGCGCGGGCGAAGGCCAGGGCAAAACCCGTGAGCAACGCGGGCCACAGAGCCGGCAGCAGAACCCTGAGGAAGGTCTGTAGCCGCGAGGCGCCCAGGCTCGCGGACGCCTCCTCCAGCTCGGGCTCCAACTCCTGCAGCACGGGCTGTACGGTGCGCACCACGAAGGGCAGGCCGATGAACACCAGGGCGACGAACACGCCGAGGGGCGTGAAAGCCACCTTGATGCCGATCATGTCGAAGTACTGGCCGATCCAGCCGTTGGTGGAATAGAGGGAGGCCAGCGCGATGCCAGCCACCGCTGTTGGCAACGCGAAGGGCAGATCGATGAGCGCGTCAACGATCCGCCTGCCGGGAAAGCGATAGCGCACCAGCACCCACGCCACCAGCAGACCGAACACAAGGTTGACCAGGGCCGCGAGTGCCGAGGCGCCGAAGCTGAGCTTGTAGGAGGCGACGACGCGCGGCGCGCTGATCGCCGCCCAGAACTGCGACCAGCTCAGGTCCATGGACTTGAAAAAGGTCGCAGACAGCGGGATGAACACGATCAGGCTCAGGTAAAGCAAAGTAAATCCCATCGTGATGCCGAACCCCGGGATCACGCTGGGACGGCGCAGTGCGATTGTGCTCATCCTGTTCTCTCTCCCTTGGAAGCATCCCCCTTCCCGACAGGAAGGGGGATGCGACCATCGACTATATGAATTCTCATGAGGCCGTCAATGACGGCGCTCAACTGCCCGGCACGTAGATCTTGTCGAAGATACCGCCATCGTCGAAATGCGTCTTCTGAGCCTTCTGCCAACCGCCGAAGACGTCGTCGATGGTGATGAGCCTGATCTCCGGAAACCGAGCCTGGTCCTCTGGCGCGGCGTGCTGAGGCTCACGCGGGCGATAGTAGTGCTTCGCCGCGATGCGCTGGCCTTCCGGAGAATACAGGTACTCCAGGTAGGCCTGCGCCACCTCGCGGGTGCCGCGCTTGTCGACGTTCCTGTCGACGACCGTCACCGGCGGCTCGGCGAGGATGCTGAGCGAAGGCAGCACGATCTCGAACTTGTCGGGCCCCAATTCGTTCAGCGCCAGGAAGGCCTCGTTCTCCCACGACAGGAAGACGTCGCCGATGCCGCGTTGCACGAAGGTCGTGGTCGAACCGCGCGCCCCCGAATCCAGGACCGGCACGTTCTTGTAGATCTTGCCGACGAAGTCCTGCGCGGCCTGCTCGGAGCCGTACTTCTCCAAGCCATAGGCCCATGCCGCCAGATAGTTCCAGCGCGCTCCGCCCGAGGTCTTGGGATTGGGCGTGATCACGCCGACGCCCGGCTTAGCCAGATCGTCCCAGTCCTTGATGCCCTTGGGATTGCCCTTGCGCACCAGGAACACGATGGTGGAGGTGTAGGGCGAGCTGTTGTAGGGCAGACGCGTCTGCCAGTCCTTGGGGATCAGGCCCGCGACCTCGTGGATCGCATCGATGTCATAGGCCAGGGCGAGCGTGACCACGTCCGCCTCCAGGCCGTCGATCACCGAGCGGGCCTGCTTGGCCGCGCCGCCGTGCGACTGCCGTATCCTGACGTCCTGACCCTTCTCCCGCTTCCAGTGGTCCGCGAAGGACTTGTTGAACTCGACGTAGAGCTCGCGCGTCGGGTCGTAGGAGACATTGAGCAGGTTGACGCTGCGCGCCGCGCCGCCGGCATGGGCGCCGGCGACGATGCCCACGGACAGTGCGATCCCCGCCAGAAGTGAAATTATCGGTTTCATTTCCTCAGCTCCTTGCTCGAAGTTCTCAGAATCGATAGATCGTGCCGACGGAGACGGCGCTCGCCTTCTCGCCGTTGGCAGCTATCGCCAGGTTGTCGCCGCGGCCTTCGCGATACGGGGTGATCCCGCGGTTGTCGTCGTTGTCGGCGACCGCGTAGTCGAGATAGAACGTGATCGGCCGCGACAGCGCGTACTCCGCGCCGACCGCCACCAGCGTCGCATCCCTCTCATTCGCGTCCGCGCTGAGCTGGTAGGCCTGCGCCTTCAGCGTCCAGTCGCCCTGGCGGTAGCGCACGCCGACGCCGTAGACGTCTTCGTCGTTGCTCGACACGTTGGCCGAGATCGATTGCCAGAAGGCGGTGAGGCGCAGGCTGCCGAGATCGTAGTAGCCGCCCACGCGGACGGCCGACGGATCGTCCTGGCCCGGAGCCCCGTTGCCGTTCTTCTCGTAGCCGACGCCGAGGTACAGCGGACCGGAAGCGTAGTTCACGGCGGCGCTGATGGTGTCGTAGTCGTTGTCCGCGGTCGTGCCGTTGTCCACGTTGGTGGAATACTGCAGGGACGCCGACACCCCGCCGAACTTCGGCGAGTCATAGCCGATGCTGTTGTGGGGACGCTCGTCGAAGCGGTTCGCGGCCACCGCGGGCTGGGCGGGCGCGCCATTGCCGGCCGGCGTGGGATTGACGAAGCCGGAACCGGCGCGGGCCAGGTTGCGCAGGTCGCCCACCTGGTTCGCGAACAGCTCGACCTGCCGCCCGATCAGCTTCACCGGCGTATCGAAGCGCCCGGCGCGCACCGTGCCGAATCCGCCCTCCAGGCCGACGAAGGTATTGCGCGAGGCCAGGGTGCCCTCGTTGGCGCTGTCGGCGCGCAGCTCCGATTCGATCTGGTAGATCGCCTTCAGCCCTTCCTGTATCTCGAAGTCACCCTTGACCCCGAGGCGGCTGCGGTTGCTCGAGAGATTGAGCGCGCTGTCCTCGCCGTTGTCGAGATGATCGAGCGACACGTTCAGCTGTCCATAGAGCGTGGGGCCGCCGGCATGGGCGACGGGCGCGAGCTGTCCTCCGGTGAGCGCAACGGCACCGACCCCCACAGCAACAGCCAAGATCCGATTTCTGCTTTTCATTATCCTTTCCTCTGTAAGCGCGAAGACTTCCGGTAGTCCGGTCAGATCGCCGTATAGTTGATCAATGTCGGCAACAGAAAAAATGAACCTCCGGTCGTCCGGTCGGCGCTAAAGGAGAGGGAGTTATGAACAATCTGGCCGTTGCGTCATTTACTCTGACCGCCGTAGCCATGCCTGCTGTTGATGGGCTGATCGAAACGTAGCTTTTCCTTGCGATCGATCTGCAGTACGCGCCCATCGTGGATGATGAATTCCACGGACCCGAAGCGGATCGTCTCCAAGGCCTCGCGCAGGCGCACTACGGCCTCTTCCACTTCGCTGACGGATTTGTTCGGGTCTTTCATGGCTACGCTTCTTCAGATTCCTTGCAAACAACGTCGCTCGAGAACACACTGTCCCGGTACGTTCCGGCCCGCGGGTCGCGGCGATCGCACGACCGCTCCGACGCGCGGGCTGCCATCCTTGGCCGGTTTTTCCTCACCGTCGTTCGGTACAGCCCCGATCTGCTAGATCAAGGATCGTGCCAAATCGTGCGAAATAAACCAAGTAGCTGATTTAATTGAATTTATTTGATCCCGCGAAATCCCGGTGACGCAGGCATCCCGTTTTATTGAACAGATTTCCGTTTATAATCACGGGAAGCCGTTGCATATCACCGAGACAATCTCATGAACAAACTGCTGCTCGACGTCTGGCAGGAAGTCGGACGCCACACCGAGCTCTCCGGGGCGGTGGAAGCCATCGCCCGCATCCTCGCGCAATCGGCGCCGCTGAACGCAATCGAGATCCTGCGCTTCAACCCCGAAAGACTGGCGCTGGAGACCGCGGCCGCCTCGTACCGCGATGGACAGCGCCCCCTGCACGGCCCGCGCATCGGCCTGACCGGAGATGGGCTGGGCTCGTTGCTCGACTGGTTCTCGCGCGAGGAGGTAACGGCGATACCGGCCAAGGGACCCTGGCCGGACATGCTGGCGCCGCTGGCGGAGGCGTACCTGACGCAGGACGTGCTGATCGGCGCGCTGCGCGGCGGCGGGGCCGGACAGCCGGAGGGCATCGTCGTCCTGCTCGCCGGTGCGGGTACGCTCAAGGCCAGGCACGCGCAGGTCCTGCACGGCATGCTCGAACCCCTGGCCGTCGCGCTGGAGAACGACGGCAGGCTGCGCGAGCTCAGCGAGCTGCGCGCCTCGGCGGAGGCGGAGCGGCAGTCGCTGCTGACCCAGCTCGGGCGCGACAAGCCGAGCGAGGCGATCGTGGGCAAGGACGGCGGCCTGCGGCCGGTGCTGATCCGCGTCGACCAGGTCGCACGCTCCGACAGCTCCGTCCTGCTGCTGGGCGAGACCGGCTCGGGCAAGGAGGTCATTGCGCGCGCCATCCACGACCGCTCGCTGCGCGCGCAGGCCCCGTTCATCCGCGTCAACTGCGGCGCGCTGCCGCCGGAGCTGATCGATTCCGAGCTGTTCGGCCACGAGAAGGGCAGCTTCACCGGCGCGGCGGCGCGGCGCAAGGGATGGTTCGAGCAGGCCAACGGCGGCACCCTGTTCCTCGACGAAGTGGGAGAGCTGCCGCCGGCGGTGCAGGTGCGCCTGCTGCGCGTGCTGCAGGACGGCAGCATGTACCGCGTCGGCAGCGAGGAGGCGATCCACGTCGACGTGCGCGTGATCGCGGCCACGCACCGCGACCTTGCGGCGATGGTGCAGGAAGGGACCTTCCGCGAGGACCTGTGGTACCGCATCGCGGTCTTCCCGATCCTGATCCCGCCGGTGCGCGAGCGCCCGCAGGACATCCCCGAGCTGGCGCGCCACTTCGCGCGCCGCGCCTCGGCGAAGATCGGTCTGCACCTGCAGCTCCCCAGCGAGGAGGACATCGCCTTGCTGCGCGCCTATGCCTGGCCCGGCAACGTGCGCGAGATGGCCGCGGTGATCGAACGGGCCGTCATCCTGGGCGAGGGACGGCGCCTGGAAGTGGCCGCCGCCCTGGGCCTCTCCGCGCCGGCGCGTCCCGGTCCCGCGCGCGCGGCGGCGGAGAAGCGCGAGGGCTTCGCCACGCTCGATCAGGCCATCGTCGACCACATCCGCGCCGCGCTGGCGCACACGCGCGGCAGGATCGAGGGCCGCAAGGGCGCGGCGCGGCTGCTCGCCGTCAACCCGCACACCCTGCGCTCGCGCATGCGCAAGCTCGGCATCGACCCGCGGCCCTTCCGCGAGGACGCGGAAGAGGAAGAATGAAGGCGTCCGCGTCCGAACGAACGCGCATGGCGATGCGCTTCCGCGGCTTCCTGCCAGTGGTCGTCGACGTCGAGGCGGGAGGGTTCAATCCGGAGACCGATGCGCTGCTCGAGATCGCCGCCGTGCTGCTCGACTTCGGCGCGGACGGGACGCTGCAGCCGGTCTCCACGCACGCGCAGCACGTGCTGCCCTTCGCGGGCGCGCACCTCGATCCGAAGGCGCTGGAGTTCAACGGCATCCTCGATCCCTGGCACCCGTTCCGGGCGGCGGTGGAGGAAGGCGAGGCGCTGCGGGCGCTGTTCGGCGTGATCCGGCGCGCGGTGCGGGCGAGCGGCTGCACGCGGGCGATACTGGTGGGACACAATCCGGGGCTGGACCTGGGCTGCATCAACGCGGCCGCGCGGCGCGCCGGCGTCAAGCACAACCCCTTTCATCCCTTCAGCACCTTCGACACCGCCACGCTGGCGGGACTGGCCTACGGCCAGACGGTGCTGGCGCGCGCGGTGCGCAGCGCCGGGCTGGCATGGGACGAGTCGCAGGCGCATTCGGCGATCTACGATGCCGAGATCACCGCGGCCCTGTTCTGCGACATCGTCAACCGCTGGGACGGCCGACAGCGGGCGGACGGGCCCTGACGGCGGTCCGGGCAGACACCCGGTATCGCGATGGCGACGAAAAAAAGGGGGGAGCAGACCGCTATTTCCCGTTCCAACGGAAACAGTGGTCTGCTCCCCCCCTTAACTATCCGCGAGGCGGCGGAGATGCGGTTCCTATTCGCGCTGGCCCGCGGCGTCGATCAGCTTCTGCAGCTCGCCGCTCTGGTACAGCTCCATGACGATGTCGCAGCCGCCGACGAGCTCGCCCTTGATGTAGACCTGCGGGAAGGTGGGCCAGTTGGCGTAGCGCGGCAGGTTCTGCCGGATCTCGGGGTCGCTCAGCACGTCCACGGAAAAGAACTTCGCATTGCAGGCCTGCAGGGCCTTGGCGGTATAGCTCGAGAAGCCGCACTGCGGCATCTCCGGCGTGCCCTTCATGTAAAGCACGATCGGGTGGCCCTCGATCTGCTGCCTGATCCTTTCCATTACGTCCATTGCTGATTACCTCGAAAATATGAATCGAACATCGACTTCGCGGCCACGGATGCCACGGTCCAAGGTCCTGCCCGCCTGCTGACAGAGGCCCCTATCCTGAAGGCCCTAATGATAGGGATAATACCTGATTACTTCAATCAGGTATTGGCGCCAAACCCGCTCATTGTCCGTGGTCTTGCGCCGGAAATCCACCGCCCCCGTCGTCCGCGGCTCCCCAGCCGCCTCCGCCTGGCGTAGCAATGGTCACGCGGTCGCCCGCCTCGGCGCGGAAGCTGACCTTGGCGGGGCAGCGGCCGGCCGTTGTGGCTGTTCTCGCCGGGCTTCCCGGCTTCGCCGCCGCCCAGACCCCAGGGGGCGAGACGGCGGCGCTCCGTGATCAGGGTGACGGTCGCGGGCTCCAGCAGCTCGTACTCGCGCACCAGGCCGTCGCCGCCGCGGCGGCGCCCCGCGCCGCCCGAGCCGTCGCGGACCTCGTAGCGCCGCACGCGCAGCGGGTAATGCAGCTCCAGGCTCTCGATGGGCGTGTTCAGCGTGTTGGTCATGTGCGTCTGCACCGCGCTGCGGCCGGCGCGGGCGGCGCCGGCGCCCATGCCGCCGCCCAGCGTCTCGTAGTAGTCCCAGGCCCGCCCCGCCCTTTCGCCGCCCATGGCGACGTTGTTCATGCTGCCGTGACTCGCCGCCGGTATCCGCTCCGGCACGGCCTGCGCCAGCGCGCCGAACAGGGCGTCCACCACGCGCGTGCTGGTCTCTACGTTGCCGGCGGCCACCGCCGCGGGCCGCGCGGCGTTGAGCAGACTGCCCGCGGGCGCGCGCAGGCGCAGCGGCCGGAAGCTCCCGGCGCAGGCGGGCACGTCTTCGTCCATGAGGCAGCGGAAGGCGTAGTAGACGGCCGCCGCGGTCACCGACAGGGGACAGTTGATGTTGCCCGCGACCTGCGGTCCGGTGCCGTCGAAATCGACCTCGACGTCGGACCCGCGCACGCGCACAGTGACGGCGATCGGCACGTCGACGGCGCCGTCGTCGTCCATGAGGTCGGTGAAGCGATAGACGCCGTCCGGGATCCGGGCGAGGCCGGCGCGCGCCAGGCGCTCCGCGTAGTCGTTCAGCTCGCTCAGCCCGTCGCGCCACGCCGCCGGGCCGTGCGCGTCGAGCAGCGCCTCGAGCCGCTGCGCGCCGCTGCGGTTGGCGCTGATCTGCGCGGCGAAGTCGCCGCGGCACTGCGCGGGATTGCGCGCCGCGCCGACGATGCTTTCCAGCGCGGCGCGATCGGGCACGCCGCCGCGCGCGATGAAGGTCGGGGGGATGACCATGCCCTCCTCTTCGAGCCGCGTGGAGATGGGCATCGAGCCCGGCGTGTCCGCGCCGATGTCGGCGTGGTGCGCGCGATTGGAGACGAAGCCGGAGAGGGTCCCGTCGGCAGCGAACACGGGCGTCACCAGCGTGACGTCGGGCAGGTGCGTGCCGCCCAGATAGGGATCGTTGACGATGAGGACGTCGCCGCGCCGCCAGCGCTCGCGGCCGACGATGTCGCGCATGGCGTAGGCCATGCTGCCGAGGTGCACCGGGATGTGCGCGGCCTGGGCGCAGAGCTCGCCGGCCGGGTCGAAGACCGCGCAGGAGAAGTCCAGCCGGTCCTTGATGTTCGGCGACAGCGCCGCCCGCCTGAGCACCGCGCCCATCTCCTCGCACACGGCGGCGAGCCGGCGGGCGAAGATGTTCAGCTCGATGGCGTCCATGACGCATCTCCTTGAATCACCGTTACCCGTGCCTTAGAATCGCAGCTTCGTTCATCGCAGGGGGATAGGTCCCATTTTCCCGCAGAAAAACAAGGGATCATCCTCCTCTCCCAGCACGAGGACCAGACCATGATGCACACACTACCGGAACTGCCATACGCGAAGAATGCGCTCGAGCCGTACATGTCCGCCGAGACCCTGGAGTTCCACTACGGCAAGCATCATCAGACCTACGTCGACAACCTCAACAAGCTGATCAAGGACACCGAGTTCGCGGACCTGTCGCTGGAGGATATCATCAAGCGCTCCAGCGGCGGCATCTTCAACAACTCCGCGCAGGTGTGGAACCACACCTTCTTCTGGAACTGCCTGAGCCCCAACGGCGGCGGCGCCCCGAGCGGCAGGCTGGCGGACGAGATCAACAAGGCCTTCGGCTCCTTCGAGGAGTTCCAGGCCAAGTTCAGCCAGACCGCGATCACCACCTTCGGCTCGGGCTGGGCCTGGCTGGTGCAGAACCAGGACGGCTCGCTCGGCCTCGTCAGCACCTCGAACGCCGGCACGCCCATGACCGACGGCAGGAAGGCGCTGCTCACCTGCGACGTCTGGGAGCACGCCTACTACATCGACTACCGCAACGCCCGGCCGAAGTTCGTCGAGAATTTCTGGAAGATCGTGAACTGGGATTTCGTGGCGAAGAACCTGGGCTGAGCTTATCCGAAGGGGACAGACCCCGTTTCCAATGGGAAACGAGGCTGTCCCCGAAGGACGGAGCGGTCCGTCCCGCTCCCTCCAACGGCCGCCCGACACGCCCCGCCGGCAGGCCCCCAACCCATTCCCCCCGCTGAAATTGCAGGTATAATCGATGGCTTGTTTTTGCGGGCGGGGACTTCATGTCTGACCATCTGATGAACACTTACGCGCGGCTGCCGGTGACGTTCGAGCGCGGCGAAGGGGCCTGGCTCTACGACGTCGAGGGCAAGGCGTACCTCGACGCGCTGAGCGGCATCGCCGTCTGCGGCCTGGGTCACGCGCATCCCGCTGTGACCGAGGCCATCCGCGCACAGGCGGGGAAGCTGCTGCACACGTCCAACCTCTACGGCAACGCCCTGCAGGAGCGGCTGGCGGCCGAGCTCACGCGCGTCGCCGGCATGGACAGGGCCTTC
>OBJA01002388.1_pt1 | contig 10915 bp, 10 predicted proteins | sample 1519751 | NCBI WGS metagenome assembly OBJA01 (sample SAMEA3881238, study PRJEB22517) | soil metagenome | biome: lake sediment; feature: soda lake sediment; material: sediment, water from around vicinity | place: India | collected 2013-12-23 | depth 3 m
GTCTTCGATCCCGGAGCTGAGGAAGCTTTCGATGATCGTCTGCTCGAGGAGATGCCCGCGCCGCCGCCGCTCCGGGCGGCGCGGGGCGGAAACGAGGTTCCTATCCATCTAGTAGAGATAGAAGGAGAGCCCCAGCGAAAAGAAGTCGACATCGAAGTTGTCGAGGATGTCCGTGCTGCGCTCCCACTCGAGCTGCACCGAGGTGCGGTAATCGAGCTGATAGCTGATGCCGGCGCCGTAGGTGAGGCTGGTGTCGGACTCGCTGTCACGAAAGAGCCCGCAGGAATCCGACTCGCGGGCCCGCATCTTCCAGGCCAGGATGCCGAACTTGCCGTAGACGTTGAAGTCCCGACCGACGGGCACGTTGCCCAGCAGGGACAGGCCGAGGCCATCCACCTCCAGCTCGCTCGACACCCTGCCGAAGCACCAGTGCTCCTCCGCGACCCCGTCGGCGATGCCGCGGAACGTGGTATTGCCGAGATCGGCGAAATAGAGCTCGACGCCGACGTTGGGCGTGACACGATAGCCGCCGAAGATCTTGTATCCGGTGTCGGTGGTGTCCACGGAGCCGGAGCCCGGAACGATGTTGCCGTCGTCGTAGTCCGCCACGCCCAGGTCATAGTCGGTCCCGCCGATGGCGAAGCCGAGATAGGGGCCCGGCTCCCAGGCATGCAGGGAGCCGACGGGCGCCGCGCAGGCGGCGATGAAGCCGGCGATGAGGAATCTTTTCATGGCATCCTCCAGATCGTCGAATTGACTTCCATGTTACGCCCCCGCGGCGGAGGGCGCAAAGCGCCACCGCTCCTGCTGCTCGCTGAGATGATCGCACCCGGGCACGAACACCGGCGTGCATGCCGGGCGACGCAGGTGCTCGCGCCGGCGGTCGCGGTGCCAGCGCGCCCAGCCCGTTCCGACAGAGCGGACAGTCATGCGCGGCCGCCGCGCGCCGCATTTCCGCTACACTAGGCCTCATCGCAAGCCGCAGGGGTGAACGCCATGCCTTCTTTCGACGTGGTCTCCGAGGTCGACATGCACGAGGCCTCGAACGCAATCGACCAGGCCAACCGCGAGGTGGCCAATCGCTTCGACTTCAAGGGCAGCGGTTCGCGCTACGAGCAGGACGAAGCGACGATCACGCTGCACAGCCAGACCGATTTCCAGCTCCGCCAGATGCTCGACATCCTGCAGGACAAGCTCACGCGCCGCGGCGTGGACATCGCCTGCCTGAAGATCGACGAGCCCGAGGTCACCGGCAGGGAGGCCCGCCAGCGCGTCACCCTGCGCCAGGGTCTGGACACGCCGCTCGCCAAGGAGATCGTGCAGGCCATCAAGCAGGCCAAGCTCAAGGTGCAGCCGACGATCATGGGCGACCACGTGCGCGTCGCCGGCAAGAAGCGCGACGATCTGCAGCAGGTGATCGCGCTGCTGCGCGGAGGCAAGTTCGAGCTGCCGCTGCAGTTCATCAACTTCCGGGATTGAACGCGGGGAGCCCGCGCTTTCGTCGCCCGTCGCGCGAGCGGGATGCGACGGGATAGATCGAGAAGGGAGTCGCGAGGACCGGTTCCTCCGTCGATCCTCGATGAGGAGGCTCAGGCCTGATAGAACGCCAGTCGCAGCGCCACCGCCACCAGCAGCAGGGCGAACAGGCGCTTGAGCGCGGCGACGGGCAGCGCGTGCGTCAGCTGCGCGCCCAGCGGCGCGGTGAGCACGCTGGTGGCGCCAATGGCCGCGACCGCGGGCCAGTGGACGTAGCCGCTGGTGGCGGCGGGCACGTCCGCGCCCCCAAGCGTCCCCATGAGCAGGTAGCCGGCGGCGCCGGTGACGGCGATCGGCAGGCCGCAGGCGGCGGAGGTCGCGATCGCCTTGCGGATGTCCATGCCGCGGTACATCAGGAAGGGCGTGGTCAGTGTGCCGCCGCCGATGCCCACCAGCGCGGAGACGATACCGATGCCCGCCCCGGCCGCCGCCGTAGCGGGCGCCCCGGGGAGACGGCCCGGCGCCGCCACTGCGCTCGGCGCGAGTCCGAAGGCGATCTGCACCGCTACCAGCAGCATGAACACGGCAAAGAAATAGCGCAGGAACTCGCCCCCGACCTGGGCCGCGAACCAGGCGCCGAAGGCCGTGCCCGCGACGATGGCCGGCGCCAGGCGCGCCCATACCGACCAGTCGATGGCGCCGCGCCGCTGGTGGCCGTAGATCGAGGCGAGCGCGGTGGGCACGATGGCGGCCAGCGAGGAGCCGATGGCCGTGTGCATCACGGCCTCGGCGGGGACGCCGGCGGCGGTCGCTCCCCAGATGAAGACCAGCGCCGGGACGATGACCAGGCCGCCGCCGATCCCAAACAGTCCGGCCAGCAGCCCGGCGCAGGCGCCGAGCAGCAGATAGAGCGTCAGTGCCTCCAAGCGCCGGTCCCGTCGCCCTAGCGTATCCAGACGGTCTTGGCGTTCACGAACTCGCGGATGCCGTGATGCGAGAGCTCGCGGCCATAGCCCGAATGCTTGACCCCGCCGAAGGGCAGGCGCGGATCGCTCTTCACGAGGCCGTTGACGAAGGCGCTGCCGCTCTGCAGCCGCCGCGCGATGCGCTCGCCGCGGGCGTCGTCCCGGGTCCAGACGCTGGCGCCGAGGCCATAGCGCGAACGGTTGGCGAGCGCGAGCGCCTCATCCTCGCCGGCCGCGCGCGATACGCTCGCCACCGGCCCGAACAGCTCCTCGTCGAAGGCGGGCATGCCCGGGCTCACGCGGTCGAGTATCGACGGCGCATAGAAGGCGCCCTCGCCGGGCAATGGACAGCATCCCGTGACCGCGACCGCGCCGCGACCGATGCTCTCCTGCACCTGGGCGTGCACCGCCTCGCGCAGGTCGGGCCGCGCGAGGGGGGCGAGCGTCGTCGCCGGGTCGGCGGGATCGCCGGGCCGCAGCGCCTCGACGCCGCGGCGGAAGCGCTCCAGGAACTCGTCGGCGATCCCCTCGGCGACGATGAAGCGCTTGGCGGCGATGCAGCTCTGCCCCGCGTTCATGAAACGTGAAGCGACCGCGTTCCGTACCGTGAGGTCGAGGTCCGCGTCCTCCAGCACGATGAAAGGGTCCGATCCGCCGAGCTCGAGCACGGTCTTCTTCAGCGCCGCGCCCGCGGCCGCGGCGACCTGCCTGCCCGCGCCCTCGCTGCCGGTCAGCGTCACCGCGTGCACGCGCCCGTCCTCGATCACCCGCTGCACCGCGGAAGACGGGATCATCAGGCTGGTGAACACGCCTTCCGGGAAGCCGGCGTCGCGCAGCACGGCCTCTACCGCGAGCGCGCACTGGGGCACGTTAGAGGCGTGCTTGAGCAGGGCGACGTTCCCCGCCGCGAGCGCCGGCGCCGCAAAGCGGAACACCTGCCAGAACGGGAAATTCCACGGCATCACCGCGAGCACGGCGCCGAGCGGTTGATAGGCGACGTAGCTGCGGCCGGCGTCGCTCGCGATAGGCTCGTCGGCGAGGAAGCCGGGCGCCTGCGCCGCGTAGTACTCGCAGCCGAGCGCGCACTTGTCGACCTCGGCGCGCGCCTCGCCGATCAGCTTGCCCATCTCCAGGGTGATCAGCCGCGCGAGCTCGTCCTGGCGCGCGCGCAGGACGGCGGCGGCTTCCCCGAGCAGGGCGCAGCGGCGCTCGATCGGCGTCTCCGCCCAGGCCGGCATGGCGCGCGCCGCGGCGGCGAGGGCCACTTCCAGGCGCGCCTCGCGCCAGTCTTCCACCGTCGCCAGCAGACGGCCGTTCGCCGGATTGATCGATTCCATGACGCCCAGCTTAGCAAAAACCGGCGATGGATCTATGATCCCTTTCCACCGCCTTGCGGACGCCGCCGTCGGCGCGCGTACGAGATTCCCCAGATCCATGCGCCTCGATGCGCGCCCCGCTGGCAAGGCGCCTCTCCAGAGGCCGCCAAGATCGCAAAGCACGCCCGGAAACTCTACAATCTGGACGCATGATCAATCGAAGGACGGGGATATGGAAGTAAAGATCGAACCGGCGCTGAAGCCGCTGGTATGTGTGCTCGGGGGCACTGGATTCGTCGGATCGCACCTGGCCGCCCACCTCTCCGAGCAGGGTTTCCTGGTGCGGGTGCCGACGCGGCGCAGCGAGCGGCACCGCGACCTGAAGGTGCTGCCCGGCGTGAGCGTCGTGCAGGCGAACGTCCATGCGCCGGGCGAACTCGAGCGCGTGCTGCAGGGATGCAGCGCGGTGGTCAACCTGATCGCCATCCTCAACGAGCGGCGACGCGGCGACTTCCGCGCGGTGCACGTCGGCCTGGTCGAGCGCCTGGCGCAGGCATGCCGCTCGGCCGGCGTCGGACGCGTGCTGCACATGAGCGCGCTGAACGCAGGTTCGAAGCGGGCGCGAAGCGGCTACCACCGCAGCAAGGGCGAAGGCGAGAACCTGATCCACGCCGCCGAGGGCCTGAAGGTCACCAGCTTCCGGCCGTCGCTGATCTTCGGCCCCGACGATCACCTGTTCAACCGCTTCGCCGGGCTGCTGAAGAAGTCGATCGGCGTCTTTCCGCTTGCCTGCCCGGACGCGCGCTTCGCGCCGGTCTACGTCGGGGACGTGGTGCAGGCGATGCACGTCGCGCTGCTGAACCCGGACACGGCGGGCCAGCGCTACGAGCTCTGCGGCCCACGCGTCTACACGCTGCGCGAGCTGGTGCAGCTCACCGCCGATACCCTGAATCTGGACCGCCGCATCGTCGGCCTCGGAGACGGCCTGTCGCGCCTGCAGGGCCGGCTGATGGGCCTGCTGCCGGGCAGTCCGTTCACCTACGACAACTATCTCTCGCTCAAGGTGGACTCGGTGTGCGGCGGCGGCTTTCCGCCGATCTTCGATCTCGAACCCACCGCCGTCGAGGCGGTCGTGCCGGTCTACCTGGGTCACGAGAACCAGCGCGCACGATTCGATGACTACCGCCGCACGGCGCGGCTTTCCCCCAACTGATGAAGGGCGTCCCGCGAGGCGCTTGAGAGGAGCATGAAAACCTACGTCGTCGGCGGCGCGGTGCGTGACAGGCTGCTCGGGCTCCCGGTGCAGGACCGGGACTGGGTCGTGGTCGGCGCGACGCCGGAACAGATGCTGGCGCAGGGCTTCCGCCAGGTGGGCCGCGACTTCCCAGTCTTCCTCCATCCGCGCACGCGCGAGGAATACGCCCTCGCCCGCACCGAGCGCAAGGTCGCGGCCGGCTATCACGGCTTCACCGTGCAAGCGAGCCCCGACGTCACGCTGGAGGACGACCTCGCGCGTCGCGACCTGACCATCAACGCCATGGCCGAGACCGCCGCAGGCGAGCTCGTCGATCCGCACGGCGGCGCCGAGGACCTGCGCCGGCGCCTGCTGCGCCACGTCTCGCCCGCCTTCGCCGAGGACCCGGTGCGCATCCTGCGCCTGGCGCGCTTCGCCGCGCGCTTCACCCCGCTGGGCTTCACCGTGGCGCCCGAGACGCTGGCGCTGATGCAGGGCATGGTGCAGGCGGGCGAGGTCGATGCGCTGGTGCCGGAGCGCGTCTGGCAGGAGCTCGAACGCGCGCTCGGCGAGGAGCGGCCTTCCGCCTTCTTCGAGGTGCTGCGCGCCTGCGGCGCGCTGGCGGTGCTGTTCCCCGAGATCGACCGGCTCTGGGGCGTGCCGCAGCCGGCGAAGCACCATCCGGAGATCGATACCGGCATCCATACCATGATGGTGCTGGAGGCCGCCGCGCGCCTCAGCGCCGATACCGCTGTGCGCTTCGCCGCCCTCACCCACGACCTCGGCAAGGGCACGACGCCGCGCGAGGAATGGCCGCGCCACATCGCGCACGAGCACCGCAGCGCGCGCCTGGTCGAAGACCTGTGCCGCCGCCTGCGCGTGCCGAACGAACACCGCGAGCTCGCCCTGGTCACCGCGCGGCTGCACGGCCAGTGCCACCGCGCCCTTGAGCTGCGTCCCGGCACCGTGCTGCGCCTGCTGAGCGCGCTGGACGCCTTCCGGCGGCCGGAGCGCTTCGAGCGGTTCCTGCTCGCCTGCGAGGCGGACTCCCGCGGCCGGCCGGGCTACGAGGAGCTCGACTACCCGCAGGCCGCGTGGCTGCGGCGGGCGCGCGCGGCGGCGGCGGAGATCACCGGGGCAATGCTCGTCGGTACCGGATTCGAAGGGAAGGCGCTGGGGGATGAACTGGCACGGCGGCGTACGCAGGCCATCGCGGCCTTGCAGGAGAGGGAGGAACCGGGGAGCACGGCGGGCTAGCTTTGCTGATCCAGGCTGCATTCCTCGAAACGTCGCGCAAGCAGCCTGACTTCGAAGGGGCCTTGTCGATCGCCAGTCAGAATCGCTGGGCCGACAGACTCGGTGCAGCACCGCCCAACCCGGCGCCGGAAAGCCCGTGCTTTTTATTCAGCCCCTCGGCGACGCCGGGCCGGCTTAATCGTTAGGCACATAAGAATGGAGTCTGCCATGAATGTCCTCTTTATCCTCAACGACGCACCCTACGGTTCAGAGAAGACCTTTAACGCTCTTCGTCTCGCAATGGCACTGCAAAAAGACCATCCAGGAATAGAAGTCCGTCTTTTTCTCATGGCAGATGCTGTGACGGCAGCCATACCCGAACAGGCTACGCCGCAGGGCTATTACAACATTGAGCGCATGGTGAAGTCAGTTATTGCAAAGAGCGGTCATATCAGACTTTGCGGAACATGCTGTGAGGCTCGCGGTATCAAATCGTTACCACTTATCGAGGGCGCTGAGGTTAGCACCATGAGTCAATTGGCGCAGTGGACGATTGAGTCCGACAGAGTTCTGGTTTTCTGAGGCGGGTGTGCCCAACAATGCGTCCAACCGACGCCGGAAAGTCGCGCTTTCTTGTTCAGCCCCTCAGCGGCGCCGGATTGGCTTAAACGTTATGAGGCAGGGAAGGAAAATACAATCTTGATTGCAGCCGTCGATCTCCTGCCCAAAGTTTCGCATGCGAAACCTGTTTCCACGGCGGCAATGCCGAGGCCTCACTGCGGCTCCGACCCCTCCCCCCAGCGCGGCATCAGCTCGTGCGCGACGTCGAGGTGATCGAGCACGCGCGCGACGACGAAGTCGACCAGGTCGGAGATGCCCTGCGGCCGGTGATAGAAGCCGGGACAGGCGGGCATGATCACCGCGCCCAGGCGCGCGAGCTTGAGCATGTGCTCGAGGTGGATCGCCGACAGCGGCATCTCGCGCGGCACCAGGATCAGCTTGCGCTGCTCCTTCAGCACCACGTCGGCGGCGCGTTCGAGGAGGTTGTCGCTGCTGCCGTTGGCGATCGCCGCCAGCGTGCCGCTGGTGCAGGGACAGACCACCATCGCGCGCGGCGCGCTCGAACCGCTCGCCACCGGCGCCGTCCACTGGTCCTTGCCGTAGACCTCGAGCTGCCCCTCGTGCGCGCCGTAGCGTTCGCTGAAGAAGCGCGCCGCGTCGCGCGGCGCGGCCGGGACCTTGAGCTCGGTCTCCATCGCCATCACCACCTGCGCCGGCTGCGACAGCATGAGCTGCACGCGCTCGCCGGCGGCGAGCAGGCATTCGAGCAGGCGCAGGCCGTAGGGCATGCCCGAGGCCCCGGTCATCGCCAGCGCGACCGCGCGCGCCGGTCTAGCAGGCGCGCGCGCCATCGGCCAGCGCCCCGATCAGGCGTTCGTGGATGCCCTCGAATCCGCCGTTGCTCATGACGAGGATATGATCCCCCGGCCGCGCCTGCCCGGCAAGGTAGTCGACGATGGCCGCAACGGTATCGAGGACGCGGCAGCGCGGACCCAGCGCCTCTGCCACGTGCCGCAGCGACCAGCCGAGGTCCGGCGGCTGGAACAGCACGACCTCGTCGGCGCCGGCCAGGGCGGGCGCCAGCGTGTCCCTGTGCACGCCCAGCTTCATGGTGTTCGAGCGCATCTCCAGAACGGCGACTATGCGCCCGTCGCCGACGCCGCGGCGCAGGCCGTCGATCGTGCTCTCTACCGCCGTGGGGTGATGCGCGAAATCATCGTAGACGTGCACGCCGCCGACCGTGCCGCGCCGCTCCAGGCGGCGGCGCACGCCCTGGAACTCGGCGAGCGCGGCAAGCCCGGCCGCGAGCGGCACGCCGGCATGGCGCGCGGCGAGCAGGGCGGCAAGCGCGTTGTCCACGTTGTGCCTACCCATCAGCTCCCAGCGCAACTCGCCCACGACCGCGTCGCCGCGGCACAGCGTGAAGCCATCCGGCCGCAGGCGGGCGCCCCACTCGTCCGACGCCTGCGCGCCGGAGGCGCCGCGACGGAAGCGCTCCAGCGGCGTCCAGCATCCCATGCCGATCACTTCCGCGAGCGCCGCGTCGTCCGCAGGGGCAACGATCAGGCCGCTCGGCGGCACCGTGCGCAGCAGGTGGTGGAACTGACGCTGGATCGCCGCCAGGTCCGGAAAGATGTCGGCGTGGTCGTACTCCAGGTTGTTGAGCACCAGGGTGCGCGGCCGGTAGTGGATGAACTTGGAGCGCTTGTCGAAGAACGCCGAGTCGTACTCGTCGGCCTCGACGACGAAGAACGGCGTCGCGCCGAGTCGTGCCGGCGCGGCGAAATTGCGCGGCGCGCCGCCGATCAGGTAGCCGGGCGCGAGGCCGGCGTGCTCCAGTATCCAGGCGAGCATGCTGGCGGTGGTGGTCTTGCCGTGGGTGCCTGCGACGGCGAGCACCCAGCGCCCCGGCAGCACGTAGCGCGCGAGGAACTCCGGTCCGGAAGTGTATGGGATGCCGCGGTCGAGCGCGTGCTCGACCATGGCGTTGCCGCGCGAGAAGGCGTTGCCGATGACCAGCAGGTCGGGCGCCGGGTCGAGCTGCGCCGGGTCGTAGCCCTCGTGCAGCGGTATGCCGCTCGCCTGCAGCAGGGTGCTCATCGGCGGATAGGCGTTGCGGTCCGAGCCGCTGACCTCGAAGCCGAGCTCGCGCGCGAGCAGGGCGATGCCGCCCATGAACGTCCCGCACATGCCGAGGACGTGGACGCGCACGTCAGCCGGCCGCCGTGGAGAAGAAGATGCTGCGCGTGACGCTGAAGGAGACGAAGACGTAGAGCAGCCCCAGCATGATGCCCACCGGCAGGATGGTGGACACGGTATGGCGCAGGATGTGGCCGATCACCACCAGGTTCCACAGCAGCCACAGCCACAGCAGCACGGAGGCGAGCACCATGCCCGGCGTCATCTGCTCGGCCTCGACGACGGCGGGCTGCCACAGCACCAGCGGCGTGGCGATGAGCTGCATCACCGCGCCCGCGCCGTACAGGGCGGTCAGCGCCTGCTGGAAGCGGCTGAGCATGTCGCGTATCCACAGCAGCACCCAGAGCAGGCCGGCGAGCAGGCCGGTGTCGACGACGGTGAGTGAGATCGCCGGCGCGGGCGCCAGGCTCTGCAGGCCCATCATCAGGCTGACCGCAGCGTACATGAGCAGGCTCAGGCCGAGCAGGAAGGACGAAGCGGGCAGGTCCTGCGGCGCCATGCGCAGCAGGCAGATGTCGAGGAATCGCTTGAACAGGGTGATCATGCCGGGACCCGCGCCGCGCCCTCAGGCGCTGAAGTATTTCGCCTGCGGATGATGCACCACGATCGCGCTGGTGCTCTCCTCCGGCCACAGCTGGTCCTCGTCGCCGAGCACGACCTGGATGCGCTGCGCGTCGAGCAGGTCGAGGATCTTGTCCTGGTCCGCCAGGTTCGGGCAGGCCGGATAGCCGAAGGAGTAGCGCGAGCCGCGGTAGCCCTGCTTGAGCATGTCGGCCATCGAGCGCGCGTCCTCGCGGCTGAAGCCGAGCTCGGCGCGGATGCGCTTGTGGACGAACTCCGCCAGCCCCTCGGTCGTCTCCACGTTGAGGCCGTGCAGGTAGAGGTATTCCTGGTACTGGTCGCGGGCGAACAGCTCGCGCGCGAAGTCCGAGGCGTGCTGGCCGACCGTCACCAGCTGGAAGGCGACCACGTCCGTCTCGCCGGAGCCGACGGGACGGAAGAAATCGGCGATGCACAGGCGCCGCCCCTTCTCCTGGCGCGGAAAAGCGAAGCGGCAGCGTTCGCGGCCGCCCTCTGGCTCGTGGTAGACGATCAGCTCGTTGCCTTCGGACTGGCAGGGGAAATAGCCGTACACCGCCTGCGGCCGGATGATGTCCTCGCGCTCGGCGCGCTCGACCAGGCGGGTCAGGATGGGATCGACCTCGGCGCGCGCCCAGGCCTGGTACTCGGCCTCCGAGCGGCCCGCGGCCTTGAAGCCCCACTGGAAGCGATAGAGGGTGCGGCGGTTGATGTACGGCACCACCGCGCGCAGCGGGACGCGCTCCAGGCATTTGCTGCCCCAGAACGGGGGCGCGGGCACCGGGTTGTCGTGTGTCGGCCGGCCTTCCCGCTCCCCGGTATCGATCCCGTCTCCGTTCTGCTGCGTCGTCGCGGTCACGCGGACATGATAACTTGAGCGGCGGCGGGACATGAAACGAAATTTGGCGCGGAGGAGCCCGATGGATACGTGGACGGAGATCGCGCGGCACATCGCCGTGGCGACCGGGACGCCCTTCTCGATCGATCGGCGCGAGCCGGTCGGCGGCGGCTGCATCAACAGCGCGTACGTGGTCTGTGGCGAAGACGGCAGCTACTTCGTCAAGGTGAACGGCGCCAGCCATGCGGCGATGTTCGCGGCCGAGTACGCCGGCCTCGAAGAGATCCACCGCAGCGGCGCCGTGCGCGTGCCCGCCCCGGTATGCCACGGCACCGCCGGCGAGCGCTCATACATCGTGCTCGAATACCTGTCCCTGCGCCGCTGCGGCGGCGACGGCGCGGTAAGACTCGGCCGGGCGCTCGCGGCGATGCACCGCTGCACGCGTCCCGAGCACGGCTGGCGCATGGACAATGCCATCGGCACGACGCCGCAGCCCAACGGCCCGATGAGC
>OBJA01002389.1_pt1 | contig 10912 bp, 8 predicted proteins | sample 1519751 | NCBI WGS metagenome assembly OBJA01 (sample SAMEA3881238, study PRJEB22517) | soil metagenome | biome: lake sediment; feature: soda lake sediment; material: sediment, water from around vicinity | place: India | collected 2013-12-23 | depth 3 m
GCCCCGACCACTAATAAACAAAGGCACCTTCCGCAAGGGAGGTGCCTTTTAAATTAAAGCGGGCGAAAGAGGATTTGAAGCGGAGCGAACGCTGACTCAATGTCAGAAAAGCGGCCATGGACGGCCGCGTCAGTGAGCGCAGGGGAGCCGCGACGCAGGAACCGCCGTGATGGCGGTGACGTAGTGGGCAAATCCTCTCGCCCCGACCACTAATAAACAAAGGCACCTTCCGCAAGGGAGGTGCCTTTTAAATTGTTATTTATACAGGGTTGCAGATGGAATGACTGTTAACTCTTCTCGTCGAGCTGAATGCGTCGTATGCTGGCGCGCAGGTTGGTCAACAAGCGGAGATGATGGCAGAAAACTGACCAGATCAGGGATGGCTTCATCACGGCTGGTCAACAACAGAGTGGTAATCTACTGAACACAGCGTTCCGGCAGGTTCCGAACAGGCTCAATACGTAACAGCGCCAACAACGCTTAGAAAGCGCTCTAATTCGTCAACATTACTGATCCTTTTGCACCACGCTCAAAGCGGCCGTGCATACCTTGTTGCGGCCACCATTTTTGGCGCAATAAAGAGCCTCATCTGCCTTATTTAGCAGCTCTGTGCTACTCTTTTGCGGAAAATCGCTGGAGCAGACCAGACCGGCTGAAATAGTACAGTAGAAGTTCTTCTTATTACTGGTAAAGCGCACCTGGGAAAAACGTTGACGAATTTCTTCAAGTAATTGGTGGGCAGCAGCGAGGGTGCACTCCGACAGGACTACGACAAATTCTTCACCGCCATAGCGACCGATAATATCCGACTGACGCAGACGCTGGCGCAGCAAGGTTGCTACCGATGAAATGACCATGTCGCCGATGGCATGGCCGTAGTTGTCGTTGACCTTTTTGAAATGATCAATGTCGAGCATGGCGATACAAACCGGTGTCTGGTGACGCTGCCCCCTGAGGATTTCGACATCAGCGGCGTCTTTGATGCTGGCGTGTTTAAGCAGTCCGGTCAGGCTGTCACGGGTGATCAATTGTTCGAGTTGGCGTGCCCGTTCAACCCGGACTCTGACTGCGGCGATCAAGTGGGTGTCCGTGATCGGCTTGGTCAGAAAATCATCGGCACCGTGGTTAAGGGCAGAGAACTGCTGATCCAGATCGGTTTCGGCCGAGAGATAGACAATCGGCAGGCTCGACCATCTCTCATGTTGGCGGATAACACTGGCTAGCTCCGGCCCTGAGGCCTGAGGCATATACATATCCATCAGAATGAGTTCAGGGCGAAAGGCGCTGATGGTATTCATCATCTCTTCCGGGTGCTCGAGGACTTCAGCCTCCATACCAGCGGCCATCAAGACCATGCGCAGATAGTGTGCCAAGTCAATATCATCATCAACAATCAGCACCCGCGATGGCGGGGCATGGCGTCGATCAATGATTTGGGTGATGCGATTGACCAGGTGAGGGATGTCGACGGGTTTAAGAAAATATCCAGAAGCCCCGAGCCGAGCACCTTGCAGACGTGATGAAAAATCATCCTTGGAACGGAGCAGAAGCAGAGCGCAATCAGATTTTTTCAGAGCGCTAAGGTTGGATATATCCTCTTCAGTGGTGTCATCAGAAAGGGTCAAGAGAAGTATTTCTGGACAGTTTGATGCGGCGGCACTAAGGGCGTCGGCAAGACAATTGAACCCACGCGTCTGGTAGTTAAAAGAACTTAGCTGGACGGCAAGTTCTTTACCGAAATCTTGATCGGAATCAATAATCCAGATCTGGGTGCTGCCCTGATCTTCAGGTGTTGCATCTGCCGCTGTTGCCGAGTCCGGACTGGCGGTTTCGTTGAAACGGCTATCAAGGGCAGCGAGATCCATTTGAAAAGCTTGATATCGGGGAACATCTGCCTGATCGAGATCCAATTCCAGAAAGCTCTTGACTCGCAGCTCAAGTTGACGGGCCATTGTACTTAAGGTGGTCAGGCCGAAGGTTCCGCCCGATCCGGCCAGTTTGTGAAGGCGATAATGAAGCTCTTCAAGGTGGTTGCGATCCGCCTCGCAGCCAAGCAGATTGTCGGCTAGCACTTTGAGGGAAGCAAGCTCCTGTGGTAATTGGACCAGATAATTGGCACGCATTTGTGCCAATTGTTCGGTCATTAATTTTTTGATGTCATCGTTCATGACACTGACTTCCAAATGGTACGAACTTGCTCCGCCAGACTCATGGGATCAAAAGGCTTGGCGATTACATCGACTGCCCCCTGTTTTTTTAGTTGCTCAATCTCGTCGGGCTGGGTTTTGGCGGTCATGAAGATCGCAGGAACATTTGTCAACGTCGGAATTTTACGTAGTTTGGCAAGGGTCGTTGGGCCATCCATATGGGGCATCATCACATCCATCAGGAGAAGATCCGGGGCAAAGCCAGCTGCTTCGGCAAGGGCCTCGGTACCGGATGAACAGATTTTGACAGTAAAGCCGCCTACCATCTCCAGTGCCAGTTTGGCCACCGCCTGAATATCGGCTTCATCTTCAACATAGAGAATGCGTTTCAAGGGCATCGGTTTCTCCTCTAAATCAAAGTATTGTGTAGTCAGTGTTCCGCTGGTAGCTCAACAAAAAAGGTTGATCCTTGGCCGGGCTCGGAATAAAAGCCGATCTTGCCATCCATGTGTTCAATCAGTTTGCGACTGATGGCGAGCCCCAACCCGGTTCCCCCCTGCTCCCGGGTGTCGGAGGAATCAATCTGGAAAAAATTGGTAAAAAGTTGTGACTGCATCTCCAGCGGGATGCCTGGACCCTGATCCCGTACTTCCACCCGGGCACGTCCTTCATGAGTCATGACGACAACGTCAACTTCGGTGTCAGACGGTGAAAACTTGGCAGCATTGGACAACAGGTTCGTCAGCACCTGGGTCAGACGATGGGCATCGACACGCACCAGCAGCTGGCCATCGCAGGAGATTAGCTTGTACACGACGCCATGTTGCTGGGCATAGGGCATATTGGTATTGATGGCCTGTTCAACAATTGGTAGCAAGGGTTGCTGGCTGATATCAAAGCGCATTTTGCCGGCGGATATTTTTTCCATGTCGAGGAGATCATTGATGAGCACTCCCAGCTTTTGCGCGTTTTTATGGGCAATGTCGATCAGGTGCTGGCCCTGTTCGGAAAGGGTACCGGCGGCACCGCCAGCCAAGAGTCCAAGGGCTCCGCTAATGGAGGTCAAGGGTGTGCGCAATTCATGGCTGACGGTTGACACAAACTGGTTTTTCAGCATTTCGGCACGTTTCTGGGCGCTGATATCATAGTTAGTACCTATCATGCGCTGAGCGATTCCCTCTCTATCACGGATAACGATTGCGTTGGCCTTGATCCAACGCACGTTGCCATTCGGCAAGACGGCACGAAATTCGACATCATAATCCGCTGTGTCGGCAATAGCCGCAGCGATTCGTTCTTCGATGCGCGGGCGATCGTCCGGGTGCAGGCGTTCAAGCCAGAGTTCCAGGGCTTTGTCCGGAGTTGTCGGCGACAAATGATAGAGTTGGCACATCTGTTCATCAAAAAAGACCTGACTAGACGCTGTCCTGTACTCCCAGATGCCGATCCCCACGCCCGAGGTGGCCAGGTACAAGCGTTGGCGTTGCTCTTCACGCAGGTTGAAAAGACGATTGAAGGCCTGAACAAGTCTACCCACCTCATCTTGGCGGTTGACCGGCAAGGGTTTGAAAATTGATGGATCAGCAACCATCTGATCAATGGTGGTGACAGCCTGTCCCAATGGTCGCAACATACGAGTTATGAGAGTACCGAAAAACAATAGTGCAAAAATAATGATCGTACCCGAAAAAATACTGATTTGTAGCACCAGACGCTTGACCGGGGCATAAACCAGTTGTTTGGGTACTGCCTGAATAACGATCCAGCCCATGTGTGGAATAGCTGCACTGGCAAACAAGACTTCGATGCTGTCCTCTCCTCCGGTCGTACCGGAAGTGGAGCCTGTGGAGAGACGATCAATAACCGGAATTTGACCTGCCGGAGGCAGAGGTTGCATGGCTAGTTCCAGGTTAGAAGAGGTGACAATCAGTTTGTTGGCAGGGTCAATGATATATACTTTTCTACTGTGTGGCAGATGCCCTCCCGCCACGTCAATGAGAAAGTTGTCTGCATGTAGAACCGTCACCCCGATCAAGAATCCAACTAACTCACTGTTTTTATTGATGATGGGCACGTTAATGAAAAAAGAGGGCTGCCCCAGACTTCGACTGACCAAAGGTTGGGTAATGACTGGTTGTAAGGTTCGACGTACCTCAAGGACATGATCGCGGTCACTAATATCAAGTTCGATGCGCCCTGAACTGCTAGGGTATTCACCGATGCCGATGCCGTCAATATTGAAGATCGCAATGCCACCGTTAAAAACATCTGTATCAATCATCAGTTTTGAGAGCAGGGTCTTCAGTTGGTGCTTATCATGAAGTTCGTTACCCGATAACAGGTGTGGTGCCAGACGTTGCAGCATGCGCAGGCGCTGTTGGAGTTCGGTTTGAATCTGTTGTGCTATTTGCTCTGCTTTAGCCTGCTGTTCATCAATCAGTAGATTGCCGATACCTGCTGGCAGGCTGAGGTAAACATAAACTACCAGCAATAGCGCTCCGAGGGAAAAACTGGCGGTGGTGGTGATGAGTATGCGTTGTGAGATGTTGAGATTTCTGATCATAGTATTCTTCTAGCCGTTCGTGGTAGCCGTGACGGTCAAAGAGCGTTCAAAGGTCTGCTCAAAAAGGTCAGATTTGCTGCGGGCACCGTAGAGTTCTACCGACATTTCGCGGCGACTCTCAAGCACAATTTCAAAATTTCTGTCGTTCAGTCGACACCTGATGCGGTCAACCTGGCGATTGCGGCGGCGGTCGAGACCATCGGCAAGACGGACGATTCCCCCCAGTTGACGAACCAGTTGCTGATCTTCCGGGCTTAAGGCGGCAAAGCTCTCGTGGCTGCCTTTGGGCTTGGCTTTGCGGTGGTAGCGGGCAATGTTGGCGATGAGTTCACGTTCGCGGGGAGTAAAGCCGAACAGATCAGCGTGGCGAATCAGATGGTAGCTGTGACGGTGGTGGCGGTCATAGCTGATGAAATAACCGATATCATGGAGCAGGGCGGCGGCGACAAGGAGTTCTCGATGGCGCTCGCTCAAATCATATTGGTGGGCGACAGCGTCAAAAATTGTTTCAGCCAGATGACAGACCTGTTTGGCGTGCTGCTCATCAAAACGGCATGAACGCCCCAAATCCAGAATAGCGTCACGCCATTGGCGTGTCGGCATCTGTGCCGGCAGCAGTTGGCGCTGGTGCAGACTGTGAAGTATCAGTCCCTCACGGATTCCCTGACCGTTGATGCGGAGCAGATTGGTCCGCAGTCGGCGCATCAGTTCGTCAACTACCAGGATACCGGCGAGGATGATGTCGGCACGTTCCGGGTTGAGCCCCGGGATCAACAGGCGTTCCTTTTGGGTGCTGCGTGCAATCAGGGCCAACATGTGGATGACTTCGGAATGCAGCACTTCGTAGCGATGGACGGATTCGTACTGTTCACCACGCATGGCCATGATCATGCTGCCGATATTGGTCATGGTTCCACCCGATCCGATCAGACAGGAAACCGCCAGCCCTTTGCCGATACCATGGGCTTTAAGGGCTTTACGGATCAGTTTGCGCACTTTGTCTACTTCGTTACTGCTGACCGGGTCATGGTGAAAATAAGTTTCGGTCAGAAAGACGGCACCGAGATCAAGGGAGATAATCGTCTCGGTATGGTCGCCGACGGCAACGACAATCTCAACGCTGCCGCCACCAATGTCAGCCATGGCGAAGCGTTGTTGCTCCATGTCAAAGTTATGATGAACACTCAAGGCCGCCAGCTCGGCCTCTTTTTCACCACTGATAACTTCAACATCAAGGCCGGTTGCCGCCTTGATTTGTGTCAATACCATTGCCCGATTTGTTGCTTTTCGTATGGCACTGGTGGCGACGACAGCAGCGATGTCGGCACCCAGTCCGGCACAGATTCGTTTCATCCGTGACAGGGCTTCGATGGCTCGTTCGATTGCAGCGTCACTGATGGCTCCGCTTTCGCTTAACCCTTCCCCCAGTCGTGCCTGGGCCTTTTCATCGTCGAGAACGCGGAAATTGCCCTGGCTGTCTGTTTCCACGACAATACAACGTATGGAGTTGGTCCCAATATCAATGGCCCCCAGACGTGTAGCCGCCGACATGGTATGTTCTGCTTTTGTCATCATCGTTTCCTTGTGGGATAGACTTACACGATCTGACTGTTATCATATGGCTGTAGCAGCAGGAGAATCAACTCCGTAAAAGCATTCGGTGGTTTGTTTTCTTGTCGACGGATGGATCCTCACACAATCCTTACATTGGCGGGGAAGTATGCACTTCTTTTTGATGTGTCTAGCGCAGGAGATGTCAGATGTGCAACAAAGCCCCGACGTTATTGGAACCGCCTTCTTCCTCCCGGGAGTTACTCGTGACAGCAGATAAAAATGAATTTGACCTGAACGACCCTGCCCTTTATCTCAATCGTGAACTGAGCTGGATGGAATTCAACGACCGGGTATTGCACCAGGCTTCAGACCAGCGCTTGCCGCTGCTGGAGCGGGTCAAGTTTATGGCCATTTACGGCTCGAACATGGATGAGTTTTTTATGAAACGTATCGGCGGCCTCAAGCAGCAAGTGGCCGCAGGGATTCATGATGTGACGGTTGATGGCCGTACTCCCCGCCAGCAGATAGAGGCCTGTCACCAGACAATGCTCGACCAGAGCGTCAGGCGTGAGCACACCCTCAAAGAGCTTCTCAAAGCCCTGGCCAAGGCGGGGATCAGGATTGATCCTTATCAGGGCCTCAGTTCCGCTGAGCAGCAGTCAATGCGGGAGTACTTTTACGACAATCTGTTTCCCCTGATTACACCGCAATCCGTCGACCCGGCCCACCCGTTTCCTTTTATTTCCAATTTGTCATTGAATCTCTTTGTGACCTTGCGGTATCCCGGTGAGAAGGAGACGTCACTGGCGCGAGTGAAGGTTCCGGTTGGCTCTGGTGCAAACCGTTTCCAGCGAGTCGGACAGGCGGGGTACCGTTATGTTCTGCTGGAAGAGTTGATGGAGCACAATCTGGATTTGTTGTTTCCGGGGATGGAGATTCTTGGCTGTGAACTGTTTCGAGTGACCCGCAACGCCAATACCAGCAAAGATGAGGAACATGCCGATGATTTGCTGGAGCTGATAGAAACCACCCTGCAGCATCGGCGGGTTGCACCGATTGTCCGCTTGCAGGTTACGCCCGATATTACCTCTGAGCATCGTGGCCAGTTGGCGGCGGAGTTGGGACTCAACGAAGAACGGGATGTTTTTACGTCAGAAGGCATGCTCGGCCTGCGGGATCTGTGGGAAATATATCATCTGGAGTTTCCTGCTCTAAAGGATGTGCCGCACCATCCGGTTGATCATCCCCTGCTGACAAAAGAGCGCAGTATTTTTCACTGTATTCGTGATCACCGGGAGATTTTGTTACATCATCCCTATGAATCTTTTTCGTCATCGGTTGAGCGTTTTCTGCATGAGGCGGCGACCGACCCGAAAGTACGTGGAATCAAAATGACCCTGTACCGGACTGATCCCAACAGTGGCATTATCAATTATCTGATTCGCGCCGCCCGTAATGGCAAGCAGGTGGCGGTGGTGGTTGAACTCAAGGCAAGCTTTGATGAACAGGCCAACATTAAACTGGCAACGCGGATGGAAGAAGCGGGTATTCACGTAACTTACGGTGTTGTCGGTTTGAAAACCCATGCCAAGATGATTTTGGTGATACGGGAAGACTACAAGGGGTTGCGCCGTTATGTGCACGTAGGTACTGGTAACTATCATCCGGTAACCGCGCGGCTGTATTCTGATCTCGGGCTGTTGATCTACGACAAGGAAGTAGGGCGTGACGCGACGGAACTGTTCAACTATCTGACCACCGGTTTTACCCCCAAGCGCAACTACACCAGGCTGTTGCCGGCACCGAAAATTCTCAAGAAAGCCCTGCTTGACAAGATTGACCGCGAAATTGCCGTACACAGTTCCAGTAAACCGGCGCGGATATTCTTCAAGATGAATGCCCTTGAGGATGTGCAGATCGCCAGAGCCCTGTATCGTGCATCCCAGGCCGGCGTGACGGTTGATTTATTGGTACGTGACAGTTGCCGGATTCGACCGGGAGTTGCCGGATTGTCAGACCATATCCGGGTGGTATCAGTTGTCGGGCGGTTTCTTGAACATGCTCGTATTTACTATTTTCACAATGGTGGCGATGAAGAACTGCTGATCGGTTCGGCAGATGCCATGAAGCGCAACCTTGAATATCGGGTTGAGGCCCTTATCCCGGTCAGTTCCTCCCACTTGCGGGATCAAATACTTGAGATGATGGAGGCGCAACTGCACGACCGTGTCAATGGCTGGCAGATGCAATCAGATGGTCGCTATACGTTGTATGAACCCCGACCACGTAAAGGCGTCGCCGGTTGTCAGGAACAACAGGTCAGGCTGGCGGAAAAGCGGGTCCACGAAGTGCAGCGCCTGCGTAAGCGCAAGGCTCGCCAGGCCTGACGCCCCACTACTAACTACCCATTTTCCAAACACTGGCTGATGGCCTGGCTGAACGATCTGACAGTGAAGGGTTTGGTCAGAACGGGAAGACCATGTGTCGGTGGACAGGTGCTGAGTCCTAGAGAAACATCGTGGGCGGTGGATAACAGAATCTTTAAAGAAGGCCGGAGCTGTCGGAGTTCAGAGAGAAACCCCTGCACATCACCGGATGGGGGCTCCAGTTCAACATCGAAGACAATCGCATCGATCTGATTGGTGCGGCACTGTTCCAGGACCTCAGCTTTTGAATTTGCGGTCAGGGTGTGGTATTTCAGGTTTTCAAGCAGTGATTTTCCCAACTTGAGCAGGGTTGGTTCCTTCTCTGCGAGAAGAATGATCTCCCCTTGGCCAAAAACAATCGGTTCCTGCGGTGTAAAGGCGCAATGAGCCCATCCCCGAGACCAGTGAGGAGGTAACTGCCTTTCGCTATGGTTGATCATGCTCGTGGTAAATCCTGTCATTGTGTAGATGTCATTCTAGTCACGTCAGGGAGCAGTGCTGATGATTGCTCAGGTTATTTGTAATGTATCATTTGTATTGACTAACTCGGCAAAAGTCAACCTTTCTAATCGTTCCGGGCACCGACATGACCTGTTATAAAACAACCTGGATATTCCTCTGGTTCCAGTAACCCAAACTGAATAAATGATGGCGTCGCAAAAACTCGTCAACTGCGGCGTTGCTGCAATCGTCTCACGGCTTCGACGTACATAAGTACGCCTCATTGCTCGACAATTGCGCGCCTTGCAGTTGCCGTTTTTTGCTTAGCCATCACCAAAATGGCTTTCTTGCGAAAGCATCAATAAATAGATTCTGCGACTGCGCTTCGCTACGCGCAGAATGACAGCAAGGCGCTGTTGTACAGGACTGTCATCCTGCGCGTAGTCGCAGGATCCAGATTATTAGAGGGTCGTATCTTTTTCACTCTCTAACTACCGCAACTGGGGTCAAGTGCATAACCACATAAAACAGTTTACAGGCCGATGCGATGTTACGGAAAAGGATAGCCGTTTCTGCAGAAAAAACTAAAGAAGATTCCTGGTCCGGTCGATAACAGACCCATAAAAGAGATCTTACTCATGGACAACACGGAGGTTACCCATGGCGCAACAGATTGGTCCAGTCGACGGCTCAAAGCCTTTTGTCAACCCTCTTCAAGAGGATAAATCTCAGCGGAAACAGTCAGATTCAGCTCTAACCGGTGTGACTGACCGGGTATCGCTGGGGGAGAACAAGCAGGCGGAGAAAGCCTACGGTCCCGGTTTAAAAGTTGCTGAACCTTTTGAACTGTTGCGGCAACTGGTGGTAAAAACCTTGCTTGAACAGGGTGCCGCAACCAGGGTGGATACAGGCAGCGGCCTGGTTGACCTGGCAACGTTGACACCTGAGGAAGCACAAGCACTGATAGCTGATGACGGTTATTTCGGTGTTGCCCAAACCTCGGACCGGATTGTCGATTTTGCTATCAGTGCCTTTGGTAACGATCCGGACAAGTTGCAGCAGATGAAAGACGCCATTGACAAAGGATTCCGGGAAGCACAACAGGCCTTTGGCGGGGCGTTGCCGGAAATATCACAAAAAACCTACGAAGCCATCATGGATAAACTGGACGCGTTTGCCGCCGGTTTTGACCAGTAACAACAGGAGTCGGTTATGGTCGACAAAATAAATGTGAACAGAGGGTTTGGGCCGCTGGGTCAGGTTGGAAGGGCAGAAAAACCTGTGAACGTCAAAAAAGGCGATAGCGCCAGGACGACCGATCGGGTTGACTTTTCCAGTGCTTTGCAGCAGGCGGAGAAGGTGCAGGCCGGTGGGTCAGTTCAGGAGGCAGCGCGGATGGAAAAGATAGCAGCCCTTAAAAGTCAGATCCAGGAAGGAACTTACAAGCCTGACCTGAACAAGGTCGCTGCCAGTCTGTTACCCTTTTTGATGCGGGAGAGCTGACCATGGCCGACGCCCATGTCAGACAGGTCCTCGAGAATCTTCTTGAGTTGTTGCAGCAGGAACGTGACGCTGCCCAGCGCCTTGATATGGACGGGCTGCAGGCAGTGGTTGCGGCCAAGGAAGAGTTGCTGGCAGGTCTGGTGATCAGCCCGGAACAGGTTGAGGGGCTCGAAGATTTGCTGAAGGAAATCGACCATGAGAATCGCCGCAATGCCTTTTTGTTGTGGACCGGGCTGAATTGGGTGCGCGATCTGATGGGATTTTTTGGCAAGGCTGCC
>OBJA01002391.1_pt1 | contig 10898 bp, 6 predicted proteins | sample 1519751 | NCBI WGS metagenome assembly OBJA01 (sample SAMEA3881238, study PRJEB22517) | soil metagenome | biome: lake sediment; feature: soda lake sediment; material: sediment, water from around vicinity | place: India | collected 2013-12-23 | depth 3 m
CAAAAATATGCAATTGAGGAAAATGGTGTCACTTATCACCATCCCCAAATCATTCTTGAACATAGATATCGAAATCAATTAGAGAAGCAAAATAGTTTGATTTACTATAAATTTAAAGTATACCGTTGGTCATCTGAACATTTTGCGTTTTCTAATATATTAGAAGATAATATTAAAAATTTTTTTGGTGACAAATCATCATTTATTAATAAATTTGCAGTTAATCAAAATCGCAAGTTTGAATTATATGATCATCAAATTGATATCCTTGAAGTGATTGAAGAAAAAAGAAAGAATGAGATCAAAGCATTTTTAGTTGTAATCCCTACAGCTACAGGAAAATCTCAAATAGCAATTGAAGATATAACTAGGGAATATCAAAAAAAAGGAAATCTGAACGTTTTAATTGCATCACCAACAACGCAATTAAAAAAGGACTGGGATGATCGACTTTTTGAGTTAAAATCTAAAATTAACATTGAAAACTTAACATACATAAGTGCTTACAATTTGATTAATCAATTAAATCCAGATTTTTTTGATTATTTAGTAATTGACGAAGCTCATCATGCAGTAACTCCAACTTGTAAGAAAATAATAAAATATTTTAACCCTGAATTTATGTTAGGCTTAACTGCTACTCCGGAAAGACTGGATAAACAAAAATTAGAAGATGTATTTGGTTCTTTTAATACTAAACTTACGTTAAAAGAAGCAATCGAAAACGATATAATCGCTCCAATTAGGGCCTTTCGAGTTGAAAGCAATATTAATTTAAGCGAAATTAGATATAATGGAATGGATTATAGAAACTCTGATATTGAAAGAGCAATAAGAATCGAATCCAGAAATGAATTGATTGTAAAAGTCTTAGATAAATATTTTTCAAGAAAAAATAAAAAACAAGGAATTATATTTTGTGTAAATATTAATCATGCAAATGAAATGAGTAAAGTTTGTAATGATTTCGGGATTAAAGCAGCTGCTGTTTATGGTGGTAATTCTAAGAATGAAAAACATATTGATGATTATCGAAACAAAAAAATACAGTTTTTATGTTCATGTAATATGATTTCTGAAGGATGGGATGAACCTTCAACTGAGGTTGTTGTGATGGCTAGACCAACATTATCAAAAGTCTTATACCTTCAACAAATCGGTAGGGGATTAAGAAAATATCCTAAAAAAGAAGCCTTATATATAATTGATGTAGTAGATCAATATGGAATGTTATTAAAACCATGGACAATCCATAGTATCTTTAATATAGGTTTATATAAACCTTTTGCAGATATTTTGGATATAAATAAAATAACTGATGAGATGATGATAATTCAAGGACTTGTTGAGAATGAAATATCAATAAAAGAAATTGATATTGAGACATTTGAAGAAAAATATAAAGATTATTTAAGTGTTGAGCAATTAGCTAGAGCATTATTTGTTTCAACAGGTACTGTTAACTCTTGGATTAAAAAGAAGGAAATCATTCCTGAAGTAAAATACAAAATTAATAAAACTGAATTATTTATGTTTGCTCCTTATCAAATTTCAGATATCAGAAAGATAAAAAATCTGAAGGATAGAACTGATGAGACAATAAAAGATGATTTTTTTGAGTTTTTAAATGATAAGAATTACACCTTTTCTTTTAAAATGGTATTTCTATTGTCTTTTTTAAAAGTTGTTAATAATGAAGGAGAAGCTATTGTCGACCAAGTTATATCACTATATACTAAATTCTATAAAAATAGAATAGAACAAGGTTTGCCTGTTGATAAAAAAACATGCATATATACAGAAGATTTCTTAAATGATCAATTCAAAGTTAAGCAAAGTTTGTTTTCGAATCCGTTTGAAAAATTTGAGAGAAAAAGATTTGTCTACCATTGCAAGGATTTGAACAAAATTGCTTTTAACCCAATTCTATGGGATAAAATATCAAAAGAACATATTAATGAAATAAAGTCAATTTATTTTAATCATCTTAATGAATACTATGAAAAGTATCAGGGATTAAATGACGTTGAATATTTAAGGTGAATTTATGACAAAAAACTATTATAACAAAAATGCGGATTTATTTATTCAAGGAACAATCAATTTGGATATGAGTCGAATATATCATGTCTTTGAAAAATACCTTCATAAGAATGCGAAAATCCTCGACTTAGGATTTGGAGCAGGACGGGACAGTAATTACTTTTATAACAAAGGATATGATGTCGTAAGTACTGACATCAGTGAAGAGTTTGTGAAAAAGGGAAAAAAGTTTTTAAAGAATGAAGTTTTACTAATGGATACTTTAGAAATGAATTTTGAGAATGAGTTTGATGCAATATGGGCCTGTGCCTCTTTATTACATTTTAATGATGAAGAGCTAAATATCGCTTTTAAAAATTGCTTTAATGCTTTAAAGAGTGATGGGATAATGTATACATCATTTAAAAGAGGAAGCTTTGCTGGTGAGCGACATGGAAGGTTTTTTCATGATTTCGAACTAGATGATTTAATTGAGGTCATAAAAAATAATGGATTTGATATTTTGGAAAATTATATTGGTGAGGATATAAGGCCTGATCGAACAGAGCAATGGATAAATATTTTCTTCCGCAAAACTAATTAATAATTGTTTAATAGAAAAGAGGATTTTTCATCCTCTTTTTTGATTCTTAATTAAAAATATTCTTGATTGCATCTTTGATATACTGATATCTTCTTGCATAATGGTTAGGAAGTCTTTTTAGTATTAAACCTCGTTCTTTACAAATTTGTTGTTTTTTGAGATCTCTTTCAATGACTTTTTCGTCTGTAAAATGCTCCAACCCATCAAGTTCAAAAACTAATATAGGTTTGTTTGATCCTTTTTCAAAGATTACAAAGTCAAATTCACTTGTAAGGAAATAACTGATATCTTTTGTGTTTTCGCGATTGAAGATACTTGAAACTTTAACTTTATCCTTTACATAGTAGTTATTTGTGGTTGTTAAATAGTGAGTGATTGTTTCTAAAAATTCTTCTTCAGTTTTGGTATTATAGTTTTTATAACCATAAACTTGTTTCTTGTATAATTCATCGAGATTAACTTTTATTTCATTTTTACCTTTTGTTTTTACATATTCAACTAAATCAAATAAATCATTACTTTCTTGGGATCGTTTCTTAATTTCGTCATAATCAGTTGTAAGAATTAATCTGTTTTTTGCTCTGGTTGCACCTACATTCAACAATTCTCTATTATCCTTTACCCAATCAAATGTTTTATCTGGAGTTTTTTCTGATATTGCAGTAGTGATGAAGATAACATCTTTTTCATCACCTTGGAATGTATGAATTGTTCCAATATCATCTTCGTTATAGTTAATACCATTCTCTTTAAATTTCTTTTTGATTAATTCAGCTTGATTTCTAAATGGAGAAATAATTCCAAAGTTTTTGATATTTTGGTCTTTAATTGTCTGGATAATGGCTTCAATCTCATATTCGGATGTATTTCTATCTCGAGGGTTTTTTTCGCTTTTCACATCTAATAGAGTTAATGAGTCAGGATTTATGATCTTTTCTTTTGTTTCAATAATTAATTGATCGTCATAATATTTTTTGCTGCTGTATCCGATAATATTCTGGTGAGAACGATAATGATATCTTAGCAAAATATATTTGGAGATATGATCAATAGATTGCATAAGTCTTAAGATTGAGTTGTTTAAATAATTATATTCAGGATTAACTTGATATTTTTCTAATAATTTTTTGTTGATATTAGGGTCTAAAACAATAACTGGAGTTAATTGATTAGGGTCACCGACTAAAAGTAAGTTTTTTCCGCGAATGATTGGAACTAAGGCATTACTAATTGAACATTGTCCAGCTTCATCCATGATCGTAAGATCAAAATGAATTTTCGGACTTCCAAGTTTTGCTGATGAAATGTTAGTTGTTAGAATGAAAGGGAAGACTCTTATAAACTTTGAAAGATTTTCATCATCTTTTAGATATTGATTAAAATCTCTTACCTTTTGTTCTTCATTTTCGCTATAAATTATTTCTAACAAAGCTTGATATTTAGGTTCATTTAGCTTTTGGATTTTTTCAATTGAGGTGTAGAAGAGCCACTTATAAAAATTTATATCTTCTTGTCCTAACAGTTTAATCGCATCTTGATCATTGATGTTTTTAATTTCTTCTAGTCGTTTTTCTAAATTATTTATTTCATCTTCAATATTAATTTTCTTTAAGTTGCTTTTAAGTTTTTCATAAATTTTTGATAAGGCATCTAATCGCATTTCGATTAGTTGTTTTTCTTCATAATCATTTAATAAATCATTTAAAGCTTTATTTTCTTCCTTTTTGTTTTCCTTTTGCTTATTTAAGTAATCATTATAAATAGTCTGATCTTGGTATTCATCATATAGAGCTTTTATTTCATTTAAACTTCTTAATACGCAATCATTATAAATTTTTATAGATTATGAAAAAAATTTTTATAAAATTTTGTCTATAAATAAAATTACTTTGTGATTTTTGACATTTTTTAAAAAAAGAATTGTTATATATCAAATGTTATGATAAAATTAAGTTGTTGAATAGAGGTGGTGTTTATATGGATGCTAAAGGAAAATCATTTTCTTTTTTAAAAACTGAACAAATTTACAAGATACCTTTTTTTCAAAGGTCATATGTATGGGACGAAGATAATTGGAAGGAAATATTAGAAAACTTGATTTCTGATGATGGTATTTTTTTAGGTTCAATTATTATGAAGAGTGAAAACAATTATGCAGGCGAAATTTCTTCTTATTCTGTAATAGACGGTCAACAAAGATTAACTACGATTAGTATTTTATTAAAGGTTATATCACAAACATTAGCAGATGACATTGCAACAAAATTAAACTTTAAAGAATTTCTATTTACTTATGATATATCAATTCTTGATGATAGAATTAAGATAGTTCACTCTAAGTTAGATACCGAGCCTTATAATGAAGTGATAAATGGAAAAGTCACTGAGCGCAAATTAAACTTTATAACTAATAAATCTCATAAAATATTACGTTGTTATAAATATTTTTATAATATTTTAAAAGATTTTTCTAACGAGAAAATTTTAAAAATTTATAGAAACTTGATTAATGAAAATAATCAAGCAATTGTATTAATAACTTTAAATGAAAATGATAATGAACAAGCCATATTTGATACAATTAATAATGCTGGTATAAAACTAACTAGTGCAGATACTATAAAAAATGCCATATTTCAAAAAGCTTTAGATTTAGCTGGCAATGATCATTCATCAAGAAAAAAAGTAATTGATTTATATGAAAAAACTTGGGAAAATGAATTTTCAGGAAATGAAGAAAAAGCATTGTTTTGGGATAAGGAAAGAAGATCAGGCAGGATTATGAGAACTAATTTAGAAATTTTTTTATATTGTTTTGCAGTTATAAAAGGTATTTATAATCCTAATATGCATAAAATGGAAAACTTATCAACTAAATATAAGGAGTTCATAAAACTTCTAAAATATGAAGAGTTGTTTAAATTGATTCAAGAAATAGATGATTATGCAGTATCATATTATACAATTTTTGATGACTATGATAATTTAAAATCAATATCTTTTGATGAGGATTATTCTCGCCTCTTATTAGTATTAGATAAATTTGATGTGTCTACATTTCATCCTTATATTCTTTATGTAATAACGAACTATCCTTTTGAAGAATCAAAACGAAGGCTAGAATTGTTGGAGAAATATATAATTAGAAATATGGTAGCGCCTAATAGAAATGCTAAAAATTACAATAAAGAATGTTATTCATTAATTCACGATGAAAATATAGGTGTAGAAAAGTTCCTTAACATACCAGAATTGTCTAATGATGAGATTGAAAAGGGCTTACATAATATAAACAATAAAACTGCGTCTATTATTCTTTTTTTAATCGAATTAAAAAGACGTTTTAATTCAAATGCTGACATTAAATCATTAATATATAATTATTCGTTAGAGCATATAATGCCACAATCTTGGGAAGAACATTGGAGTATAAATTTACTTCCAGTGTATGATGTGGAAAAGGATGAAATTATTAATGATAAACTTAAGGCAGAAAAAATACGTAATGATAATATTTACTCAATTGGGAATATGACACTATTAAATAAAGCATTAAATTCTTCTCTAAAAAACAATGAGTTTTCAAGAAAAATATTAGGTAACCCTAATGAAAATAAATCAACAGGGATAAAAGACCTTTCTGATTTATTTATAACAAAAATTGATATAGTAAGGGTTTTCACAGAAGGCGATAAAGTGTGGGATGAACGAAAGATAATTAAACGTGAAAAAGCCTTAAGTGCTGAGTTTTTTAGCATTTGGTAATATGGAGTAAATATGAAGTCATTCGAAAACTATTTAAGAGACCATACAATTTTAAAAGAAACATCAATTTATAAATACGTTACAGCTATTAACACTATATCAAGTGATATGATAAATGAAAAAGTAATTAGAATGAATATCAATGATATAACACAAATCAACGATTTTGAAATAATTTATCATGCAATAATGAGTAGTTCAAAATTTATTAAGAAAAATAACAAAGGCAACAATATGTATAGTTGTGCGTTAAAATATTATCAAAAATATCTTGAGTTTATAAACAAATATTTTTATTAAGTTGTTATAAGGTGTTAAACATAATAAAACACCTTTTATTTTTATTGAAAGCAAATATAATTAAGAAATTATTTAAAATGCACACATATTATTGATTAAATAAGGAGCTTTGAAAATATGTTATATAGAACAATTGATCTTTGTGCAGGTATTGGTGGTATAAGGAGAGGCTTTGAGCTTACGAATAGGTTTGTTAATGTTTTTTCTGCGGAAATTGATAAATACGCATGCATGACCTACAAAACATTATTTAATGAAAATCCATATAATGATATTACACTAGAAGAAACAAAATCAAAAATAGATAATATAGAATATGAAGTGCTATTAGCAGGTTTTCCTTGTCAAACATTTAGTAGAGCGGGTTTAAAAGAAGGCTTTAATAATGCTGAAAAGGGATATATTTTTTTTCATATATCTGAAATTATTAAAAGGACAAGACCGAGAGCATTTTTATTAGAAAATGTCGATCACTTAATCACACATAATAAAAAAAGAACATTTAAAACCATATTAGAAATTTTGTGTAATGATTTAAAGTATAAAGTTATTGGAGTTTCTGAAGATTCTGAGGGTAGCTTACAATATGATTCAAAAGATTTCATAAGAAATTCTAAAAATTTCGGAGTCCCACAAAATCGACCGCGAACATATATTATGGGTTTTGATAGATTATTTTATGGAGAATGTGTTGAATTATTAAACGAAAAATTACCTTCTGGAAGAAAAGAAATAATATATAAAAACTTAAATGATATATTGGAAAATAAAGTTCCAGCAAAGTACTATATTGCATCAGGTTATTTAAATACCCTAAAAAAACATAAAAAGAGAAATTCAACTAACGGAAATGGTTTCGGGTATCGCATCGTTAATGCTCCTTTAATAAAAAATCCAATTGCAAATACTCTTTTGGCTACTGGTGGTTCTGGAAAAGAACGAAATCTCATATATGATCCTAATAAAGAAATTGAGGGATTAATAGTAAAGGGAAAAAAAACACCATTAAATGACTCTGGACTAAGATTCATGACGCCTATAGAATGGGGAAAATTACAAGGTTTCATAAATTATGCATTTGTTGATAAAATTGGTACTGATAAATTTGTGTTCCCAAATGGATTATCTGATGCTCAAAAATATAAACAATTTGGGAATACTGTTACAATTCCTACTATAGAACAAATGGCGTTATTTATGCTTTCTTGTTTTAAAATCTTAGAAAAACATAAAAATTTATAAATATATGGGGATGAGATGAACACAGAAACATTAATGAAAAAAATATTTGAAACATGTGATATATATTATGACAATGAGCTTATCTCTAGAGAGCATCTTATTAAAATATTTACAAATTTTATTTCTGTAACAATTAATCAAGATACGCATAATTATGGGTTAATATTACATACAGGATCTATTTGTTTTGATATAGTATTAATTTTTGCAGCAGTGTTTGGAAATATCTTATTAGATGAAACAAATCCAGATGAAATTATTAAATCATTAAAAATAGGTGATATAGTTTTGTACAAAGGTTCTAGATATACTTTTAAAGGTCTTGAAAAAAGAATTTTTAAGACTAAGGAAGTTGAATATATAAATTTAGAAACAAGTGAAAGTTTGCGCACATTGCTTCCGTACGAAAATTACAAACATTTCTTACAACCGTATTATGGAGATTCCTTCAGAATGGATGGAAGAGGAATAAGAAATGATAAAGATATAAGGAGAGTTTTTATTAACGAGATGTTAGGAATAAATATGGAAAACATTCCTATTACTGGTAAAACTTCAACTGTCATTGTAATGTCGAAAAATCAGTTAGACTCCCTAGTTAAAAAAATGATGATAAAATATGATAAAAACTCAATAAATATTCTTGATTTAGCAACAATATCGTATTTTTCAGATGACGGTAATTCATATCAATATGGTAATAATCCTTCTAAATCGGAACCTATGTTAAAAGTAACGGGAAAAATTTCAAATGCTAGAAAACTGATAATGGATAAAACAGGTAACAAGATTTTAGGTCTTTTTGTACTTGATTATGATGCTATAAAAAGAGGTCGTTCTGAATTAATTGAATTAATAAATAGACATTCTTTAATATTTGTTTTTGTTTCTTTCAATATTGACGCTGAAAATGCAATCGTTTTATTAGATGAATATTCTGATACTAAATTCTTCCCTTGTACAGAAAAAATGTTAAAATTGTTGCCATTTAATATCATAAGCAAAAACCAATATACAAAACAATTATTTCAACAGATTTATAATATTAAAAATAGAAAAATAAATCCAATATCTGTTCCACTAAAATTAGAATGGCCAAGTTATAGGGATGTAATTTTAGCGCTTTTTTGGATAAGAAAATCTGCAATAAGTGGAATAGATATTGATAATTTTATGATTTATTCATATTCATTGTTGAATTTATTTTTAAGTTGCCCCTTTAATTTTGAAGTGATGGAAAAATTATTTAAGAACAATAAAATTGATGTAAAATTACCCAAAGCTCGTATTTTTGAATTGCAAAATATATTAGATGGATTTAGTGGAACACTTTATGAAAAGGGAAAATTTATTGTTGATAAGTTATCTGAATTATATAATATAATATTGAAAGAAAATTTACTGAGGAAATATTTAATAGAGCATATTAAACTTAAATATGATAAAAAAATAGCTATAATTTCTCCGAAGAAATATTATATCGATATAATGATTGAAGATGGTGTATCAAATATTTTAATATATCAAAATGATTTGCAAATTACAACTTTTAAAAAGTTTAATTTTAATGATTTATATGATGAGATTATTATAATTGGTAATTTTAAACATTATTCCTTTGAATTATATAATTGCAAATCTTCTGCTATTATTACTCCATTAGTATATGATGTTGAAATAGAGTTTGTAAAAAACCAAATAAAAAAATTGGATAAAGTCCAACAATACTACAACAGTAAAGCGTCAATACCAGATTTAACGATACATGATTTACCAAAAGATTATAATTTACCAACTGAAGATAAATCTCTTGATGATGAAATTTTTATTTTTGAAAAAGCATATTTCGATCTTAATGAATATATAAGTAGTCTAGAAAATTATGCTGTAATAAATCATTTTAATTCAAATACAAATGAAAATATTGAATCAAACGTTTTAATTTATAAAATTGGAATTTTATCTAACGAAGAAAAAATTTTTTTTACAAAAGATTATAGAGTTTATGTGCTAGATAATGAAAATGAAGAGGTAAAAATTGTAAAGGTAGATGAATTAGAATCAGGAGATACTTTAGTTTTCACCTCAAATAATAGCGTTACTAAAGATTTAGTGGATAATATTTTACAAATGTTAATTGAGTTTTCTAAACTTAGTGATGATCAAATTGATGCTTATAAAAATTATAGGTATTGGAAAGAACAACTAATTGAATTTATGAAAGTTAAAAATTATTCTTATAAAAAAATTTCTGAAATGTTATATGAAATAGGATGTTCAAAACATGAAGTCACAATCCGAAGTTGGTTAGAAGAAGATTATCACATTGTAGGCCCTATGGAAGTTGAAACATATAAAAATATTGGAGTAATAATTAATGATAAAGAATTAATTGATAACCATATCCATATTTGTAATTCATGTAAAGTAATAAGAAATCTCAGGGTTAGAATATTAAAATTAATAGCATTATCAATAATAAATAAAATATCCGGTCAATATGAAGAAGAAGATATTTTTTATCATTTAATATCAGATAAAATTGACAATATCGTAAGAATGTGTCAATTAGAATCAATAGTTGAATTGGAAGAGGATTTGAAAATCCCTTTAAATTTAGTTAATAAACCAATAGAAGTATAAGCTTCCGGTATATAAGTCAAGTAGCGTAGTAATTTAAAAAAATTTAATAATTTATAAAATTTACTTAAATATTGTTGCTATGAGGCATGATAAAAAAGACTTTTAAGGCTAAATTTTTAAAGATTATGATTAATACAAGAATCTGATAATTATATCTGCATTCTAATTATCTTCATTTACTGATATGAGGCGAGGATTTATTGTTTTTATCGTTCTTTATATAACAACGAGATTTCATTAATGCAAATATTAATTTTATTAATTTTCTTGCTGTTAATACAGAAGCTCTGGCTTCTTTGTGATTGTTTACTTCTTTCAATTT
>OBJA01002392.1_pt1 | contig 10892 bp, 7 predicted proteins | sample 1519751 | NCBI WGS metagenome assembly OBJA01 (sample SAMEA3881238, study PRJEB22517) | soil metagenome | biome: lake sediment; feature: soda lake sediment; material: sediment, water from around vicinity | place: India | collected 2013-12-23 | depth 3 m
TTATCTGCTGATTAAGATTTGCTTTTCAAAAAGCTCAGCACTTCCTTCGAATCATTTGATGCATCCACCTGATCATTTTTGTAAACGAGCTTGCCCTCCTTGTCAATAATGAAGGTCCAGCGGCTGGTTGTCAGTTCCCTGTCCAGTTCAAACTCCTGGTCTCCAAATTTCCCTTTAAAGGTGCCTCCATCACGGATTGGAACTCCGAATTTTTGTGCTATCTCTCCGTTTTCATCGGCAAGCAGCGTGAAATTGAGGTTGTGGGCCTTTTTGAAAAACTCAAGGTTTTCTTTTTTGTCGCCACTGACACCAATCACTTTGGCATTTTGAGATTCCAGCTCACTGCTCAAATCGCGGTAGGCACAGGCCTGTGCGGTACATCCGCCGGTCATTGCAGCAGGATAAAAATAGACAACCAGGTATTTGTCCCCCAGATTATCGGAAAGCTTCCATGTACTGCCGTCATCGGCAACGGCTTGAAAGGCTGGCACTTTATCGCCTACTTTAAGTTCATTTTGCGCAATAAGGGAAAGAGGCAGAAAAGCAATAAGCAAGTACAACGCGGTTTTCATTTTTTAGATTTTTATTCATTTACCCCATAAAACAGTTATCAATATCAAATTGTTGCAGTAGCCTTTTTATGCTTAGAAAGGGCGAATCAGGCAGCACTATATAAAAACTGTTCAGTCATGAATATTGCATACAATTAAAGAATTTTCATGCGCAAAATTTTTGAAAGCCAGGTATTTTAGTAAATTTATGCATGTTAAAATCATCATGGGAAGGGCCTATACATACCGGTGCAGCCATTGCGGGTTTCAGTCAAGGTTTAAAGAGGGCCATGGTTATTTAATCCGCAGGCAGCCATTGCAGTTGTACCTTAGGGGCAGCAAGGTTGTTTTTCACCATAAAACTTACAGGGTGCTGAGATATCTGGCAACTAAGAGCGACACTTTAACAGTTGATGCCGGGTTTAAGGTTTATAAATGCCCCATGTGCCATCTGTTGCATGAAAAGGTTGAAGTGAAGGTGCTTGATGAGGATGTCCTTCTGCACACCAGTGAATTTCGCTGCAGGCGTTGCCGTGCCAGGCTGAAGCTTACAAATATCCACCGGTTGAAAAAAGCGGTATGTCCCTCCTGCAGGAATGAATCTTTCAGTATCAGCAGGCGGCAGACGGAACTTTGGACATCGCATTAAAAGAACAGGCTTGCAAACAGTGCAAATACTAGTCCGCAAATGGCAATAATGGTTTCCATCACTGTCCAGCTCCGCAGGGTTTGTTTTTCATTCATGCCAAGATATTTTCCCACCAGCCAGAAACCGCTGTCGTTGACATGTGAGAGAATGGTTGCACCCGATGCAATTGCAATAACGATCAGTGCCCTCTGGGGGTCGTTCAGCCCAAATTCTTGAATCACAGGGGCAATAATTCCTGCAGCAGTAATCATAGCCACTGTTGCTGAACCTTGAGTTACCCTGACAATGGCAGCAAGAATCCATGCCAGCAGGATAGGAGGCAATGCCGAGCCGGCCATTGATTCAGCCATTATCTGGCCGATTCCGCTGTCGACAAGCACCTGTTTCAGCACGCCGCCGGCACCGGTAATAAGAATGATAATGCCTGCCGGTCCCAGGGCCTTTGTGCTTAAATCGAGGATTTTCTGCTTGTCCATCCCTCTTTTGATACCAAGAAACCAGGATGCAACAAGTGTGGCAATGATTAGTGCGGAAAAGGGATGTCCTATGAATTCAAGGGAATCGGTAAAAATTGTTTTTTCAACTATTCCCTTTGCGACAACCAGTCCTGTGAATGTATTTACAAGGATGAGCAGCAGGGGGATACTGATTATAATTGCAATCATCCTGAAAGAGGGATATTTTGATGGATCAAATTCTGTAGTGGGTTTATTGTATTCGAAGGGTGGCTCAAGATGAATTTTCCGGGAGATGTAGTTTCCCCACACAGGGCCTGCAATGACGGCTGTCGGGAACCCAAGAATCACCCCTAAAAGGATAACCCATCCCAGTTGCGCATTGATGATATCGGCTACTGCAACCGGACCGGGGGTGGGAGGGATAAAACTGTGTGTTACTGCCAATCCTGCCAGCAAAGGTATAGCGTAATACAGCAGAGATCTTTTTGTATCGCGTGACAGGGCATAGATAATAGGCACCAGGATAATGAAGCCTACATCAAGGAAAACAGGAATGGCAACGATGAACCCGGTGATGACCATTGCCCATGAGGCTTTGTCCTTCCCGAATTTTTTTACAAGGGAATGGGCAAGAGATTCGGCTCCTCCCGAGCTCTCCAGCATTTGTCCGAAGATGGCTCCAAGACCTACTACTGTTGCCACAAATCCAAGGGTGCCTGCCATCCCCTCCTGAATGGCCTTTATAACCCCCTGCAGGGGCATTCCTGCAATGATTCCTGTGTAGATGGCTGTGATAAGCAGCGATACGAATGCGCTGATTTTGAGTTTCAAAACCATGAACAACAGCAGTGCCACTGCAGAAAGTACAATAAATATCAGAAAAGGTGTAGACATAAAAGCCAGATTAGATTGCAGCCATAAAGTTATATAATGGCTGAAGTTATGCAAATTTTCCAGTCAGACCATAGGTTTGATCAGGTAAATAACTTTCTGCATACTGGCCCCCTGAAAATTCTATTCCTGCTGTTTACGAACCGGTTCTGATGACCGTTACAACTATTTAAGGCTTTCATACAGGGAAACCGGCATGATGGGTATCCTAAATATATCAGAGAAAGATGTTGCAGACAATGACAGTGCGGGATGGAAGAAACCTGCAGATTGATTAAATTTACAAGAGAAAACCAATTATAACCTGTATGAAGCGAAGAGTTTTTCTTGAAAAGGCCGGCATGGCCGTTACAGCTGCGATAGCTGTTCCTGCAATCATCCCTGCTGCATGTGTCGGAAGAAATGGGCAGACTGCTCCGTCAGATAAAATAAACCTTGCATTTATTGGTGCCGGCAACCAGGCAACAAATGACGTGATGGATTTTTTGAATGACGACAGGGTAGTGGTGACCCTCATCTGCGATGTGAACCAGCGGAGCGATGGTTATTGGGATGGCCGGGTGGCAGGACGGGACTACATATGTGACATTGTAAACGGTTATTACAGTAAAAAATATAACCGCCGTTACAATGCCTGCAGTGGTGTGGAGGATTTTCGGGAAGTTCTTTCCCGCAAGGAAATCGATGCTGTGGAGGTTGCCACTCCCGATCACTGGCATGCCATACCTGTAATGATGGCTGCGGCTGCCAGGAAAGATATCTATTGCCAGAAGCCGCTGTCGCTTACAATTGCTGAAGGAAGGGCCATGAGTGATGCTGTGCGGCATCATGATGTGGTGTTCCAGACAGGCAGCCAGCAGCGTTCAAATATAAATTTCAGGCGTATCTGTGAAGTGGTACGAAACGGGCATATCGGTAAGCTTGAAACTGTAATCTGTGGCCTGCCTGCAGGTACCCCTGATTTTGGGAAAAAGGCCCACCTGACAGAAGAGGCACCTGTTCCACGGGGATTCAATTATGACCTGTGGCTTGGTCCGGCCCCCTTTGCTCCCTATGCTACCTGCCGTACACATGTCAACTTCCGCTGGATAATGGATTATTCCGGAGGACAGTTAACTGACTGGGGAGGCCATCACCCGGATATCGCCCAGTGGGGTATGGATACAGAATTAACAGGTCCGGTGAAAATACAAAATGCCAAATCCAAATGGGCCGAACATCCCCATTACAACACTGCAACTGATTTCTATTTTGAATGCATGTATGAAAACGGGGTAAAGCTCATTGTTCAGAGCGGTGACAATTTTGGCGTCACATTCATTGGCAGTGAAGGAAGGGTCTGGGCCGACAGGGGTAAGCATACAATTGAGCCAGACTCGCTTAATGATATTGTTACCGGGGCTGGTGATGTGCAGCTTTATCATAGTGACAACCATTTCCGTAATTTCATCGACTGCGTGATTTCACGTGAGGAGCCGATAGCTCCTGTTGAGGTAGCACACCGTTCGATAACCATAGCCCATCTGGGGAACATCGCCATGATGCTTGACAGAGATCTTGAGTGGGATCCGAAAGCTGAACGGGTGCTCAATGACCCGAAAGCCAATGGTATGCTGTCACGTCCAATGCGTTCACCCTGGGATGGCGTATATAATGAACTTCTTGTAAAGTCAACAGCAACAGGATGAATCTGCAATATCTATATCGCCTGGGGCGAAAAACAGTTCTGCTGCTGTTTTTAACTGCCATATTCACTGCAGTGTTTGCTCAGAAGCCACGATTGCTTGTTACAACGGATATTGGAGGCGATCCCGATGACCGGCAGTCGCTTATCAGGCTGATGCTGTACACCAGCGATTTTGAAGTGGAGGGACTTATAAGTTCAGCCGCCGGGACCCCCGGGGAGCTGGGTGAAAATATCATACGGCCCGACCTGATTGAAGAGATAATACATGCTTATGGAAGAATACATCAAAACCTGTTGAAGCACAATCAGGATTTTCCGTCGCCTGATTATCTGTTATCGGTAGTAAAGAAGGGAAATCCATTGCGTGGCTGGGAATATACAGGGGAAGGACATGATACAGAGGCTTCAGAATGGATAATCAGGTGTGCCGACAGGGATGACCAACGGCCGCTGAACATTGCCATATGGGGCGGGCAGACAGATGTTGCCCGTGCATTGCGCAAGGTGAAGGAAACCCGGACTGATGAACAGTACCGGCAGTTTGTGTCAGGAATCAGGATTTATGATATTGCTGATCAGGATGGTATTTTTAGTGAATTATGGAATCATTTTCCGGAATTGTTTTATATCCTGAACAAGGCGCCCGAAGGACAGGACAGGAGGAATGCCGCATTCAGGGGGATGTACCTCGGCGGCGATGAGAACCTGACTTCAATGGATTGGATCAGGGAGCACATACTTGATGGGCATGGCCCGCTGGGAGCCCTTTATCCGGTAAAGACCTGGACTGCACCCAATCCCCATGGTGTAATGAAGGAAGGGGATACGCCATCGTGGTTTTACTTTCTTTTAAACGGTCTGAACAGTGCCGATAATCCAGAATATGGCGGCTGGGGAGGCCGGTTTTATAAAACCGGAGCAGGATATTATACCGATACAGCTGACACATTTGACGGAGAAACAAACGCACGTGCCACAGTTTTTCGCTGGCGTGATGACTTCCAGCGTGATTTTGCTGCCCGTATGGACTGGTGCGTGATGGATGTGAAGGGAGCAAATCATCATCCGGTTGCGGTTGTAAACGGGCATCAAAGTAATGATGCATTGGTAATGCAGGTAAAATCAGGCAGGAAAATCAGGCTCAATGCCTCACGTTCATATGACCCTGACGGAGGTAACCTTGATTTTGAGTGGGTAAATTACCCTGAAGCGAACATTTACTCTGATAAACCTGAGATTGAAGGAAAGGGTGCAAAAGCATCTTTTGTGGTGCCTTCTTCAGCAGTGGGTAAAAACCATCATGTGATTTTAAAACTTACAGATAAGGGAACTCCACAACTATCGGTATATAAACGGATAATTATAATTGTCAGGGACTAAAAATGAATGATATCGGTTTGGCTTGGCAGATAATAACTTTATATAGACTATTATGACGATGAAAAAGCTTTAATTAATGAAACGAAGAACTTTCCTGCAGAACGTTGGTCTTGCTTTACCTCCGCTTTTTGTTGGTCCTGCTTTGGAAAACCGAACCAGCAATACATTCCATGAGTATTATTATTCTCATCCTGAAAATCTTGAAGATGCAGTTTCCCGTGAAGGAGAAATCATCATCAGGCTGCAATTTTATTCTGACAGCAGAATTGAACAACAACTGAAGCCTGATATCAAGATTGAAAAGGGAAATATATCACGGATGAAGCCCTACTTTTTTGAGCATGACGAGGATCATTATTATGGGAGTGTTGAAGCTCCTTTTATTTCTGCTGCAATGGAAGATGTTGATATAATAGTTCTTTGGCTTGACAAGTTTTCAGAAGATACAATGATTGTATTGACAGAAAAAGCGGGTGAATTTTCGTTCATACTGAAAGATATCATCAGGAATAAAGAGGCAAACGGTCAAATAGGGAATTTTAAGCTAAAAGCAAATTTTTTACTGGACAAGGAAATAGGGAAGTTACAACCTGAGCTGATTGGTATAAAGAATACATCGGATAATTTTCATTTTATCATCATGGCTGATCCTCAGGGAGGAGATACATCAGACCCGGAAGAGAACCTTTGCCGGATGAAAATCCATAATGCCTTTATTGAAGAAAGTGTCAGGCTGGCAAACAACCTTTCGATTAAACCAGCTTTTTGTCTGATGTTAGGTGATATTGTTGACCATCAGGGTGAAGCCAGACATTTTGCCCAGATGGGTCGTTTTTTTGACAAGCTGGATATGCCTGTTCTCTATGCTATGGGTAATCATGAATCACGTTATCAAACCTCTTTTGAGCCCGGATATGAATTAAGTGGGTTTAACAACTATTTTGCTGCCCAGAAGAAATTAAATGGTACGGAGTTTCTGTTATATTCATTTGATCTTGGAAAGTGGCATTTTATTGTATGGCCTGATCCGCTTCGACACATGTTTTGGGAAACCCATCCCCATTATTTTGACTGGTTGGAGCGTGATCTTGAAAAACATAAGGGAAGGCCAACTTTTTTCTTTCAGCATATTCCTATTCATCCTGCAGGTATTGATCCACTGGAGAATTATTGTGAAACACCCTATGTGAAAAGGATGCTGGTTGATATACTTTCCAGGCATGGAAATGTAAGAAATATTTTTAGCGGACATGTACATATTCCGGTAAAGGCATCTTTTAAAACTTTAGTTTCTTTAAAAGGAATGAACTGTATCAACCTGCCTGCAGCGGGATACAGGCCAAGGTCATTTGGTGAAGAGGAATATGGAGGTGGACCATCACAGGGTATTTGTATTGTTGATGTAAAAGGTGGTAATCTGACATGCACATATAAAACAGTTACCCTGGAAGAATATACATATCCCGATAAAATGCCTGAGTTTGAATATGAGAAATACCCGCTATGGTTTGGTCATAAATGGGAACTGCCAGGAGAAAAACATTTTGTAAATGGTGATTTCAAAGAAGGTTTGAAAGGATGGGGTCGCCGTTTTATATATGTTGAAGATGAACATCCTTCCAATTTATGTGAGATCAGAAAAATGGAAAATGAGGCTGTGTTGTACCTCAAAACGGAGAAAAGGGGATACCATGTGCCGGGGCAAGACCGGTTGCCACAGGATCTGAATATGGTATTTCAGGCAGTTGAAATTGATCAGGGAAAGGACCCATTCATAGGGTTTAAATACAGGCTTGATGGACAGAACACAGATCTCAGTGGGTTCAACGGACTTTACATTTGGGTGGAAGGTTTTCGAAAATCAGCAAGAATAGTTAATCTGCTTTATTTCGCTAATAAGGCATTTGTGAATATTGGAAGCACATACAGCAGGAAAAAAGGTGAGTCACCATTGTTTTACCTGCTTGATGATACTGCTGACAGATGGCATAAGGTACTGCTGAATGTAAAAGCCGACTTCGAAAGCAATACAAGTGGCTGCAGGTTTGATAATCCTGCACCCGACCGTCTGGTCATCAGTTGTGGAATCTGGAACATTAATGATGGCAGAAAACAACCACTGGCAGCCTTTCTGAAAGATTTTACAATACAATATGGTCTGACCACTTTGAGCCAGATAAATGACAGGCAGATTGAACCCGTACCGGATGATAAGAAATGGTGGCAGGGCAAACTGATGACATTTGGAAATCTGGCAGGGGAACATCATTATCATATAGAAAACCTGTCAAGATTAAAATATTGACAGAGACGCCGTTTATGAAGAAAATAAAATTTTTAAATGAATATGAGCTGTTTTTTTGTTTCATGTATTCAAGAGATGTATGAAACCGGAAAAATTTAAATGAAATGAATGATATGAAGCGTGCGTTTAAACTGATGCTGTTGTTGCTGCTACCAATGTTAACTGCTGCTGAACCGGTACAATGGACAGCGCACTGGATAATGCATCCTGAACTGCAGCCGCAGGCACATGCTGTTGTACACTTTCGCAAGAGCTTTCCCCTGGATGAGAAACCTGATAAGTTTGTTGTACATGTGTCGGCCGATAACCATTACAGGCTTTTTGTAAACGGCAGGTACATTCTTCGCGGACCTGCACGGGGAGATTTGGATTACTGGTTCTATGAAACGGTTGACATCTCGCCATATCTGCAGGCTGGAGAAAATGTAATAGCAGCTGAGGTGATCAACTGGGGTCCTAAAAGATCTTTTTCAATCATATCACAGATGACCTCCTTCATAATGCAGGGGGATACAAAGGCCGAGGCGATCGTAAATACACACGGAGGTACATGGAAATGTCTGCACAACAAGGCTCATTACCCGAAGAAGGTCGACTGGATGTTTGATAGGAATACAATTGATTTTGGTCTGTATGTCGGCAATCCTACCGATAGCATTCGAGGTGATCAGTATCCTTGGGGCTGGGAAACCCTGACTTTTGATGATTCACAATGGGTCCCTGCCAGATGGGCTGATGTAGCCGGTGGCCGGAATACACAGCACGCCGGGGGTATCCTTTATTCAGGAGGTAAAATGTTGGTTCCCCGAACTGTTCCATTTCTGAAGGAAACTGCTATGCCTTTTAAAAGAATACGAAGTACAGTGGGACTTGAAGCAGGTGCCAGCTATATCGATGATATGGGGTCACTGGTTATTCCCCCCAATGAATTTGTAATAATCCTAATCGATCAGGAGCAATTAACCACCGGCTATCCCGAGATGATTGTCAGTGGCGGCAAGGATGCCATTATACAGGCAATGTATGCCGAAAACCTGATAACTGCCCATAAGTCTCCAAAAGGCAACCGCAATGACATTGAAGGCAAGTATATGGTTGGGCTGAAGGATATTTTTGTTTCCGACGGAGGTAAAAACAGGATGTATAAACCTTCTTATCTTCGCACATTCAGGTACATCCAGCTTGATATCCTTACATTCGATCAGCCGCTTGTCATTGAAAAATATTATCATGTGGAGAGCCGCGCGCCCCTTGAGTTGAAGGCTGAATTCGATGCAGGTAATGAACTTGTTGACTGGATAATGGATGCTGGATGGCGGTCGGTATCGTTGTGTGCACAGGATTACCTGCTTTCGGATGCCTATTATGAACAGATGCAGTATACGGGTGATTCGAGGGTGCATAACCTCACACTGATGACCCTGTCGGGAGATGACCGGCTTACGCGCAATTCACTTGTGCAGTTCGACCAGTCGCGGATACCCGAAGGACTCACCTATGCGTGTTACCCCAATGCCTTTCACCTGATAATACCTGCTTATTCCCTGATATGGATTGACCAGGTTCATGATTATATGATGTGGAAGGATGACATGCAGTTTCTGGATCAGTTCACCCTGGGGATCAAGAATGTGCTGCACTGGTTCGAACTAAAAATGCAGCCTAACGGATTACTTGGCCCGATGGACTGGTGGGGTGCGCTTGCCTGGCCACGTCACTACAAGAACGGGGAGCCTCCGGGAATTTATGAAGGGAACAATACTTTGTACAGCCTGCATTATGCCTATACTCTGAAACACGCCTCCGAAATTTTCTCCTACCTGGGCTACCGTACCCTGTCGCGGCGATACATGCAGCAGGCGCACAGGGTGAACAGGGCGGTGAACAGGCTGTGCCGTGACAGTGAAGGCTTCTATACAGAATCGCCCGGCAATGATCAGGTGAGCCAGATTACAAACATTATGGCAGTCCTTTCAGGAGCAGTTACAGGCGATGAAGCAAGGAGGCTGATGCAGAAGCTGCTTGAACCCAAAGACTGGTTCGGGCAGGTTGACCTGTTTCTTCACCTGTACCTTTTTGAGGCAATGCAGTTGACAGGCCTGCAGGAACATTTTCTTCAGGAACTGAGTGAATGGCAGCTGATGAAAGAACGCGGGCTGACAACTTTTGTGGAGGTTCCGCTGGAATGGGGGGAAGAGAACCAGCGATCGGAATGTCATCCCTGGAGCAGTTCACCAAATTATTACTTTTTCCGCTCAGTTGGCGGAATCCAACCAACAGCGCCAGGTCACAGAAAGGTAGACATCACCCCCGCTCTGGGCAATCTGGATAAGCTAAAGGCTGTTTATCCCCATCATCTGGGCAATATAGAAATGAACCTGACCAGGGAGGGCTCAAAGATACAAGGGGAGATTACTGTTCCCCCGGGTATGGAGGTTACTTTAAGGCAGGGTAAACAAAGGCTCCGTTTAAAATCCGGCTTACAGGAAATAAATCTTTAACCTGAATAGGAACATGATATGATAAACCAAAAATCTTTTCAGTACCCTTTCCTTGTTTTAGCTATCATTCTCAGTTTGGCTGTCCTTTCAGCTCAGACTTCCGGTACTGAAACAAGGAATGGGCAAGAGCAACAGACCTATATTTCATTCAGCAATGTCAGGCTGCATATCGGGAAGGGAAAGGAAACTCGCTTATATAGCTCAGCAAATCCCTATGCTTCCCTGAATGAGAAATTCAGGTTTACCAACATTACATTTCTGGAAGAACAATGATAAAAACCAACTCAATGAAACGTCAAATTTTTTTAATGGCATTACTGTCAATACTGGCTTTATCAGGCCAGGGACAGGCTGCCTTCGGGGAAGGAACGGTTCAGCTTATCAGGTGGTTAGAGGGGCAGGAAACACAAATAGGATAGAATTCCGGTTCAGGTAGAATGAAGCGCTTAAATTAAAAAATGGGCTTAAAG
>OBJA01002393.1_pt1 | contig 10889 bp, 9 predicted proteins | sample 1519751 | NCBI WGS metagenome assembly OBJA01 (sample SAMEA3881238, study PRJEB22517) | soil metagenome | biome: lake sediment; feature: soda lake sediment; material: sediment, water from around vicinity | place: India | collected 2013-12-23 | depth 3 m
AGACGCGGCCGTAGCGGTTGACGGCGTCCACAATGGCGCGCCCCTCGGGGATGTTGTAGGCGAGCGGCTTTTCGCCGTAGATGTCCTTGCCCGCACGGGCCGCCATGATGGACTGGATACCGTGCCAATGGTCCGGCGTGGCCAGGGAGACGGCGTCGATGTCGTCCCGGGCAAGCAGTTCCCGGAAATCGTTGTAGGCCGCGCAGTCGCTGTCGCCGTATTTCCTGTTGACGTTTTCGCGGGCCTGTTCGCGGTGAACACTGTCCACATCGCAGACGGCCACAACCCGGGCGTCGTTCCTGTCGAGGAAACCGTTCATGTTGCCCATGCCCATGCCGCCCACGCCGATGCAGCCGATGGTGATGCGCTCGCTCGGCGCAACAGCCCCGTTGAGTCCCAGCGCCGAAGCGGGAATGAGGGCGGGAAACGCCGCCGCGCCCGCGGTCAGGCCCGCCGCCCGTTTCAAGAATCCGCGACGGTCCATGGAAGGCTTGGATGTTGACATGCGTAGGCTCCTTAATGACTGTAACGTTGCGCTGTGAATCGTATGGAGGGTTCAAGTATACCCGATGAAAATGGTAAACGGAAAATGGAGCATGGGTCAGGGGACAGGCGCACACGGCCGTGGGAACGACACACACCGGCTGGCGGCACAATATAGACTGACGGCCTGCGGCTATTGTGAACCACGGCTGGATACGGACGCACACGGATGAATTCGCAATCGCATCACCGGCGTGCAGATGGCATGCTTTCTTGAACCACGAATGGACGCCAATGAACACGAATAAATGCTTTTTTGAACCACGGATGGGGAAAACTCTTCTGCTGCTGTATTCATGCCGGTTGCGTTTCGGTTTACGAATTCATACAAGGGCTCGTGTCTTTCCCTGACGTCGGTCTAATCAAAGATTCTGCTGTCACTTATTTGTGTCTATTCGTGTTCATTCGTGGTTAAACAAGTTCATTGAATTCTTCCACCCGTCGGCCTCTTGCTCCCTCGTATGGTTGCGGCTATGCCGCGGCGCGTCTATGCGTGTTCATTCCCGGTCGACCGGAAAAGCGAAATACAGGCGTGTTGGCCGGTTTGTGCGGAGGACGACGGGGGCCGATGCTGCGTCTTCTGCACGCTATGGCGGCGCACCCGCTGATTTCAGTACAATACCCCCATAACTTGCGAAGAAGAGCGGCGCCGCAAGGGCGCCGTTTGGAGACCTTATGAAGACTCTTGCCATCAATGTAAACCCCCTCGAAATGCGCATCGCCCTGCTTGAGAACAAGCGTTTGGCCGAGTTGATCATCGAACGGGAAGAAGATCGCAGCATCGTGGGCAATGTCTACCGGGGCCGGGTGGACGCCATCATCCCGGGCATTCAGGCCGCGTTTATCGATATCGGCCTGGAGAAGAACGGCTTTCTCTATGTTTCGGATATTGCCGGGGCGGAAGGCACCGGCGACATCGTGCTCGAGAACGGCGTTCCCCGCGCGAAATCGCGCAAGGGCCGCGCCCGCCAGCAGCCCATTGAGACGATGATGAAGAAAAACCAGTACGTCATGGTCCAGGTGGTCAAGGACCGCATGGGCGCCAAGGGGCCGCGCCTGACCAATTTCATCACCTTTCCGGGGCGGTATCTCGTTATGCTGCCCACGGTCAGCACGCTCGGCGTGTCGCGCAAAATTGAATCAGACAAGGAACGGGACAGGCTGCGCAAGATCCTGCGGGAACTGCGGCCGAAGGGGATGGGCATCATCTCGCGCACGGCCTGCGAGGGGCGCAGCCGCGAGGAGCTCAAGGCGGACCTGGACTTTCTGCTTCGGGCGTGGAACAAGGCCAAGGACAAGTACGAGCACAGCAAGAGCGTGGCCCTGTTGCGCGAAGACCTGGGCCCCATCCTGCGCACCGTGCGCGACCTGTTCTAGGCCGATTTCGACCGGCTCATCATCGACAGCGAAACCGAGTACAGCCGGATCATGAACTTCATGGACCAGTTCTCGCCGCATCTCAAGAAGAAGGTGCGCCTGTACCGGGAGAAGCGGCCCATGTTCGACAAGATGGGCATCGAGGAGGAAATCGAAAAGGCCCTGCGCCGCAAGGTTTATCTCAAGAGCGGCGGCTATATCGGCATTGACCAGACGGAGGCGCTCATCGCCATTGACGTCAACACGGGCAAGTTCACCGGCAAGAAGCAGCTGGAAGACACGGTGCTCCAGACGAACCTCGAGGCGGCGGACGAAATCGCGCGCCAGGTGCGCCTGCGCGACATGGGCGGCATCATCGTCCTCGATTTCATCGACATGGAGTATTCCCAGAACCGGCGCGCCCTGATCAAGTGTTTCCGGGAAGCGCTCCGTCACGACCGGGCCCGGATCACCCTGTCCGAAGTCAGCGAACTGGGCATGATCGAAATGACGCGCAAGCGCGTCCGGCACAACCTGGTCAAGGCCTTGTCCCAGCCCTGCCCCTATTGCGAGGGCAGCGGGCTGGTGCGCTCGGTCACCACGGTCACCTTTGACTGTCTGCGCCGCCTGCAGAGCCTGTTCTGCGCCACCAAGGAAAAGCACATCATCCTCCAGGCCCATCCCGACGTGGCGCGGCGCCTGCGCGGCGAGAACCGGGACCTGCTCGAAGCCATCGCGAACCGTTTCGGCCGGGAAGTGTCCATCGAGTCCGTGTCCGACTTTCACATCCACCAGACGCGCATGCTGCGCGCGCGGACGCGCGAGGAAATCAGCGGCGACGAGTGAGTGCGGTTCGTCCGGGCGAAACCGTTTCAGCCGTCTTCAAGGGCGTTGCGCACCAGTTGCGCCGCCCCAAGCACCCACGCGGGATGGTCATTCAGGGAGGGGACGCGCAGGAAGGCCCCGCCGCCTGCTCCGAGAAAGGCGTCTCGGGCCTCCAGGTCCAATTCTTCCAGGGTTTCCAGGCAGTCCGCGACAAAGGAGGGGGCAATCAGGGCGACCCGTTTGCGTCCCGCCTTCGCCAGGTCGGTCAATACGGTGTCCGTCGCGGGAGTCAGCCATCCCCGCCCGAACCGGGACTGATAGGCTTGGGTGTATTGTTCCGGTTTCAGGCCCAACGCTTCCGCGAGCAGCTCGGTGCCGCGGAGGCATTGGTCTTCATAATTCAGGGCGCTGCCGTCTTCCGGCGCCGCGTGGGCCTGGCGCAGCGGCAGGCCGTGATAACTGAAAACGACATGGTCGGCCTGAAAGTCCCGCAGCATGGGGGCGGCAAGGGCTTTCATGGCGTCGAGATACGCCCCGTTGGCGTAGAACGGCGGCACTTCACGCACCTCCAGCGCGCCGCGGGCAAGGCCGTTCAGCGCCTTTTCAAACATGGCCCGAAGCGAGCCGCGCGTCGCCCGCGCGTACTGGGGAAAAAGGGGAAACACCACCAGGCGTGTCACCCCCTGGGCCAGGAGCGCCTCCAGGGCCTCGGCAAGCCCCGGCGAACCGTAGGCGGCCCCTTCCGCCATCGGGCACCCGGGCAACACCCGGCGCAGGGCGCTTCTGAAGCGGCGCGTATGCACCGCCAGCGGCGAACCCTCATCCGTCCAGATGCGCTGATACTTGGCGGCCGACTTGCGCGCGCGGAGGGGCACGATGATGCCTTTCACCAGGAGGGCGCGGACCAGGCGGGGCATGTCCATCACGCAGGGGTCCATCAGGAATTCCCTGAGATAGGAGGCCACGCATTCCGGATTCGGACTGTCCGGGGTGCCCGTGAAGAGCAGGAGCACACCCGTTCCGTCGGGCACGGCGAAGGTGGAGGTTTCAGGCCCGACCCCGCTCATTTCTGCCGCTCCGAGGGCAGGTCAAAGCCGAAGTAGCGCACCGGATTGTAATAGCAGATGTCCTGCACAATGTGCCCGATATGGGCAATGGTCGGCGGCAGCAGACCGTGGGCCAGATCATATCCGAACATGTTGCACAGCAGCCGGCGGAAGTAATCATGGCGCGGATAGCTCAGGAAACTGCGGCTGTCGGTCAGCATGCCCACGAAACGGCTGAGCACGCCGGTCTGGGACAGGGTTTCGATCTGCTGGCGCATGCCGTCCAACTGGTCGTTGAACCACCAGCCGCTTCCGAATTGAACCTTGCCGGGGACGGAACCGTCCTGGAAATTACCGGTCATGGTGGCAAGCATCATATTCGCGGCGGGATTGATGTTGTACAGGACGGTCCGGGCCAGCCGGTCCTCCGCGTCCAGGCGGTCCAGGAACCCGGCCAGCGCCTGCGCCATGGGCTCGTCGCCCACCGAGTCGTAGCCCGCATCCGGACCCAGGGCCTTGAACATGCGGCTGTTGGTGTTGCGCAGGGGGCCGAGATGCAGCTGTTGCGCCCAACCCATGGCATGGTTGAGCAGGCCCAGTTCATACATGAGCGCCGACTTGTAGCGTCTTGCCGCTTCCGGAGACGGCGTCTTGCCGCTCCGCGCCTCCAGGAAGGCGGCTTGCACTTCCTTCAGCGTATAGTCGTCCGCGTAGGGCACTTCCAATCCATGGTCGGCCATCCTGCACCCCCGCGACGCGAAGAATCCGGCCCGTTCATGGAGGGCCTCGAGCAGGGCTTCATAGGAGGAGCAGGCGATGCCCGAAGCCGCCTCGAGCCGGTCCAGCCAGGCATTGAACGCTTCGGGCGAATCGACGGCGAGGGCCCGGTCCGGCCGCCAGGTCGGCAGCATCTGAATATCAAAGGCTTTGTCCTCGGCCGCCTTGCGGTGGGCTTCCAGGCTGTCCGCGGGGTCGTCCGTGGTGCAGACCAGCGCCACGTTCAGCATTTTCATGATGCCCCGCGCCGAGAATTCCGGTTTGGCCAGGGACTGGTTGCAGTCGTCCCAGACGCTCTTGGCGGTATCCGGGCTGAACAGCCGGTCCGTAATCCCAAAAGGCTTTCGCAGTTCCAGGTGCGTCCAGTGATACGCGGGGTTTCGCAACAGGCACGGCACGGTCTCCGCCCATTTCTGGAACTTCTCCCAGTCATCCGCCTCACCGGTGCAGAAGCGCTCCGGCACACCGTTGGCGCGCATGAGCCGCCACTTGTAATGGTCGCCCTTGAGCCAGATATCCGTCATGTTGGTGAATTGATAGTCATCCGCGACCTGGTCCGGCGGGAGATGACAATGAAAGTCCACGATGGGCATCTGTTTCGCATAGTTGTGATACAGGTCACGGGCGTATTCCGTGTCCAGCATGAAATCATCCGTAATATAGCCGCTCAGCGTCATGTCTGTCTCCTTCAGGACACCCGGGTATCGTTATGTGCCCACTGTTTGTCGCGCATTCCCGATACTCCGCGGCCGGGGCGCCGGTGCCGGCGGAACCCTCCGCGGGCGATTTCGCGGACACTCCGGTCGCTTATCGGGCGTGCTGCTGTCATACGTTTCCTCCTGAAACGATTAGTTTACCCGATACCGGCCGTCAAGGCAAGAAAAAAATGACCGGCGGGCCGCCCAAACCGCGCATCTTGGCGTAATAGCGAAAAGTTGTATTGTGCGCCCAGTCAGGTCCCGGTGCATTGATCCGTTTCAGTCAGGACCAACTGCAGGAAACGGAGATGACAAGGCCTGTTGCGGTTTCAACGTGGTTTACGGGAATTTGTGCCTTCAGCCCGTGGTTTCCTTAATAAGAACCTTTATTGATTTTAGAACTCTTGGAGAGAAAATTCACATGAAAGAGATGTCTTCAATACTTGGCAAGAAACCAATACTGTCCAGCCGGTACAGTTTATTGGCGGGGCGCATCGCCCTTTTTGCCCTGATTGCCGTTATCGGTCCGCAATGCGCGGGTTCGTCCGGCAGCACCTTGCAAGGCCAGGATGCCCCGGCCTTTTCGCTGAAGCTGCTTGACGGAAGCACCTTTGACTTGGCCGAACACTTGGGCAACCGTCCGGTGGTGCTTGATTTCTGGGCGGTGTGGTGCCCGCCGTGTCGCGAGGCCATGCCCAAGGTGGCGGCGGCGGTACGGGACTATCAGGACAAGGATGTCGTCATATTGACGGTGAACCAGGGGGACGATCCCGAGAACATCCGCTCCTTCCTGAATGACCGGTCCCTTGACGTCCCCGTGGCGCTGGACGACCGGGGCGCCGTGGGCCGCAGTTACGGCGTGCGAAGCATTCCCACCATGGTGTTCATCAACCGGGAGGGCAAGGTTGCCCGGGTGGTGGTCGGGGCCATGTCGGAGTCCCGGCTGAAATCGGCCATCAACGATCTTCTCTAGCCGGCCCTGGCGGGTTTGCCTTCGCTGCGCGACACCACAACAACGCCGACGCTGTCCCCCGTGATATTGACGACGGTGCGCGTCATATCGAGCAGGCGGTCCACGCCGATCACGATGGCGATGCCCTCCACGGGAATGCCGGCGGAGGTCAGGATGATGCTGATGAGGCCGATGCTGGCGCCGGGAATGCCCGCCGTGCCCACGGATGCGAGAACGGCGGTGAGGAATACCATGAACTGTTCCTGGAAGCCGAGCTGCATGCCGTATACCTGGGCGATGAACAGGCAGGCGATGCTGAGATAGAGGGCCGTGCCGTCCATGTTGATGGTGGCCCCCACGGGCAGCATGAAACTGCTGATATGGGTGTCGGCGCCGAGCCGTTTGGAGGCGCATTCGATGGTCACCGGCAGTGTGGCGCTGCTTGAAGAGGTGCTGAAGGCCAACTGAAAGGCCGGGGCCATGCCCCGCAGGAAGGCCAAGGGGGAAAGGCGGCCGAACAGGGGACAGACGATGAAGGTCAGCACGCAGAAATGCATGCCCAGCCCCAGCATCACCGTTCCAAAGTACTTGGCCAGGGTCAGCATATACTCGATGCCCAGCTCGGACACGGCGCGCGCCATCAGGGCAAAGACGCCGATGGGCGCAAGCCGCATCACCCAGAGAATGATGGTGATGAGCGCCTTGTCCAGGCTCTGGAAGACCCGGAGCGCCGGCAGCCCCTCGGCGCCCAGGGCGGCCAGCGCCGCGCCCAGCACAATGGCGAAGAAAATAATCACCAGCGGGTTTTGTCCGGCCATGACCGGGTTGCGGATCACTGCGGGCAGCACCTGTTCCTGCAGGCGCATCCCGGGGGACAGGGGTTCCGCGGCCGCGCTGTGCCGCGCCGACTGTTCCGCGAGAAAGGCCTCCGCCTCGTCAGGCTCCAGCAGGCCCGTCAATTGCAGCACCCGCGCCACCGGGGCTGCCGTTTTCAGGTCCAGGTCCGCGTCCGCGCCGCCGTCCGCAATCTCAAGGCGCAGCGATTCCTGGCCATGGCCCGGTTGGATGAGATTGACCAGTGAAAGCCCGATAAGCACCGCCACGGAGGTGGTGCAGAAATAGTACAAGAGGCTCTTGACGCCCAGGGAACCCAGTCTCCCGGGATCGCCGATGCCGGCGGTGCCGTTCAACACGGAGACGAAAATCAGCGGAATGATGACCAGGGTGAGCATCAGGATGAACAGGCGCCCAAAAACGCCCAGGTACTCGCGCACGAAGGATTCCGCGCCGAATGCCGGCAGGATCCAGCCCGCGATCACCCCGGCAATCATGGCCACCATGATCTGCATCGGCAGGGCGGCCCGACGGGGCAGCAGGCCCGCAAAAAACCACAGCGCGGCAAAGAGGAAAAGCGCGTGGATCGCCCCTTTTCCCCAATCCTGCCAAGACAGGGGCATCCACACCGAGGCCAGGCCCAGTGCGAGGGCGAGCACAAGGTACAGCCCGAGGCTGAATCTGGCGGGGAGCGTGGGCGGGGCGGAAACCGTCATAGGGGACCCTTTTTTCAAGCCGTTAAACTGTTAGCAGGCAAACAATTTGGTATTTCAGCTGTGAATGTGTCATAATACCCGCAGTAGGCATCCGTGCGCAACCTGACCGTTGCCATGGACGCGGTATATCGTGTACCGTCCCCGGGAAGTGGTCCGCAAAAAGTTTTTTTGATCGCCGCGCCCGCCGTTTCGGGGAGGGCAGTCTGTCCGGAAAATAATCATTCTTTGTCTACAGGAGACCATGTGAAATGAGTGAAGACATTACGCTCAAAGTGAAGCAGTTGATTGCCGACCGTTTCGACCGCAAACTTGAAGAGGTTACCGACGAGGCGCGCTTCAACGAGGACCTTGGCGCGGATTCATTGGACACCACGGAATTGCTGATGGCGTTGGAAGAGGAATTCGGCCTCGAGATTGACGACGACGCGAACAACATCACCACCGTTGGCGAAGCCATCGAATACATCAAGGCGCGCCTGTAAGCGGCGCCACTTTTTTTTCTCCATCCTTTCCACGTCGCCTTGCCGCGCCCCCCGCAATGCGCGGGGGCGCGGCGGGCTGTGCCCCGCGGTTGTGCAAGCCGCATTTTCCCCTTTGGCGCCTGCGCCGCGCCGCATCACCTTGCCTTGGGCGGACCAAAGGCGTTATTATCACCGGGGCGCCTGCGGCAGCGTCTCCCGACGTCCCGCAGGGAAGCATTCCGGGCGCCCTGAACCATCTTCAAAGCAGGGACAAGTCTATTCATGAATCGCGTTGTTGTTACAGGCATGGGGGTTGTGTCCCCCGTCGGAAATGATGTCGCAACGTACTGGGACCGCCTGGTCGCAGGGTGTTCCGGCATTCGCGCCGTGGATTTTGTGGATGAGCGCACGGCTTCGCGCATTGCCGGAATGGCGGCGGATGTCGCGCCGGACAATATGGAAGGCAAGGAGTTGAAACGGCAGAGCCGGTATATTCTCTTTGCCATGGAAGCCGCCAACCAGGCGTGGCGCGCGTCCGGGCTGGACATCGACCGGGAAGATCCCTGGCGCTGCGGCGCCGTTATCGGGTCCGGCATCGGCGGGGTTCAGGATATCGAAGAGGGCGCGGTCCGCCTGCACGAGGGCGGCCCGAGACGGGTTTCCCCCTTGATCATGGTCAAGGGCCTTTCCAATATGGGACCGGGCGTGGTGGCGATCCACCTGGGCCTCAAGGGCCCGAACTCCTGCATTACAACGGCCTGCGCCACGGGGGCGCAATGCATGGCGACGGCGGCCAATATGATCCGGCTGGGCCAGGCCGACGTCATGGTGGCGGGCGGCGTGGAGGCCACGGTTATTCCCTTTGGCCTGGCGGCATTCAGCGCCATGCGCGCCCTGTCCACGCGCAACGACGCGCCGGAACGGGCCAGCCGTCCCTTTGATTTGGACCGGGACGGTTTTGTGCTTTCCGAAGGGGCAGGCATCATGGTGCTTGAATCCGAGGCGCACGCCCGGGCCCGCGGCGCGGAGATTCTCGCCGAACTTGCCGGCGCGGGAGAAACCTGCGACGCCTATCATGTGGTTGCGCCCCGCCCCGACGGCTCGGGTTGCGCCGCCTCCATGCGGCTTGCCCTTGAACAAGCCCGGGTCAATCCCGACGAGGTGGGGTATTGCAATGCCCACGGCACGAGCACGAAGTTGAATGACGCCGCCGAATCGCAGGCATTTTTGGAGGTCTTTGGTACAACCCCGCCGCCGGTCAGTTCCACGAAATCCATGATTGGCCACCTGCTTGGCGCGGCCGGCGCGGTGGAGGCAGTTGCATGTGTACTTACCATTCGGTATAATACCATCCATCCGAGCATCAATTACGATACTCCGGACCCGGAATGCCCGGTAAACCTGGTGGCCAATACGGCCCGGGAAGCCAGGGTGGATGTCGCCCTTTCGAACTCTCTGGGGTTTGGCGGGCACAATGCAACCCTGGTTTTCAGGCGCTATGCGGGATGAACGCATGGACCGGGAGCGCCTGGAAGCGCTCCGGGAGTTCGCCGGACGCCTTGGGCTGACGCCGGGTTCCTGGGACCTTCTGGATGAGGCCTTGACCCACGCTTCCATCTTAACGGAAGCGCCGGAGGCCGGGGCGCGCGATTACGAATCGCTCGAATTCCTGGGGGATGCCGTCTTGGAACTGGCGGTATCGCACTATCTGTTTGAATCCATGCCCGGGCGCAGACCGGGAGACTATACGAACCTGCGCGCCACGGTGGTCAACCGCGATTGCGTGGGCCGCGTGGCGCGGCGCGCCGGCCTGGCGCCTTACATTCGCCTGGGCAAGGGCGAAGAGTCCGGTGGCGGCCGCAAGCGCACTGCCCTGCTGGCGGACTGCCTGGAGGCGGTTATCGGCGCGATTTACCTGGAAGCCGGGTGGCTTCAGGCCCGTGATTTTGTGCTGCGCATCTTTGCACCCGAACTGGAGCCGTTGCGCGGGATGCCGCCGACCTGGGATTACAAGTCGCTGCTGCAGACCTGGTGCCAGGGACGGCACCTGGCGCTGCCCCGGTTTGAATTGGTCCGGTCCGACGGTCCGGACCATTGTAAAGAGTTTGAAGTTGAAGTCTATGTCCAGGACGCGCCCCTCGGCCGCGGCACCGGACGGACGAAGAAGGAAGCCGAACAGCGCGCCGCCTGCGAAGCGCTGAAGGTTAAGAACGTGTTAGAGTAGCGGGTCTTGTCGCGATTGTGCGATAATCCCCGCGATGTGTATAATCCACATTCTGATTTGGTTCCAACTGATTCACGGAAGGAGAGATTCCATGTTCCTGAAAACCGCTGGAGGATGCGCCATTCTGGCGCTGTTTGTTGTCGCCTTGCTGGCACGATACGTGTTGTCAAAACCCCAGGGCACCGAGAAGATGGCCGGATTGTCCAAGGCTGTCCAGCTCGGCGCCGCGGCGTTCCTGAAACGCGAATACACCTGGGTGTATTCTTTTGTCGTCATTATCTTCCTGTTCTTCTCGGCCATCGGCGTGGTGAAGCCTGAAATCGGTCTGAGCTATCAGACCGGCATCGCCTTCATGTGCGGCGCCATCGCCAGCACGCTGGCGGGCATCCTGGGCATGACCATCGCCACCCGGTCCAATGCGCGCACGGCGGCGGCCGCGGAAAGCGGCGGTGTCAAG
>OBJA01002394.1_pt1 | contig 10886 bp, 8 predicted proteins | sample 1519751 | NCBI WGS metagenome assembly OBJA01 (sample SAMEA3881238, study PRJEB22517) | soil metagenome | biome: lake sediment; feature: soda lake sediment; material: sediment, water from around vicinity | place: India | collected 2013-12-23 | depth 3 m
ATCTACAAATTTCACATCACCCGGACCGAAAAAGAAGTTGGAGTTGTTCTGTAAAAATGCCTGATAGATTGGTTTGCCATTTGCATCCGACAGTTTATTAGCCGATCTGCCAGCATATTTACTACTTTCATTTTCTGTAAGAACAATTCTCTGTGGATTACCGTCTGCATCTAAAACAAAATCACTTGCCTGATACAGTCTGTCTGTTCTGTAACCCCATATTTCGCCATATTTCTTGCCCTCATACCATCCATCTATGCTCTGCGTATCTCCATATTTTAATATTGTGGTTACCGCATCAGACAATGTTCCCATTATATTGATGCCTAATCCGTTTTCAAAACGATGATTATAATCCAGGCTTAGCTCCCATCCATCGGTTCTCATGGAACCATAATTGCCTTTCGGGGCTCCTGCGCCAAATGTAAGGGAAACACCTTCACCCGGTACAATCATATTCTTTGTATTTCTTCGGTACACCTCTCCGGTAATGCCAAGTGAATTATTAAATAAACGGAGATCAATCCCCAAATTCAAGCTTTCCAAATCCTGCCATGTTATATCTCTTGTAACGGCAACCGGAGTACCCACTGCTACTGCTTTGGAGCCGCCCGGTTCAAGCCAGGTTGTTTGGGAGGTAGTCATGGATGGAACATATAATCCACTCGGAACTGTTTGGTCTCCAATAACACCCCATGATCCTCTAATTTTCATCGACGAGACTACCGGAAGTATCCACTCCATCCACGGTTCTTCGGTTACCCGCCATCCGGCAGACACTGAAGGAAAGTAACGCCACCAAAGCCTGGAAGGGAATTTAGAGCTTCCATCGTAACGAAGATTTCCTTCCAATAAATATTTATCCCTGAATGCATAATTAATACGCCCGAAATAACCTAATTGGGCTTCCCAATACGTATTACCTCCCGATGTCATTGTACCGACAGCTTTGCCAAATTGGGGATCAATAATATCAGCTAAATCTGCCTTTTGCGACCAGTTACTTTTTGCATCGTAAGTCACTCTGTTCACCCCTAATAAAAACTTAAATGCATGGTTGTCTTTTAAATTCAGATTATAGGTAGTGATAATATTCAATGTGTTTGTCACTCCGTTCAGTACATTTCTGTAAATATGATCCGGATTAGCCCCGTGAGCAGTATATTCCGTTAAGCCAAGTTGATAGGCAGGCATTGCATCCGGAGTCGACGACGGCACTTGTTGGCCTTGATTGTTTACATAAATTCTGTTTCCATCCGCATCGTTAAGAGGGACAGCTCCTCCCCATGAGTTTAATGCGGTATATCTGGTTCCTAACCGGTTATTGATATAGGTCTCATTTGCATTGGTAAAATCAAAATCAAGTATCCAATTTTTCGTCAGATTCACAAGAGCTCCTATATTTACATTAAAATACTTATTTTGCTGATTGGCGGTATTGGCTTGTTCAGCCTCAGAAACGGGGCTACGTATTGGTTCTCCGTTTTCAAATCCCATTGGTTGTATCGGTCCCCAACGATACAAATAGAGCCATGGATCGGCTGTTGTACTATTTGTCACATAGGGATATCTTTTATTACGATCTGAATAGAGGGCACCTGCTCTAAGAGTTACATACTTACTTATCTCCGTGCTTAATCTGATTGTTCCATTATATCTTGAGAAATCATCATGTTCCGCAGGTTTCATCATTCCCGTTTGATATAAATAACCTACACCGACATTATACGTTGTCTTTCCACTCCTGCCATTCACTGACAAGTCGTGGTTAGTAGTCGGCGTCCATTCCCTTATCATATAATCATACGGATCATACGTGCGTAAACCCAATTTTCTGTTGTTCGCATCAACATACCAGTCTCGTCCATAGACCATCGGTTCTTCCGGCCCCATTTTGCCGTAAGTAGAATGCCACTTCTGCGATCTTTCAAAACTTTCCCGTGTAATTTGCCAGAAGGCACCGGCAACCGATCCGCCTACTCTCTCCATGGCCAAAATAGAATATTCCATCGCATCCAACATCCCCATTTCCATTCTTTTGGAGATATTCTGCCAAGCGAAATTGTTTGAATACTGTACATCTACTCTATCCTGACTTGCTCCCTTCTTCGTGGTTATCAAAACCACACCAAACGCTCCCTTGGCTCCGTAAATGGATGCGCTTGCCGCATCCTTCAAAACAGAAATAGATTCTATATCATTGGGATTGACGATTTGGATACTTGGTATTTCAACGTTGTCCAACAAAATCAGGGGTTTTGATCCTCCCTCAAAAGAACCAATTTGTCCCCTGATTTTTATCAAAGGATCTGAACCAACTTCTCCACTCGGAATTATGATCGAGAGACCGGGTGTTGATCCTTGTAATCCCCGCCCTACGTCTGCGATTGGGCGGCTACCCAAAGTTTCTTCCACATTGATGGATGAGACTGCACCGGTAAGATTTTCTTTGCGTTGAATGCCGTACCCCACGACCACCACCTCTTCAAGCGCTTGCGTATCTTCTCTGAGTGTGATGTTGAAGTTTGTGTTTCCCGTTGTATTGACTGTTTGGCTCAGATATCCGATATAAGTGATTTGTATCGTCGCATCGTTTGCTACATTGAGGGAGAAATTTCCGTTTATATCGGTAACGGTACCGTTGGATGTACCGACTTCAATAATATTGGCGCCTATAATGGATTCTCCGTTCACATCCCTTACCATTCCGGTAATCGTTTTACGGGTTTGTTGCACCTCCTTGACACTGATTTTGTTTTCAGCCTTTTTCTCATTTTCGATAGTGCCCGGTTTCCTTGAAATGGTGATCTGCCTGTTGACGATCGAATAGGCCAGGTCTGTATTCTTCAGCAACAAATCCATTATTTCGTCTATAGATTTATTGTTAAAGGAAACGTTCACACTCTTTGATAAACCACTTTCGGTATTATCCATAAAGAGAAACAGATAGTCGCTGTTTTTTTCTAATTCACGAAATGCATCTTTCAGTGTTACGTTTTTCAATTCAGCGCTGACCGTTTTGGACTGAGAATAGCTGTTTTCTGCCGTAACAGAAAAAATACAGAAGAAAGTGATTAAAAAATAGATTTTCATAATTTTTAAAAACTTATCATTTTTTTTCGTGGTAAATAGTTTACATGTATACTTTTCTTGCATATCTTTGTTTTGAATTTAATTTGTTACCAATAAATTACGATTCACTTCGTAGATTTTGCTATCGCTCGGCATAGCCAAACTTGTTTGGTCTCTGCTCTTGCTTAACAGCAAAGTTCACACTTTGGTCGAATAATGTTGCCGCATTATTCGACTTTTTTTAATTTCTCTTTTTTCATAGGCATAAATAATTTTTGAATTAATAATAAGATTATTTAGTTACTGGCGGATGAATATTGTTTCATCGCTCTGTTTATCATATTGTAAGTAAGTCATTTTTGAGAAAGCTTCAAGTACATCACTAAAATTATCCGAAAGGAATAATTTCCCCGAACAGGTTTGGTCATACATACCCTGATTCGGATTGTATTGGAACTCTACGTTATAGTATCTTCCTATTTTCTTCAATACCTCGTGTAAAGGTGCTTTATTTAATTGCATATAGCCACTTGTCCAACCGATATAATCCGAAACATCTACCTGCTTACGCAGGATCATGCCGTTTTCGATCTCAGCCATTTCATTGGGTTGTAATTGTATGGCGCTGTTTTGGCTTTTCACCTCCACCGAACCGTTTACCAAAACAACCGACTCTTTTGTGTCTTCGGAATAGGAAGAGACATTAAAGGATGTTCCATAGACGGTAATTTGAGAATGAGGGGTATGAATCACAAAAGGGGCATTGTTTTGCTTCACAACTTCAATGAAAATTTCCCCCTCTACATTGATCTCTCTTTTCTTTCCGGAAAATAGGGTGGGAAATTCCATTTTCGTCCCTGAATTCAGGTGCACTTTCGACCCGTCTGCCAATATCAGCGTCGACCTTTTCCCATAAGGCACGATGAGTTTGTTTGTCTGGCTGTTGTTCAAATTGATTTCCTTTTGTGTCAGAGGATTTTGGATTACGGCGCTATGCTTCTTTTCAGACAAATTCAAGATGGAATTATTATCGATTTCCAATACGTTATTGCCGGTAAAAAGTTGTATATTGTTATTACTCATTACTTCTCCTATGGAAGATATACCCGATTCCAAATTTTCAGTCTTTTCGTGTAGAATAAAAAATGTGGATATCAACAGAAGTAACAATACGGCGGCGGATGAAGTCAGTATTTTCCACAATTTTCTTCTTTTCCCTTTTTCAATTTTATTTTTTAATTCCTGCAGGATCGCAATATCGTTTATTGGAAGTGTATCTTGTCCATTCCGGATCATTTCAAATGTTTGAATAGCCTCATTGAATGGCTCTCTATACTCTTCGTTCTCTTTGAGGAAATTCTTCCAGAAAGAATCCAATTCCTTTGTAGGATGAATTCTCCAATAAACAAAAAGGTCGTCACACAAAAAATCTTTATGATCCATAATAGACTCTTTATTCAATTATATTGTAAAGACTGTGCGAAAGACAAAACCAGGACAATATTAGTAAATATTAACTAAATGTAGTTAAAAAGATGCAAGGAGGAAAGTGAAGAAAGGGTTTTTTAGTTGTTGGTTTTCTCTCATTTTTTGCAGCGCCCTGTATGTCGATTTTTTTACGGCTTCAGGTGTCATCTGCAATAGTGTTGCTATCTCATTGAAAGATAGATTAAGTTGATAATGGTAATAAATAATTTTTCTTTGTTTTGGAGGTAAAACTCTCAGTGACTGTTTGATTTTATTTTCCCACTGTAATTCAGTTTCTTTCTCAATGATCCTTTCAACCACACTATTTTCACTTTCCTGTATAACATCATTATAATTTATGTGGTTAATTTTGGTTTCCACATTATGAATATCGAATAATCTGTTTTTCATGCAGTGGAGCAGATAAAACTCAATATTTCTGATATGGGTCAACTGTTGGCGGGATATATATAATTTATAAAAAACATCTTGTATGGCATCTTTGCATACCTCTTCATCGAACCCTATTTTCAGGCCGTATGCAAAAAGTTCATTAAAATAACTGCAATAGAGTTCCGAAAAAGCATCCTCGTCACCTTGCAGAAATTCTTGCCAACTATCCACACCCATTTTTTTACAACTTATTTTTTTATATAGGTCAGAAACGAATAATCATATGTATGTTTTTCGTCCGCTTTGTGTGTTTCGTGGTGAATCAATTCCCATTCATCGGGATTGACCTCCGGAAAAAAGGTGTCGGCATCATCGAACGTGTGATGGATGCGGGTGAGGTAGAGCTTGTCGGCGAGATAAAGAGTTGAACGGTAAAGTTCCCCGCCGCCTATAATGAAAGTTGTCTCTTCACCTTTGCTACGGGCCAGCGCTTCGTCGACAGAGCGGACCACAATACACCCGGGGTAGTTCTCCGCCCTATCGGAGGTGATCACGATATTGGTACGGTTAGGAAGTGCGCCTTTGGGTAATGACTCATAGGTTCTTCTTCCCATGATGACGCTATGTCCGGTGGTGAGTTCTTTAAAATGTTTCAGGTCGCCGGGAAGATGGCAAAGCAGCCCGCCTCCGCGCCCGATACCGTTCTGTTCGTCGAGTGCGACGATAATGGCAATATGTGGAGTGTCGTAATTCATCATATGCTGACAGTACCTTTAATATGTGGATGCGGATTGTAGTCCGTCAGTTCGAAATCTTCGTACCGGAAACCGAAGATATCCTTTACATCGGGATTGATTTTCATATTGGGTAATGGTCGTGGTTCACGTTCGAGTTGAAGATTCACCTGCTCCAGATGGTTCAGGTAGATATGGGCATCACCAAAAGTGTGGATGAAATCCCCTTCCTGCAATCCGGTCACCTGTGCCATCATTTTCAGCAGTAGTGCATAAGAAGCGATATTGAAAGGTACTCCAAGGAAGATATCAGCACTGCGCTGGTATAATTGCAGGCTTAGTTTGCCATCGGCCACATAAAACTGGAAAAAAGCATGGCAGGGTGGGAGGTTCATATTGGGCAGGTCGGCCACGTTCCATGAGCTGACGATGATACGGCGCGAATCAGGATTGTTTTTGATGGTGTTGACTACCTGAGATATCTGGTCGACATGACCGCCATTGTAATCGGGCCATGAGCGCCACTGATATCCGTAGATATGGCCCAGGTCGCCTTTTTCGTCCGCCCATTCGTTCCAGATGCGCACGCCGTTCTCATTCAGGTATTGCACATTGGTATCCCCGTTCAGGAACCAGAGCAGTTCATGAATGATCGATTTCAGGTGCAGCCTTTTGGTGGTGAGCACCGGAAATCCGTCGCTCATTCTGTACCGGCTCTGATGACCGAAGATGCTGATAGTACCGGTTCCGGTACGATCCTCTTTTTTGGTGCCTTCGTCCAACACCCGTTGCAATAGATCAAGATATTGTTTCATATTTTAGAGCAAATCAAGAATCAAGAACCAAGAGCCAAGACATGAGACATTTTGACTATGTTTGTGTAAGGAAATCGGTCTCTTATTCTCTTTACATTAAAAATTTCTTTTCCAAAAGTGGTTTTACAAAAATAACTCTTTTTTTACAGCATACAATCGAAAGTTGAAAAGTAATTTGAATTGAGATGCCTCCGGTGTGTGGTTTTATTCCTCATTCCGGTAATTATCAGAACTCAACCGGAGAGGAAATTATTTAATGACATATATTTGGGCAACTATTATTTTTTAAATTATTCACGCAAATGGATCTATCAGAATTATTAAACAGCCCGATGGGGCAATCGATCGTGAAAAGTGTTGCCGGTCAATTCGGCATGAATGAAAAAGAAGCATCCGGTGTAGTCAATATGGCTGTACCTGCGATATTAGCCGGAATGACCCGGAATGCACAGTCCAGGGATGGAGACGGCAATCCCCTGAACGATATTCTTGGAGGGTTTTTGCGAGGGAGATGATATTTCCAGCTAAGATTTTGATAAATATTTAAGAGGTGTAAAATCAGATTTTTATCCCTAAGAGTTGGGTTACAGGTGTACCGTTTCGGACAGATATACGAATAGAGAGGGGAAATGGGTTAAACTTTTTCCCCTCTTTACTGTTTTAAATTAAACGTAAGAACTTTTTTGACGTCTTAGCTTACGAACAAGTTTTACGAGCTTCAAAACTGCTAAATTATGAAAAGAAAATTATTTTCCTCCCTGTTTACCGGTCTATTATTTTTAGGAATTGCCTTTTTTGCTACATCTTGTAGTGATAACGACGATATAGTTGAAACGGCTTGGAATATTGAGAATTTTACCGTGGAAGCCTCGCAATGGAGTTGGAATCCTGCCAATAGAAGATGGGAAGTAGTGCGACAACTTGAATATATTGACGAATTCATCTACGAAGAAGGTGCGGTGATCGGTTATGTCTTTTTAGGCATACAAAATCAAAATGAGGTGCAAACTCAGCTTCCATACGTAAAAAGTTATCGCTTGAACGATGGTACTATATTTACGGAAACGATAAGCTATGAATATAGTTATTTGACCAATAGGATGACATTTTATATTGAACCTTCCGACGGCATTGAAGATGCAGCTGCGAAAGTAAGATACGAGTTCAGGATCGTAATGATTTGGTAAGATTAAAGGGGTATTTTAAATAAAATACCTATTTTTACGTCCAAATTGATGAAAACCAATTTAAAAAAATTAATCTATATGGGAAGAAATTTATTTAAAACAGTTATTGTATCATTGCTATTTGCGGTGGTGTTGCTCGGAGGGTATTCCTGTTCTTCCGGTGACTATCTGGATGAATTTGAAGTACGGAGGATGATTGAAGAGGCGTTGAGGGAAAATAACCAGAATCTTGAGTTTACGAAGTGGGAGATTGTTCCATTCACGGTCAGAGTATCTGATTGGAACTGGGATGAAGAGGCCAAACGTTATGAAGCGGTATACAATTTGCCTGAATTAACGGAGCCTATTTATGAAAATGGAGCTGTGTTGGGCTATGTTTTTATAGGCCAGCAGGATGTGAATGAAGTGCAGAAGTTACTTCCCTATGTGCATACTTATGATGATGCAGATCCGCCATATACCGAAACTATTAGTTTCGATGTACAATATAAAAAAGACGGAGTAATTACGCCTACTGTCGCTTTCTTTATTCAGGCCTCCGATTTGTTCAGGGCTGATGATTATTTAGATAATTATAACTTCCGGATCGTGTTGATCTGGTAATCATGTGAACAGTGGCAGCGCGTCCGCCACAATAAAAGAACTACCGCCGATGAAAATGAGATCGTTTTTATCGGCGTTTTCTTTTGCGGCACCCATCGCTTCGACTACGCCGCCGAAACTGTTTCCTTTCAATCCATAGGTTTCTGCCTGCCGTGCCAGCATTTTTTCGTCCAACGCGCGCTCTACCGATGCTTTTGTGAAATAGTAAACGGCATCCTGTGGTAATAGGGAAAGCACTGTATCCACATCCTTATCACTTGCCATACCGAATACAATATGGAGCCGATCGAAATTTTCCGATCGTAATTGTTCTGCCACATATCTTATTCCATGCGCGTTATGCGCGATGTCGCAGATGATTTTCGGCAAAGTTTGTAGCTGCTGCCATCGCCCTGTTAATCCTGTGATTGTGGTTACGTTGGAGAACCCTTGGTAAACAGCCTCTTTCGTGATGCTATACCCTGTTTCAAGTAGGATTTCCACCGCCGTCAATACTGTCCGGGCATTTTTGTCCTGTGCCAATCCCTTTAATTCGCCCTTTACTTCCGGATACCCGTTGGCATGAAACAGCCATCCGGACTCTCTTCTCTCTGCTGCGAAATTGTTCATATAGAGTTCAGCAAAGACAATGGGCGCATCCACGGATTGTGCTTTGTCGATAAAAACCTGTGCTACTTTGGTATTTCCCATTTCTCCAATCACAACGGGCGTATATGGTTTTATTATCCCTGCTTTCTCTGTTGCGATTTCAAGAAGGGTGTTGCCCAATAATTTCATATGGTCGAACCCTATATTGGTAATGACGCTGAGGTCGGGAGAGATGATGTTGGTACTGTCGAGTCGTCCGCCCAGACCGACCTCGATCACCGCTACATCTACCTCCTGCCGGGCAAAGTAGAGGAAAGCCATCTCTGTGGTCAATTCAAAGAACGAAGGCATTACCGGCTCAAACTGCTCCTTGTACCGCTCCACAAACTCCACTACGAACTCCCGGCTGATCATCTCTCCGTTGACACGGATCCGTTCGCGGAAGTCGACCAGGTGAGGTGAGGTGTATAGTCCCACCTTGTACCCCGATTCCTGTAATATGGCTGCCAACAGGTGTGAAGTGGAACCTTTCCCGTTGGTGCCTCCCACATGGATGGTTTTGTAACGGCGGTGGGGATGGTCGAATATTTCGTCCAATGCAAGGCTGTTGTCGAGCCCAGCCTTATACGCCTTATCCCCGATCTGCTGGTATTCGGGCATCTGGCGGTACAGATAATCAAGTGTTTCGTCGTAAGTCATGAGTCAATTTGTTGATTTAACGATGTGATGATTTGAGAATTATTTAATCAATAAATCAGTAAATTTGCTAATCAAATAGGTGCTAATTGGGAGTGGTGTGGAACGGTGATTTTGGGTGTATATGCATTGACCGACAGGATTGGAGATATGCAAAAATGAGGGTGGAACCACATGGTGATGCACCCTCATTGTATTGATTATTTCCTGCAGGATCAATTTTTCAGCGGTAATACCGAGTATTGTCTCGAGTAACGCAGTTGCTGGTTCACATAGTTCTCATCGTATAAAACGGTCACATCCGTTACCTTGCCGTTTTTATCGGTTACGAGTTTGTAAACCGGATTCACAAATCCTTTGTAAGGAGCAATATCCAATGCTTCGTAGCGCGCCAGCACCTCTTTGTGCAGGTCGGCATTTACTTTTACGCCGTATTTTTCCACTAAGTTCTTGCCGGCTTCGTAATCGCCTTCCGACTTGATACGTTGCACTTCAGTCAGTAATTCACCAAAAAGGGTACGCAGTTTATCGTAATCGCTGATCACCACATATGTTTTACCGTCACGTTGCTGCAACTCCACTACACTGTCGGCTTTTCCGTTCTCGATCACCCAGTTGGAGATCAGCGCCCGGTTGCGCATATGCGCCTGTTCAATATCCTTACCCGGCTGGATGCGGGTGAGTTGCGTCATGGCGCCGTTCATGATGTATTTGTAGTATTGGGCTTTGTATGCTTCATTATCGGGCAACAATCCCAGCTCTACCAACTTCGGATCGGCCAGGTAATAAAGGGCGAACAGATCAGCCCTTGTCTCTTCCAGCGGAGAGCCGTACGCCCTGAGCGCATCGCCGTCCACACCCGGAAGCAGTTTACCCGAACCGTGTCCGAGGCATTCATGCAGGTCGGTGTGCAGGTTATCGGTCAGTGTGCCGTATTGTTTAGCACGCTCCCGTTCGGTGTCGCTCCATATGAACTCCTCGTCGAAACCGTTCCCTTCGGCCGCTTTGGCATAGGCAAAAGTGATATTGTCAATGGTCACCGATTTGGAACCATGGTCACGACGGATCCAGTCGGCATTGGGCAGGTTGATGCCGATCGGGGTTGCCGGATAGCAGTCGCCTCCCAGCATGGCAGCCGTGATCACCTTGGCCGATATCCCTTTTACTTCTTCTTTCTTGAAACGGTCGTCAATAGGCGAATTGTCTTCGAACCATTGGGCGTTTTCGCTGATAATCCTGGTGCGTTCGGATGCTTCTTCGCTCTTGAAGTTCACTAATGATTCCCAGGTTGCTTTCATTCCGAGCGGATCAGTATAGTTTTCGATAAAACC
>OBJA01002395.1_pt1 | contig 10885 bp, 6 predicted proteins | sample 1519751 | NCBI WGS metagenome assembly OBJA01 (sample SAMEA3881238, study PRJEB22517) | soil metagenome | biome: lake sediment; feature: soda lake sediment; material: sediment, water from around vicinity | place: India | collected 2013-12-23 | depth 3 m
GTCAAAGCGGGACAAGAAGCAAGTTTAGACAACATGATCAGCTACCTGGACAAACAGGTGGGCATTTTGCTAAACGCTTTGGATGAACTTCAGTTGGATGAAAAAACCATCGTCCTTTTTATGGGCGATAACGGCACATATGCCGAACAACCGAGAATGACTATTCGGGGAGAAGTGACTGGCGGGAAATTCGACCTGAACGATGGCGGCGCACACGTCCCGTTTATAGCCTATTCACCCGGACGTGTACCGGAAAACCGAAAAGCTGATGATCTGATCGACTTTGCCGACTTTTTCCCAACCATTTGTGAACTGGCAGGGGCAAGCATCCCGGAACATGCCAATCCTGATGGGATATCGTTTGTGAAACCATTGACCGGGAAAGGGACTGGCGAACGCCAATGGGTAACCAGTGGAATCAATGATGATTTCTTTATCTTTGATGGTGAGTGGCGCTTACACGCCAAAGACAACCGGCTGGTTGACTGCAGGCAACTTCCGAAGGAAAAAACCGAAGTGCCCGATTCTGCGGAAGCTGAAAAAGCCCGCAAAAAGTTGACGCCAATTATCGAAAAGTTAAAGCAATTGTCGGTGAATGAATTTCAGTTTTAATAATAATATTGACCTAACTCCAATCTAAAATGAAGTACCTTTTTAAGCCATTCCAATCCATCTCGTTGGGCCTCGTATGCCTGTTGGTTTTGTTTTCATGCCAGCAAAAAAAGTTAGAAAATGTGGAAACAGCCGACATCATCATCTATGGTGGAACCTCGGCTGCGGTGACCGCCGCGGTTGAAATTGCCCAATCGGGCAAAACGGTGCTGGTGGTATCGCCCGACACCCATTTGGGCGGGCTGTCCTCCGGCGGGCTGGGTTTTACCGACACCGGCAACAAATCGACCATCGGCGGCCTTTCTCGCGAATTTTATCACCGGGTGTGGCAACATTACAATGACTCTTCGGCCTGGAAATGGCAAAAACATTCGGAATATGGCAACAAAGGCCAGGGAACGGTAGCCATGGACGGCGAAAACCGCACCATGTGGATCTTTGAGCCGCATGTGGCCGAACAGGTCTTTGAAGATTTTATTGCTGAAAACAAAATAACTGTTTACCGCGATGAGTGGCTCGACCGTGAAAATGGCGTAACGGTTGAAAACGGAAAAATCACTTCGATCAAAACTCTTTCAGGAAAAACCTTCGAAGGGAAAATATTTATTGACGCCACTTACGAAGGCGACCTGATGGCAGCCGCCGGGGTGAGTTTCCATGTTGGCCGCGAAGCTTGTTCCGCTTACAATGAAGAGTGGAATGGCGTACAGGCTGGCGTTTTCCATCACGGGCATTATTTCAAGGACAAGATCGATCCTTATGTGGAACCTGGCAATCCGGCAAGCGGCCTGCTTTTCGGCATTTCTCCGGAAAAACCGGGCGAAAATTGCAGCGGCGACAAAAAACTGCAGGCTTATTGTTTCCGGCTGTGCATGAGCAACCATCCGGACAACCGGGTGCCGTTCCCCAAACCCGACAATTACGACCCAAAAAATTACGAGCTGCTGGCCCGCGTGTTCGAAGCAGGTTGGCGCGAGTGGTTCAACAAGTTCGACATGATCCCCAACCGCAAAACCGACACCAACAACCACGGCCCGTTCAGCAGTGATTTTATCGGGATGAACTATGACTATCCGGAGGCTTCCTACGAACGCCGGAAAGAAATTATCAAGGAACATGAAGATTACCAAAAAGGGCTGTTGTATTTTGTTTCAAACGATGAGCGGGTGCCCGAAGAGATCCGCAGCGAAATGCAGGAGTGGGGATTGGCAAAAGACGAGTTCACCGATAACGGCAACTGGCCGCACCAGATTTATGTCCGTGAGGCGCGCCGCATGATCGGCGAATACGTGACCACCGAAAATGACGCCTTGGCCAAACGCGAAGTCCCTGCTCCCGTCGGCATGGGCTCCTACACCATGGACTCGCACAACGTGCAACGTTATGTCACCGATGAAGGTTTTGTGCAGAATGAGGGCGACATTGGCGTCCATCCACACCATCCTTATCAAATTTCATATGGCTCGATCGTTCCCAAAAAAGAAGAATGCACCAATTTGCTGGTTCCGGCAGCGGTGTCGTCCAGCCACATTGCCTACGGCTCCATCCGCATGGAACCGGTGTTTATGATTTTAGGCCAATCGGCAGCCGCCGCCGCTGTGCTGGCAATCGATAAAAAGATTGACGTGCAGGCAGTGCCTTATGAAGATTTGAAAAAAGTATTGGAAGAACGGAAACAGGTATTAGAAGTGAATAAATAAAAAATGTGGGACGCAGGTTTATATGATTTTATATGATTTACGCTGAAAATGAATAAAAAATCATAACGATCAAAAGCAATCATGATTAATCTGCGTCTAATAATTCTTAATTCGTAACTCATATGAAATCAATAATCTTTACAATTGGGCTGATCCTGTCTGTGATGATTTCAGGACAAGCAGCTCCAAAAAAGTATGATCTCGTTGTTTATGGCGGAACTTCTGCCGGGGTAGCAGCGGCCATTCAATCCAGCCGGATGGGCAAATCCGTCGTTTTAATTGAGCCGACCAACCGCATCGGCGGACTGACCACCGGCGGCCTCGGGCAAACCGACATTGGCAAAAAAGAAGCTGTCGGTGGCATCGCCCTCGAGTTTTACCACAACATCCGACGGTATTACAACGACATGGCGAACTGGAAATGGCAAAAGCCTTCGGAATATAAAGATGGCGGACAAACCCGGACAGAGGACCATGAAAAAGCCATGTGGACCTTCGAACCATCGGCTGCCCTGAAAGTTTATCATGATATGTTGAAAAACGAAAAGGTGGAATTGGTTTACAAGCAACGTTTAAACCGCGAATCGGGTGTAAAAAAGTCAGGCAATAAAATCACCTCCATTACCATGGAAAGCGGCGAAACCTACACCGGCAAAATGTTTATTGACGCCACTTACGAAGGCGACCTGATGGCAGCGGCCGGCGTGTCTTACACTTTTGGCCGCGAAGCCAACAGCGAATACGGCGAAAATCTCAACGGCATTCAATACACCGAAGTGGCAAAAACCATCACCGGTGGCCATTCGATCAACGGCCGCAACCACAACTTTGTGGATGGTGTGGATCCCTATGTTGAAAAAGGAAATCCTAACAGCGGGCTTTTGCCGTACATCGAAGAAGGCGGTCCCGGCGAGTTGGGCGCGGGCGACAAAGGCATCCAGGCATATTGTTTCCGCATGTGCCTGACCGACCATCCTGACAACCGGATTCCGTTTGCCAAACCCGAAGGTTATGAGGAACGGAACTACGAATTGCTGCTGCGCAATTACGAAGCAGGCGAAAAGGTGGTGCCATGGATCAACTCGGCCATGCCCAACCGCAAAACCGACACCAACAACCGGCAAGGATTTTCCACCGATTTTATCGGGCAAAACTACACCTATCCTGAAGCATCGTACGCCGAAAGAGAGAAGATTGTGGAAGCTCACCGCAATTACCAGCAAGGCGTCATGTGGACTTTGGCTTACCATCCACGCATGCCGGAGGCAATCCGGAGCGAAGTATCGCGCTGGGGAACCTGCAAAGATGAGTTTGAACGCGAAGACGGCTGGCAGCAACAATTGTATGTCCGCGAAGCAAGGAGAATGCTCAGCAGTTACGTGATGACCCAGAAAAACTGCGAACGGATCGAAAATGTGGACGACGCAGTGGGCATGGCCGCCTACGGAATGGATTCGCACCACGTGAAACGTTACGTCACTGCTGAAGGTTTTGTCAAAAACGAAGGAAACGTGGAAGCCCATGTCAAATACCCTTTCCCGATCAGCTACCGCTCCATCGTGCCGAAAAAAGAAGAATGCGCAAACCTGTTGGTGCCGGTTTGCCTCAGTGCCACGCACATCGCTTTTGGCTCCATCCGCATGGAACCGGTGTTTATGGTATTGGGACAATCGGCAGCCACAGCGGCAAGCCAGGCCATTGATGCCAAACAAGCCGTGCAGGACATCAACTACAGCCAACTTCAGAAAAAGTTATTAGATGACAAACAAGTGCTGGAGGTAGCAGTGGAATAGTTTCGGGTTTCGGCTTGTAAGTGACGGGTTTGGAGCCCAAAATCTAAAAATAAAGAGACTGTCCAAAAAGTTAGATCGTGAATTTTAATTGACTTTGTGTTCTCAGTGTAAAACTTTGTTTAACTCTGTGGTTCTGTTATTTATATATTGCCACAAAGTTTCACAGAGAGAGAATAAGGAGTATAACAGAATTTTTGGACAGCCTCTTTTTGCTTCTGTAATTTTTGCAAAGTACGCATCGCGGATCCGCACCAGGCAAAACCTTGTCCGGTTATTTTTCAATCCTGATGCGGGCGTCAACCGCAAGAATTTTGTCTCCTTTGCCAAGCAACGGGTTGATGTCCATTTCCTTTATTTCTACTGCAAAACGCAGCATGCTCGACAAACGGACAATGATTTCGGCAAATTTTCGCTGGCTGGCGCCTTCCTGTCCGCGGTAACCTTTGATAATTTTGTATGATTTTAAGTTTTTGATCATCGACGAAGCCTCGCAAATACTCAACGGCGCCAGTCCGGAGGTCACGTCTTTCATCACTTCCACCATCGTGCCGCCCATACCACAAAGAACGACGTGTCCGAAGCGGTCTTCATATTTTGCCCCGATGAACAATTCAATTCCCGAAGCCATTTCCGCCATTAGCACGGCTGTTGTTTCGGGGATGTTTATCAGCCGGTTGAATTCGTGTACCACCGTTTCCCGGTCGTGCACATGAAGCACCACCCCGCGCACATCGCTTTTGTGAACCGGGCCGATCACTTTCATCACCAGCGGCCATCCAATTTCTTCCGCAGCCTGCAAAGCTTCATCCAGGTTGTGCGCCACCACTTCTTTTACCCGCGGAATCCCGGCTGCATCGAATAAACGGTGAATGACAGCGGGTGGCTGATAGCCATCTTCGGTTTGGTCGATAATGCGCCTGATTTCGGGAATGTCTACCCCGTCAAGGAAAATTTCGTCGGTATGCGGCTTGGGGATTGCGGCAACTTTTGCCAACGCCCGCCCTAGCAAAACTTCATCCGGAAAATTGACATTACCTTCCGACAGAAAAAAAGCCACTTCATCTTTTACATTGATGACTGAAGGCAGAATGGGGAAAATTGGCTTTCGGCAGGCGTGCACTTTTCTGTTCAGCATTTCATAAACATCGCCAACCGGAAACAAACCCGGGCTTCCGTAAATAACTGCCATGCCATCCACTTCCGGAAAATCTTTTTCACAGGCGTCAATAATTGCCTCCAGTTGTTGTGCATTTCCCGTGGCCAAAAAGTCAATCGGGTTTTCAACCGACGAACCCTGGAACAGCGTTTTTTTCAAAGCTTCTTTTTTGGGTGAATTTTTCAGCTGTGGAATTTTCAGTCCCCCCGCCTCAAGCGCATCGGTCAGCATCACGGCCGGCCCACCCGCGTGGGTAATGATTGCCATTCGTTTGCCTTTCATTTCCTTACACATAAAAACGCAGCCCACGGTGGTCAGCTCTTCCCGCCCGTAACAGCGAACGATGCCCGCCTTACGAAATAAAGCTTCGACTGCCAGATCGGGGTTCGCCATCGCCCCTGTATGTGACGAGGCGGCACGGCTGCCTGCATTGCTGCTTCCGGCTTTGATGGCTGCGATTTTACACCCCTTGCGGATCAATGACGAAGCGTGTTTTAGCAGTTTATCGGGATTATTGATGCTTTCGATGTACAGTAGTTTTACCCGGGTGCTGGTTTCGGGATGGAATACTTCGTCCATAAATTCCAGCACATCTTCAACACCAACCTGTGCTGAATTTCCGACCGAAAACACGCTGGCAAAATGAAGCCCTTTCGGAATTCCCGATTCCATAATAAACACTGCTGTGGCTCCCGAACTGGAGATAAAATCGCATCCCATCTGGTCGAGTTTGGGAACCGGCGTGGTGAAAACGCTGGCATGGGCGGGGGTAATGATGCCGATGCAGTTGGGGCCGATTAACGATGCACCGTATTTATTGGCGGTGGCTACAATCTGCTGTTCAAGCTGGCGGCCTTCTTCGCTCTGTTCGCTGAAACCGGCAGAGATAATGATGATTCCCCGGGTATTTTTGTCGCGGCAGAGTTGCAGGGTGATTTCGGGGCACAGGGCGGCAGGTACCGCCAGCACGGCTGTTTCAACCTCGGGCAGTTCACTGACTGAAGCATATGAGCGGATTCCCTGCACTTCCGTTGCATTGGGATTGACCACATACAATTTTCCGTTAAATTTATTGTCAATCAGGTTTTTCAGCAATTTGCCCCCAGGTTTGGAAACATCGTTTGACGCGCCAATGACGGTAATACTTTCGGGCCAGATCAATTCTCGGGTCAGCATAAATTTTTTCTTTTTTTCAAAAGTACAAATTACCGGCGGATAGCTTCTGATATAATTCAGTTTTAAAACGGCGAAAGCTGGAGGAGCTGAAACATCGGGCCAAACGTATTGTAGTTTTTTCAGAAAATATAAAAACCTTCAGTCCCGAAAATCAGGCGGGACGCCATTTCAGCTTTCCCCGTTCTTTTTAGAACGTAAGCTGTCAATTGCTTCCATAATTGGAGTGGCGGCAATGCCATGTATAAAGACAGAAATCAGCACCACCAATGCTACCAGCGCCCACAATTGGTCGGCGCCGGCGAAATCTTCTTTATTTAAAGCATATGAAAGGTAATACAGCGACCCGATGCCCCGGATGCCCAAAAAGCTGATGGCGAGCCGTTCCTGCCAAAAGCTGCTCCTATGGCCGGCCAGACCGATTATTCCGCCTAGCGGCCTGACCACAAAAATGATCAAAATGGCGATCAAAACCAGCGGCCAGCTAAGCGGTTCCAAAAGTCCGCCGGCAACAGCGGCGCCAAGCGAAACAAGAACCACCGCGATAAAAACACGTTGGGCTTTTTCAATCAAAATGTGCATCGGTTTGTGATAGTGGTGGTCGCGTTCGTATTGGCGGATAGTTACTGCACCAAAAAAAACCGCGATAAATCCATAGCCGCCAAAGTATTCGGTGGTGCCGTAAATGAGCAGTGTCGCAGCGAGAGCGCCCAGCCCGGTGATATATTTTGCATAAACTGTCTCGGCGGGAACCGAAATCAGCACCCGGGCAAGCAGGTAACCCAACCCGATGCCGATAGCCATGGCAACCGCCATTTCATAAATTACATTAGCCAGCAGCCAGTTGGTGAACCAATTTTGTGGATTACTTCCTGCAATAGCCATGGCGATGGCCATGTTGGTGAAAGGAAAGGCAAGCCCGTCGTTAAGTCCCGCTTCCGAAGTCAATGCAAAACGCAATTCATCTTCTTTCTCCCGGCTGACCGACGGCTTTTCTTCGAGTTTTCTGTCCCTGGCGCCATCTCCCGGGGCGCCCACTTCAACTTCCGAAGCAAGTACCGGGTCGGTAGGGGCGGTCACTGCTCCTAAAAGCACCGCGGTTGCCGGAGCAAAGGCGGCGACCCACCAGCCGAGAAAGAAGGCCATTCCGATGGTCAAAACCATGGTAATGCCCAGCAGCCGCCAGGTGATCATCCACCGTTTGAAGCCCGGGAGGCGGTCTATTTTTAATCCGGCACCCATGATGGCAATAATTACACCCAGTTCGGTAATGTGTTCGATATAATCGCCATGCAATTGGACGTTGGGCGCTTTCAATCCCAGGGGCAGGGCTGTTACGGCATATCCGAGAATCACCAGCGGAATGGGCATTGACAGCGGGTAACGCGAAAGCAGGCGGGGAAGTACGGTGGTTCCAAGTAGCGCGAGGCCGAAGATCACCAGCCAAAGATTATAACCTTCAAAAAAATGTAAAAACGCTTTAATTTCCATGCAACGATTGTTTTTTAAACAGAACAAACAAAAGGGCTGATCAGCTTAACTGCCCTGCAAAAAGGAAGGTTTTCGGCATAAAAAAGCCCGCTCTTTTTTTAAGAACAGGCCTTCAGCATCAGCTTTATTTTTTAGTTTGTTTTCAGCAACTGCATGATTTCATCCAGTTTTGGCGACAAAATTATCTCGGTTCTCCGGTTACTGGCCTTTCCTTCAGGCGTGGCATTGGACGCTTTTGGGGAAAATTCGCCTTTTCCGGAGGCAGTCAAACGTAAGGGTTCGATTTTGTATTCATCGGTTAAAATACGCACGATGGAAGTCGCCCGTGCCACACTCAGGTCCCAGTTATCGCGGTAAATGGCTGTTCGGATTGGAACATTGTCGGTATGACCTTCAACAAGAATGTCGATATCCTGATTTTTAGACAACACGTCGGCCAAAACTTTAATGGCTTCTTTGCCTTTGGCTTCCACTGCGGCGCTTCCCGACTTGAACAACAGTTTGTCGGACATGGAAACATACACCTTCCCATTTTTAATTTCAACTGAAAGTTCATCGGATTTAAAGCCCAGCAAAGCGTTCCGGATAATGTCGTTCAGTCTTTTGGTGATTGAATCCTGGCGGGCAATTACGTCCTGAAGTTCGTTCAAAGCTTTTTCCCTTTCAGCAATGAGCCTTTCTTTTTCAGCTAGTTCGTCTGTTTTTTGCTGCAGTGCCAAACTGTATTGCTCCGACTGCGAGAGGTTTTCGCTTGCCAGGTCGTTGTACTTTTTTTCTACATTTTTGATGGTTTGGTTGAGGTTTGAAATGTCTGTATTCAGATTGGCCACTTCTTTGGTCAGGTTTGCCACATCTTTATTTAGCAGCACAATTTCATTTTCTCTCACTTCCAGCGTTTGACAAAGGCTGTCCCTCTCATCAATAACAGCGATAACACGTTTTGAAACAAACGGTTGCTTCTCCGGTTTGGCTTGCCCGCATTGGTAAAACGGTTTACACGAGCTAATCAACAAAGTGACTGCGCCAATAACAATGATCAGGTTATTTGTTTTCATTTTCTTTGAATTTGATTTGCAAGAATAACGAAAAATTATCGATTACTAATATGCTGCCTGGCGTTTGAACTTCAGGAATTGAGAGGAGAATCCTGGTATCAGGCATTCAGCCAGTCGATATCTTTTTTCAGCAACCGTTGCGTTTCTTCCTCGGGTGAATTTTTTTCAGGTTGAAAATGATACGCCCACGAAGCCAGTGGCGGCATGCTTAGAAAAATGGACTCTACGCGTCCGCCCGATTCCAGTCCGAATTTTGTCCCGCGATCATAAAGCAGGTTAAATTCGACATAACGTCCCCGCCGCAAATGTTGCCATTGTTTTTCTTTTTCTGAAAAAAGACGGTTGCGGTTCTTGTTGAGCAGTTCGGTGTAAATGCTCGGGTAAGCTTCGGCCAGCGCGCCGGTGAACGCCAGCAGTTGAGCGAATTTTTCGTCCGAGCCATCCTGATGGTCAAAGAAGATGCCGCCTATTCCGCGGGTTTCATCGCGGTGAGGCAGGAAAAAATAATCATCAGCCCACTTTTTGTAGTTGGGGTAGTAGTTTTCATCGAACCGGTCGCACACCTTTTTCAACTCACGGTGAAACCACGCAGCCTCCTTTTTATTGACGTAGTGAGGCGTCAGGTCAATGCCTCCGCCAAACCAGGCTTTTCCCGAACCCAACTGAAAATAACGGACATTCATGTGGGTGATGGGAGCGTGCGGGTTTTTGGGGTGAATAATGGACGAAATGCCGGTCGCGAAATAGCTATCGCCTTCTTCAATGTGAAGCGCCTTACGCATGGTGTCGCTTACTGTTCCGCTGACAGCCGAAAAATTAACCGCCGCTTTTTCAATGGCGTCCCCATCCTGAAGTACCATGGTATCGCCCTCACCTATTTCTTTTTCCCAATGGTCAGTTGTAAAAGCAGCTTTTCCGTCGGCTGTTTCCAGCTGTTTGCAAATTTGTTGCTGCAAGCTGCGGTAGGTTTTGGCAATCAATTTATTGTCATTTGTTGTCATTCGTTGTCATTTGTTGTGATTCAGAAGAAGGAAGAAGCGAAGCAAGTCTAACTTCAAACCCGAAATGTTAAACTTTTTCACCCATTTTCCTGCCTTGTTTGATGCGGTCGGCCATGCCAATACCATCGCGGATGTTGCCACCCAAAACCAGCCCGGGGAAAGCTGCTTCCAGCTCATCAATGGCTTTCAGCCGCTCAGCCGATTCAAAGCCATATTGCGGAATGGCATGTTGGTAGCGGTTGATTACCAGCAGGTCGGGCGCCCATTGTGGCAATTGCATCATCACTTGCAGTTCTTTTGCTACCAGTTGTTTGATTTTTTCATCCGGCAGGGCCACCATTTCCGGCTTGCGTACGCCGCCCAAAAAAACCGACAACAAAGCGCCGCCTTCGGGCGTACGGCCTTTCAAAAAAGACGACAAAAACAGCACGCCCAGAATGTCGCGGTTTTCGTGGAACGGAATCAATCCTCCAAAAGCTTTGATTGGCAATCCTTCCCATTTTTTAAAACCGAGTGACACCTGCACGACCTTCGCGTAAGGCATCGCTTCAATTTTTTCCAACTTTTCAGAAGGCAGAAACGGAAACAGTTGACGCAAAGCGTGCCCGCCCACCGTTGAAATTACCTGGTCAAACAGCCCTGAATATCCGGAAGCATCCGTCAGTTGATACTTTCCATCGACAGGTTCCACTTTCAACCCTGATGTATTCAACCGGATATTTTCATCTCCAACCCGGGCAACCAGCGCATCAATCAGGTTTTGCAGCCCGCCTTCCATAGAAAAAACTTCGCGGGTGGCTTTTTTGTCCCAATCGGTTTTTGGCTCTTGGGCTTTTTTAATGGAACCACCGATAAAACTGCCATATTTCTGTTCGAGATTGTACAGTTTTGGCAAAGCGTATTT
>OBJA01002396.1_pt1 | contig 10882 bp, 9 predicted proteins | sample 1519751 | NCBI WGS metagenome assembly OBJA01 (sample SAMEA3881238, study PRJEB22517) | soil metagenome | biome: lake sediment; feature: soda lake sediment; material: sediment, water from around vicinity | place: India | collected 2013-12-23 | depth 3 m
CTGCTTATACCGATAAGATCGGACGCCACGGATTAAGAGTGGGGGACCTGTTCCATAACTTTGAGGAGAAATACCGCAACGCAATACTACGACACAAAGAATTGCTCGACCATTATGAGTTTGAATATGACCTGCCTGCACTCGAAAAACAGTGGTTTGCCGGAATTGAGAAGATGAAGGAGTTCACGATCATCGACAGCGAACATTTCATCAACAAACACCTGGCGACGGGTGGTTCGGTACTGGCCGAAGGTGCACAGGGATCGATGCTGGATATAGATTTCGGTTCATATCCTTTTGTGACTTCTTCCAATACTATTTGTGCCGGCGCCTGCAGCGGAATGGGAGTAGCCCCGGGACGGATCGGTGAGGTGTACGGTATTTTCAAAGCTTATTGTACACGGGTAGGTAGCGGTCCTTTCCCTACGGAACTGTTCGATGCCGACGGGCAGCGGCTGCGCGATGATGGTAATGAGTATGGTTCTGTAACAGGACGGCCGCGCCGTTGCGGATGGATTGACCTGGTGGCGCTGCGATATACCATTATGCTGAACGGGGTAACAAAATTGGTGATGACCAAAAGCGATGTATTGGATAGCTTTGAAACGATTAAAGCCTGTGTCGCCTACAAGGTGAACGGCGAAGAGACGGAAGATTTGCCTTACGACATTTCGGAAGGAATTGAACCTATCTATGTGGAACTCCCCGGTTGGCAGGCCGATATGGCCAAAATGCAGTCGGAAGACGAATTTCCTGAAGAATTCAACAACTATCTCACCTTTTTGGAAACGGAACTGGGAGTACCTGTCGCTATTGTATCGCTAGGGCCCGACCGTGCACAGACAATTATAAGATAATTCCTTCTTCATAGGGAGAATTTTCATAAGGGCGCCTCATCCGGCGCTCTTTTTTTACCCACCTATAACTCACTTTCTCTTTTTGTAACTCACCTATAGCTCACTTTCTCTTTCCGTAACTCACCTATAACTCACCTATAACTCACTTTATACTACCTGAAACTCACTTATAACTCATTTTTGATATTTTAACCAATTTAGGCATGGTTTTTGTTGTATTTTGTGAAGTGGGAAGCCCCGTCTGTAGATGGCTGGATTTCCCGGATAACAGATATTTTTTAATTTGCTTTGATCTGAATTGACTTTTGAACTTTTGTCGGCGCTGAGATGTTTTAAGGCTGAAAAGTTTAATAAATTTAGAAACAAATATATTTTCAAACTATAAAAAATGGCACCAATCTGGATTATATTTATTGCAATTGCACTGGCTGGCTGGATCGTACAGGGTACGCTGCAGAGCCGCTTTAAGAAGTATTCAAAAATACCCCTTCGTAACGGGATGACGGGGAAAGAAGTGGCGGAAAAGATGCTGCACGACAACGGGATCTACGATGTACAGGTGATCTCCGTGAGAGGGCAGTTGACAGACCACTATAACCCGTTGAACAAAACAATTAACCTGAGCGAGCCGGTATATGGCTCTTATAGTGTAGCGGCTGCGGCGGTAGCAGCACACGAAACGGGACACGCCGTTCAGCATGCGATGGGATATGCACCCCTGAAGATGCGGTCGGCGCTGGTACCGGTAATTTCATCTACTTCCAAATGGGTGATGTGGGTAATTCTGCTGGGTATCATCCTGATCCAGACTTTCCCGATGCTTCTCTGGTTCGGGATTGCCATGTTTGCGCTCACCACACTCTTCAGCTTTATCACGCTGCCGGTGGAAAAGAATGCCACCAACCGTGCTCTCCGCTGGCTGAGCAGCGCCGGTATTACCGATGCAAGTAACCATAATCAGGCAGTAGATGCCCTCCGGTGGGCGGGATACACTTATGTTGTGGCTGCACTCAGCTCTCTGGCGACATTGCTTTACTACATCATGATCGCCATGAGTGGAAGAAGGTGAGGAACAGAGTTGTAGGGTATGAATTATTTAGTGTACCGTGCAATCAATTATATATGGTGAAGAGGGCAACAATTGTCCTCTTTTTTTGTTTATCTGATGAAGCGTCTAATTTCACTAAACGATTACTAATGAAGACGATTTTAATTACAGGCGGATCGGGAATGGTGGGTAGAAAGTTATCGGAATTGCTCATTGAGAAAGGTTACAGGGTAATCTGGCTGAGCCGTGAACGGTATGTGAAGGCACATATTCCACGCTATCGGTGGGATTACCGGAAGGGAGAGATCGATACGGAGGCAGTGGAACAGGCCGATGTAATCATTCATCTGGCCGGATCGAACCTTGCCGAGGGGTCCTGGACACGGTTGAAGAAACAGAAGATTGTGGAGAGCCGTGTGCAGACGGCGAAGCTGTTGCTGGAGACGGTGAAGGAGATGGGTAAAAAACCGGAGGCGTTTATCTCTGCTTCGGCGGTCGGCTTCTATGGGCAGGAGACAGGAGAGAGGATATTCGTTGAGGAGGATAATCCCACGAGCAACGATTTTTTGAGCCGTACCTGCCGGAAATGGGAAGCCGAGGCTTTCAGGTTCCGGGATGACCTGGATGTGCGTACGGTGGCGTTGCGTACGGCTTTCGTGATCTCCAAAGAGAGTGAAGGCTTCGGAAAAATGGTGCTGCCGACACGGTTCGGATTGGGTGCACCGCAAGGTTCGGGCAGACAGTATCTGAGCTGGATCCATATTGACGATCTCTGTCGTCTTTATTTGAAAGCGGTTGAAGATAGTGCGATGCAGGGTGTTTACAACGCAGTAGCACCGGAATTTACTACCAATGCGGGATTTATGAAGATGTTGGCAAGAGAGATGAGACGGCCTTTTTTTATGCCGCCGATACCGGCTTTCCTGCTCCGTACCTTTATGGGGCAAGCAGCTGATATGATCCTTTACGGCAGCCGCATTTCATCACAAAAAGTGCTCGATGCAGGCTATGAATTCGCCTATCCTACGGTAAAAGAAGCAATAGCGGTTACTCTTCAGGCAATGAAAGAAAAAGAGGGAAACCGAAAAAATAAACATTCTGATCATTAAAGAATAACTTGTTTTTTGTATATTTGTACCAATTTGGTACATTAATTTAGGGAATATGATTATAATTAGTTCTAGGGAATTTCGTGAAAATCAAAAAAGTTACTTGGATCAAATTGATGCTGGTGCTGAAGTTTTACTACAACGCGGAAAAAATAAAACATATAGAATTGTTCCTGTAACTGAGAATGATACGGTTGTGAAAAAAGAAGATATTCTTGCTCCCGATGAAGATTTTAAAAAGGCAATCACAGCGGAAGAATTACTAAACAGATTAATTCCAAGAATTGAAAAATTACTGACGAAATGAGCGTAGTATTTTCACCGGAAGTGGAAGATTATTTGTATGAATTAATTGAAATTCTGTACAGAAAAGAATATTTCGGTTTTAAGGAATCTTCTGTTCAATACGTTACCGATTTGATTCTCGAAATTCGTGAAAAATTACCCACTTCAGTAAAACGCCGTGCCCCCGATTTTTTTCAGGAGTATGGAAAAAATTTGTACTATGCTATGTTCAAAAAAAGTAAAGTAACTCAATGGTATATTTTCTTTTCGACATACAAAATTAAGGAAGAAATTGTGTATGTAGTTCGGTATATCAGTAATAATCACGTTATAGCACAGCATTTATAAAATATTTTTCACATGAATGCTCTACTAAGTATAACAGTAAGTCCCGAGGACAGGACAGTTTCAAAATGGATAAAGAGAAGACTTTAAGAGCGGTATACCGGCACCCGTTGCTGACAGAGGATAATCTGGCGGCGATCAGCGATATGCATACCAAAGTGATGTTTTGTAAAGGGGATTTTTTTCTGAAACGCGATGAGAGATCAAATAGTTACCTGATCCTCGAAAACGGATTAATGCGGTCGTTTGTCTATGATTACGATGGGAATGAGATTACGACCAACTTTTTCTCTAACCAGGAAGTAGTCATTGAAGTGTTGTCACTGTTTCAACATGCTCCTTCCGAAGAGTATATTCAGGCACTGACAGACTGCCTCTGCTGGAAGATCGATCTGGATCGGTTTGAGATGTTATACCGCTCCATCCAGGGATTGAATGAATGGGGACGGGCATGGATGTCGGAGCAGCTTTTTCACTCGAAGCAACGCTCGGTAGAGATGATTACTCAAACAGCTACAGAGCGTTATTTGAAGTTGATTAAAGAAAAGCCCCAGGTAATCAGGCAAGCCCCCCTGAAGCAGATTGCGACTTACCTGGGAATCACAGATACCTCTTTGAGCCGTATCCGGAAAGAATTAACCATAGGATAAGTCCGCTTACTTTTTCCGTTAGCCATTTTGTGGTATAACCTGAATTTGTGCACTTGTAAGGTTTTCTTGTCATAGGATAAGTATTTTACAAAGCCGGCATCCTATTTTTGCAATATGGAGTTGTTTAATTACATTAGAACATCGATCTAAAACAGTAAAAATCATGGCACAAAAAAATCATCAATCCATTTATCCTTGTATTTGGTGTCAGCATAATAACGCCCGTGAGATAGCGGATTTTTACGTATCCGTTTTTCCCGATACAAAAATAACAGATGAAAATCAGTATGTGAATATTATTACAATAGGTGGTCAAAGGATCATGCTGCTGAACGGTAACGCGGAGACCACACCTAACCCTTCTATTTCGCTGATGTATATGACTACGTCGGAAAAGGAGGTGGAGGATCTGTACGTGAAACTGACAGAAGGCGGAAGCACTTTGATGCCGCTTGACAGTTACCCGTTCAGCCCGAAATATGCATGGGTAGAGGATCGCTATGGAGTATCATGGCAACTGATTGCCGGCGAATCGAAGGATATCATTCAGAAAGTAGTGCCTACGATAATGTTCACAGGGGATAACAACGGCAAAGCGGAGGAAGCGATGGCTTTTTACACCTCGCTTTTTCCCGAATCGGAAACAAGAGGGATATTAAGATACACCGGTGAGGAAGGTGAGATCGCGGGAAATATTCAGCATGCCGAATTTGTAGTGAACGGTTACCTGCTGATGAGTATGGATAGTTCTTATCCACACGCGTTCAACTTCAACGAAGGAGTTTCACTGGTGGTAGAGTGTGATACCCAGGAGGAGATAGATCACTACTGGCACGGACTTACCGCAGATGGCGGCAAAGAGGTTATGTGCGGCTGGCTGACGGATAAATATGGTGTTAGCTGGCAGATCACACCGAGTGAATTCGAAGAACTGATACTAAAATCACCCAAAGTATTCGAGGCGATGTTGAAAATGAAAAAGCTGGATATCAGGAAACTGAAGGAAGCTGCGGAATCGCCCGTATAAGTTTATTATTTACAATCACTTAAACATTTAAAAATCATGCTTAAATTAGATCCGTACCTCAATTTCGACGGTACATGTGAAGAGGCTTTCAATTTCTACAAATCCGTATTTGGCGGAGAGTTTAAAGGCGGAATTATGAGAATGAAAGATGTGGATGGGATGGACGTGCCCGAGGCTTTTAGAAACCGTGTAATGCATGTCTCATTGCCTGTGGGTAACGATCTGCTGATGGGATCGGATACAATACCCGGTATGGGAAATCCTTTTCAACCGGGGAATAATAACTATATCAGCATCACAGCCGATAGTCGCGAAGAAGCCGATAGGCTGTTCAACGAACTATCTGTCGGCGGTGAGATAGAGATGCCGATGGAAGATATGTTCTGGGGCGATTATTTCGGAAGTCTCAAAGACCGGTTCGGGATTTTGTGGATGATTTCCAGTTCATCAGGACAACAGATGATGTAATTCGCCCTGTTTCTTTTACACTCTATTTTTAACCCGGAGTCTGAAAGTGAAATGATCACTTCAGGCTCCGGGCTTTATATGACTTTCTTAATGGAGAGGTTTGCGATCCTCTTACTCTCTACTCTACTATTATTTCGCTCCGATCCGGTATAGTCGTCCTTCATCCGTTACAGCATATAATGCGCCGTCATTGCCGTCGCCTACATCTCGGAAACGCTGCTTCTCATCGGCAAGCAGGCGCTCTTCACCCACTACCTTGTCCCCTTCGATTACAAGCCGGGCGATATGAGTGCTGTTGAGCCCGCCGATAAAGAGGTTGTTTTCCCATTCGGGGATGGTATTGGAGCTATAGAAAGCCATACCGCTGGGGGACAAAACGGGATCCCAGTAGTAGACAGGCTGTTCCATACCTTCTCTTTGTGTAATACCTTCGCCGATGATATTACCACTGTATTCGATACCGTAGGTGATGGTAGGCCATCCGTAGTTTTTTCCGGGTTTAATAAGGTTGATTTCATCGCCTCCGCGCGGCCCCATCTCACTGAGCCAGAGTTCGCCTGTGACGGGATGGATATCGAGGCCCTGCGGATTACGATGGCCGTAGCTGTAGATTTCGGGCAGTGCTCCTTCGGTACCGATGAATGGGTTGCCCGGGACGGGTTCACCCTCAGCAGTAATGTACACTACCTTACCATGGCCGGTATCGAGTTTTTGTGCATTGGGACGGGTTGCAAGATCGGATCTCTCACCGGTAGTGGCGAAGATATGTCCGTTTTTATCAAACAGGAGGCGGCTGCCGAAGTGCATGCTGTTATTATAATAAGGGATGGCACGGTAGATGATGCGGAAATCCTCTATCCGGGTCCCATCGTCGGAGAGTCTTCCTTTGCCTACGGCCGTGAGGGAGCCCCCGGATGTCCGTTCGGCAAAAGTGAAATAGAGCATTCTGCTGCTGCCAAAATCGGGTGCGGGTGCCACGTCTAATAGTCCCCCCTGATTCCGGTCATCCACTTCGGGGAAGCCTGTAATGGGGCTGCTTACATTGCCGTTGGTAGTAGCGATGCGCATGGTCCCGCCTTTTTCTGTGATGGCCAGCCGCCCGTCAGGCAGTAAAGTGACTGCCCACGGGGCATCCAATCCTTCGGCGATAACGGTCGCTTCGTAAGGAGTCGAGGTTTTTACTCCTGCAATACGGGTTTGTCCCTCGAAAGCGGGTTTGAAGTCGGTGTTGGGCTCACGGGTCTCTACCGGGGGCAGAGTTTCCTCCTGCGGTTCTTCGTCGCTTGTCTTCCGTTCTTCGCACGAAACGGAGAGCAGCACAAAGGCTGATAAATAAAGTGCTGTAATTTTTAGATAGTTCATAGGGCTGTGATTTATTGTAGTCCGATTTGTTTGAGCTGAAAACCAACCCGGATCGGGTAGCTACCGTATACTGTTGTTGATTGTGATCCGGTCGGCTCATTTCTTTAACAACCTGTAAATTACAATTGTTCAATATTATGAGATATATAATTGGCTGTAAACTATTTTAATGTATCTTTATTATTATCATAGTATTTTTATAACTTCAAAATTTATGCTTACATACAACGTTCAATTAAGAAAAGGAGAGGAAGGCGGATATACAGCGATTGTTCCGGCTCTTCTCGGTTGTATTACTTATGGCGAGACTGTGGATGAGGCCATTGCGATGTAAAGGAAGCAGGATAAATTTGAGTCCCAAATATCTTATTGATCTATTGGAACAAAATGGATTTGTTTTTAAAAAACCAGGAAACAAAGTGGTATTACCTTTGTTTCCTGGTTTTGTCTTTTATATTTAACGTGCGAAACCTATTGAATTTCGACTTCGATCCATTGCGATCTGTTGGGTGGTGCGGGTGTGGTGACCTGTGGACGGGGATTGGCCCTGAGCTCTTCGAGCAGGACTTCAACTGCTTTCTCGATGGAAGGATCGTTCCCTTTGGCCAGTTCTTCGGGGCGGTCCACCACCTCGATGTCGGGATAGACGCCGATACCTTCGATGATCCATTCACCGGTCTGGTCATAGATGCCGAAGCGGGGGACGGAGATGTATCCGCCATCCACTAAGCGGGCGTTACCGGAGATACCGACCAGTCCGCCCCAGGTGCGGGTACCTATAAGCTTGCCTTCACCGGTCTTGCGGAAGAAATAAGGGAAAGCGTCGCCTCCGGAAGAGGAATAGCCGTTGATAAGCATCGCTTTGGGGCCGTCGTGCGCGATACCGGGCGTCTTCATGGGCTGGGGCAGCCCGTTACGATGCCAGTAGACCAGGGTGCGGCGGTTGAGCAGATCGATCATCCTGTCGGGAATAAATCCGCCGCCGTTGTACCGGTCGTCTATGATAAGTGCCTCTTTATGATGGTAGGCATACATCCCCCTGAAGAGTTCGCGGTTGCCTTCGACAGCGGTGTTGGGTACGTGGATATAGCCGATCTTGCCGCCGGAGAGCCGGTCGACTATTTCCCTGCGTTCATTCACCCAGTCCATGTACCTGAGTTCCTGCTCGCTGGTGATGGTTCTGACAGTGTAGGTCTTTGCCCCCGCAGAGGAAGGGGTCTGGTTCACGGCCAGTTCGATATGGCGGCCACCGAGGTTTTCGAGCAACTCATAGGGATTTTGTGCGGTGGTCAGTTCCTGCCCGTTAATACGGATAATATAGTCGCCTTCCTTCACGTTGACTCCGCTTTCGGTAAGGGGAGACCGGCGGCTTTTGTTCCAGTTCTCGCCGGGGTATATTTTCCGGATTTTGTAGCGTTTGGCGGAAAGATCGGCTTCGAGTTCCGCTCCCAGTAATCCCCCGTTGATACGGTCAACCCGTGCGATATCGCCCCAGTCGACATACGCGTGTCCGGTATTGGTTTCGCTTACTATCTCGTTGAGGATATAGTCGAGGTCGAACCGGCTGGGCACGTAAGGCAGCAGTGTACCGTAGTTTTTCTGGATGGCTTTCCAGTCCACGCCGTGCAGGTTATTCACGTAGAAGTAGTCGCGGAAGATACGGAAAGCATCGGCATAGATCTGGTCCCATTCTGCACGGGGATCGATCTTCATATTGAGATTGTCCAGTTTGATCGTTCCCGTACCGGCAGGGTGTCCCGGTTGGTTTTTGGCCACGCCGTAGTTATCGCCCCGGCGGTAGATGAACGACTTGCCGTCGGCTGTCGGGATGCCATAACCTGCCCCGTCGAGGATCTCTTCGGTTTTCTCTTCGTTGATATTGTAACGCATGATCTTATTCCCGGTAGCATAGAGGAGTCCTTCTTCCACGGCGCCGACGATGCGATAGTTGCCGGGCTCCAGGGGTAGCGCTTGGATACGGTTCCGGACGTTATCCGTATCGATTTCCACCTTTACTTTTCCTGATGATGATTTGCTGTTGCTGCCATCTTTATCACCATCTTTCGCAGTATCTTCTTTTTCGTTTTTCTTCGCATTGTCGCTCTTTTCATCGCCATAGGGTTCCTTGTCTTCCTTATAAGGGGTGAGGGTAGTACCGTCGTCACGCAGCGGAAGGGCGTAGATGCGGGTGGCGTTGTTGTAGAGGTAATCGAACTCGAAACTGCTGAAAGCGAGGTTGAAGTCGCGGTTGGAGAGGAAGAAGAGGATTTTACCGTCGCGGCTGAACACCGGGTTGCTGTCGGAGAAGGTGGCGTCGGTAAGCTGGTATTTGCGGCCGGTGGAGAGTTGGTATACCCAAAGTGCGGATTGGTAGTTGGGGGATGATTTACTGTAAGCTATCCAGTCGCCATCGGGCGAGAAAGTATAATCCCTGATCTCTTCGGCGGAGGCTTCGTCGATAGCGGTCTGCCTGCCTGTAGAAGCGTCTACAAGCCACAGTTTCATGGTGCGGTCGCTGTAGATGAGGTGGGTACTGCGGGGCGACCATTCGGCTGTATGTTTCCATGCCGTAGAGCCTTGGGTAATTTGTCGTGGGGCTGTTCCTTCTTTATTTTCGAGGAGATAAAGTTCGTATTCGCCGGTAGCGTCGGAATAGTAAGCGATCTGTTTGCCGTCGGGCGACCAGACGGGGGAGATCTCGCGAACGCCCTGGGTATTGGTGAGGTTCTGTATTTCACCTTTCTCTACCGGGATACTGTAAATATCGCCGCGGGCTTCGAAGAGCGCCCGCTTGCCGGTCGGCGAAAGGCTATAGCTGCCGATGAAGTCCTTCACATTCCTGAAATAGGGTTGCAGGTTGGGGTTGTCGTAGTGAATCGCGACATTGATCTTGCGGCTGTCGCCTGAGGAGAGGTCGAGCACATGAAGGTAACCGCCGTTCTCATAGGCTAGCTTGCCGTTACGGCCGGAGGGCCACATTACGTCGAAGTCGGTATGGCGGGTGATCTGTTCATTTTCACCGGTAGTCACGTTATAGCGCCAGATGTTGAGGCGTGTGTCCCGGTCGGATGCATAGAAGATATGGGTGCCGTACCATACAGGCCACTGGTCGGAACCCGCCCATTGCGTGATCTGTTGTGAACGGTCATTTGTCAGGTCGTATGTCCACAGGTCTGTGGTGCGCCCGCCTTTATAGCGTTTCCAGGTGCGGAACTCACGGTCGACCGGTGTGAAGCAAAGCTGCGATCCGTCGGGTGAGAAGGTGGCGAATCCGCCGTTGACGATGGGAAGGGGTTCTTCAAGTCCGCCATCGATACTGATGGTGAAGTAACGTCCGTTACGGTCACCGAAACTCGTACGGTTGGCCCGGAAGAGGATTCGTTTGCTGTCGGGTGTCCAGTCAAGCACCACATGATCGAATCCACCCCGAGGCGGCATTTCCCCTACGGAGTTGTAGAATGTGAGTTGCCGTGCCGTGCCTCCCTCAGAGGACATCACCCATATCTGGCGGCTGCCGGAGTATTCGGCTGAGAAGGCAATCCATTTGCCGTCGGGCGAGATTTTGGGAAACAACTCGATGCCCGGGTGCGAAGTGAGTCTTTTGGCGGTGCCGCCGTTGACGTTTACCGTCCAGATATCGCCTGCATAGACGAATGCGATAAGGTTTCCATTGATGTCGGGATAACGCATCATCCTGGCGTCATCCATTGCCGAAGCCTGCAGGAAAAACA
>OBJA01002397.1_pt1 | contig 10881 bp, 6 predicted proteins | sample 1519751 | NCBI WGS metagenome assembly OBJA01 (sample SAMEA3881238, study PRJEB22517) | soil metagenome | biome: lake sediment; feature: soda lake sediment; material: sediment, water from around vicinity | place: India | collected 2013-12-23 | depth 3 m
GAAACCAAAGGTCTGCTGCACGAGCCCACCGATGTCGGGCATCACGTAATTGAACTGCCACGAGGACTTCCACAATTGCCCATTGGCGTCCCAGCGGTCCCCCAGCACGGCCTGCCAGGTGTCTTCATCGAGGTAGTAGAGGCTGCGCGGCGCCTGGTGGCGCTCACCGTCCTTGAGCGTCGCCTCAACCACCCAGACGCGATGCAGTTCCCAGCGCACGTGATCGGGATTGAGGTGGTTGCCGGTGATGATCTCGGCGTCCGGCACCTGCAGGAAGCCGTTCTGGTTGTAGGGCACCAGCATTTCCTTCTTGCCCACGAGCCTCCAGTCGAACAGACTCGTCTTGCCGGAGAACACACTCAGCTCGTCGAAAGACATCAGGCCCGCGGTGGCCGGCGCCGGCGTATCGCAGCAGGCGTTCGGCAACCTGCGCACGCGGCGCTGACCGGTCAGATACACGTAGGTGGCCGACCTGGTTTCATCGACGTTCTGGCGGCCGACGATCATTTCCCCGGCTCGAATCGGCGGACCTTCGTTGACCAGGTTCACCTCCCAGAAGTAGCCATCAAACCCCTCCGCACTGCCCTCTTCGTAGTAGTAGGGCATACGCTGGCGAATCCGGCCGTCCGTGGTCAGCACGACCCTGCCGTCCGCGGTAATCTGATATTGATTCAGCGCCGCCTCCCAGGAGGTACCGCGCCATGCCAGCTTGTGATTCCAGATCGCCTCTTCACCGTTGCGCGGGATCGGAAACGGAATCCCGCCATAGACCCCTGCCGGGGTCGAGTTTTCGAGCCTGCCGTTCGCCAGGTTGTTCGCAGTGTTGTCATAGACCCACTGCGGCGCGTAGGCGGTACGGTGTGTGGGGTAGACATCCAGGCGATAGCTGTCCGGATAGCGCTTCAACAGCGCCTTGACGCCGTCGCTGAGCTTGTCGGCGTATTGCTCCATATTGGCTGCGGTAACCGAGTACAGCGGCTCCTCACCGGCAAAGGGATCGCCACGCCTGCCTCCTGGGGTGTCACCTTCAATAGTGCCCTTGAAGCCGCCCGTCCAAGCCGGGATCGAACCGTCGGCGTTGCCGGCCCGCTCGGCGCCCAGCGGTGTCAGATCGCCCTGAAGCCGGGCTGCATCGCGTGCTGAATCGGCGTGCGCGGTGAAAACAGTGGTCGCAGCACAGGCCAGGGCCAGGGCGCGAAGCTTGAGTGAATTATTCATTTGAGGTGTCTCCGTCAGAAGGTCGTACGCAAGGAGACCGAAATGTAGTCACGGTCCTTGAGCGCCTGCTTGAATTGGGTAAAGTTCTCAGCGTTGAGCGTCGGTCCTGTCGGACCGTAGAAGTTCACGTAGGAAAGCGAGAACACGTAGCGGTTGAGGTAGGTGCCCTGCAAACCGATATTGAAATCGCCGCCACGATGCACGCCGAAAGCCGGCCCGACCGCACCGGAACGCCCCACGGTGTGACTGATACCAATCGGAACGCTGAGATCCAGTCCCGGCAGCACCTGACGGTAGGTCGGCGTAAACACCATGCGGGCTGAAACCGCATCACGGTCGGCAACCGGATTCAGCATCTGGCGGTTGTCGGTCACGGACAGCACCCGGTTCCAGGCCACCTCACCGGCAAATGACGCTTCCCGATAAAATGCAGAGGGCCCCAGGGAAGCGATCCACGACAATTGCGCATGCCCGGTACGCCCCACCGCGTAGCCCGGATTACTGTTGTTGTTGAGACCGGTATTGACTCCGATCGCGGGCAGAATGGTCTGTCCGGCACTGGACAGCGGCGCGTTGTCACGAACCGAGACCTCGGCGCCCAGACTCCAGTTGCCGATCGTCTTCGCGGCACTGACCCCGTAGGCGCGGATGCCCTCGTGATACACCCAGCGATAGCTGTCCGGTGTCGTCGCTGGCGGGAAGCCGGCCACGGTGGTCCAGATGTTGCTGGGCGACGTGGCGTGATAGCGGATGGCGTAAAAACCGAAGTCGGTGTCGATGCTGTCCACCAGCCAGCGCAGCTGCAGGCCATACTGCCCGCTGTTGCGCGCCTCCAGCTCAGACTGCCGGAGGAACTGGAGTGGGCCGGCCAGAATGCGCTCGCCGCCTTCAGGCCCGAGTGAATCCGAGGTACTCAGATAGGCGCCGACCGGCTGCAGCCGGCTGGCCTCCCACTCGTAACCGACATAGGCGCCAACGGAGACGGCATCCGAAATCTGGACGCTTCCCGACAGCTTGCCGGTCGGACGGATGATTTCCTTGAACTGCGAGTTGGGTACCGACTGCGCCTTGACTACATCAATCGGCGCCTGGCCACCAGCTATCCCGTTCGCACCAAAGAACAGGCTCTCACCCCACAGCAGGGAATGACGACCGAGCCGCACCGTGGCCAGGCGCTCCCCCAACTCGAAGCGGCCAAACACGAAAGCATCCAGCAGTTCCGCATCACGCCCCATGATCCGGCGGGTTTCGCTGGAAAACCGGTTGCGCGGCGTACGGTTGGCGGTCAGCGAACGGTTGTCGTTGGACTGGTTGTAGACCGTGTCGTACCAGGCCGCACCGCTGATGCGTGCACCGACACTATCGGTGGTGATGTCAAGCTCGGAGAACAGGTCGATGCGATTCGAAACCAGCCCGCGCCCGAAGTTGTTGTTGCCATCGTTCTGGTTGGGCGCCGCTGGCGCCTCGGTTGACAACGCGGATGAACGTCCGAGCAGCCTTGCCGTGGCACTGTACTTGACCGTCGTGTCCAGGCGGATCCTGACGTCGGACTCCCCTGTATCGATCTCGAAGGCTTGTGCGCCCGTCGCCATCAGCGATGCAATCGCCAGGGTCGACAAACGCGGGATGCAATTTCCCATGGCTCTGGTATCTCCTCCAATAGTTTTTATATTCAGCAAGATCCGTCAAAACGAGCACAGGTCTTGCTGTTCGTGGGGAGAACATTAGAGAGCCGGTCAGATCAGGTAAAACGCTTCTTATCCATAGGACCCACAAATCACATGAATACTTATGCACCGATTTATTGATTTAATGATGCAATGTCGCAGCCGGACGGCATGCCCCCGGGCGAACCCATCTGTTCGCGGCCTTCTGGTGGGCTGAAGATCGTGTCCACCAATTTCGATGGCGGACACTATGGACGTGATCATTCCGCGCCGTCGCCGGAGGAGTTTCAGGGTGCAGTCACAGATCGCCACCGATCCGCTCGATGCGGACCGACTTGGCTTGCAGGCGCAGTTTGGCGCGTAGCCGAAGGGCCTGGCTTCGACCGCTCATGAAGACGCGGGCAGTCGTGCTCCGTACCGTGGTATCACGTCGCAGTGTTACGCCCTGGCGGCGGCCGTGAAAACCACACAGGGCGATCAAAGGGGCCAGCCACCAGCGGCAAGCCGGTTTTCCGCGCCGGTGATCCTGACTTCGCCAGGCCCACGCCTTTGATCCTGGCCGCCCGTGCCTATTCTATTCCTTTGCCCCTTCTGGTCGCCCGATGATCAGGCTGCGTCAATCTCCCTCGCTTACAACAGCGGCGCCAGCCACCGCCGTGCCGCATCCACGCTCATGCCGGTGCGCCCGGCCCAGTCTTCCAGCTGATCCTGGCCGATCTTGCTGATGGCAAAGTAGTGGCTTTGCGGATGGGCGAAGTAGAAGCCGGCGACACTTGATGCGGGCGTCATGGCCATCGATTCGGTGAGCCCCATGCCGGCGTTGGTGGGGGCGTCGAGCAGTTCGAACAGCGCCGCCTTGACGGTGTGGTCGGGACAGGCGGGGTAGCCTGGGGCGGGGCGAATGCCCTGGTATTGCTCCTTGATCAGCGCGACGTTGTCGAGCGCTTCGTCGGCGGCGTAGCCCCAGTATTCCTTGCGCACGCGCTCGTGCAGCCATTCGGCGGTGGCTTCGGCGAGACGGTCGGCGAGGCTCTTGAGCATGATGGCGCGGTAGTCGTCGTGGGCGGCCTCGAATTCGGCGAGCTTGAGTTCGATGCCGATTCCGGCGGTGACGGCAAAGGCGCCGCACCAGTCGGCGACGCCGCTGGCCCGGGGGGCGACGAAGTCGGCCAGGCACCAGTGGGGCTTGCCGGCCGGGCGCTGGTGTTGCTGGCGCAGGCCGTACCAGGTCATCATCGGCGCCTCGCGCGCGGCGTCGGGGTAGAACTCGATGTCGTCGCCGACGCTGTTGGCCGGAAACAGGCCAAATACCGCGCGCGCCTGCAGCCATTGCTGGGCGATCAGGTCTTCGAGCATTTCGCGGGCGTCGTGGTAGACATTGCGCGCGGTCTCGCCGACGACCGCATCGTCGAGGATCGCCGGAAAGCTGCCGGCCAGGTCCCAGGTCTGGAAGAACGGGGCCCAGTCGATATAGCCGCGCAGCTCTTCGAGGTCCACGTCCATCGCCATGATGCCGGTGGTGTTGGGCTCGAAGGGCTGGTAGCCGGCCTCTGCCAGCGGATTGAAGGCGTTGGCCCGGGCAGCGGCCAGCTCGACCAGTTGCACGCCTTTCTTGTTGGCGTGCTGGGCGCGGATCTTTTCGTAGTCGGCGGCGATCTCGGCGCTGTAGGTCTCGCGCTGGCCTTCGGACAACAGGCTGGTGACCACGCCGACGGCGCGCGAGGCGTCCGGCACATAGACCACTGGCTGCTGGTAGTGCGGGGCGATCTTGATGGCGGTGTGGGCGCGGCTGGTGGTGGCGCCGCCGATGAGCAGCGGGATGCCCTGCTCGGCAAAGCCCTGGCGCTGCATTTCGGCGGCGACGTGGCTCATCTCTTCCAGCGACGGGGTGATCAGGCCGGACAGGCCGATGGCCTGGGCGCCGTGTTCACGCGCGGCGGTGAGGATCTTCTCGCACGGCACCATCACGCCGAGGTCGATGACTTCGTAGCCGTTGCAGCCGAGCACCACGCCGACGATGTTCTTGCCGATGTCATGGACGTCGCCCTTGACCGTGGCAATGACGATGCGGCCCTTGGCTTGCGAGCCGGTACGCAGCTTTTCGGCTTCGATGTAGGGGATCAGGTGCGCCACGGCGGTTTTCATGACGCGGGCGGACTTGACCACCTGCGGCAGAAACATCTTGCCCTCGCCGAAGAGGTCGCCAACCACGCTCATGCCGTCCATCAGCGGGCCTTCGATGACGGCCAGCGGCGGCTTGCCTTCGGCTTCGAGGCGGGCGCGGACTTCTTCGGTGTCGTCGACGACGAACTCGGTGATACCCTTGACCAGCGCATGCGACAGGCGCTTTTCCACCGGCCATTCACGCCATGCCAGATCCGGCCCGGAGTCCCTGGCCTTGCCCTTGACCGACTGCGCGATCTCGACCAGCGCCTCGCCGGGGTTCTGGCCGGATGCGGACTTGCGGTTGAGCACTACGTCCTCGACCTTTTCACGCAGGTCAGCCTCGAGGTCGTCATACACGCCGAGCTGACCGGCGTTGACGATGCCCATCGTCAGACCAGCCTTGATCGCGTGGTACAGAAACACGGTGTGGATGGCTTCGCGCACCGGATCGTTACCACGGAAGCTGAAGCTCACGTTGGACACACCGCCGCTGGTCTTGGCATGGGGCAGGTTGTGCTTGATCCAGGCAACGGCTTCGATGAAGTCGACGGCGTAGTTGTCGTGCTCTTCGATGCCAGTGGCGATGGCGAAGATGTTGGGGTCGAAGATGATGTCTTCGGGCGGGAAACCGGCACCGCCCTCTGCCGGCGAGGCGGTGAGCAGTTTGTAGGCGCGCGCGCAGATCTCGATCTTGCGCGCGTAGGTATCGGCCTGGCCCTTTTCGTCGAAGGCCATCACGATGACCGCCGCGCCATACTGCCGGCACAACCGCGCCTGGCGCAGAAACTCGGCCTCCCCCTCCTTCATCGAGATGGAGTTGACCACGCCCTTGCCCTGGATGCACTTGAGGCCGGCTTCGATGACCTCCCACTTGGACGAGTCGAGCATGATGGGCACGCGCGAGATGTCCGGCTCGGAGGCGATGAGCTTGAGAAAGCGCTCCATCGCCGCAACCGAGTCGAGCATCGCCTCGTCCATGTTGATGTCGATGATCTGCGCGCCGTTCTCGACCTGCTGGCGCGCCACCGCCAGCGCGTCGTCGAAGCGGTCTTCGAGGATCATGCGCGCGAAGGCGCGCGAGCCGGTGACGTTGGTGCGTTCGCCGACGTTGACGAACAGGCTGTCGGCACCGACGTTGAACGGTTCCAGCCCGGACAGCCTCATCTTGCGCTCGATTTCGGGCAGACGCCGCGGGGGCAGGCCTTCGACGGCCTGCGCGATCGCGGCGATGTGCGCCGGGGTAGTGCCGCAACAGCCGCCGACGATGTTGAGCAGGCCGGATTCGGCCCACTCGCGGATCGCACCGGCCAGCTCCTCCGGGGTTTCATCGTAGCCGGTGGGTGACAGCGGATTGGGCAGGCCGGCGTTGGGGTGGGCGGAGACAAAGGTGTCGCACAGCTGCGACAGCTCTTCGACGTACTGCCGCAGTTCCTTGGCACCGAGCGCGCAGTTGAGGCCGAAGGAGATTGGCCGGGCGTGGGCGAGTGCGTTCCAGAACGCCTCGGCGGTCTGGCCGGACAGGGTGCGGCCGGAGGCGTCGGTGATGGTGCCGGAGATCATCACCGGCACACGGCTCAGGCCGTCCCGCTCGCGTTCGGCGAAGAGCTTTTCGAGGGCGAACACCGCAACCTTGGCGTTGAGGGTATCGAACACGGTTTCGATCAGCAGCAGATCGGCCCCCCCTTCGATCAGCGCGCGTGCGGCGTCGTAGTAGTCTTCCATCAGCGCGTCAAAGCTGATGTTGCGATAGCCGGGGTCATTGACGTCGGGTGAGATCGACAGCGTGCGCGAGGTGGGGCCGATCACCCCGGCGACGAAGCGCGGCTTGTCCGGGTTGGCGGCGGTGAATTCGTCGCATGCCGCCCGCGCCAGTCGCGCGCCCTCGACGTTGATCTCCCAGGCCAGCGCTTCCATGCCGTATTCGGCCTGTGAAACCCGGGTGGCGTTGAAGGTATTGGTTTCGATGAGATCGGCGCCCGCATCGAGGTAGGCGCGGTGCACTTCGGTCACCACGTCGGGCCGGGTCAGCACCAGCAAGTCGTTGTTGCCCTTGAGATCGCGCGGGTGATCGCGGAAGCGCTCGCCGCGAAAATCCCGCTCGGTGAGCTTGTACTGCTGGATCATCGTGCCGGTGGCACCGTCGAGCACGAGAATGCGCTCGGACATCAGCGCGTGCAATCGGGCGTGGAGATCCGTGGCACGGAGCTCGGATGCCTCCGCAACAGGGCGGTCGGAGATCATGGGGGCGGTACGGCGATCGGCTTGCATGGAAATTACCCGGCGAAACTGTCTTGAAGACAGGTCTGAAAAACAGGCCCCGAAAACGGACCCGCAACACGGACAGACCGGGAATGCACGCGCCTGAGGCGGAAGAGGAAGGCGGGGGAAGACAACCCCGGACAAACGACCGCGACAAACTTGCCGCGCGCGCCTGACCCTTCAAAACCCTTCCGGGCACCACAAACCCCGGTAGACCTGGTTTGTGAGCGCCGTTGATTCATCTGCCGAGCCTGGCCCGCCAACCACCACGGAACATCGGGTGGTGCATTCGGGTCGCAGCGCTCCTCGGCAAACCTCCGATTCTACCGGCAGTGCTCAGACGCTGCAAATGGGGCGTGGGATTAATGCGGACCAGCCGGAATCGCCGACTCCGGCCGCGCCATACCAAAAGCATCAATCACACCCCATTTGGATTATATTGACATAAATCAAAATAACCATATCGATGACATGGTCGAATGCCGTTCGGATTGCACTGCGATCCGTTCATTCGAACAACATCACTCGAGGAGCAAAGTCACAATGAGCCTGATCACCTGGAATGCGGAACAGTTCGGCACCAACGTCGCCACTCACGACAAGGAGCATCAGCAGATTTTCGACGCCCTCAATGCACTGCATGCTTCCGTCGAGGGCGGCGACCGCGCCACCACCGGGCAAAAGCTCGATCAACTGCTCGACATCGTGCAGAGTCACTTCAAGTCGGAAGAAGAGAATCTCGCCAAGGTCGGTTACGCCGAATTCGATGCCCACAAGGCGGCGCATGATCACCTGCTGGCGACCTGTACCGACCTGCATGCCAAGTTCAGCGCCGGTCAGGCCGAGATCACGCCGGACACCACCGGCTTTCTGAAGGACTGGCTGGTTGGTCACATTCCCAATGTCGACCGCGCCTACAGCGAACCGCTGAAAGCCGCCGGCGTCGCCTGAACAACCTGAACCATCAGACCAGCCCACGCCATCGTCAGCGCGTTCTGACCATGGCGTGGGCTCGCCACGTTCCCGCTCACCAATACCAGGGATGGTGCGGCCAAGGTCCCGGATAGCGCCAGTACGGCGCCCAACCCCAATGCGGCGGGTAGGGGTGTCCGAACGCCGCGCCAAAGCTGAGGCGCCACGGGTCACGCGGGTAAACGTAGGTAAAGCTGGTGCGCTCGACGATCCCGTCGATGAAATGCACATTGAAGCGTGTGGCGACCAGATCAGGCCATTCGTTGGCGACGTTCCAGTCGTACACCTCCTCGCCGGACAGCGAGAAGCGCTGCACCGCCCGGTGCTGGCCAAGCATGCGCTGCACTTCGTCGAGGCTCATGCCCTGCCGCACGGTCGCCAGATTGCGGCGCGACAGTGCGTCGAACTGCTCGACGATGTTGCCCTGCTCATCCACCGTATACATCCAGCACGTCTGACCAAACGGCTGCGTGGCGTATTCGAGCGTGCGCGTGCCATCTTCGTTTTCCCAGATACGCGTGGGTTCGCCACGTGTGGCGAGCAATTCAGACCGGTCCGCGAACGAGCGGTGCTGATTCAGCCCGGCACATCCGGTCAATGCCAACGCCAGCACGACCATCCACGAAATCCATACGCCTCTCATGACACACGCTCCCGACGACAATGGCGGGCAGACCGTACCGGCCCGCGACGCACTTTCATGACCACACCCGGCCGCCACCAGGATTCAGCTCGGCCGGAACGCAAGACACCGCAACCGCCGCGTCCCACGGCGGATCACGGGGACAGGCGCTCGCGCTGCCAGCTGCCATCGGCCTGCAGCCGATACGCGATACGGTCGTGCAGCCGCGACGCCCGCCCCTGCCAGAACTCCCAGTAATCCGGCTTGAGCCGGTACCCCCCCCAATGCGGCGGGCGGGGAGGATTGAGACCGAACTTCAGGCCGTACTCGGCCGCACGCGCAACGATCACACCTCGATTCGGAATCGGTTCGCTCTGGTGCGAGGCCCAGGCACCAATGCGATGCGCCAGCGGACGGCTTGCGAAATACGCGTCCGACTCGGCGTCGGACACCTTCTCCACTACCCCTTCGATTCGAACCACGCGCTCGAGTTCGACCCAGTGGAACTGCAGCGCCGCATGCGGGTTGGTTTCGAGCTCGCGCCCCTTGCGGCTCGCGTAGTTGGTGAACCAGACGACACCGTGGTCGTCGTAGTCCTTGATCAGCACCACTCGCGTCGATGGCCGGCCGTCGGCGCCGACCGTGGCCAGCGTCATCGCGTTCGGCTCAGGCACGCGATGCGCCAGGGCCTCGTCGAACCAGCTGCGAAACTGCAGCACCGGCCGCTCCGACACCTCGTGCTCCTCGAGACTGCCCAGTTCATAGCTTTTACGCAGATCGGCAAGGGGTGGCTGGCTCATCGGCATTCTTCCGGAGAAAAGTTCAAAGCTCAATTGTACGCCGCCACAGTCGCTGCGAGCCGTCGCAGCCGATCCGCGGTTGGCGTTTCGGCGAGCGCTCTGCCATTGCCCCCTCCCAGGCCCCAGCCACCGGGCACGCCAACCGATCCGACGCACGCTCAAACACCAACCGCTACAATGGCGCCATGAACAGCACCCCCACCGCGCCCGCTGCCCCACTCACGCCCGGCCTGTCCGCCGCGAAAGACACACCGTCGCGGACGCCACTTCGTACCTCAACCCACACCGGCACCCCCGCGAACATCGATGCGGCGAGCGCGGGGCCGACCGCGCCCCCTCTTTTCGAAGCCATCGATGTGTCGCGCCGTTTCGGCGGAGTGATCGCCCTCGATGCGGTTTCGATTACGATTCGCAGCGGCGAGATCTACGGCTTGATCGGCCCCAACGGCGCCGGCAAGACGACGCTGTTCGACGTGTTGACCGGCGTACAGCGCGCCGACCACGGCAGCTGCCGCCTGGCTGGACGGGAATTGCCCCGCGGTCGTCCGGATCACGTGCTTGCCGCCGGCATTGCCCGCACGTTCCAGAACATTCGGCTATTTGGCGAACTCGATGCCCGCGAGAACGTGTTGATCGGTCTGCACCGCCAAACCCACGCATCGATGCTGGCCCAGCTCCTGCGCACCCGCGCGGTTACCCGGCGAGAGTCCGCGGCGCGCGCGCGCGCCCAAACCCTGCTCGACTACGTCGGACTGGCGCACCTGGCCGACCGCGTGGCCAACAGCCTGTCCTATGGTGATCGCCGCCGTCTCGAGATCGCCCGAGCGCTGGCATCCGGTCCGTGCCTGCTCGCACTCGACGAGCCGGCCGCGGGGATGAACGCCACCGAGACCCGCGCTCTGGCCGAACTGATACGCCGCATTCGCGACGATGGCACGACCGTGCTGCTGATCGAACACGACATGCGCCTGGTGATGAGCCTGTGCGACCGCATCGCCGTGCTCGACTCCGGCCGCAAGATCGCCGAAGGCAATCCGGACGAGGTCCGCACCAATGAGGCGGTGATCGAAGCCTATCTCGGACGCCGTCATGCCCACTGAGCAGCCCCACCAAAGCGTCCCCGCGCAGACAACAACGGCTGCGACCTCAGCGGCAGCGCGACCGGCACACAAGCAGG
>OBJA01002398.1_pt1 | contig 10879 bp, 11 predicted proteins | sample 1519751 | NCBI WGS metagenome assembly OBJA01 (sample SAMEA3881238, study PRJEB22517) | soil metagenome | biome: lake sediment; feature: soda lake sediment; material: sediment, water from around vicinity | place: India | collected 2013-12-23 | depth 3 m
TTTAGGAATCGAGACCGTTAAAGAAAAAATCCACAAAACTGATAACTGATCTGGGGGTGGCAAGGATGCGTGTGACGAACCGGATGATGGTTGATGGGATGATACGGAATATCCATAAATCCCTGACCAGGCTGGATAAGAAATATGATGAATTAGCTACGGGCCATCAGTTTCGGTATCCCTCGGACAACCCGGTCGGTGTAACTCAGGCTATGCGGCTTAAAACCAGTATTGCAGAGACTAAGCAATATGTTAAAAATGCGGATGACGCCATTTTATGGATGGAGTCGACTGATGCCGCGATAGGTGAATTTGGTACAGTGGTACATAGACTTAAGGAATTAGCAGTCGCCGGGGCCAATGATACTTTGCCTCAAGAATCACGAGCGGCATTGGCGGATGAAGTTAACCAACTTCGTGAGCATCTTTTCATGTTATCCAATAGTGAACAAGAAGGAAGATACTTGTTTGGCGGAACAAGAACGAATCTACCTCCTTATGAAAAACAAGTTGGTGGAACTATTACTTATCTTGGCAATAACCAAGAGATCCAAACCGAACTTGGAATTGGTGTGACAATGGGTATTAATGCTACTGGTTCACAAGTTTTTGATGATGTTTTCGACTTCTTAGAGCAGTTTGAAACCGACCTTCGCGATAGTAATTATAATAGTATTAATACTGCCATTGGCAACCTTGAAGACTACAATGATAATCTTCTGAAATATCGAGCTGAGATTGGAGCGAAAGTAAACCGGATGGAGATGAATAAGACACGTTTGGAAGGTCTGCAACTAAACTACGAAAAGATTCTAAGTAGTGTTCAAGATGTTGATATTGCTCAAGCGGTTATGGAGTTACAGATACAGGAAGCAATACAACAAGCCGCACTTTCAACCGGAGCGCGAATCATCCAACCGACTTTAATAGATTACATTCGTTAATAGTGTTTGGACTTCAAGGCTAATGGCGGGAGGGTTATATTATGGAACTTAAAACAAAATTTTATGGTGTCGTGAATTGTTTGCAAGAAGATATCATTAAATTCCCCTGGGGGTTGCCTGGTTTTGAGGAAAGCAATGCATTTGTTCTTCTTCAACCAAAAGAATCGATATTTGGTTGTCTTCAGTCCGTTGATGACTCGGAACTAGCCTTTGTAGTAATATCACCTTATGCTCTTTGCGCCGATTATAATATTAACCTATCCGCTGAAGACACCAAGGCTTTGCAGTTGCAATCACCTAGTGACGCATTGGTAATGTCCATTGTTTGTATTCGGGAGAAAATGGAAGAGAGCTCAGCAAATCTTCAAGCTCCAGTTGTAATCCACAAGACATGTGGTCTTGGACGACAAGTTCTTTTACCGGAGTCAGGCTACCCAGTGCGCTTCCCCCTTTGGAAGAAGGAAGCTGTAGCTAACTATCGCTGCTCTTAAAGAAGAGGTTTTACAAAATATCTCTCTACTGAGTATATTGATTTCTGAATAAAAAAATAATGATGGTTTTGCAATGATAATAATTTGCTATCATTGAATGGTTCACATCAAGGTAGAAGCCTAATTCTCATAATAGTTTAAAGCAGTCCGACGACTTTTTTTAGCAAAGGATAGGAATTTTTTGAAATATAGAAGGAACTTCCTTGAATTTGGAGAAAGTAATATATGTTTAATTCCCTCGCTAGAGGATCTCCAAAGTTCAAGGAGGGTGCCCATTGCTGGTATTGACGCGTAAGCTCAACGAGAGCATAATGATTGGGGACGATGTGAAGATTACCATCGTCGATGTTAAAGGAGACCAGGTAAAACTGGGAATTACTGCTCCGCGCCAAATTGCTGTTCACCGTGAAGAGGTTTATCTGGAGATTCAAAAAGAAAATCAATTGGCTGCTAATACACCAACTGCCAATCTGGATGATCTGGATCGGATCTGGAAAAATCGATAAGATGGTATTTTGTTTTGGTTTACTCTAACCCCTTTTGCAATAATAAATGGGGTTGGTTTTATTTTTGTAGGAACGGAGAACCAAAAGTTATGAATGAAATAGACGCCAAGGGCGCTATTCATTATTTTGTAAAGTTAGAAGCAGAGGCATTTTACCTTCGGATAGGAGGCTTGTCACTCACCTTTGAAAATTACATTTATATTGTGGATAGACCTACATTATGTAGTGATTAGCTAATTTGGGCTGTCAATTCGTAATGTAGGTCTTTTTAGTCATCTGTGTTTATAGCGATTTCTTTGTTACACTCTTTTATTATCTATATTAAGTAAGTGTTGCGATAAGCTATGCATTTAAGTGTGCAGAGTGTTTTATAATGAGAAGAATAGACCCAAATAAGCTATTCATGATAATAGCTAAAGAAGTTCACAAAAAGAATAATCCAAACTATAAAGACTGAGAGCAATTGTGCCGAAGTAATTTATGAAAGCGAGACAAGGAATGTCTTGCGAAACCCCTAAATCAGGGCGGCCGACCTGGATGCAGGGGAAAATATCAAGGAGGAGTGAAAGATTATGCGTATTAACCAAAACATTTCTGCGATGAATACCCATGCTTCTATGATTAAGAGTGACAATGGAATCTCAAAATCTTTGGAACGTCTATCCTCTGGTCTTAGGATTAACCGGGCTGCAGACGATGCGGCAGGTCTAGCCATCAGTGAAAAGATGCGCGGTCAGATCCGTGGTTTGCAACAAGCTTCTCGAAATGCCCAGGATGGTATCTCCTTAATCCAAACTGCTGAAGGCGCATTAAATGAGACTCACGCAATCGTCCAACGGATGCGCGAATTGGCAGTTCAAGCAGCCAACGACACCTTAACTGATGGTGATCGAGGAGAGATTCAAAAAGAGATCAACCAATTGACTTTGGAAGTTGATCGGATCGCAAAGACCACCGAATTCAACACCAAAACATTGCTAAGAGGTACCACCAGTGGTTCCGGTTCTGGAGCAACAAACATTGATCTAACTGTTAAATTCCATATTGGCGCCAATGCTGATCAAAACATGGACATTACGATCCAAACTATGGACGCAGGAGCATTATCAATCGGTTTGAATGGTAGTGGAGCCGCTGTTACTAAAGGCAATGATTCTACTCAAGGTTTGGACGTTTCTACTCAATCGGGTGCTAATGCAGCAATTACCAGCTTTAATAATGCACTTACTACTATCTCCCAGGAGCGTTCTAAACTTGGTTCGTACCAAAATCGCTTAGAGCATACCATTTCCAACTTGTCAGCTGCATCAGAGAACTTGACCGCATCTGAAGCTCGAATCCGCGATGTTGATATGGCCTTTGAAATGGCAAACTTCAGTCGGTCGCAGATCTTAATGCAGGCTTCAACTTCAATGATGGCTCAAGCAAACATGAAACCTCAAGCTGTTTTGAAACTTTTAGGCTGATAAAGTGATAGTAAGCTAGTAGGGTGGCCGTCTTCGGACGGCCTTTTTTTTTGTAACCGTAATAAGATTAATTTACAATGAAAGAGCCAGATGTAGCTGTATATATGGCTAATACAAAGTTAACATAAATTGGACGATTCTTCGAACACTTACTAAAGATAGTTGGAAATAGTGCCGATGATCTTATTGACAGACCGGACAAGGATCGTCCGGTAGCCCAAAAGGGCATAAGGGGGTATATCATGGAGGATATTTTTTGTATGCGATCTAAACATTAGATTTAAAACACTTTTATGAAATGGTGGTGAGAACCATGCGGGTCGAACGGATTCAGCCCGAATATTTACCCAGAGAACTTCGCTTGACTGATAAGGAGATCGGTTGGGACAAAGCCGGGAGATTAAACCCATCTGAAACTAATGATGAGTTAAAAAGTGTTGCTAAAGAAGAAGAGTTTAATCGAGAAGAGCTTATGGAGAAAGTTGACAAACTAAACGCTGCGATGGATCTGTTTAATCGCAAGTTTAATTTTAAAGTACACGAAGAGACTAATCGGGTAATCGTCCAGATACTCGACTCTAAGACTGGAGAGATCATCAACGAGATTCCTCCGAAAAAGGTTTTAGATATGGTGGCAGGGATGGACGAAGCAATCGGATTGATTGTAGATGCTAAGGTCTAAGTCGGGGGTGAGAGAAAATGGCTTCAAATCTTGGAATTGACGGATTAAGCTCTGGAATGAATACGACTGCTATTATTGAGCAGTTGATGGCTATTGAGGCTAAGCCTTTGTATATTGCTGAGACTCGTAAAGCCGAACTTAAAACTAAAGATGATGCTTGGCGTGATGTTAATTCCCGGGTATTTAACCTCCGGGAGAAGATGTCTGCACTTAAGTCTAGCCTTACATTTAAAAGTCGGAGTGTAAAGTTGGGCACTGAAGAATATTTTACAGCCACAGCTAACACAGGCGCAGCTGAATCCACCTATAATGTTGAAGTGGTTCATCTGGCAAAAGCTCATGTGGTCGCATCAAGAAACGATTTTACCTCAGGAAATACCTCGCTAAATTACGAGGGGACATTTGAGATAAACGGGCAATCTGTAACTATCAACTCCTCTGACACACTGTCATCTATTGCAGATAAAGTTAATAACACAAAAGATATAGGTGTTACAGCATCAGTTATAAAACTGGCTGATGATCAATTTCAGATGACGCTTACCAGTAAAAAAACAGGTGTCGCTAACAGTATTACTGCAGTTGATAATGATGGTATCCTACAAAACCTTGGCGTCTTTGATAGTACGAATTCATTCGCCAATACTATTCAGTCAGGACAGGATGCCCGGATTATCGTCAATGGCTTGACTGTGAATCGTTCTACTAACACCATCAATGATGTTATCTCCGGCGTAACATTAAATCTAAAGAAGGCCGGCAATGCCACTATGCAGGTTGAATCTGATCTGGACAAAGTGGTTGAAGCAGTTAAGGGATTTGTTGATCAATATAATTCAACTATGAGCTTTATTAAGGATTCGTTGTCATATGACGCAAAGACCAATACAAAAGGAGCGCTCTTTGGAGAATCTTCTCTAGTTTATATTCAATCGGAGATCCGAGGTTATCTCAGCAAGACCGTATCTTCCGCAGCCAAAGAAGTCAATTCATTGACAATGATTGGTATCAGTACAGGTGGTTTCAACCAAAGTATAGAGGCGACGAAATCGGGGCAACTATCGCTCGATGAGACGAAGCTACGCAAGGCTTTGGAGGAACACTTTGATGATGTTATGAAACTTTTTGGTGCCACCGTGACTAATGTCGCCTCTTCAGAGAATGGTGGTTCGATTTCTGCCTCTTCCCAGCTAAGTGGTCAATATCCTGTAACAAGTATCATAGATGGCAGAACAGGTTCAGATGATTGGGGAAACGGGGGCGGTTGGAGTGATAATACATCTGGTGTTTATCCAGATTGGGTTGAGATTAGCTTTAATGGAAGAAAGACCATTGATTCATTAAACATACATACCCTCAATAGCGAGGCGTTTCCGGCTGACACTTATGGCGTTCGGAATTTAACATTTGAATACTGGGACGAGACTACGGGCGAATGGAAGACACTGAAATCTGCAGAAGATCCGAGTAAAGAGCTGACTGTAACAGATAACACTAAAGGTTTTATTGGGCTGACCTTTGAATCGGTAACTACGTCAAAAGTGAGAATAAATATAACAGAAACTAATGGTGATAATGACTACTCACGCTTAACGGAAATCGAAGTCTTTCAGAAAAATGATGGTATATTCTCCAATTTACACAATAAGCTGTGGGATCTGACACGTACTAGCGGGATGATCGCTACACGTAGGGATGCGATCAAAAGTGAACAGAAATCTATTGATAAACGGATTGAACGGTTGGAAGATATATTGGGGAGGAAAGAAGCTTTATATCGCGCGAGATTCAACGCCATGGAACAGGCTTTGTCAAAAATTCAAACCCAAACTGCATGGCTTTCGAATCAGTTGGCTCAGATGCCCAATTATTCTTCTAATAAGTAAATTAGGGGGTACTTGAAAATGATTAGCGCTGCAAATCCATATCAATTATACCAACAGACCAAGGTTGAGACATCAAGTCCGCTTCATCTTGTGGTTATGCTATATGATGGCGCAATTCGTTTTGCAAATCAAGCAATACAAGCTATGAACCAAAAAGACATCACTAAAACTAATGAATCGTTAAAGCGCGTCCAAGATATCGTGGATGAGCTAATGGTGAGTTTGAATCCAGAAGCTGGGGAGATTGCCCAAAATCTATGCCAACTATATGAATATATGAACTATCGCCTCATTCAGGCAAATATAAGCAAGAATTCAGCGGAGCTCGAAGACGTGGTTAAAATATTATCTGTTCTACGATCCGGCTGGGCTGAACTGGAGAAACAAGCGCCGAAGGCAGTGGGGGATTGAACATGGAGATGATAACTCTACTAGCGAAAATCCAAGAAATGAAATCTGTCTATGAGCAGATTTTGGAGACTTCGGATGGAGAGGAGATCATAAACTTACTTGATGTTGTAATTAGCATTCAGACGGAATTGACTCCTGTATTAAGTCATTATCTGTCATCTTCATTGGAATCAAAACAAAGACTTCAATCTGCACTAAGTTCAGCTTTTCAGTCAGCAAAAGATGCCCAAGAGTATCTGGAACATGAAAAAGTGACCGCCATTGATGGGTTGAGGCAGATAAAAACAGGTAATAAGGCGCGTCAAGCTTACCTTCCTCCAGCAATAGGCATGGGATATACAGAAGGAAATTTCATTGACAGCAGAAAATAACTAAAAATGTTTCCATACATTACAGCGTGGAGGAACTACTAGATATTGCGTTAGATTCTTGTCCGGAAGTTATATGTAGTGAATTTATGGTTGGTTCACGTGATGAAAAACAAGTAAACCAAGATTTTGTGTTGTTACAAATAATCTACCTCTGTATAAAAATATAGCCTTTAACACGCAGGTAGACTATTAATATTTAGTTTATAGATAAAGAATAATGGGTTAACGCAAATAGATATACCAGAAAAATATTGCATATATTGGTCAGGATTATTATAATAGGCAGTAGGTGTTTCTCCATGACCCCACGGGGGGTTTTTCTCTTTCAGGGTTGGTCAAATACCACAAAAATTGAGAAATGAAGAAACAAAGTTAGAGTGAAAAGACGGAGTTTAATACATGATCTGTGTTTACCACTATTTCGTCCCTCATAGAACAACAAGCATTTATAGAAATTCTCTTGAATGCTGCATGCGTGCTAAATAAGTTATTATATAAGGGCGATTAAATTTGGTGTTAAAGAATATACTTTGGGTTAGGTTATTATATGAATCGAGAATGGTTTATTAGGTGTGAGCTAGATGGTTTACTCAGCTATTCACAGTGAGAAATAGACGCTACAGCGCTATTCATTATTTCTTCTCGAAAAAGCACATTTAGAATTAAAAAAGAGTAAAGGAAGGAGTCTTTTTATGCAGATTACGATCGTTGGAAAAAACCTTGAGATTACGGAGGCCTTACGCCAACATGCGGAGAAAAAAACCGCTAAGATTGGTAAATTCTTTGAGCAAGGACCGTTAGATGCCCAGATTACAATGGGTGTTGAGCGTGGAATGCACATTGTGGATATTACAGTTACAGTCGATGGTCTGTTATTACGTGGAGAAGAAAAAACCGGAGATATGTATGCTTCGATCGACGGAGCTGTAGAAAAGATCGAAAGACAGATCCACAAACATAAGACTAGGATTAACCGGAAAATCCGTGGTAATCAAGTGGTTGCCATGCCGCCGATAGAGAACGAGATGCATGAAGAGCCACAAGTAGTTAAGACCAAACGATTTGCGATTAAACCGATGTCGGTCGAAGAAGCAGTTATGCAAATGGATTTACTCGGCCATGACTTTTACGTCTTTTCCAATGCCGATACGGATGAAGTTAACGTGGTATACCGGCGAAAAGATGGTAATTTCGGTCTGATCGAACCGGAGTTTTAATATGATCAGTACTATAACTTTAAATACAGCTGTAGATAAAACCATTATCTTAAATAGGATGGAGATAGGAGTCACCAATCGGGTGGTGGAAAGCCGGATCGATCCCGGTGGGAAAGGAACCGATGTCTCCAGAGTTATCGTGGAGTTAGGCGGTGACACGAAGGCGCTTGGTTTCGTTGCGGGGGATTCTGGGCATTATCTGCACAGGGTCTTAACCCATCATTATTTGGTTAAGACAGACTTTATCTGGTTAGAAGATCAGCAAACTAGAACCAATACTATTATTGTTGATTTGGAGTCAGATCGTCAAACCATGCTTAATGAGGCGGGTCCCACCGTAGATGATGTCAGTCTCGACCTCATGCGGGAGAAGATTCGCGCTTCTGCTAAGCAATCCGAGTACATGGTCTTTGCTGGCAGTTTGCCCCAGGGAGTTCCGACCGACTTTTATCGAGAGATGATTCAAATTGCCAAAGAGGCTGGTTCCAAAACGGTGTTGGATGCGGATGGGGAACCGCTGCATCTAGGCCTTGAATCGGTGCCGTATATGATTAAACCCAATATGGAGGAAGCTGGACGACTTCTTGGTCGAGAGCTTTCCACTGATAAAGAGATCATTGCAGGAATTAAAGAGCTTCACGACAGAGGAATTAAGTACGTTCTGATATCGATGGGTAGTCGAGGATTGATCGCTACAGATGGCCGCCAGATGTTGCATGTACGTCCGCCAAAAGTGGAGATGAAAAGTCCTGTAGGATGTGGCGACTCAGTAATTGGAGGTTTTTTGGTTGCTTTAAGCCAAGGTCAGGATTTCCGGATGGCGTTGGAGTTGGGGACAGCTGCAGGTGCTGCAACTGCGATAATGCCTGGGACTCAGCTTTGTCAACGGGAGGATGTTGAGAGGTTTCTCTCCGGAGTGACCGTTCAAGAACTTTCAATGGATTAAGAAGAAAGTCCGCATAAAATAAGGCCACTGAAAAACATGGAGTATTTAAATTGACCCACAATATATTGATAGCCTAAAAATAGCTAATCACTATATATTGCGGGTCAATCTATTATAAAAGTAGTTTTTCAGTGGCTTACATAAAATGCGGTCTTTTTATTATGTAAGAACAAAAAGTCTGTGTTTCTTAATAGGAATGAAATAGACACTTGTGCTTTTTGCGTTGTTTCTTAGACTAAAACATTTATAATAAGATAAATATAGTGTTTTGCAAGCAGATAGACTATTGATATTTGCTTACTGCGCTATTCATTATTTGCTGTTATACGGTCTAAGTGGTATAATTATCGGGAAGTTTTTGGGTTATGTCATATAGAAGATTAAGGGAAACAATTTTGCAGTGATTACGTTAATAAAGTTAGATTTGAGTCTGTTATAGATGAGAGGGGTCGAATCTTTATGGCCAACTTTTTTCGGCGTTTTTGGGACACTAATCTGCGTGAAGTGACAAGAGTTCAACCTTTGGTTGAGCGGATTAACTCGTTAGAACCTGAGATCCAGGTATTAACAGATGATCAATTAAGGGGAAAAACAGATGAATTTAGAGACCGTTTAGCTAAGGGTGAAACCCTTGATGAACTATTACCAGAAGCGTTTGCGGTAGTCCGTGAGGCAGCTAAACGTGTCTTAGGCCAACGGCATTATGATGTCCAGTTAATGGGTGGTATTTTTCTTCATGAAGGGAAAATTGCAGAGATGAAGACCGGTGAAGGAAAGACTCTTGTTGGTACTCTTCCGGTCTATCTGAATGCCTTGACTGGAAAAGGAGTTCATGTTGTTACGGTCAATGATTATTTAGCTCGCCGTGACAGTGATTGGATGGGAAGAGTATACCGATTTCTTGGTATGAAGGTCGGTGTAATTCTCCATCATCTTGACCCTGCTCAACGGCGGGAAGCATATGGGGCGGATATAACCTATGGAACAAACAATGAATTCGGGTTTGATTACCTTCGTGACAATATGTCGGTTGATGCAGCCGAAATGGTACAGCGTGAGCTGAATTACGCTATCGTAGACGAAGTAGACAGTATTTTAATCGATGAGGCCCGAACACCACTGATCATCTCAGGACAAGCTGGTGAATCCACCGAGCATTACCGGATCTTTTCTCGTATTGCGCCAAAGCTGAAGAAAGAAGAGGACTATACAGTTGATGAAAAGGCGCACACCGTGGCTATTACCGAGGAGGGTGTAGCAAGAGTTGAAAAGATGCTAGGGGTCGAAAATCTCTATGATCCGACTCATACCGAGTTGGTTCATCATATGACCCAGGCATTGAAGGCAAAGGAATTGATGAAACGGGACCGGGACTATGTTGTCAAAGACGGAGAAGTTATTATTGTTGATGAATTCACTGGTCGATTGATGTTCGGACGCCGTTACAGCGATGGGCTCCACCAAGCGATTGAAGCCAAGGAGAACGTAAAGGTTGAACGAGAGAGTCAAACATTGGCTACAGTCACGTTCCAGAATTATTTCCGGATGTATGACAAGCTTGCTGGTATGACGGGAACTGCTGAGACTGAGGAACCAGAATTTCGAAAGATCTATGGCTTGAGTGTGGTGGTTATACCAACGAATCTGCCTATGATCCGTGCTGATCACCCAGATGTAGTAATGAAGACTGTCAAATCAAAGTACCAAGCGGTTGTTGATGAGATTGTTGAACTTCACTCATCCGGCCGACCGATTTTGGTAGGTACCATTTCGATCGAAAAATCCGAGTATCTATCGGAGATGTTAAAGCGAAAAGGCGTCCCGCATCAAGTGCTCAACGCTAAATATCATGAAAAAGAAGCTGAGATCATCGCTCAGGCGGGTCGATTAGATGCAGTGACTATCGCCACAAATATGGCAGGCCGTGGAACCGATATCATCCTCGGTGGTAATGCGGAG
>OBJA01002399.1_pt1 | contig 10875 bp, 10 predicted proteins | sample 1519751 | NCBI WGS metagenome assembly OBJA01 (sample SAMEA3881238, study PRJEB22517) | soil metagenome | biome: lake sediment; feature: soda lake sediment; material: sediment, water from around vicinity | place: India | collected 2013-12-23 | depth 3 m
ATTACTCTATAAAAAGATTATTGAGTGGGAAAAAGGCTATTCCCTTTCGTATAAGAACGATACATTGCGGGATAATGAAAAGCCTTTACAAACATATACTTTCACCCATAATTATTATTTTATGGGAGGCGATAAGGTGAAAAACTCGCAGGACTCCCGTTACTGGGGATTGCTTCCCGACGACCTGATTGTTGGAAAAGCATGGCTGGTTTGGAAATCGGTGAATCCGTACTCAAATACATTCAGGTGGAACAGGATATTAAAAAAGATAGAATAAACTTCCAAACAGAATTCAGACAGAATCTTAACAGATTATTTTTTGGTTGGTTATCTATTTTTCTGTTTATTTACAAGAAAACAATCAATTCATCTTCAAACAAATACAAAAAATGAGTTATAAGTGAGTTAAAAAATTAGGTTATAATGATAAGTTTCGTCACTTTTACATTCACGATACGGTAAAAAAGCAGTAAATGAAAACCAAAAGAAAATGTAAAGTAAAAACTCCTTCGCAGGAAGGAACTATTACTAATCGTTTTACTAATTAAAATTTCTTGAACATGAAAAAGAAAATTCTATCGGGGCTGTTTGCCCTTGCACTCCTAGCAACCGCAGGTTATGGAGTGAACAAAAGTATGAAAAGTGAGGCCAATCTTTCGGATTTGGCATTGAACAACGTGGAGGCGTTGGCCAACGGGGAAATAGAAGACTATTATGGCTATCAACTAAAAGAGTATGAGTCCGGATGTAAAATTTGTGAATTTTGCGATTGGTGCGATAGTTGGTGTAATGTTCATGATCAAGTTCCCTGCTAATTCAGAAGAGAGTGTTTAAAATCGACAATCCGGTTTAACGGATAAAGATGTGTCGCTTTTGACACTCTCTTTTTACAAATCTTTATACATATGCAGTATCTTAGATGTAGATTTAGTATGCTCCTCTTAATCGGATTCTTTTTTATTTCCTGTTTCCAAAAGAAGAGTCATCAAAACAATATACCTCATGCTGAAACGGTGGTATTAGAATTAGATGTAAATGACAAAAAGGATGTACGTTTAAGCGATCTTTGTGATTCCATTGGTTGTATATTGTTTGAACTAACGGAGGGAAGTGAGATGAGTTTTATAAACAAGATCATCGAATATGATCAAAAATATTATGTGAGAACAACCCACCAAATGCAAAACGGAAGATTATTGGTTTTTGATTTAGAAGGGAACTTTTTATATCCGATTGGAAAACGTGGGCAAGGACCGGGAGAATACAGGGATATAAAAGATTTTGATATCAATGAAAAAGGGGAAATTATTATTTCAGATGGAATTAAAGTCATTAAATATGACCATAATGGGAACTACATGTTAGAAAACAGACCGGTACCGGTTTATGAATTGATTGAAAATAGCGGCAAAGTTATCGGGTTAAGAAATCATATGAATGATAATGCTTCAAATCTGTTGATTATTATGAATGACCGATTGGAGGTTATTAATGAACTTTTTAGCTTCGATAAGAAAGATTTTGTCAGGGTTAATCATTATGTGAACTATAATAATCTCTCCTCAAACAACGATACGCTCTATTTTAGTTTTCCCTTTCATGATCTGATATATTATTTATCCGATGACAGCATTCATTCTGCCTTTTTTATGCATTTTGGGAGTAAACGGTTGCCGGAATCTATTTTCACAGCGGGAGATAACTACAAGCAAATCTCACAAAAAATAGAGAAAATAGGAAATTTCAGGACCCGAGTTAGTTTTTATATTACTGACAGTTTTATTTATTGGCGAAGCCGAGATAAGGATTACAATGGATATGTCTATTTTTATAACAGAAATACAAAAAAAATATTGGCAGGCCATGGTTTTATTGATGATTTATGTTTCGGCCTTCTATCCTTCCGTTTAAAAGCAAAAAATTTACCGATCAATTTTTCCGAAGAATCCCTTTTATGGGCCGTAAGTGCATCGTTCCTAATTGATCAATATAATCAGATCGGTCAACAAGAAAAAGAGCAATTAGCTTCTAAGTATCCACATATCGCAGGAATAATCAAAGAGTTGGATGAAGAGAGTAATCCTGTTGTTTTTAAGATGAAAATAAAGAACTTCTAAATAAATTTTTTATTAATCATTAAAATTCTTCAAGTATGAAGAAGAAATCTTATCGGGCATATTTGCCCTTGCACTCCTGGCAACCACAGGTTACGGAGTGAGTCAAAGTCTGAAAAGTGGCACAGGTCTTTCGTATTTGGCGTTAGCGAATGTGGATGCTTTGGCACAAAATGAGAGCGGCGGAGAATGCCGTTGGGCAACACGTGAAACATGGCAAGGTTGGGAAGCTATTTGTATTACAACCGGAGTAGGCTACATTTGTGAATGTGGATCTGTTAAACCATATTATTAATTTTATGGGGGAGTGTCAAAAGTGAATAAAGATAAATTTATTTATTACTGTATATTGGAATAATATAGTTTATAAATTATTCGTTTATACTTAAGTCTGCAGAATCATCTTTAGTAAGGACACTTTAGGCACACTCCCTTCTTATTCGTTAAAAAATACCTGAAATTTTACTTTATAGATACTGACTATTTGTATTGTCGACCACTACTGTCCGGTTTAATTTTCCCATAGTGGCAGGAATGGGTAATCGGACTGTTTATTTAAATTATTATTGCCACTAAAGAGATCTTTGATATTCGTTTTTTCAAACAAGGCCAAGCCTATGGTTTGTGTAAAAGTGTACAGACTGACAGGGATTTCCAGTTTCTTCCTTGCGATAGCTGCAAGAAGATAAGTGCAGATGGCTATCCATATCTGGCAGTAGACTGCATTTTCACTTGTGCCGTAAAAGGCCTTTATACGAAGATGTTGCTTTATCCACTTGAAGAACAACTCTATTTTCCACCGGTCCCGATATAATTCGGCAATGGTCAGGGGATCAAGGGAGAAGTTGTTGGAAAGGAAGAAGTAAACCTTTCCTTCGCTAAAGTCCTCATAAGTTACAAGGCGTAGTTCAACCGGATATTTCTTTGCCGTATAATATCCGGTCAGCCGGATGGTGACATCCTCCAGTATACCGGAACTCGTGTCGACATCCCGTCTTTGGACAATGGTATAATGAATGTTGTCTTTAGACCGGGTGACAAAGAATGCCTGCTGTCTGTGAACCTTGTCGTAAAGCCTCCTGAAGTCCGTGTACCCCTTGTCCATCACATAATAAGCTCCGGCTTCTATGGGAATCGTATCGAGTATGTTCACATCATGCACATTCGCATTGGTAACGTCAACATAGACCGGTATCGAACCTCTCAAATCAAGCAGTGTATGCATCTTGACGGCACTTTTGGTCGTGCGGAACTTTGCCCATGGGAACAGGCTCAGGCACAAGTCAATGGTAGTGCTGTCCAGCGCGTAGACCATGTTGTCAATATCCAGCCTGAAATTGGGATCATCCCCATATAAAGGCCTGGCCTGTTTGATCAGCACTTGGGCGTAATCGGCATAGATATTCCAGTTGCGCTTCCCGTTAGCCTCGGCCAGCGTGGATTTGGCTGTTGCCGAGCTGAGCCCCGAGTGGTAAAGCCTGGATGAGAAAGCAGCCAGACTGTTTTCAATGTCCCGGAGGCTTTCCCTGGCTGTCAACTGGCCAAAACTCATGACAAGAAAATGCTCGCTAAAGGTAAACTTCCTTGTCCGGAAGTCTCCGTTATAGCGGTCAACGCATCTCTTGAATTGAAAATCTGATTTGAACATCATGAGTTGTGCCTGTACCGTCTTCCCTGAATTCATATGATTGAATATTAAGTAATAAACAAAAATAAGAATTCAAATCTACCAAGTAAAAAAATGAATATAACTAATTAAATATAAACAATATACAAACAATTAAATCGTCCTTAACCGGACACTAGTGATTTGATATAATTCCTTTTTATTTCGTTGTTGATGAAGAAAACGGATACATATACGCTACCAATGCAAATTATGAAGACTATTTACTAAGGTATAAACTATAAAAATTTAATTGGATATTCGCTGAATATACGAAAATCAGGTTAGTTGAAGAAATATTCTCTCTAAGCTAATATTGGAAATTGTTTATAAAATTTTAACAGTGTTATTGTTTCGGTACGTAACCCGGAACGGACAAACTTTTTTATCTCCTCATCCATGAGTTCCCCTAATCCGTTAAACATACCCTTGTCGCTCATGCCTTCAAGCGTATCTATACATTTCTGTAAATAATCGGCAAGAGGCATTTTCATACGTGTTTCAATAATAGACTTATTCAGGGGTGTCTTATTATTCATGAAAAACCAGCAGTCGAATATATCCCTGTTGGTTATGTTCGTACGGTCAAGCATAGCGCAAAGCTTATGTGCAAACATATCCGGGGCAACCATTACTTGTATATTAACCCCGAACAGGCTTTTTACTTCATAAAGGTCATTAAAATTCCGGTTTGATATTTCGACTTTGAGCTTTCGCTCTCCCACACCGTAATTAAGGACACATAGTATTCCGAAGAACTTTTTCATTTCGTCATGAATTGTTCCATGCTTCAAAAGAATTTCTCTTATATTCTCATACACAATATCCTCTTTTTCAGGGTTCAGCAGGTTAAAATCCAAATCGACGGAAAACCGTGGCAAGTCATAAAAAAACATCAAGGCTGTTTCTCCTTTGAAACCGAGTATCCCGGCCAGTTCCTTGTCGTCATATATCTCTTTGAGGATTTGGAACAGAAAAAACTTATGCTTGTTAATATCTACCATTTTTCAGAAGTTTGATTATCCGTTTTTCCAGTGCGGCTGATTTGTAAGCCGGAATGATTTGGCCGATCAACTGCCTGTCGAGTGAATCAATATTATCGAAAAAAAAATCCTTACCCAAATAGAGCATATCCAGAAGTGCCCTCTCGGGAGTTGCAATGTTAATATTATCCTTGCGGATTATTCCCGTATTATCCATGATAATCTCCTCTTTAATCCTGCGATAGCTGTACCTCTTGCCGTCTGCTTCTATTTCACGGGAAAGATAACTGACACTCGTATAGCGCGAATCGTACTGAAAGATGATACCCGCCTGTTGCAGTACATATTCTAAGGAAATGTAGGAAGGAGTATATAGCAAATTGGCAAATTCCAATGGATTGTAATCCGGCTTTGCGTAAATTCCTTTGCGGGGATTCAGAAGCCTCCCGGTCTGCACGTAATAACCTAACCGGTCGCTTAAATATTTACTCTCTTCCTTTGGAAACAGTATGGCGATACCCGATAGACGGAATACTGTCCGCCTGTCTTTGTATATTTCCAGTATAAAGTCCTTATTATTCATTTGAAAACTACAACAAGGAATTATTCCTGTTTTCAGTTCACAAATATAAGAAAATAAAATTGAAACAGAAAATACATTTGAGAAGCAGGTATTCCGGACAACATGAGCCTAAACACAACATAGGGAACAAATATATTCTCCAAAAACTGAAGAACGCCCATTTAACTTGATATATCGAAAAAGGACATCTGTCTTGGTAATAGTTAGGGCATATTCATCCCGGGGATACATTTTATTTCCAAAATTCATCATATCTACACAATAATAGAAATAAAAAATAAATGAATATTTTGATATCCTGAAATTTATATTTCTCTTTTTTAACATTAATACCCTACGTAATCACCCTTTATTTACGATTTATTCGTAAATTTGTAGCGCGGGGATTTGTAATTACAATGAAATATAGCTCCTATGTGTAAAATCGGAAAAATAATGACAGAAAACGGTACAACATTCCTATTAGTTCTGATAACCTTATTGTTGCCTTATTGCAGTAATGAGTCAAAACAAACAGAGAAGTACCATAATCATCGGAATAATATCATTCATATACAAGACCGGATAAAAGAGATTGAATTCGAAGATGCCTACCTAAGCAATTTCGCTAAGCTATTTGCAATGGATGATTATTTGATTGTGCGTGACTACAAATCATTCGAAAAGCTTATCTACATTTTTGACCGGAACGATTTCAGCTATATTGCCAATATTGCCCCAAGAGGACAAGGACCCGATGAGATCACCAACATAGGACATATAGGAATAGACGAACAGAACCGCATCTTTTATGTAACCGACCACGGTAAGCAGAAGATATTCAGCTATCATTTGGATAGCGTGTTGACCAACCCTTCTTATAAACCGGCTGAAAAACTTGATCTGAACGAACATCAGTTTCCAAGTAGATATGTGCTAATAAATGACACGCTTTGCATCGGGCTGATTATTGAACCTATAGGCAATTACGGATTCAATCAATCTATAGCCCAATGGAATATACGTTCGGGAGAAATCACACCCATGAAATACAAACATCCTGAAATAGAAAGGAAACGGGTGTCTTTTGCCGTGTCCGAAGAAAACGGGATCTACGTGGAGTGTTATAATCACCACGATCTCTTCACGATCTGTGATCTGGAGGGCAATTTAAAACATAACATCTACGGAAGAAAATGGGATAACAGGACTTCCAATGCGAAGCAGTACTTCGGAGACGTCGTCATCTGCAATAACAGGATATTGGCATCCTATTCCGATGGTAGAGATAGAAGTCCCTCCAATGACGATCTTCCGACCCAACTGCTTATTTTCGATATAAACGGCAATTATATGAAAACATTAGAAACAGGATACCGGATCATGAACTTCTGCTATGACAAACAAAATAACAGACTGATCATGCATCTGGATGATATGATCCAATTCGGGTATGTAACGCTTAATGACGATCTGTTTAATTAAGTCTACCACTATTTACCGGATGGCAATTTAAGCCCATTATTGTAAGGACTCCCTCCATACAACTCCATGGATCCTGAAATATTTCTTTTCCTGACTGTTATTACCGACTGTTACTATCTGTCTGTCTTTAAATGCATTTAACCTTGTAGAAGCTTACGAAGAAGGGCACCTGAAAGGTAAACTTGAAGAATTGCTGCAACATTGAATGAAGAAGATAATCCCGTAATTATGCTGATAAAACACAAAGAATAAGGTAACAGAGAAATATTCTATTTTTGTGAACGTATTCGTTGACAAATTATTATATTTGCAGCATGAAACTCGTTGGGCAACATATTGAATCTCTTATCAACAATGGCGGATACAGTCAATCCGACATTGCGAGAGAAATTGGTGTACCCCGGCAGTCGATAAGCTATGTTATTGCCGGTCGGCGTGAATTGTCAATACCACTGGCGCTGAAACTGGAATCGTTTTTCAATCTGCGTGGGGGAGAACTCCTGAAAAAGCAGGCAGAAGACAGTATCCGCAATTATAAGCGGAAACTAAAAAACGAACTGGTCAGACGATTGCTGGAAATCAATGCTTTCTGGTCTTATGCAAGTGTTTCAGCAGAAAATGTTCCCGATGAAGAGTTGATAGAAAAAGTATTCATACAATTAGATTTAGCGGATATAGCTAAACTTTTTGAGTTATATCAGAGGGATTATATCCGTAAGGTATGGAAGGATAAAATGGTTATTCGGGGTGATTATCTTTTCAACCTGAATGTAATGATCGCCCTCTATTACTTTAATATAAAACGTCCGGAGAAATATCTCAAACGGGTTGAACGGGAACACTTTAAAAAGCTATTGAACCATGCGTAAAGGATTGACAAGCAAAATGGATGCCATAATAGGAAAGGTAGCTGCCATGGAGAGCATCAAGCCGTATATTCTTTGCGGCGGGACTGCTCTTGCCATGCAACTCGGCCATCGTAAGAGTGAGGACTTGGACTTTATGATGTGGCGTAAATCAAAAAGCGAAAAACCAGCGGTTGATTGGCCTGCGATCGAAAAGGAACTAAAAGAAAAGATTGGCGAAATAGAGAATTTCAATATGCTCGGTTTCGACCAGGTGGAGTTCGTGGTGGCGAGCATTAAGTTGTCGTTCTATGTAAGCGAAAACTATTGCCCCGTTTCAGAGCCTGTCCCCTATTTGGGCAATATCCGTCTTGCCGATATATACTCGATCATGGCAATGAAGATGGAAGTAATGCTTCGCCGGATGAAAATACGGGACTATTACGATATTTATGCCATTCTCCGGGAGGGGTATGATATTTCCAGGGGGATTGATCTCGCTTTGAAATATCCACAACACAAATTAAATACTAAAAATATCGTGATGATATTATTGTCGGACAGGTTTATGTCTGATGAAAACATTGGACAACTTGAGCCTAAATACAATGTATCGAAAGAAGAGATTCGCGAATACATACTCCAAAAACTGAAGAACGCCAACTTGACTTGATATATCGAAAAAAACATTTGTCCCGATAGAGGTCGGGGCGTATTAATCCCGGGGATACATTTTATTTCCAAGATTCATCATATTTGCAGAATAATGGAAATAAAACAAATAAACGTTTCTGTATCCTGAAATTCATATTTCCCTTTTTTAACATCAATATTCTACGTAACCACCCCTTATTTACGATTTATTCATAAATTTGTAGCGGGGATTTGTAAGTCCAATAAAATATAATACAATGACGGAAAACGACACAACATTCCTATTAGTTCTGATAACCTTTGTTCTTATTTTTGGTATCACGACAGCTTGTATTCAAGACAAATCCGACCAGGAATTGATACAAGGTCCCACTTTTACCGTGAATGGAGAAAGTTTTGAGATGGTTTTTGTAGAGGGCGGAACGTTTACTATGGGGTGTACAGGCGAGCAAGGCGGTGATTGTGAAGATGATGAAAAGCCGGCGCATGAAGAGACTTTGCCCACTTTTTACATGGGGAAATATGAGGTTACTCAAAAATTGTGGAGAGCAGTTATGGGCTCTGATCTCAACCGGTCATATAATTCAGGTTGTGAAGACTGTCCGGCAGAACGTATAAGCTGGAAGGATGCCCACGAATTTATTACTAAGTTGAATATCCTTACGGATAGAACCTTTCGCCTGCCTACCGAAGCTGAATGGGAATATGCAGCGCGCGGCGGCAAGCGAAGCAAAGGATACAAATACAGTGGAAGCAATAAAATAGACGAAGTTGCGTGGTATATTGACAACTATCAAAAAAGCAAATACGGAAATAAGGGAACCACACATCCGGCAGGGATGAAAAAGCCCAATGAATTAGGGCTATACGACATGAGTGGCAATGTATGGGAATGGTGCAGTGACTGGTACACTAAAGAATACTACCGGAATGGTAAATCTGTCCACCCGGGATGGCCTTACCCGGACACGACTCTTCTTTTCCGTCGTGTCTTGAGGGGCGGTAGCTGGGGCGGCAATGCAAAAGGCTGCCGGGTATCGTATATCGACTACGACGTAGAAAACCATCGCGATGAATATGGAGGCTTCCGCCTTGCTTTAGACTCAGATTCAGTGCAGGTTGTTACTAATTAATATTACAATCAAACGAGCATGTAAGTCGATTTAATGATGTGATGATGTAACGATTTGATAATTATTTAATTAACAAATCAGTAAATCAGCAAATTAACACATCTATTATTGCGAGGTCCATACATCTTGACGTAAAAAATAAATATTATCGTATGAAAAAAGAAACTACAATTCTGGCAATTATCCTGTTTATAACGGCAGGAATAGGAGGATGCAAACGGTCCGGCACACAGGGTGATCTTATCACAGTTGACGTAACGGCAAATTATCCCAAGAAGGAGTTGATTCTTCAGGACTTTATGGATGTGGAATACATTCCGCTGGAAACCAATGATGAATTTGTCACCCAGGGTAAAGTATTGGAAATAGGTAAAAAATACATATTGGTGAAAAACCAGATCGACGATGGAGATCTTTTTATCTTTGACAGAAAAACCGGTAAAGGAATAAGAAAGATCAACAGAAGGGGGCAAGGCGCCGAAGAGTATATTCGTATCGATGCGATTGCTTTGGATGAGGAGAACAATGAAATATTTGTCAATTGTGATACCTCGGGAAAGATATTCGTGTATGATTTATCCGGTAATTTCAAACGAGATCTTGCACATGGAGAGGGGGCTGAATATTTAGATATATTCAATTATGACAGGGAGAATCTGATTCGTTACGATCAAGGGAAGAATAAAGGCATTCAATCTTATCATGCCATTATATCGAAACAGGATGGGAGTATTACCCGGGATATTCCAATTCCTTTTGATAAAATTAAAATACCGATATTACAAGTGGGAGGAGGAGTGATTTTCACTAATGTCTCCTCAATAATTCCGTATCACGAGAATTGGCTACTTGCTGAAACATCATCCGATACAATCTACAGCTATCTGTCCAAAGAGAATAAGTTGATCCCGTTTCTTGTAAAAACCCCCTCCATCACAGATCCTGAAGTATTTCTTACCATGGGGACGCTTACCGACCGTTTTTATTTCTTGCATACTATAGAAATGGTATTTGACCCTGCGGCAGAAAAAGGATTTCCAACAACTGAATTAATGTACGACAAGCAGGAAAATGCGTTATTCAGGGCTACCGTACTCAATGGAGATTACCTGAAAAAACAAAAAGTGGATATGATCTCGAATCCGGTAAATGGTGAAATTGCTGCCTTCCAAACTCTAGCAGCCAGCCAGCTTGTTGAAGCATATGAAAATAACGAATTGAAAGGCAAACTAAAAGAAGTTACCGCGGAATTAGATGAAGATTCCAATCCTGTGATCATGTTGATGAAGTATAAGAAACCGACATAAAAAGTAAAAAATCGTGTGAAGCGAGATAACTGGAAAACAGGGTACAAATCAATCGACAACGATAGAACAACGTTTATAATGTCTGCATGAGATGGCAGAAAGAACGTATAACACCATAAAAAAATA
>OBJA01002400.1_pt1 | contig 10875 bp, 10 predicted proteins | sample 1519751 | NCBI WGS metagenome assembly OBJA01 (sample SAMEA3881238, study PRJEB22517) | soil metagenome | biome: lake sediment; feature: soda lake sediment; material: sediment, water from around vicinity | place: India | collected 2013-12-23 | depth 3 m
TGGCCGACTTGGCGGTCTGTGCGGCGTAATCCTCGAAATCGGCGTACCCCAGCATCTCGGCGAAGGCCCGATTGCCGGTGAGGACCCTGCCTTGCGGGGTGGTGCGGATGATGCCGATCGGGGCGAGGCGGAAGAGTTCCCGGTATTGCCATAATTCTTCCCGGGCAAGGAGCCCGGCGTCCCGCTCTTCGGCTGTCATCATGCGCCTCTTTTTTTCACTCCCGGTCCGGTACCGGCCAACCTAGTTTTCCTGCATACCCATAAAGATCCGCCATATAGCTGGCCGACTCCGGGCTGCCTTCGGCGGGCGCCCAGGGGGCGAAATCCTTGTCGGTCTGCGCCTCATAGGGGCCGGGCTTGACCTCGAAGAGCACGGTGTCCGGCTGCAGGGCGAAGAAGGTATGAATTATCCCCGGCTCGAAGTCGGCGCCGAAATCGGCGGTCCCGGCGGCAAGCGCCATCGCCTCCTCGACCTTGCCGGCCGAGTCGAAGACCAGGGTGAGGATCGCCCCCTGCAGGACGAGGATAGATTCCGGCTTGGGCGGATGGAGATGCCGGTGGGGCTGGACGTAGCTGTACGGCTGGACGGCATTCAGCATGCGGTGCAGGTTCGCCTCGGGGCCCCTGTGCAGGGGCAGGATGATCCGCCGCCGGGGGCTCTGCCGGGAGGCTTCGACCGCTTGGCGGACCAGCTCGCCGCCGATGACGGTGACGGGGGTCGGCGGGGCCCCGAGGGCCTTGGGGAACGATCGTCTCGTCATGATGTCTTGCCCTTCCGGGCCTTGATGAAATTGTCGATGAGCAGCCGGGCGATGGAGACCCGCGAGGGCAGGGGCGGCAGGTCCTCGACCCCGAACCAGCCGGCATCCTCGATCTCCCGGTTGTCGATCACGATTTCCCCGCCCGCGTAAACGGCGGTAAAGCCGATCATCAGCGAATGGGGAAAGGGCCAGGGCTGGCTCGCCACATAGCTGATGTCGTCGACTTCTATGGCTGTCTCCTCGAAGACTTCCCTCCTTACCGCCTCCTCAAGGGTCTCACCCGGTTCCACGAAGCCGGCCAGGGTGGAGTACATGCCCCCAGGAAAGCGGGGGGCGCGGGCCAGGAGGATCTTGTCCTCCCTGATCACCGACATGATCACCGCCGGCGACAGCCGGGGGTGGCTGATCAGGCCGCAGCCCGGGCACTCCCGGGCCAGCTCGCTGCTGCGGTCGGCCATCGCCGTGCCGCATCTGCCGCAGAAACGGTGTTCGCGCTGCCAGTGGACGATCTGCAGGGCCCGGCCGGCGAGGGCGAGGAGATCCTCGTCGATGGCGCCGAAGAGGCCGCGCAGGCTGCGGAACTCCATGCCGGTCGGGGCCTCGCAGCCTTCCGCCAGTTCCGCCACCAGGCAGTCGTTGGCCCCGTAGCGCCCGAGATACCTGGTGAAGGCCGCCGGCAGGCCGAGTTCCTCGGGAGACCGGCCATTGACCGCGACTGAACACCTGTCAATTATTTGAATCAAGACCCTGTCCCGGCTGAAGACGAACCAGAGGGGCGGGGCTGAAATCGACCCGCTCGGCCGGATGCCGGGATGAAAAGGGGTCTTCAGGGAAAAAGGGTATTGTTTTGGCATTGTCCATTCCTTCCGGTTTTCCTGCGCCCCCCGAATACCTGTTGATGTATTGACATTCCGATGGTAAAAAGTCAAGGTGGACTCATAAATTATTTGTGTGATATGCCGCAGTTAGTCCCTCAGCCACTTTTTTCGTGGACAATGAGCCGCAGAACCCGGATAATTATCGATAATTATTCAAATCGGGAACTCTTTTGGGCCTGCCTGCAAGCTGCAATACGTGGGGGAGAACGTGAAAATACTCATTGCTGAAGATGAATTTACCACCCGGATGATGGTCCAGGTCTGCCTTGAGAATTGGGGCTACCGCGTGGAGAGCGTGACCAATGGGAATGAGGCCTGGGCTGTTCTCCGCAAGGCGGATGCGCCGCAGATCGCCATCCTCGACTGGGAGATGCCCGAGCTGGACGGAGTCGAGTTGTGCCGCCGGGTAAAGGAAATGGAAACCGGCACCCCTCCCTATATCATCCTGCTCACCGCCAGGGACAGCAAGACCGATATCGTCAAGGGTTTCGATGCCGGCGCCGACGACTATATGACCAAGCCCTTCAACGACAATGAACTCCGGGCGCGGGTCAGGGTGGCGGAACGGCTGGTGCGGACCCAGTCGTCGCTGTCGGAGTCCGTCGCCGAATTGAAGGAGGCCTTGAACCAGCTGGAGATGCTGGAGAGCGGCGTCGAGGTCTGCCACGAATGCGGCAAGATCCTGAGCCCCTACGACGGGGAATGGCACAGCTTCCGGGATGTCCTGGACAACGGCGCCGACCCGCGGTTCATCGTCAACACCTGCCCCGGTTGCCGCACCGAAGAGCGGTGACGGCGGCCGGTAAGCAATTCAGCGAGCAGCGATCGGCTTCAGCAGCAGCAAAAATCACCCGGCAGCCGGTCGCCGAATGCTGACAGCTGCGGCCGGAGCGAGGGAAGGGTTGGTCTTGGGAGTCACATCCCCACCGCGAACATCGCCTCCAGGTCGTGGCGGGAGTAGGTCCTGAAGGCCAGCATGGTTTCGGTCTTCAGGATCGGCTGGATCGCCCGCATCCTGGTGGTGACGAGCGTCGCCAGGTCGTCATTGGTCGCGACCCGGACAATGGCCACCAGGTCGTACTGGCCGCTCACCGAGTAGACCTCGGAGATGCCGGGAATCTTCTCCAGCTGTTCCGCCACTTCGTTGATCTTCGTCCGTTCGACGTTCATGAGGATGATTGAGGTGACCATGCGTTCTCCTTGGTTTCCAAAAAAGGCAGAGGATTGTTTCCTGGCAATATTTCGGCGTCACGAGCCGGCGCCCGATGATTGTAGCTCGTTTGTCCCCGATTGACAATTGCGGTACGGGAAAATCGGCGGTCGGGATCAGGGGGAATACAGCACGAGACTGTGATCTTCGCCGGCCAGTTCCTCGTCGATTATCTCCGAGATTTTTCCCCAATCCCCGCCTGCCAGGCCCGCGCCGATTTTCGGATAGCCGATCCGTTTGCCGGAGAACCGCTTTTTGATCCTGGCAAAGAGGCGGCGGAGGGCGTCGTAATCGACGAGGACGTCGTCGCCGTGGAAGTGGAACTGGGTGTAGCCGTTGACGATGGTAATCTCCCGGTCTCCCCGCATGACCGTGGCGAAGCTGAAGTCGCCGAGCTTATTCCGGTCACCTTTGATGGTGACCAGGTCGGCGGCATAGGCCTCGGGAAATTCTTCCTGGATGACCCTCGCCACGCCGGCGCCCATGGAGCAGAAGCAGTTGCAGCCATGGACAATGACTTCAAAGCGGCCTTGTAGGGCGAGGTCGACGATATCTCCGTGAACGATGTTCATGTAATGCGCTCCAGGTCTTAAAGGAATGAACTGCCGGCCTGCTTCTTGCCGGCTATGCCGTAAAGGGTGAGGAGTTCCGCCAGCGTCTCGTATTTCTGGGCGCCGACCAGCCGGTGCCGGCCCAGGAGGAAGGTGGGGACAGCGGTGACGCCATGGAAGCGGGCATACTCCCAGTCCCTGTCCACCCGCTCCCGGTAGGTGCGGTGCTCGATGACCTCTCCGGCCTCTGCTTCCGGGAGACCGCACTCCCTCGCGAGTTTCAGTAGCACCGGCAGTTTTGCGAGATTTTCACCGCGGGCGAAATAGGCGGCGAAGGCGGCATGGTGAAATTCTCGCCCCCTGCCCCGGTCTTCCGCCCAAAGGCCAAGTTCCTGGGCGAGGCGGCTGTTGAAGGTCCTGGTCCTTTCGGCTAAGGGCAGCCCCAGTTCTTCGGCGGCGGCCTGCAGCCGCGCCATCGTGGCGGCGAGTTTCTCCGGCGTCGTCCTGAACAGGTCGGTGAGTAGCTGTCCCTCCTCGGGAGTCTCCGGGTGAAGAGGGAAATTCCGCCAGCGTACGGTGACATCGTATTCCTTCTGCAGTTCTTCAATACGCCCGGTAATGAAGTAGCACCAGGGTCAGATATAGTCGGAGAAGATTTCCAGATCCATGTTTGCTGTGGCCGATCATGGCCCGTTCGGGTTTGTATTCAACATCTTATAATAATTCTCTCACAATAAGTCCGGTCTTGGCAAGATCAATGGAGTGGTCGGCGGCACTCTCAAGGCTGTCGCGGCGAGGTTCACACTTCCTGCCCCACAATGCGGTGGAGTTTCTCGGTCATTCTCTCGTGGTGGCTGCCCTGCCAGTAGATTTTGCCGCAGCCCGTGCACTGCTTGAACCGGTCGAAGTATTTTCTGGTGAGCGGCTGGAGACGGTGGAGTATCGCCGCCTTGTCGACCTCTGCGAGCAGGAGGTTGCAGGCGATGCAGCGGGAAAAGGGTGCCAGCTTGTCCTGCAGGCGGTAGAGGCGAATGATTTCCGCCAGCTGTTCGTCCGGGTCCTGGCTGCGGAGCAGGCGGCCGAAGACCAGCCGGCGGTGCCTCAGGAGATCCCGGTTGCGGGTGAGGAGGATGCGGCCTTCGCGGCCGGCCCTCCGGATCAGCTCCTCGGCGGCGGCGCCGGGAACGGCCGCCTCGGCATCCAGCCCGGCCATCCGCAGCAGCCCCGCCAGCCGGCCCACGTTGATGTCCACCAGAAAGATGCAGGCGGGGAGGGGTGCCGGGCGCAGGAAGGTAGGGACGGTCGGCGGTTGCCTGGGGGAGAGTGGCTCGATCCGGTAATGTTCGCCGTCATAGGGAACTTTTTCGAAGGACTGGTCGTGCCCGTCCAGGAGAATCCTGCCCACCTCGGTATGAGGGACACCCAGACCCTCGACGATATCCTTGATCGAGGCGCGCCGGTAGAGCGGATAGACGAGCGGGTCCCGTTCCTGCGGCGGGCGCAGGAGATCTCTGGTGTCGCCGTGGAAGCTCAGGTAGATCCTCGGGTATCTGGCGCCCGCGGCGGTCATGCCGACAGCCTTCCGGCCATCAGCGACCAGATGCCGGCGGCGCAGAGCAGCAGGCCGCCGGTCAGGTTGAAGCGCCGCTGGGCCCGGGACGAACCGAGCAGATAGCGGGCCGCCCCGGCGAACCTGGCATAACAGGCCGCATTGACGGTGGCGAGGAGGACGAAGGTGGCCGCCAGGAGCCACAACTGCGGCGCCGCGGGGGCGGTGTGGTTGATGAATTGCGGCAGGAAGGCCACGAAAAAGACTATGCCCTTCGGATTCAGGGCGGTCACCAGGTAGGTGTCGGCAAAGAGTTTCCAGGTGGAACTGGGGGCGGCGGGGGCGAAGAGGCTTGCCGGGCCCCGGCCACCGCGGAACATCCTCAATCCCAGGTAGAGCAGGTAGCAGCCGCCGATCACCTTGATCACAGTAAACCAGAAGACCGAGGCGGCGAGCAGGGCACCCAGGCCGAGCAGGGAGAGGAACAGGGCCGTCGAGTCGCCCAGGGCGACCGCGGCAACCAGCGGGATACCGGCTCTGCGGCCATGGGAGACTGAATAGCTGATCACGGTGAGGATGGTCGGGCCGGGGATGACCAGGACGATTCCGGCAGCGGCGGCGAAGGCCAGCCAGGTCTCGAATGACACGGGAGACTCCTTGCGTGGGGTGTTAATTTGGATTTTCGTTAGTTTTTCTGGCCGAAAAGTTGCAATTTCAGGCGCCGCTATTGTTTGATGAAATCGACGACAAGCGTGCGACCGGTCTTTCTGATCGTCAGGGTAGCAGAAAATTCCTCGCGCTGAAACAGGGAATTCCCTATCCGCCGGGAAATTTCGCAATGAAGTGGACCCTATCCGGAAACCGACCCTCTTGAATGCAACCTGGATTGATTTCCCGTCAGGATCCTGCGGATCACCTTGTTCAGGTTGTCCATCGTGTAGGGTTTCATGAGAAAGGCCTTGACCCCGATGGACTTGGCCTTCCTTTCGTTGATCTGTTCGCTGAAGCCGGTGCAGAGGATGATCGGGATGTCCGGCCGCATGGCCAGGAACTCGCCGGCCAGCTCCTTGCCGGTGAGGCCGGGCATGGTCATGTCGGTGATGACCAGATCGAAGAACTGGGGCTTCGCCCGAAAGAGTTCGAGGGCCTCGCGGCTGTTCAGGGCGGCGGTGACCGCATAACCGAGCGATTCGAGCTGGGCCTTCCCGAGCTTCGCCAGGATTGCTTCATCGTCGATAAAGAGGATCCGTTCGCTGCCGCCGGCCGGGATGCGGCTCGAAATGGGCTCGAAAAAGACTGTATCGCCGCTGTACTTCGGCAGGAAGATATGAAAGGTCGTGCCCTTTCCCGGCTCGCTGTCGACGCTGATCGCGCCGCCGTGGTTCTTGACGATCCCCTGGACCACGGCCAGCCCGATCCCGGTCCCTTCCCCGACCTTCTTGGTGGTAAAGTAGGGTTCGAAGATGCGCTCCCTGGTTTCGGCATCCATCCCGTGGCCGGTATCGCTCACCGCCAGGAGGAGATGGGGGCCGGGACCGAGGCCGGGATGACGGGCGGCGGGCGGGGCATCGTCCGCCACCTCCGCCAGGGAGACGCCGAGCACCCCGCCCATGGTGCGCATGGCGTGGGCCGCGTTGGTCCCGAGATTCATCAGCATCTGGTGGATCTGGGTCGGGTCGGCGAGCACCGTGTCGCCGTCCGGCGAGGTATGGATGTGCCGGTGGATCTCAACGGTGCTCGGCAGGGTGGAGCGCAGCAGCTTGAACACTTCCAGGACGATGGGGGTGAGGCGCACCGGCCGCCGTTCCTGATCTCCCCGGCGGCTGAAGGTCAGGATCCGCTTCACCAGGTCCCGGGCCCGCGCTCCCGCCTCCTGGACCTGCGACAGGTAGGGCGTTGCGGAGTGGTCGTCCTCCAGCTTCTTCTGGGCCAGTTCGGTGAAGCCGATGATCACTGTGAGGATATTGTTGAAATCGTGGGCGATGCCGCCGGCCAGGGTGCCGATCGCCTCCATTTTCTGCGACTGGCGGAGTTCGCGCTCCAGCTGCAGTTCGTGGGTGATATCCCGCTGAATGCTGATGTAGTTGAGGACTGTATCACGGCCGTCCCGGAACTCGGAGATGGTCGTATCCGCCTCATAGAGGGACCCGTCCTTGCGCTTCATGGTGAGCCGGCCGGACCAGACCTTGTCCCGGCCGAGGTTCTCCCGCATTTTCCGATAGAACTCAGGATCGTGCTGATTCCTGCGCAGGATGCTGCAGTTTCGGCCGACGATTTCCTCCCGGCCGTAGCCGTTCAGCCGCTCGAAGGCCGGGTTGACGTAAGTGATGTCCCAGTCGGCGTCGGTCATGAAGATCGCCTCTCCCGCCTGTTCGATGGCCGCTGCCAGGCGCAGCCTCTCCTTGTCGCCGCGTTCCCTCTCGAAGATCTCCTCGTGCAGGGCCTGGATGGTCAGGGCCAGCTCGGCGGTCCGTTCCCTGACCCGCGACTCCAGGGATTCCTTGCTCTCCCGGAGCCGTTTGGTCAGCTCCCGGTTCTGGAGGTGGACGGCCACCCGCGCCAGCAGCTCTTCCCGCTGAAAGGGCTTGGTGATGTAGTCCACCGCCCCGGCCTCCAGGCCTTTCACCTTGTGCCCCGTCTCGGCCAGGGCGGTCATGAAGATCACCGGGATCTCACGGGTGGCGGGCAGCGCCTTCAGCCGCCGGCAGGTCTCGAAACCGTCCATTCCCGGCATCATGATGTCGAGCAGAATGAGATCCGGACGGACATAAACGGCCCGCTGCAGGGCGCTCTCGCCGTCCTCGGCGATGAGCACGGCGTAACCGGACTCCACCAGGCAATCCCGGACCACCGCCAGGTTGCCGGGATCGTCGTCGATTACCAGAATCGAATGCTGCTTCGGATCGGCGATCATTTTTTCTCTCCTCGATACTGCTCAACCAGGGCCAGGATGGCGTTGGCCTTGAAGCCTCTGGCCAGTTCCTGCAACCTCGCGGCGAAGTTTTCGCATTCGCTGCGCCGCGCCCCGAGGTCCTGCGCCCAGGTCTCGATTTTCAGCATATCGCCCCGCATCGCCAGCCGGTAAAGCTCCTCCATCTCCGAGGGCGGCGGAGAAACATAATCCTGGCCCTCACTCCGGGGGCGCCTCCTCTGGGCTTCGGCCATCGCCGGCAGGGGTTTGTATTCCCAGGCCAGCCCGAGCAGGGTTCCTATCCTTTCCAGCAGCAGGTCGATGGCGATCGGCTTGGCGACGAAGTCGTCGCAGAGCCGGAGGAACTCCGCCTTGCGGCTGCTGCCCGTCACCGTCGCCGAGGCGCCGAGGATCTTCATCCCCGACAGCTCCGGATGCCGCTTGAACAGGACCGCCGCCTCCGTCCCATCCACTTCCGGCATCACCAGGTCCAGGATGACCAGATCCGGCCGCCGCGCCAGCGCCTCCGCCAGGGCTTCCCTGCCGTTCCGGGCGGTGCTCAGCTGAAAGCCCAGGGGCTCCAGCAGGGAGACCAGCATGGCCGCATTGCCCACCGTGTCGTCGACCACCAGGATTTTCCTTCGCTCGCCGCGGTAGCCGGCAATGCGCCGCTCGGCTTTTTCGCTCGCCCTCTCCTGGTCCATCAGGGCCGGAAGCGGGACCTCGATCCGAAAGGTGCTGCCGGAGCCGAGCGCACTTTCGACCGCGATCCTCCCCCGCATCAGTTCGAGGAGGCGCCTGGTGATGTTGAGGCCCAGGCCCGTCCCCTCCCTGGCCTGGCGATCCGTCGACAGCTGGGCAAACGGCTCGAAGATCGCCTCCAGCTTATCGCGCGGGATGCCGATCCCGGTATCCACCACCTCGCAATGGAAGCGCTCGTTTTCATGAACGTAGCTCACCCGCATGGTCACCCGGCCGCGCCTGGTGTACTTGACCGCGTTGGAGAGCAGGTTCAGGAGGATCTGGCGGACCTTGCGTTCGTCCCCCAGCACATAGGCGGGCAGCGGAGTCTCGGCGACATACTTAAACCCTAACGATTTTTCCTCAGCCTGCAAGGTCGTGAGATTGAAGACCTGTTCGATCAGGGCCGGCAGGTCGAAGGCCGACTCGAGAAGCTCCATCCTGCTTGCCTCGATCTTGCCCACATCGAGGATGTCGTTGATCAGGGTGAGCAGATGCTCGCCGCTGCTGTGCATGATATCGAGCTGCTGCCGCTGGGCTTCGGAGATGTTGTCGTGGCGTTTGAGGATCTGGGCGTAGCCCAGGATGGCATTCAGCGGCGTGCGCAGTTCGTGGCTCATCCTGGAGAGGAAATCGCTCTTGGCGCGGCTGGCCAGCTCGGCCTGTTCCTTGGCCGCGGTCAACTCTTGGGTGCGCCGGGCCACCAGGACCTCGAGCTGATCGCGGTGGCGCTTCAGCTCGTCTTCCCGCTCCTTGATGGCCCGGCTCATCCGGTTGAATTCGGCGGTGAGGCGGCCGATCTCGCTCCCCGGCGCCGGCACCGGCACTTCGGGGTGTTCCCCCTCGCGGATTCCCTGCACGGCGTTGATCAGCGCATACAGGGGGCGCGTGGCGAGGGTGATGAAGATGTAGAGCAGAGCGAATCCGACGATGGAAAAGACCACGGCCAGCACGGATCCGCGGAGGATGATCTGCCTCTCGCTCCTGCTCATGACCTCTTTCAGGAGGCCGATGCGCACCCAGCCGACCTGTTCCCGGACCGTCGGCGCGTCCTCGGCCTTCTCGAAAAGATAGAGTTCCTCGGGGGCCTTTTCCGTCATGACGGGGGCGAGGAAGACGAAGACATCCTCGTGCTCGTGCAGACGGACCGGCAGGTGCTGTTCGTCCAGCGGTTCATCCAGGGGGTGGGGCATGCCCTGGTGGAGCAGAATCCCGGCCTGCCGGTCGAAGAAGGAAACGAAGGCGACGTCCTGGATCTCCATGAGCGGCAGGGCCGAAATCTTCAGCTGTTCGATATTCTCCGAAAGCAGGGCCAGCTCGCTGTTTTTTGCGGCGATGATGGCGATGGTTTCCCCCCTCTTGACGATCTCGCTCCTCAGGATCTGCCTTTCGGTGCTGATCGACTCGACCGTATAGACCGCCGAGATGATGGCGATCATCGGCACCAGGAAAAGTATGGCCCGGCCACGGAAGGAGAGCGTCGCCGAAGCGATGATCCGCCCGGCCAGGTTCGGCTTCCCCGGTTTCACCCGCCGGCCGTCATTTCCCGCCGCGGATGCCATGATGCAATCCTCGATTATTCATGAATACCCTTCGCCTGCCGCAGCATTTCCTCCGGGAGTGCTATCCCCATCTTCTTGGCCGTGGTGGTATTGATATACATGTTGTATTTCCCCGGGGGAGATGCGGGGATGTCCTTTGCCTCATAGCCGTCCAGAATGGCCTGCACCTTGTTGCCGAGCTGGCGGCTCATCGCCCTGGGATCGAACACCAGGGCAAAGAGCGCGCCCTGTTTCACATTCGCCTCCGAGATACCCAGCAGGGGGATGTTGTGCCGGAAGGAAAACAGGAAGGCATTGGCCACCACCGGGGCTGTCAGGAGGTTGGCGTCCGGCAGCAGCAAGACCGCCGTGCGGCCGGTCAGCCGGTTGACGGCGTCAACCAGCCCGGAGGGGCTCTCCACATGGTACAGGGTCGTTCGGGCCCGGTCGTCGCCGAGCAGGACCCTCATGGCCGAGAGGTTGCCCACCACGGAGATTCCGCCGATGGCCGGCAGATAACGCCGGATGACCGAGACATATTCCTCAACGGGTGGCGACATGTAGACTCCCGTAAGACTTACCCGCCCGCTTTCGGGGGGGACGGCGACCAGGCCGTAGACCACTTTCGCCTCCGGCGGCAGGCGCAGGGCTTCGCCCACCGCCTCCAGGCCCAGGGCCACCACCACCTCGGCACCTTCCCTCTCGACGATCCGGGAAAGCCGGCCCCGGGCCT
>OBJA01002401.1_pt1 | contig 10874 bp, 8 predicted proteins | sample 1519751 | NCBI WGS metagenome assembly OBJA01 (sample SAMEA3881238, study PRJEB22517) | soil metagenome | biome: lake sediment; feature: soda lake sediment; material: sediment, water from around vicinity | place: India | collected 2013-12-23 | depth 3 m
CCCTGCGCGTTCCACCATGGTCCGTGTCGCATTGATCTCCGGCATGTCGGAGCCCAGGCAAAGCACCGCCTTGCTCCGCAGATCGGCGACCATCTCGACCCGTACCGCGCGATTTGACGCATGGCGTTCGCGCATCAACTCCTGGACGCGTGCCTTCAGTGTCTCGACTCGCCGCATCAAGGCCACACGGCGGGGTAACCCTGGAATCGAAGCCTCCAGCTCCTGACGTTCCTCGCGCGCGAAGGCCAGTGCCGTATCACGCGCAATGACGGCGCCACGCAAACACATCACCTCTGCGCGCAGTCGCTCGATCTCGGCGGCCTGCGCCGAGAACAGGTCGCTGCAGCGGCGCTGTACGCGACCGAGTTGTCCGACAAGGCAACGGTACTCCTCGATGAATGGGTCGGGATCAGCATGCAGGCGTTTCATCGCGCGGCTCCGGTGTATCCAAGCGTGGAAAGAAACAAAACACACTTATTATAACTGAGACTCATTCTCGATAAAATGCCTGTATCACGGTTTTACCGTTCTCACTATCACGACCGCTGCAGGTGAATCGGCTTCGTTGTGGTTGCGGCACAGGATCTCCTCAGTGATTGACGGTACCGCCGCAGTCAAGGAAAATGGGAAGCATTCTTGATTGATCCGCAGCCAGCCACGTGTCGGCAAGCCAGACGGGACCATTTTTTCGTTTCCCCAGGAGCTTGCCGTGAGCCGCGCCGCCGACCCCGCCCATCCCGTCGCCGAGTTGTTCAACGAACATCATCGCTGGCTGCATGGATGGCTGCGTCGCAAGCTCGGGTGCAGCCAGCAGGCCGCCGATCTGGCGCAAGACACGTTCGTCAGCGTGCTCGCCTCCGATCGCGTGGCCGAAATCCGCGAGCCGCGGCCGTTTCTTGCGACCATCGCCAGCCGCCTCGTCGCCAACCGCTACCGGCGTCTGCAGCTCGAGGCAGCCTACCTTGAAGCGCTTGCCGCGCAGCCTGATGCACTCGTTCCATCGCCCGAAGAGCGGCTGCTCGCGTTACAGGCGCTGGAAGAGATCGACCGCGCGCTCGCCGGCCTGCCCCAGCGGGTGCGTCAGGCCTTCCTGCTGGCACATCTGGAGGGCCTTGGCTACGCGGAGATCGCGCAACGGCTGGCGGTATCGACCAGTTCGGTGAAGCAGTACCTGATGCGCGCAAACCGGCAATGCTTCTTCGCGCTCGCCGCCTGATACGATGTCGCGACGAAGCGCCCCCGACAACCTGTCCGGCCCGGCCATGGCCGGCGGCGCGCCAATCCGTGACGAGGTGGCCGACGAAGCCGCGGCCTGGCTCACCCGCTTCATGGCCGGCGAGGTTGATGATGCTGCCCGCGCGCGCTGGCAGCAGTGGCGCAACAGCCATCCGGATCACGAACGCGCCTGGCGGCACATCGAGGCCGTGTCGGCGCGCCTGCGTGGACTGGACCCCGGTGCGGCCTGTCACAGTCTCGCTCAACCGCGGAAATCTTCGCACAATGCCGCGCGTCGCAGACTGCTTGGTTTTGCCGGCGGGCTTACGGTGCTTGGTGGCGCCGGACTGCTGATCGGCCGGGGCGTCGGTCCCATACATGAGCTGGCCGCCGACCATCGCACTGCCGTCGGTGAGCGGCGAGAGGTCACGCTCGCCGACGGGAGCCACATCCAGCTCAATACCGCCAGCGCCATTGACGTACGTTTCAGCCCGGACGCACGGGTCGTGCGTCTGAGAGCCGGTGAGATCCACGTCACCACCGCAGAGGATGTCGGCGCCGCGAGACCGTTTCTGGTCGAAACCGGGCACGGCACCATTCGCGCGCTCGGCACGCGGTTTACCGTACGCCGCCACGATGACCACACTGAAGTGGCCGTGTACCAGCATGCGGTCGAGATCATGCCAGCGGATGCACCCACCGCCATGCAGCGCCTGCAACGTGGTGAGGCGATGAACTTCACCCGCGGCCGCGCCGGCCCACGCATCCTCGCCGATGCCCAGGCAACGGCTCAGCGTCGACAACCAGCGCCTGGCAGACTTCCTCGAGGAGCTTGGCCGCTACCGTCGTGGCGTGCTGCGCTGCGCACCCGAGGTGGCGGATCTGCGCTTTTCCGGCGTATTTCCGCTCGACGACCCCGACCGCATCCTGGCGATGCTGCCCAACTCCTTGCCAGTCGCCGTGCACTGGCGGACGCGTTGGTGGGTGACCGTAACGCCCGGACAACCCGACTCCTGAACCGCGACGCCGCGCGTTCGCCCGGTCCTCGGCGACACCTGTCCGGGCGACGAGCACAGCGACTCGCGGAGTGCGCGCCGTTCCCGGTCGACCGGCTTGCGTCCGCACGGGACGCAGCCACTCGCCTCCGGGCCGAGTGCTGCCCCGGGACGCGGGTGGAGCTGCGCTCGACCTGCCAATGCCGGATTGTCCGTAACGCGCTCTGCCCGATTTCGATTCTCGCGTGACCTACCAGAGAGAGGTTTCATTCTTCAACTCATCACGAGGTCAGCGATGTCCCGATCTTCCCGCAACGCCGCGCCCAAACACCGCGCACCGTCCCATTCCCTGCCCACACTTGCCGCACTTCCTGCATTGCGGCCGCTTGCCCGCGCCGTTACGTTCGCGGCGTTCACCGCGGTCGGCACCGTCACACTGTCCGATGCCCTGGCGCAGCCGACGGCACCCCTCGCCCAGACCGCGTCGTACAACTTCGACATTCCGGCCGGTCCGCTGGCGCCGGCCCTGCGCAGTCTGGCGACGACCGCGGGCGTGCCGCTCACCTTCACTCCCGAGCAGACCGACGCCCATCGAACCACCGGACTGCAAGGTGAGTTCGGCATCGATGAAGCCTTCGCCCGCCTGCTGTCCGGCACCGGCCTGCAGGCCGTGCTACAACCCAATGGCGGATACGCGCTGCGTGCCATGCCGGTCCGCAGCGATGCGCCAACGCTGCCGCCGGTAACGGTGAGCGCCGCGACCGCGAGCGACGGAAGCGCGGCAAATGCCTATCGCAGCGCCGACGCGCGTGCCGGCGTGCTCGGCAGGCGCTCGCTCCGGGATACGCCATACAGCATCGAGGTGTACTCTCAGGAACTGATGGAGAACCTCCAGGCACGCTCGCTGGCCGACATGACCAAAGGCGATGCCTCGATCGCCCTCGCCTCCGGCAACCTCATCACCGAGAACAACTCCCTGGCGATACGCGGGCTTCCACCCGACGGAACCACCGGCCGCAAGATCGACGGCATGAACACGCGGGTACGTGCCAGCGACCTGCCGCTGGAGCATTTCGAACGGGTCGAGATCCTCAAGGGTGCCAGCGGCTTTCTCTACGGCGTGGGGGCGCCCGGCGGCGTGGTCAACCACGTCCTGAAACGTCCCGACGACGAAGCGGTGCGCACGCTGAACGTCCAGGCCATGGACAGCGGCCTCGCCCTCGTCCATGGCGATCTCGGCGGGCGCTTCGGCACGGAGGACGCATTCGGCTACCGCATCAACCTGGTACACGAATCGGGCAATACCTACAGCGATGACGGGAAGTCGCGACGGGATTCCGCGTCGGCCGCGCTCGACTGGCGCATCACCCCTGATCTGGTCTGGCGTGCCGACGCGCTCACCGCCAAGCACCTGCGCGACGGTGGCTACTGGGCTTTGGTACCCAACGCCGACGGGACCTTGAACGACTGGACCCCCGCCAGACCGCTCGCCCCGATCCGCGGCGACAAGCGCCTCGCCCCCTCGTTCACCCGCTACGGCTCACGGCAGGAAACCTATGGCACCGACCTCGCGTGGCAGTTCACTCCCGACTGGCAGGTGCGTCTCGCCCACCGGGTATCCGAGAGCGGTCGCCAGTTTCTCGCTCCGGCGATCTTCACCGACGCCGACGGCAACTACACCATGCGTTTCTGGAACTACTCGAACCGGTTCGACAGTCGTCAAACCGAGGGCGTCCTTGCCGGCACCTTGAGAACCGGAGAGATCGAACACAACCTCGCCCTGGGCGCCTCCCATACCCGCACCACCAGCCGGAACAGTGCCAGCACCAGCGCCATCGACGCCGGCTCCGGCAACCTGTCCGACCCGGTCGATTTCGGAAACCCCTGGGGGTTCACGGTCCGTTTCGGTGCCGCGAAGAACGAGTATCAACGGGTTCGCCTCCGTGAGTTCTTCGTCTCCGACACGCTCAAGTTCGGCGATCGGCTCGACCTCATTGCCGGCCTGCGGCGCAGTACCATCGATAATGCCTACACGGGCTACGGACGCAGCGCCACGACACCGACCCTGGCGGTCGTCTATCGTCCGGTACCGCAGGTCTCCACCTATGCAAGCTATGTCGAAGCCCTGGAGCAAGGCGCGACCGCGCCCGCAACCGCGGCCAACGCCTATGAAGTGTTTTCGCCGCTGAAGAGCAAGCAGTACGAACTCGGTGTGAAGGCGGAAGGTCGCGACTGGTCGGCCAGCGCTTCTCTGTTCCGGCTCGAGCGCGGCCTGACCTATACCGATGCGAACAATGTCTTCACCCAGGACGGCGAAGCCCGCTTCCAGGGTCTCGAAGTCGGCGCCAAGGCCAGCCTCGGCCGCCAATGGGTCGTCACCGCGAGCGCGATGTGGCTCGATGCCAGCAACCAGAAGACCATCGGCGGCACGCTGGACGGCAAGAGAATCCAGGGCGTAGCCCGACAGCAACTGAGCGCCTACGGGGAATATCGCGTCGCTCAGTTGCCGCTGACACTGTCCGCCGGCGCACGCTACATCGGCAAACGGCCGGTGGACGCCGCCAACCGCTGGCATGTCAGCGCCGTCACCTTGCTCGATGCGGGGGCACGCTACGAAACCGAGGTTGCCGGAAAGCCAGTGACCGTGCGGCTGAACATCGACAACCTCGCGAACAAGGCATACTGGGTGACACAACCCGGATCCAGCAACCTGATCCAAGGGGCGCCGCGCACGATCAAGCTTGGCGCGCAGATCGCGTTCTGAACGATGGAATGCCCGGGGGAAACGGTCAAGGCCGTTTCCGCCCCCGAACACTTGAGACCGCCCAACGTTTTCTGGAAAGCGGCGAATTGCTCTCGCGTGACTCGAGCGGTTGATTGACCGCCATCGTCCTTCCTCGGATAATAAGAACCATTCTTGATTGATCCGCAGCCAGCCTTCGTCGGCAAGCCAGACGGGACTACTCCGCCACCTCCCGAGGAACTTGCCTTGAGTCACGCCCGCCACTCCCCCGGCTCCGTAGCCGAACTCTATGCCAACCATCATGGCTGGCTGCGCGGCTGGTTGTGTCGCAAGGTCCGCTGCCCCGAACAGGCAGCGGACCTGATGCACGACACCTTCGTCAAGATCATGCTCAATCGGACCGACGCACAGATCCGTGAGCCCCGCGCTTACCTGGCCACGATTGCCAACCGTCTGATGATCGATTTTCATCGCCGCCAGCAAATCGAGCGAAGCTACCTCGCTGCGTTGGCGACGCTGCCCGCAGGCGAGCAACCCTCTGTCGAAGAGCAAGCCCTGTTCAAGGAGGCCCTGCTCGAGCTCGATCGCATGCTCGAAGGCCTTGGCCCCAAGGTCAGGCAGGCCTTTCTGCTCGCCCAGTGCGACAACCTGAGTTATGCCGAGATCGCAACCAGGATCGGTATCTCGGTCCGTTCGGTGAACACCTATGTTGCGCGGGCAATGGCCCATTGCTGCCTGCTGATACCATGAAAACCCCACCGTCGCATGATGCTTCGTCCGAGGAACTGCGGGCGGTGCACGAAGCTGCCGAATGGTATGCCCGGCTACGCGCAGAGCCTGCAACACCGGCGCTCGAACAGGCCTTGCATGAGTGGCTGGCGGCCAACGACGCGCATCGCGCGGCGTGGCGCAAGGTCGAACGCGTGTGCGGTCAGTTTGGCCGTGTGCCCGGGTCGCTCGCATTGCCGACGCTTGCCGCCCCCCGTCGTCGCGCAGTGCTGCGCGGACTGGTGGCGTTTACCGTGACCGGCGGCGGCGTATTGCTCGCTTCGCGGGCTCCGTGGCAGGTGTGGCAAAGCACCTATCGCACCGCAGCCGGCGAGCGCCGCGAGATCGAACTCGCCGACGGCACCCGGATCACGCTCAACACGCGCAGTGCGGCCGATGTTGCGTATTCGTCACAACAACGGCGAGTGCACCTGCACGCGGGCGAGATGCTCGTGGCCACCCGGCCCGATATGCGGCGACCACCAAGACCTTTCGTCGTCGATACCGCGCACGGCCGTATCCGGGCACTCGGTACGCGCTTCAACGTCCGCATCGAGGCGGACCGAACCGACGTCCTGGTGCTGGCGCATGCCGTCGAGGTGACCCCGACCCATGCCCCTGGCGTGCGTGTGGAAGCCGGCCAGCGCCTGCACTTCAGCACGCACGCAAGCGGACCGCTGCAAGCGGGCGACAACGCGCCCCCTGATTGGGTGGATGGCCGTCTCGTGGTGATCGACATGCCGCTTGCCGACGTCCTCGCAGAACTTGCCCGCTACCGGGCCGGCTATCTCGGCTGCGCCCCCAGCGTTGCGCAGTTGCGCATCTCCGGCGCTTTTCCGCTGGACGACGTGGAGCAGGCGCTCGCGGCCCTGACCGACGGATTCCCGCTGCGCATCGAACGCCTGACCCGCTACTGGACGCGCGTCATGCCGCGCACCGCGTGAGCGTGCGCTGAACCAAACAGCACGGGCATTCGCGACAAACTGCCCACCACTTTGCATTTCCCGCCAGTCTCATCCGTCCTCCCGAGTGCATCCCATTTTTTTCAATCACTCGACGAGACACCATGAACTCGATCAGACCACCCGACACAGTCCCCAACAACATCCTTCGCCCCTTGCCCCGTGCGCTGGCCGCTGCATTGACCTGCGCGGTGCTGACCGTACAACCCACCCACGCGACCGGGCCGACCGACTCGACCATCGTGGCCAGCCGCCACTACGACATTCCTGGTGGTCCGCTGGCTCAGGTGCTCAGCCGTTACGCCGGGGCGGCGGGCATCACCCTGGCTTTCGACGCCAGCCAGTTGCGCGAGCTGCGCAGCGGCGGGCTGCAAGGCAGCTTCACGCTCACGGAAGGCTTCGCCCACCTGCTTGCCGGCAGTGGCTTCCACGCCGTGCCGACCGCTGGCAACCGCTGGGTGCTGCAAACATTGCCGTCCACCGATGGCGCGACACTGCCAGCCGTCAGCGTCACGGCCTCGATCGGGATGGTTGGGGCGCCACCCGCCGCCTATGCCGGTGGTCAGGTCGCCGTCGGTGGCCGGGTCGGCCTGCTCGGCAACCGACACTTCATGGAGACGCCATTCAGCCAGACCAGCTATACCGAAGAGCTGATCCGCAACAGTCAGGCCACCACGGTAGCCGAGGTGCTCGAATACAGTCCGTCCGTCACCCGCCTGGGTGGCAGCTACTACCACCGCGACGGCTACAAGATCCGCGGTTTCGACATGTTCAGCTGGGATAGCGCCTATGACGGAATGTTTGGCCTGGGATCGATCCGTCGCGACGCGATCGAGCAACTGGATCGCATCGAACTGCTGAAGGGGCCGAGCGCGCTGCTCAACGGCGTGCCACCCTTCGGCGGTGTCGGCGGCATCGTGAACCTTGTGCCGAAATGGGCATCCGCCGCCCCGGTCACCCGTTTAACGCTGAGCACTCTCGAAGGTGGCCACAGTGGCGGCCATCTCGATGTCGGTCGGCGCTTCGGGCCGGAGGATCGCATCGGCGCGAGAATCAACGTCGCGCACAAGGAAGGCGGGACCAAGCTCGATCACAACAGCCGACGATCGACGCTTGCAAGCGTCTCGCTCGACTACCTCGGCGATCGGTTGCGTCTGTATGGCAACTTCAACTATCAGAAACAGAGCGATGACGCACCAATGTTCGTCGGCTACGCGCTCGCCCCGACCTCCTCCGTACCAAAGGCGCCCGACGGCCGCACCAATCCCAATCCACCGTGGTCCAGTACCGACACGGAACGCGACTTTCATGTCATACGCGCCGAATACGATCTGAACAGTGACTGGACGGTGAGCGGCGGTTACGGGTGGCAACGTTACGAAGAAGTCCAGAACGTCGCGTTTACGCCAGCCATTCTGAACCCGGCCGGCGACCTGCGAGAACCCGGAACCTATCGGCTTGCCCCGTTCTCCCGCGATTTCAAGACCATCGAACTCAAGCTCGCCGGCCGTGCGAGCACCGGTCCCCTCTCGCATCGAATCGCGGTCGACTACTACCGGTCCAGCCGTCGCATGGACTACTCCGGTCGCACGGTGGCTGGTAGCGGCGCCATCTCGAACATCTACGATCTGGTGGTGAATTACCCCCGACCCGATTTCGAGGGAGTCGAGCCCAGCTATACCGAAGACGAAAGCGTTGCCAGCGGGCTGGCCATTGCCGACACGCTGGGATTCTTCGACGATCGTCTGCAACTGACCGTCGGCGTCCGTAGGCAAAATCTCCGCAGCAGGAATCTGCTGACCGGCACGACGACCTATGACCGCTCCGCCACCACGCCGGCAATCGCCGTACTGTACCGATTCGACGACCGGACGTCGATGTACGCCAATTACATCGAGGGTCTGTCGGAAGCCCCTTCTCCACCGGCGACCGCGGCGAATTTCGGCGCCACACTGGATCCCGCCAAGAGCAAGCAGAAGGAAATCGGCCTGAAGCACGACGTCGGCCGTTTCGCGGGCACCGTCGCACTGTTCGAGATCACACGTCCAGCCGGAATCACCGATCCTGAATCGAACGTGTTCGCGATGAACGGCGAACAACGTCACCGCGGAATCGAGCTCGAAGGTTTCGGCGAGCCCGTTTCGGGGCTGCGCCTGATTGGCGGCGTCACGCACATCCGTGCAAGCATGGTACGCACCCAGAATGGCGTAAACCAGGGCAACCGCCCCGCTGATGTTCCTGAATGGGTCGCGACCCTGCGCGGGGAATGGGACGTTCCCTACGCACAAGGCCTCACGCTGACCGCTGGAGCGGTGCATAGCGGTGCTCGCTATCTTGATGCAGCGAACACACAGAAAATCCCGGCTTGGACCCGCTTCGACCTGGGGGCACGTTACACAACCTCTTTCGGCGGACAGACCGCGACATTCCGCGTTGGTCTCAGCAACGTCTTCGACAAACGGTACTGGGAGAGCGCACGCTCCAGCCTGGTAGCCGGTGCGCCGCGAACGCTATCCACGTCGATCACGGTCGACTTCGATTGATCTGCCGATTGATCTGCACTATGCGGGCCAGTTCTCTGGCCCGCCATTCACCAGCCCCTGTTTCACAGATCTCGAGCTTGGGTTGAACAGTCTGTTCAGCGAAGAGAGAAGAAACCGCTGTTCAACCGCCGTGTCATCGATCCTGGGCTACTGGTCGCCATCGGCGGTGGCGAGTTGTGTAATGTAGCGTGCCGTCTCCGGTGACAGGGTGGCGATGTCGAGGCCCACGCGATGCACACTGCCATCCATACCCTCGACGGTCAGCCACAACTGGTCGTCCAGTCGGGCCGTGGGCGGGATCTGGATCTCGACGAAACGTGTCCAGCGTGCGCCATTGAAGACGATGCCTGCACCGCGCAGCGAGCGCGGCTGGCGCACGCGCAGGTAGGCCGAGCGGATCTCCGCGTCGCAGGCCTCGCAGAAACGGATCTCGAAGGCCTTGATCGCATGGTCCAGTGCTGCCGGCACCGGTGGACGGTGGTCGGTTTCGGCAATGACGAAAGACCACGGTCCGACCGTGCCCGACACCGCGTCGGCGCGCAACACTGGGGCCGGCGGTGCCTCGACGAGATTGGCGGCGAAAGCCACCGGCAGCACAATCAAACCCCCCAGCACCGCCAGACGCCAGATCGCGGCACGATGCGGCGCCGACTCCTCGGGCGGAGCGACTCCGTCGCGCGAACCCGCCGCAACGCGCGGCTGATGCCTTCTCGCCAGCCATGGCAGCAAGAGAAAGACCAGAATGGCGCCGCCAATGGTGAGCCATGCAAACCACACCACCGCGCCAACGGTGTTGCCCCACAGGCGCATGCACAACACGAGCGCCAGTACGAGCAGCAACCAGCCGGCCCATCGGAACAGGTGGCGAGTGACGGCGGGGAGTTCACGACCAAAGGCCTGTTTGCCGTGACGAGCCATTGCCAGCGACAGTCCGGCAAAGCCGGCGAGGCTGATGAAGAAGACAGACAGATGCACGTTCATTGACTTATCCTTGCACTACGGTGCGATGCACATTGATCCGCGAGTGGGCGCCGGCACCCTTTGATGGCGCCCCGCGCACGCACCGTGGTCACGCTCCGCCCCCGGGCAGCAACCACCAGGCAGCCAGCGCGAACACAGCCGTCGGCGCCACCATGCCAATCCATGCCCGCCATGCCGAGCGCGTGCTGAACACCCAGATCACGGCAATTGCGTAAATGGCGAACCCCAGCAGCGTCGCCACACCCACCGCCTGAGCGCGCGGCAATGGCCAGATCAACGCCAGCAATACGATTGCTGCCGAAGTGAGCGCATAGCCTCCCACGGCAGCGGCGATCACGCGCGAAAAAACGGCCCAGCGATAGCGGGCGGCGTCACTGAAGGCGATCATTGCGCCACCTCCGCCTCGGCATTCGACCAGGTTTCGCCGTCGGCTGACGCCGCCCGGGCCTCGGTCTCACCCGCGCTTCCCGCCTCGCTCCGCCATTTCCGCTGCAGGGTGCGCGCCATGTAGCAGAACAGCGCCGCCAGACCGAGCATCGTCAAGTCGAAGCCGGCCAGCGCCCAATCGCCATGCGCGACCGTGACACCAAGGTGACGATCGGTGGTCAGCAGGTTGAGCAACGGCAGCAAAGCGAATGCCGCTGCCGCCAGCCACAGCACCTCGATC
>OBJA01002402.1_pt1 | contig 10864 bp, 10 predicted proteins | sample 1519751 | NCBI WGS metagenome assembly OBJA01 (sample SAMEA3881238, study PRJEB22517) | soil metagenome | biome: lake sediment; feature: soda lake sediment; material: sediment, water from around vicinity | place: India | collected 2013-12-23 | depth 3 m
CACGAACCTTCTTATGGTATGGTAGGTTTATTGCAATGGTTTTGCTTCCTGCGTTGCAATCGCCGGCATAATAAATGGCATCGTACACATTCATGTCGGAATCGATGCCCGGAGTTTCATTTTTATATTCCTGCGAAACGGGCAAGGCTTTTTGCAATCCGGGCAGCAGTGAAGCATATTTTTCAAGCCGGGTGCTCCATTCTTTGTCTTTTATAAGAATAAATGATTCGTGGGCAGTTTTATAGCCAAACAGCTGATCCTCGTAATTTTCGATAGGCCCAACAATGAATTCAATAGTATTGTTTTTCATTTCCATCCAGGCCACGTCGCTTTCGTAATATTCGTCAGTGAGCAAAGCCTGTGCGCGTTTCTCCAAATAGTTTTTCAATCCGGGGTCTTCGGCAAGGCCAGCTGCCTGACGGATTAAATCCGCAGCTTTTTCTACCTGGGCAGCGAAAGCCACACGGTATGGAACTGAAACCAGGGAACCGCTTTCATCGCGCCTGATTAAGGTGTACTGGCTTGGTTTTGATTCATTGTTCCAGTTTTCAAATTCTTCTTTTGTAATATCTGCCGGATAAAAATTTGCTCCTGCAGGCTTTGGCCCGTATTGCTCAATAAATGGTTCATTGTTGTTTAAACGTTCCCAGGGGCCATAGTTTATTTTGACAAACTGTAATTCAGCTTCGGTTAAATCATCCGAAATCAATTCACGCTTATCACCAAATGCCTGTACCCAAAATATATCGTCCATTAACCGGGCAGCTTCAAGTAACAACGGCAACATCTGCCTTTCCTTTTCTGTGAGCACACTTAAATCAGTTTTCAGTTCAACCGGAACAAATTCACCTGCTTTTTGCTGAACGGATGTTTCTTCTTTCATAGCTTCTCCTTTTTTGGCAGTTGAGGTACAGCTGAAAATTACAACTGTTGCCAGTACCGATGCAAGTATTTTTTTCATTTACCACGATTTTTTTTCAAATCCAAAGGTACAAAATGAACCAAAAACAAAAAGAATTAAAATCATGTTTTGTTTTGCACCTTGTATACCATAGTCATACAGTTACTTGCATTAAATAAATAATTCATGTTAATCAAAAAAAAGAACTTTTATTCGAATAAATGCTGTTCGAGCTGGGATAATACTTTACTGGCGCTTCCCTGTAAGTGAATATCGGTGACCGATTCGGTGAACAATGATTCACGCGGATTGATTTCAATAATAGTGGCTCCGTTTTGTTTTGCTGTTCGTGGAACATAAGAGGCAGGTGTGACTTCTCCGGTGGATCCTACAATAATGCAAACCTGGCACTTTTCAGCATCGGCAAAGGAATTTTCAAAAGCCAGTGGAGAAATGCCCTCGCCGAAAAAAATAAAATCAGGCTTCAGTATCTCATGGTCGGCCGGGCACCGGGGAGGAATGATTGTCAGATCAATTTCATTTGCATTGTACATTCTTCCGCACTTACGGCAAACCAACCGTTTAGAATTACCGTGAAACTCATGTACAATCCGGCTGCCGGCTTCCTGGTGCAGGTTATCAATATTCTGGGTTACCAGCGACTGAAGCAATCTTTGCTCTTCCATTCTGGCTAACACAAAGTGCGCTTTATTGGGCTTTGCATTCGCAAAGAAATCGTAAAATATTTCCCTGATATAAATCCAGCATTCTTCCGGATCGTTTAGGAAATATCCCAGATCGAGCACTTCCGGGTTGTATTTGTTCCATAATCCGTCCTCTCCGCGAAAGGGAGGAATTCCACTTTCAACCGATATCCCGGCACCTGTAAAAGCAAGGGTAAATTTTGACTCTTTTATAATTTCTGCAGTTTCTTTTATCAATAAATCCATATTTCCAGATTGAAGAATATTTTTCAATTTACTTAAGTAACAGATAAAAGAGCAAGATCGCTCATTTTTTTCTGAACTAATTTAAATAAATCAATCAGGTAGTCACGCACAACTGTAAAAACAATAGGATAATTATTACCTTACAGGCAATATGAATGGCGCCTTAAGGATGAATCGAAATTTTTGTCCATTCTTCAGGTATAAAATTTTCTGTCTCCAAAGGGTTATTATACCAATATTGAGGTACGCACACTATTTTTTCCTCCAATTGATTTAATATGGCTGCCCAGAAACCAAATGTGCTGTTGGCAAGTATGAAATTCTTGCATAAACTCATAAGATACAAATCAACATAGCCGCTGTTTCCGGAAACAAAGTGACTGTTTTCCAGTTTCAGGTTATTGATCACATACTCCATATCATCCGAAAAAATTATGAAAAAAGGATTTTTTATCTGTCTTCGGATATGGTTTATCGCATTTTGATAATATTCTTTTGTACAAACTCCATTAAATCGCTTTCCTATTTTTTCATGGAGATAATCGGTACGCCGAATGTGCAAGGCCACTGAATTATTTTCGTTAATGATTTTCAATGTATCGGCAACAGAATGTGGAATCTTAAAATTTTTGTGAAAGCAATTTCTCATGTCAGGTAAGACTTCCTTTATCCTGGAAAAATCACCCCACCCGATTGTATAGATATCCTGATCAGGTATTATATGAGCCAGGTTGGGTTCGTTGTTTCTGAAATCAGCGATGTAACTCCTGTTAAGCAGTTTTATTTTCCTTGTAAACTCCTGAAGATTGAATTGTCTTACCGGCGGGTTAAATCCCAGTTGAGGCAACTCATACCTCCTGGGTGTATCTTTTTTAATCTTTGCAAAAGATAAAAAATTAATGAAATTCAGTTTAGTCAAATCCACATACAGTTCGCGGTTTGTTTTTTTTGAAACATACAGTCCAAGGGCATAACAAAACAATTGATTGCCGATACCATTATAAACACTGCAATATACTTTTGACATAAATTGTGGACTTAATTTCTCGCAAACATATATTAATTTTAGAGTTTGCTAAAATACCCCACAAAAGCTTTTCAAAGAAACTAAGTGAACAAAAAATTATTGTCTGTTTTAGAATAATCCTACTTTTGTGCAAATATTAACCTTACTGGTAAATTAAATTATGCATCCGGAGAATCTTAAGATATATGTTGCTTTTCACCGAAAAGGAAAAATTCTTTCAAATGATGCTATATACAATCCCCTTCAGGTTGGAAGAAATATTAGTGGGCTTGAACTGGATCTGCTTCACGATGCAGAAGGGGAAAACATTTCCGGTAAAAATGAAATCTACAGTGAATTAACCGGATGGTACTGGATTTGGAAAAACCAAAAACATAACTTTATTGGGACCGGACATTACCGCAGATATTTTACCGTGAGCAGCCCATCGTTTCTTCAGAACCTGGGGATGATTTTGCAATTCTTTATTGGATTGAAAAAAAAAAGGCATGGATTGTTTTATGTGAGAAATACTCAAAGGTGGCGAAGCAAGATTTTAACATCCCGTCAGGTAGCTGCTTTGCTAAATGAATTCGATGCTGTCCTTCCGCAAAAAAAGAAATTTAAATACACTGTATACGAACAATACAGGCGCAGGCACAACGAAAATGACATTTTACTCACCCGCGCGATAATCAGTGAAAAGTTCCCCGATTATATTGAATCCTTTGATGAGACTTTCAGTTCCCGCCAAATGTATGCTTTTAACATGTTCGTTCTGCCGTGGAATTTATTTGATGAATACATGAACTGGCTTTTTGCGATTTTGTTTGAATTGGAGCATAAAGCAAATATAAACCACAATGATAAGTACCAAAAAAGAGTTTGCGCATTTATGGCAGAAAGGCTGCAAAATGTCTGGATTAACAAAAAAAGGTTAAAAGTGAAGGAATTGCCGGTTTTGTACTTTAAAAAATTGAAGACTGACCATTTTTAAAACAATTATTTATATATGTCTGTATTACAAAAAATAAAGTATAAGATTCATCTTAAAAATGATTATAAAAGAAGGCTCAAAATAATAAATAACAACAATATCAATTTATTATTTGATATAGGTGCAAACACCGGACAGTATGCCAGGAAAATGAGAAATCTTGGATTTAAGGGGAAAATTATTTCTTTCGAACCACTGAACGATGTTTTTGCAATCTTAAAGCAGGCAGCTGCTCATGATAGGAACTGGATTGTAAATAATTATGCTCTTGGCAACGAGGATTCCACCGGTGTTATTAATGTGTCCCAAAAATCGGATTGCAGTTCTATCCTGAACATGATGCCGGAACATAAGGAAAGTGCCTCAGGTTTAGAGTATGTTGCTCAGCAGGAGATAGAGATTAAAAAACTGGACACGGTTTTTAATTCCTTTACCGGCAAGTCAGATAATGTTATGATCAAAATTGATACCCAGGGTTTCGAAAAAAATGTAATCGATGGTGCAGTTGGATCTTTAGGCGGCATTCGTATCATCCAGATTGAAATGTCAATTGTACCCATGTATGAAAACGAAATGTTATTTGTTGAAATGATTGGATATCTCAAAAACAAAGGTTTTCAGTTGTATTCTCTTGAAAACGGGCATTATAACCGAAATACCGGTCAATTGTTACAAGTTGACGGAATTTTTGTAAATACAGATCTGCAAAACAGCAAATAACCCGTACATTTATTTACCAAAATCATATTTGAATGCTGGATCAATCAACTATATGTGCCATTTCAACATCTCCCGGAATGGGTGCCATCGCAGTCATCCGTCTTTCAGGAAATGATGCATTTCGGATTGCCGATAGAATATTTAAGAGTCGATCAAAAGAAAAGATTCTTGAAAACCAACCGGCAAATACTGTACATTTTGGACATATAGTTGATAAGGATGAGATAATTGATGAAGTAGTAGTCACGCTTTTCAGGGCTCCATATTCATTTACGGGTGAAGATATCGTTGAAATATCATGTCATGGCTCTATTTACATTCAGCAAAAGCTTCTGGAAGTACTGCTGGAACAGGGCGCACGTCTTGCCCGGCCAGGAGAATTTACCCAGCGCGCCTTCCTTAACGGAAAAATGGACCTGTCGCAGGCAGAAGCTGTTGCCGATGTAATTGCCTCCTCCAGTGCTGCCGCCCATAGGCTGGCCCTTAAACAAATGCGCGGAGGATTTTCTGCTGAAATAGGTGAACTGCGTAACCAGCTGCTCCATTTTACAGCAATGGTGGAACTTGAACTCGATTTTGCAGAAGAGGATGTAGAGTTTGCCGACCGCACCGAACTCCGGAAACTGGCCGATAAAGTAGAGAAGCTGCTTCGTAAACTGAAAGATTCGTTTCAGCTGGGAAATGCAATCAAAAACGGCATTCCGGTTGCCATTGTGGGTGAAACCAATGTTGGTAAATCAACTTTACTGAACGCCTTGTTAAATGAAGACAAGGCAATTGTTTCGGATATTCACGGAACTACCCGCGATGTAATTGAAGATGTTGTCAACATTCATGGTACAGCATTCCGTTTTTTCGATACAGCGGGCCTGCGTGAAACAATCGATCATATTGAATCCATGGGCATCGAGCGCACTTACCATAAACTTAGTGAAGCTACAATTGTATTGCTGGTAGTAGATACCCAAAACCCCTACCCTGTTGTAAAAAGCCGCATCGGAATGATTCGTGAACGATTGGCAGAAGGCCAGCAGCTGATACTTGTTGCCAATAAAATAGATACTGGTAATCCCAACACCATAGAATCACTTAAAAATCTGAGGCTGAGACAAAATGAACAACGGGTTTTTGTGGCAGCACGACAAAAACATAATCTTGAAGAATTGATTGATTTGATGATTCATTCAGTTAACGCAGATCTTATCAGCCAGGAAGATGTTATTGTTACAAATACCCGGCATTACGAAATGTTAAAAAGTGCCCATGAAGCCATTGTACGTGTGCTGCAGGGATTGGAAAACGAACTGACAGGCGATTTCCTTGCCCAGGATATTCGTGAATGCCTGTATTACCTGGGAAACATTACCGGAGAAGTATCAACCCATGAGGTTCTGGGACATATATTCAAGAACTTCTGCATCGGAAAGTAGGCAACATTCAATAAACTTTTAATTCACATTTACTGGCCGGGATACTGAACACAGGGTTCATGTATATTTTATTATTAGTGCATACAATCCAACTTTAATGAACCTTAAATTAAAGAATATTTGTTGCCCGGAACAATCGAATGCGGAATCTCAGGATATTGCTGTGTGCCTGTTAATTATTTTACTTTCTTTTTGAAGGTATTGGTAAGGTATTCTATACATGAAAACCCATTGCTCTTTTTGTAATTTTTGGATTCGATGCTTTCATTAATTGCCGATTGCAAGAGTTGTTCATCTACCGGTTTACTTAAAATCCTGTCACAGCCGGCCTTTTTAATTCTTTTCATATGCCGCTCCAGGTTTAAAGAAGTTAGTGCTATTATTGGAATTTCCTTGTTTATATTTTTTATGATTCGGGTAGCCTCGAATCCATCCATTACAGGCATACTCATATCCATCAGGATTACATCAATATCTTTCCCGGCCTTTACAGTCTCCACTGCCTTGAGTCCATTGTCTGCGTTAATGGTACTTGCCCCTGTTTTTCGTACAATCATTTCTGCAAACAAACGGCTTGTTTTATCATCATCTACAATTAAAACTGAATTCATAATTCCTCCAATTTCCTGTAATTTACTGTTAAAAAATCATGCCAATGGATCAACCCCAACAAAAGCAATACATGCAACCATAATTTGAATTGCGTATTCCACTTAAATATGTAGCATAATTCCTCACATTTTTAGAAGATTCTGGAAAATACATGCTTTTTGTAAATAAGCCGAACCTCCACAACTTCACCGTTGTTAAAGTCTCATTAGAAAAAGCACAATTATGATTATTGAAATGCACTGCCACACTTCTGAACATTCCGCCTGCAGCCAGGTCTCGGCTGTGGATATGGTTAAAAAAGCGATGCTTGTGGGGATCCAGGCAATCGTTTTTACCGATCATCATTATAAATGGAGTGAGGAGGAACTGGTTTCCCTGCGTAAAGAAGCGGGCCTACCTGAGACCTTCAAAATCTTTTCGGGGCAGGAAATCACCACTTACGACTATGGCGACATTCTATTATACGGAGCAGAGAGAACCTACAAAAAACAGAAAATTTCGCTGTCCGATATAAGAACTGAAAATCCCGATGCTGCTATAATCTGGGCACACCCCTACCGAAATAAAAAAATTCCGGAACCCGAACGGCTGCTGAGTCCGCTTATCAATGGGGTAGAAATTTTTAATTCGAATTATACAATACTGGAGGCCAACTATGCCTTGCAAGCCTGGCACACCTATAAGTTTACTGCCATCGGTGGTACCGACACCCATGCACTAAGCTATACTGGCTCCTATCCTACAATTTTTGATCATCCCATAAATACAATAGATGATCTGGTAGAAGAATTAAAGGCAGGCCGATGCAGGCCCTTCTACAAGGAGATACAAAGATCGGGAACAACAAATACCAAGGTAACAGAGATAACAATTGGCCCTAAAAACGGTGAGGAAAGAAGAAATCTGATTATAAAGACTTTTGACGATGTAGAGGCCTGGAAGTCTGGTGAACGTTCCCATTTAATTACCGAGGAACTGATTCAGCAAGGATTTGATAAAGGCCCATACCGGATACCTAAACCCCTCGATAAGGATAAAAACAACCTGCTGCTTGTCGAGGAACGGATTGGAGGAATGAACTTGTTTGACACCCTGTTAAAGGCAAAGCCGGATGAGGCATCCAGATACCTTCAGATGACGGCAAAATGGCTCAGCAAGCTTCATAATATGAAACTAAAAATATCTCCTTCCGATGAATATCTGCAGATTGAACCGAAGAGAATTGCTTATTACCTAAAAAGCCTTGTTGAAACAAAAAATAAACATCTGCAGCGTGTACGTGAAATAAAAGATCTTGTGTTGACAAAAGAAATGGATTTAATAATTAACCGGCCCGATGTTTTGTTTCAAGGGCATGGTGATTATCATCCAAAAAATATATTCATAAATACCGAGGAACAAGATCCTTATGTGGCAGTTATCGATTTCGACAGCTCGTATCAACTGCCCAGGACATTCGATGTTGGAACATTTATGGCACAATATCTCAACATGTTTTTTTCGTATAATGACATTCAAAAAAAAGCACCCTCAACTATTTTTTTGGAAACATATCTTGCTACTGCTTATGATCTGGAACCTGATTTTCTCACCCAGGTCAACCTATATAAAGCACGTGCATGCCTGAGTATTTTATATTACCTGGCTAAAGTTGATCTGGGAGAAAGCGAGAATTTTTTTCGCATTATGGTAGAGGCTGAGAAAAGCCTGGTCTCAATTATTTAATTAATAATTTACGACCTGTTCTATATTCTTTAGTTTCTTTGTTTGAACAGCCTTACTTATAAATGAGAACAAAAAATGTTCTTATCTGAAAAAATAAGAACATTTTAGTATCAATCGTACAATATAGTGTGTTTGTGGGTATGAGTAATCAATTCCACATTTCTGCAGGTTCATTTTTTTCAGCAGGCATTGTGTTTTCTTTGGTGCTTACCATTTTGTAATTTGAGAAGACATCAAGTAACACATCGGCATGCATATCGGAATACTTGTCGTAACAATATTTAAGCACATCAAATATATCGTGCTGATTCGTCCGGCTTACAAGTTTTTCCAACTCTTTCCTGAACAGTGGTTTGTATAAACATACCTCCCATAATTTTAATTTAGCGTATTCTTTCATTATTTAGGAATTAAAAATTAATAACAGATTCAATTTTCTATAAATATCCGTAGTCAGACACTGCAAGCCATTATTCAACCAATGTGCCACATGCATGAAGAAAAGATAGGATTCTGTTCTTCAATTCATTCACATAAGCATGCTGCCTTATTCGCAGGTTGAAATGTAGCAGTATCTCTACAACTAATGTAGAAATTCGACCTCGTACTGCTGAATGATGCGTTCAAAAAGGCAGGGTTCTTAAAAATTGATTAACTGCGGAAATCACAGGGTCAAATCGGGATATTTTTTCACACATATGAGTATATAAATCCCTTTTTAGACTGATTTAAGGATATTACTGGCAACCGCACTCCTTCTTCAATTAAGAAAACGGAAAAGGAATTAAGCAGTACACGTGCAAAAGAAATTAAAAGTTCAGTACCAAAAGGAGAGTTGTTCTGGTCGGAATATTCGCATACGTAATTGTAATTTTTTATATTGTGACATTGGGGAAAAGGCAGTGAATAATTTCCTGCTTTTTCTTTGTAACATATTTGGATTTCACCACCCGACTCCTTTCCTTTAGTATAAACTTTATGTGCTTTCTTTTGATTTAGCCGATACATCGTGGTATTTTTTTGAGACGACATACCTTGTGAAGCCATGGACAACTGTTGATGAAAAAACAACAAAACTAACGATGGCCCAAAGGTTACTGAATTGATGTTTTTCATTTATATGAAGGGCATAAAACAAGGCTGCCACACCAATAGGACCAAACCATCCCATTAACAGCATATCCAGAAAATTATAACCTTTCATTAATGGCTTAAGCAACATAAAAACCGGTAGTCGCCGGAAAAGTAAAACCAGGCCGGCAAATAAAACAAGGCCCCACCCCATTTCCAGCCAATCGCTCCAGGGTGCTACCAGCCCCAACAGGAAAAATATGGGCACCACAAGCATGCGTTCGATTACCTGCTGAATTGATTCCTCCTTTACCGATTCACTTTTCGATATTACGGAGTTGAATGCAAACCCGGCAGCAAAAACACTGATTATGCTGTTTGTTTTGAGAATTTCAAATATGGCATAAATAAAAAAGGTCAGTGAAAGGGCAAATCCAATGACAGCCTGCTCATCCATCTGTTGCTTCTTGTCGAAATAATGAAAAATACGCCCCAGCAGGTACCCCAATGATCCGGCCAGGAGAATGGCAATCATATTCTCCCAGAGCACAACTTTCAGAAAAAACTCCTTCATTGCAAAACCATCAGGATAAAAAATCAATAAAAAAGGAAGCATCACCATAAGAAAAGCCAAACCATCGTTGGCACCCGATTCAAATGATAAAGCTCCCCTGATTCGTTCGGGAAGCAGCTTTTCTGCCAGCTTTCCTGTCAACAGTGAAGTTGCCACCACCGGGTCGGTTGGGGAAATAATGGCACCAACCAACAGACTTAAAAGTAAATCCTGCTGTATCACCAGAAAAAAAAGCAATGATGATAAAAACCACATACCAAACATAGCCAGGGGCACCATCAGGGCAAGATTCTTTTTTTGTTTGATTATAAAAGCATGTTTCACCCGCAGTGCAGTTGAAATAAGGGCCACTATTATTGTAATCCGGGTAAATATGTTCATCACTGAATGGGAATCTTTTACCTCAAATACCTGTATGTCCATCACATTAAACAGGAATCCGGTAAGCATAACCAACACCGGTTCAGAGACATAGCTGCGGTGTATTCTTCTGATGAACAAGCTGGTAAGAATAATCAGGCCAGCTGCAGCCATCAATATAAAATGTGATTGTATACCCATTATGGAAATTTACAAGAAAACATTTCAAAATAACTTTAGTTTGTTAACACTGAAATCCTTCCCTGCTCCGTTTCGAAAGCTGTTAAACCAACCCCAGGAGTATGATCCTGTGGAATTAAATGCAGCCCTAAAGAAAATTTTTTGTGGTGTGGGCAATAATAATAAATGTTTGCTTCGCTGTCCTGAGGCAAATGTGAGATAATAAACCACGACCAGCTCACGAAAACACAATTCTTGTTTGATTAAATTCTGTTGTTTCACATCCTACACAATCGGAACTGCTGTCCACATTGCTGGAAAAGCTGGAGGAAGTATAA
>OBJA01002403.1_pt1 | contig 10861 bp, 7 predicted proteins | sample 1519751 | NCBI WGS metagenome assembly OBJA01 (sample SAMEA3881238, study PRJEB22517) | soil metagenome | biome: lake sediment; feature: soda lake sediment; material: sediment, water from around vicinity | place: India | collected 2013-12-23 | depth 3 m
CCGACACGGTCAAGGAGGGCTCGCGCGAGGCGATTGCCGGGCTGCGCGCGCTGGTCGACGAGGCGCGGCGGCGCGCCGCGCGCGTCGTCGCCAGCGTCTTCGTCAATCCGCTGCAGTTCAACGATGCTGCCGATTTCAGCGCCTATCCGCGCAGCCTGCGTGCCGACGCCGGCGCCCTGTCCGGCGCCGGAGCGGATCTGCTGTTCGCGCCCGCTGCGAGCGAGGTCTATGCGCACGGCATGGAGTCGGGGACGCGGATACACGTGCCCGGCCTCTCCGAAACGCTGTGCGGGGCGTTCCGCCCTGGTCACTTCACCGGCGTGGCGACAGTGGTCGCCATCCTGCTCAACCTGGTGCGGCCCGACCTGGCAGTGTTCGGCGAGAAGGACTACCAGCAACTGCTCATCGTGCGGCGGATGGTCGAGGACCTGCGCCTGGGCGTGCGCATCCTGGGGATGCCGACGGTGCGCGAGGCCGACGGTCTGGCCCTCAGCTCGCGCAATCGCTATCTGAACGCGGACGAGCGCGGGCGCGCGCCCGAGATTCATCGCGCGCTGTGCGCGCTGCGCGAGCACGTGCTCGGAGGCGCGCGTGATTACGCTGCGCTGGAGGAGGGAGGCATGCGGAGGCTCGCCGTGGCGGGCTTCCGGCCGGAATACTTCAGCGTCAGGCGCGCCAGCGATCTCGCCGAGGCGGGCGCCGCGGACACGCAGTTGCGCGTGCTCGCCGCCGCCTGGCTGGGCAGGGCGCGGCTGATAGACAACCTACCCATCGACCTGGACGGCCAAGGCGCGGCGGCCTGAGCGTCCCGCGCGGGTTTGTGTCCGCGGATCGGGATGCTAAAATCGACGGCCCCGCGAACGGCGCCCATCCAGGAACCACAGCCCGATGTACCGCACCCTACTGAAATCCAAGCTCCATCGCGCGCGCGTGACGCACGCGGAACTCGACTACGAGGGTTCCCTGGCGGTGGACGAGCAGCTGCTGGAGGCGACCGGCATCGCCGAGTTCGAGCAGATCCACGTCTACAACGTCACCAACGGCGAGCGCTTCGTCACCTATGCGATCTGCGCGCAGCCGGGCTCCGGCATTGTCTCGGTGAACGGCGCCGCGGCGCACAAGGCCAGCCCCGGTGACATCGTCATCGTCTGCGCCTATGCCGGCCTCACGGAGCAGGAGATCGCCGCGCACAAGCCGATGCTGGTCTACGTGGACGAGCGCAACCGCATCACCCACAGCCGCGATCACATTCCCCGGCAGATCGCCTGAGGCGCGCGCCGCGCCTCAGCCGGTGTTGCGCATGCCGGCGGCGATGGCGTTGATGGAGCGCAGCAGCGGATCGAGCCAGGCGGCCCGCTCCTCGTCGCTGAGCGAGGGATCGCGGTAGCGCTGCAGCAGCGTGATCTGGATGTGGCTGAGCGGATCGAGGTAGGGATTGCGCCGGCTCAGCGACAGCGCCAGCGTGGGGTTCTCGTCGATCAGGTGGCGGGCGTCGGCGGCGCGCAGGGTATGGTTCACCGTGCGCGCGAACTCCGCCTGGATCTCGCCGAACACTTTCGCCGCCAGCTCGCGGTCGCCGCACAGCGCCGCGTACTCGCGCGCGACGCCCATATCGGCCTTGAACAGCGACATCTGCGTGTTGCTGAGCAGCGCGCGGAAGAACGGCCACTGCCGGTACATGGCGCGCAGCTCATCGGTCCTCTCCGGGTTCTCCGCGCACCAGCGCTCCAGCGCCGAGCCGATGCCGTACCAGGCGGGCAGGGTGTGGCGCGACTGCGCCCAGCCGAATACCCAGGGGATGGCGCGGATCGAGTTCTTGGTGCGGTCGGCCTTGCGCCGGTGGCTGGGCCGCGAGCCGATGTTGAGCAGGCCGATCTCGGATACCGGCGTCGCCTCGTAGAAGTAGTCGAGGAAGCGCGGCGTCTCGTCGACCAGCGCGCGGTAGGCCGCCTCCCCTGAGGCGGCGAGCTCGTCCATGATCGTCATGTGGCGGCGGTCGGTCGCCGGCGTTGCCGTGACCAGACCCTTGCTGGCCTTGAGCAGGCCGGTGATGCCGACGCCGAGCTCGTACACCGCGGTCTCGCGGTTGCTGTACTTGTAGGAGACCATCTCCCCCTGCTCGGTGAACTTGATGCGGCCGTGCACCGTGCCGGGCGGCTGCGCGAGGATCGCCTCGTGGGTGGGGCCGCCGCCGCGGCCGATGGTGCCGCCGCGGCCGTGGAACAGGTGATAGCCGATGCCGCGCTCGCGCGTCAGGCGCGCCACCGTCAGCTGCGCCTTGTACAGCGCCCAGGCCGAGGCGAGGATGCCGCCGTCCTTGCAGGAATCGGAGTAGCCGAGCATGATCTCCTGCACGTTGCCGCAGGCCTTGAGCAGCGTGGCGTAGATCCCGCAGTCGAGCAGGCTGCCCATGACCGGCTCGATGTGGTGCAGGTCCTCGATGGTCTCGAACAGCGGGGAGACCCTGAGATGGCAGTACCACTCGCCCGCGGCGGTGCGCCCGATCAGGCCGGCCTGGCGGCCGAGGAACATCACCTCCATGACGTGGCTGGCGCTGTGGGTCATCGAGATGACGTAGCTGCCGAAGCACTGCAGGCTGATCTCGCCGTGCATGCGCGCCATGACGTCGAACACTTCCAGGGTCTCGCGCGTCTGCGCCGACAGCGCCGCGCGCTCCACCTCCAGCGGCTCGCCTTCGATGTGGCGCGAGAGCAGCGCCATGCGCTGGGCCTCGTCCATGGACGCGTAGTCGATGCCGTGGGGATCGGCGGCGAACAGCTCGGCGACGGCCTCGGTGTGGCGCGACGATTCCTGGCGGACGTCGAGCTGGGCGAGGAAGAAGCCGAAGGTCTCCACCAGCCGGATGAGGTCCTTGAGCCCGAGCTCGGCGAGCGCGTGGTCGCCGTCCGAGATCAGCGAGTCGCGGATGCGGTAGAGCTCGGCGAGGAATTCGTCCGCGGAGCCGTACGCGGCCTGCGGCGGCGACAGCGAGGTCTCTCCTTCGCACTGCCGGCGCAGGTGGTTGAGCATCTGCTCCAGGCGGTAGCGCACGATGTAGAGCTTGCGCCGGTAGGGCTCGTGCCGGAAGCGGTCGAGATCGCCGAGCGCCTTCTCCGCGTAGCGCTCGTCCGCCTCCATGCCGGCGAGGAAGGCCGGCGAGGGCGTGCACAGCAGCTTGGACTGGGTGAGCTCGTGGCCGAGCTGCGTGACCCGCGGCAGGTATTCCTTGAGCACCGCAATGGCGTGCATGCGCACCGCCATCGCGGTGACCTCGGGCGTGACGTTGGGGTTGCCGTCGCGGTCGCCGCCGACCCAGGAGCCAAAGCGCAGGAAGCTCGGCACGACGATGGACTCGCCGTCCTTCAGGCCCGGGCCGTACACCTTGTCCACGGCCTTCTCCAGCTCGCGGTACATGAGCGGGACGGCCTGGAACAGGCTGTCCTGGAAATAATAGATGCAGTGGCGGATCTCTCCGGCCACGTTCGGGCGCTGCACGCGCACCTCGTCGGTCTTCCACAGCGTCTGGATCTGCATCTCCAGCAGCTGGATGACGTCCTCGCGCTCTTCCTTGGAAAGGTGCGGGTCGTCGAGCTGCTGGCTGGTGACAAAGATCCTGCGCAGCCCCTCCATGATGGTATGGCGCTTCGATTCGGTCGGGTGCGCGGTGATGACCGGGTTGTAGAGCAGGCGGTCGAGCACCGTCTGGAGCTGGGCCGGGCCGATGTTCTGCTTGCGGAACTCGCGCAGGGCCTCCTCGAAGGAGCCGGTCCACAGCGGCCTGCCGGCGCGGTGCTGGCGGCGGCGGAGCTGGTGCTGGTGCGCCTCCTCGGCGAGGTTGACCAGGCTGAAATAGGTGCTGAAGGCGCGCACCACGTGGGTGACGATCTCGGGGTCGAGCCGGCGGATCAGCCGGCCCAGGCGTTCGCGCAGGCGCGCGGAGTCTTCCTTGTGCAGGCGGATGTAGCCCTTGCGCAGCGCCTCCACGGCGACGAACACGCGCCCGCCGGCCTGCGACTGCAGGACGTTGCCGAGCAGGCTGCCGAGCAGCTTGACGCGCGCGCGCAGCTTCTTGTCGTCGGCGTCGGCGCGGACGCTCCTGCCTTTCCTGCGCGCAGGCCTGGACGACACGTTTCTGACGGGGGTCTGGTTCATGCTGGCGGCATTATAGCCGATCGCGGAGGAATTACCCTGCCGATCGGATCGCCTGCCGGTAGAGGGACAGATACTGCTGGGCGCTGCGGCGCCAGCTGAAATCCTGCTGGATGCCCTGGAACATGAGCTGCTTCCAGCCCCGCGGCGAGCGGTAGCAGGCGAGCGCCCGCGCGATCGCCTCGCCCAGCGCCAGCGGGCTGGCCTCGTCGAAGACGAAGCCGGTGGCCACGCCCGCCCGGACCGCCTCGGGCGTGGCGTCGACCACGGTGTTGGCGAGCCCGCCGGTGCGGCGCACCACCGGCACCGTACCGTAGCGCAGGCTGTATATCTGGTTCAGGCCGCAGGGTTCGTAGCGCGAGGGCATGACGAAGATGTCGGCGGCGGCCTCGATCTGGTGCGCCAGCTCCTCGCTGTAGCCGAGATAGGCCGCGACGTGGCCCGGATACGCCTGCGCCGTCTCCTGCAGCCGCTGCTCCAGCTCCTTGTCGCCGCTGCCGAGCACGACGAGCTGCAGCTCGTGATCACGGAACAGGCTGGGCAGGGCGTCGAGCAGCAGGTCGAAGCCCTTCTGCTCGACCAGGCGGCCGATCATCCCCAGCAACGGTACGGTCTTGTCCACCGGCAGACCCATGCGCTCCTGCAGGGCGAGCTTGTTGAGGTGCTTGTCGGCGAGGCTGTAGGCGTTGTAGGGGCGGACTATGTAGGGGTCCCGGGCGGGATTCCACTGGCGGTAGTCGGCGCCGTTGAGGACGCCCACCAGCCGGTCCGCCTTCTGCCGCAGCAGGTCTTCGAGGCCGTAGCCGAACTCGGGGGTGGTGATCTCGCGGGCGTACTGCGGGCTCACCGTGGTGATCATGTCGCTGTAGACGATGCCGCCCTTGATGAAGGAGAAATTGCCGAAGTACTCCATGCTGTGCATGGACCACAGCTCCTGCGGCAGGCCGAGCGACTGGAAGGTCTCCCAGGAAAAGAGCCCTTGGTATGACAGGTTATGGATGGTGAAGACGAGCGCCGGGCGGCGCGGGGAGCGCGCCAGCAGGGCCGGCGCCAGGCCGCTCTGCCAGTCGTTGCAGTGCACCACCGTCGGCTGCCAGGACAGGCCGGCGCCGCCCAGCGCGACGGCCTCGACCGCGCGGCAGAAGAGCGTGAAGCGCTGCGCGTTGTCGGGCCAGTCGCCGCCCTGGGCGGGGCCGTACGGACCGCCGTCCCGATGGAAGTGCGCGGGCGAATCGAGCAGCCATACCCTGACCGAGCTGCCCGGCAGCCTCGCCTCGAGCAGGCGTACGGGACCGCCCGCGTGCGGCAGCTGCAGGGTCGCGATCTCGTCGACGTGTTCGAGGCGTTCGAGCGCCGCCTTGTAGGCCGGCATCATGACGCGCACGTCGCAGCGCAGGCCCTTGAGGGCGACCGGCAGGGCGCCGGCGACGTCGGCGAGTCCGCCTGTCTTGACCAGCGGATGCACTTCGCTGGCGACGAAGAGGATGCGCTCGGCGCTCATGATAGGGCTTGCATGGTGCGGGCGACCGGCGCTGGTGTAAGCTTAATAAATCGCCGCCCGAGTCGATATGGCCATAGGCTGTTTTTATATCTTCCTGTTGCAGGTACCATACCAACGCGTTGGGTGCAGGCGTGGACGAAAACGGATCCGGGACGATCGATGGAAGCAGGGATTCTTTATCCCACATATCACCGGAGACTTCAATAATCGCTCCGCGTATTTAGCACAACTGTATCTAGAGGAAGCCGATTCATGAGACTGGGAATGATTGGGCTCGGCCGGATGGGCGGCAACATGGTGCGGCGGCTGCGGCGCGCCGGCATCGATGTGGTGGGCTACAGCCCCGATGCGGACGAGAGACAGCGGCTCGCCGACGAGACCGGCATGAGCGCCGCGCCCACTATCGCGGGCCTGGTGAAAAAGCTCGAGGCGCCGCGCGTGGTCTGGGTGATGGTGCCCAGCGGAGATACGACGGAGAAGGTCCTCAAGGAGCTCGAGCGCCGCCTGGAGCACGGCGACGTCGTCATCGACGGCGGCAATTCCAATTACAAGGATACGCAGCGCCGCGGCGCCATGCTGGCCCAGTCCGGCATCGGCCTGGTCGACATCGGCACCTCCGGCGGCGTGTGGGGCCTGGACAACGGCTACTGTCTCATGATCGGCGGCGAGAAGGACAACGTCACGCTGATCGGGCCCGTGCTCAAGGCGCTGGCCCCGGCGCCGGACCGCGGCTGGGCGCACGTCGGCGCGCGCGGCGCCGGCCACTTCGCCAAGATGATCCACAACGCCATCGAGTACGGCATGATGCAGGCCTACGCCGAGGGCTTCGCGCTGCTCAGGGGCAAGAAGGACTACGCCTTCGACCTCGCCGAGATCTCCGAGCTGTGGCGTCACGGTTCGGTGATCCGCAGCTGGCTGCTCGATCTCAGCGCCGAGGTCCTGGCCAAGGACCAGGGACTGAAGGGCGCGGGCACGGCGGTCGCCGATTCGGGCGAGGGCCGCTGGGCCGCGGTAGAGGCGGTCAACCAGGGCGTGCGGGCGCCGGTGCTGAGCATGGCGCTGCAGATGCGCTTCGCCAGCCAGCAGCAGGACGGCAGCTACGCCAACCGCATGCTCTCGATGATGCGCAACGCCTTCGGCGGGCACGAGATCTCCGGAGACAAGGTCAAGGATTGATGGAACCATGCACGCTGGTGATCTTCGGCGCGACGGGCAATCTCACCCGTATCAAGCTGATGCCGGCGTTGTTCTCGCTGGACGCCGAGGGACGCCTGCCGCCTGAGATGACGGTGGTCTCCTTCGGCCGCCGCGAATGGAGCAGGGAGCGCTGGCTGGACGAAGTCGCCGGCATGCTGCGCGAGAAGTTCCCGCAGGGCATGGACGAGGGCGCGTTCGAGCGCTTCCGCGCGCGCCATCACTATCACCAGGGCGACCTCGGCGACCCGGAGGCGGCGAAGCGGCTCGCCGAGCGCCTCGCCGGCGACCCGGCCTTCGCCCAGAACGTGATCTTCTACCTCGCGATCCCGCCGGCGGACTTCGGTCCCGCGATCGAGAGCCTGAGCGCGGCCGGCCTGCTCGCCCAGAGCGGCCACTGGCGGCGCGTGGTCATCGAAAAGCCCTTCGGCTATGACCTGCTCAGCGCCAAGATGCTGCAGCAGAGCTTGCTGCGCCACCTCACCGAAGACCAGATCTATCGCATCGATCACTACCTCGGCAAGGGCACGGTGCAGAACATCCTGGTGTTCCGCTTCGCCAACCTGCTGCTCGAGCCGCTGTGGAACCGCAACTACGTCGACCACGTGCAGATCACGCATTCCGAGACGCACGGCATCGAGGGACGCGCCGGCTACTACGAAGGGGCCGGCGCGCTGCGCGACATGCTGCAGAGCCACCTGATGCAGCTGCTCGCGCTGGTGGCGATGGAGCCGCCGGCGATGATGGACGCCGAGTCGCTGCGCGACGAGAAGGTGAAGGTGCTGAAGTCGATCCGGCCGATCGCGCAGAGCGCGGTGCACGCGCACGCCTTCCGCGGGCAGTACGCGCAGGGCAAGATCGGCGACCGCACGGTGCCGGGCTACAGCGAGGAGCCGGGCGTGAGCGCCGGCAGCGTCACCGAGACCTACGCCGCCCTCAAGCTCTACGTCGACAACTGGCGCTGGCGCGGCGTGCCCTTCTACCTGCGCACCGGCAAGCGCCTGGCCGAGGCCAGCTCGGCGATCAGCATCCGCTTCAAGGAGCCGCCGCACCACCTGTTCCGCAACACCCACCTCGAGCGCATCATGCCGAACTGGCTGCTGCTCGGCATCCAGCCGCACGAGTGCCTGAAGATGGAGATCCAGGTCAAGGTGCACGGCCTGGAGATGCGTACCCGCACCATCAGCCTCGACGCCAGCTACCGCAGCAAGGGCGACAAGGAGAACGACGCCTACGAGGAGCTGCTGCTCGACGTGATGATCGGCGATCACTCGCTGTTCCTGCGCTACGACGAGGTGGAGTGGGCCTGGCGCGTGGTCGATCCCGTGCTCATGGTCTGGTCGATGGAGCGCGACTTCATCAGCACCTATCCCGCCGGGAGCTGGGGGCCGCGCGGCACCTACCGCCTGTTCGACCGCGACGATCAGTTCTGGCGTCACAGCCTCGGCGTCGAGGGCTGCGACGTCTCCGTAGAGTCCTACTAGAAGAGTCCACCGACATGACCGATCCGACGACGCTGCCGGCCTGGGCCGCGCTGCGCGAGCATCACCGACGCATCGCCGGCACGCACCTGCGCGAGCTGCTGCGCGGCGACCCGCGGCGCTTCGAGCGCTGCTCGCTGCGCTTCGAGGACATCCTCATCGACTATTCCAAGAACCGCGCCACCGACGAGACCTTCGCCCTGCTGCTCGAGCTCGCGGAGCAGGCCGGTCTGCGCGGCCGCATCGACGCCATGTTCGCCGGCGAGCCGATCAACTTCACCGAGGGCCGCGCGGTGCTGCACACCGCGCTGCGCAACCGCTCCGGCCGGCCGGTGACCGTCGCCGGCGCCGACGTCATGCCCGCGGTGCGCGCGGTGCTGGCGAAGATGCGCACCTTCAGCAACGCGGTGCGCAGCGGCGCCTGGAAGGGCTACACCGGCAAGGCCATCACCGACGTCGTCAACATCGGCATCGGCGGCTCCGACCTCGGACCGGCGATGGTGACGCGGGCGCTCAGGCCCTACGTGCGGCCGGGCCTGCGCATGCACTACGTCTCCAACGTCGACGGCACCCACATCGTCGAGACGCTGAAGCAGAAGTCGCCGGAGACGACGCTGTTCATCGTCGCCTCCAAGACCTTCACCACCCAGGAGACGCTGATGAACGCGCACACGGCGCGCGCCTGGTTCGTCGAGACGACCGGCGACGAGCGCGCCATCGCGCGCCACTTCGTCGCCGTCTCGACCAACGCCCGCGAGGTCGGCGCCTTCGGCATCGATACGGCCAACATGTTCGAGTTCTGGGACTGGGTCGGCGGCCGCTATTCGCTGTGGGGCGCGATCGGCCTGCCCATCGCGATCGCGGTCGGCATGGACAACTTCGAGGCCATGCTCGACGGCGCGCACGCCATGGACGAGCACTTCCGCACCGCGCCCTTCGCCGCCAACGCGCCGGTGATCCTCGGCCTGCTCGGCGTCTGGTACGGCGGCTTCTTCGGCGCCGACAGCCACGCGGTGCTGCCCTACGACCAGTACCTCGACCGCCTGCCCGCCTACCTGCAGCAGCTCGACATGGAGAGCAACGGCAAGGGCGTGGACCGCGAGGGCCGGCGCATCACCGGGTACGCCACCGGCCCGGTGATCTGGGGCGAGCCCGGCACCAACGGCCAGCATGCCTTCTACCAGCTCATCCACCAGGGCACGCGGCTGATCCCGACGGACTTCATCGCGCCGGTGCATTCCCACAACCCTGTGGGCCGGCACCACGAGGTGCTGCTGGCCAATTTCCTCGCCCAGACCGAGGCGCTGGCGATCGGGCGCACGGCGGAGGAGGTGCGCGCGGAGATGGACGCGAAGGGCGCCAGCGAGGAGACCATCGCGCGCCAGCTCCCGCACCGCGTGTTCGAGGGCAACCGCCCGAGCAACTCCATCCTGCTCGACCGGCTCACGCCGCGCGCCCTCGGCTCGCTGCTGGCGCTGTACGAGCACAAGGTCTTCGTGCAGGGCGCGATCTGGAACATCAATTCCTTCGACCAGTGGGGCGTGGAGCTGGGCAAGCAGCTCGCGCAGACCATCCTCGGCGAGCTGGCGCAGGACGGCGCGGTATCCGGTCACGACGCATCCACGCGCGGCCTCATCGATTACGTGAAATCGCAGCGGTCCGATGCGCGTCGCGATGGGGGTTGAGTACCGGGGCACCGGGTTCTGCGGCTGGCAGGTACAGGACGGCGTGCGCACGGTGCAGGAGTGCCTGGAGCGCGCGCTCGCCCGGGTCGCCGATCATCCGGTGCGCACCGTCTGCGCGGGACGCACCGACACCGGCGTGCACGGACTCGGACAGGTGGTGCACTTCGACTCGCCGGCGCGGCGCGATGCGCGCGCCTGGGTCTTCGGCGCCAACGCGCACCTGCCGGAGGACGTAGCGGTGCGCTGGGCGCGCCCGGTGGACGACGGTTTCCACGCGCGCTTCTCCGCGCTGCGGCGTCACTATCGCTACGCGATCTTCGATTCGCGCACGCGCCCGGCGCTGCTCGGCGGGCGCGCGACCTGGTCCTACCGGCCGCTCGACGAGGCGCCGATGCGCGCGGCGGCGGCGGACCTGGTCGGCGAGCACGACTTCTCCTCCTTCCGCTCCTATGCCTGCCAGGCGAAGCACCCGGTGCGCACGGTGCACCGCATCGAGATCGCGCGGCGCGGGCCCTTCATCGCCATCGACGTGGTGGCGAACGCCTTCCTCCATCACATGGTGCGCAATATCGCCGGCGTGCTGATGGAGATCGGTTCGGGCCGGCAGCCGGCGGGCTGGGCGCGCGCGGTGCTGGAGGAGCGCGACCGCAAGCGCGGCGGCGTTACCGCGCCGCCGGACGGTCTCTATTTCATCGGCGTGGAGTACCCGCCCGAGCATGGGCTGCCGTACGATCCGGCAGGGTTGATGCTGTGGTGAGCGGTGCGTGACTTGGGTCGAACTGAACGTGATCCGACATCCCTCGTGTCGCGATGGGCATCGGCGGGCGGTGGTAAGGTCGGCGACGGGCAAG
>OBJA01002404.1_pt1 | contig 10852 bp, 10 predicted proteins | sample 1519751 | NCBI WGS metagenome assembly OBJA01 (sample SAMEA3881238, study PRJEB22517) | soil metagenome | biome: lake sediment; feature: soda lake sediment; material: sediment, water from around vicinity | place: India | collected 2013-12-23 | depth 3 m
ATAAAGGTCGTTTTGTCATTAAACCACTAGAACGTGGTTATGGAATAACATTAGGAAACGCATTAAGACGTGTTCTTTTATCATCATTACCGGGTGCTGCAATTGTCAATGTTAAAATTGATGGTATCGAACATGAATTCTCAACCATCGAAGGTGTATATGAAGATGTGATGGGAATTGTACTTAATCTTAAAAAAGTAATTTTCGCTGTTGATTCTAAAGAAGCTGATTTCGAACAAAAACTTGAATTATACGCAGTAGGTTCAGGGAAAGTTACTGCAGCAGATTTTAATCATGTCGACGGTGTTGAAATCATTAATCCAGATCAAGAAATTGCTAATTTATCTGAAAACGGTAGATTATCAATGGAAGTTACGATTCGTCGTGGCGTAGGATATGTCTCAGCCGACAAGAATAAAATTCATAATAGAAATGAAAAAAGTCTTATACCAATCGACTCTATATATACCCCAGTAACACGCGTATCTTATCATGTAGAGAAGACAAGAGGCGATGCTGATGAATTAACACTTGACATTGAAACAAATGGTGCGATTGATGCAAAAGAGGCCTTAGCATTAGCATCAAAAATGTTAATTGATTATTTTCAAGAAATAGTTAAAATTAGTGAGCAAGCTCAATCAGCAGACTTCATCTTTGAACAAGAAGAAGAACCAACCAACAAAAAATTAGAGATGAAAATAGAACAACTTGATTTATCTGTCCGTCTATTCAACAGTTTAAAACGTTCAGGTATTTATACGGTTGCTCAAATTATTCGGTTAACCGAAGAAGATGTGATGAGATTCAGAAGTTTAGGTAGAAAATCTTTTAAAGAGTTAAAAGAGAAACTAGCTGAACATGGTTTGGAGTTTGAAAACACATCGAATAAAGATTTTAAATTTCATTTAGACGATGAAGAGAAGGAGTAAATCATGGCTTATAGTAGATTAAGACGCACCAGTGATCAAAGAAAAGCTTTACTTCGTGATTTAGTGACTGATATTATTATTAACGAACGTATCGTTACGACAGAAGCAAAAGCTAAAGAGTTGAAAAAATTAGCAGATAAAATGATCACTTTAGCAAAAGAGGGATCCTTAAGTTCAAGAAGACAAGCAGCAGAAACTGTACGTTTTGAAGAAGTTAAAGAAGGACAAAATGCTCTTCAAAAACTTTTTTCTGAACTTGGCCCACGCTATCAAGATAGAAATGGCGGCTATACACGCATTATCAAAACAGTGCCAAGACGCGGCGATGCTGCACCAATGGCAATCATTGAATTTGTATAAAAAATCAAACAGGCACTAGCCTGTTTTTTCATATATAGAAAAGACAACATCGTGATGTTGTCTTTTAAGAACATCTATTATTATGCAAGTATAAATGCTAAGATTGCCAAAATGATCATGTAGAGGAGATAAGACATTCTATACATCATAACAGTCTTCCTTTATGAGAAACGCTTTTATACATCTATTTTACACAAACGCTATATGTTTGTATTCAATACCTGAATTTTTCTATTTTTTATGCATTAAATGGCGAAAAATCTTGTCAAATAGTACTTAAAGGAATACAATGAATATGCATTTATAAAAAAAGAGGAAATACATGAAGAAAATAATCTATTTAATCACTGTATTATTGTTGACTATAACGTTCATTGGTTGCAATGGACGATCAACGACATATACGTATGACGAAGTACTATCGTCAATACAAATTTCATATCAAGGCGAAGATCATATTGATTGGGTAACACAAGACATAGGATTGCCCACGTCATCATTATTGGATAACAAAGCTACCTTGTTATGGGAAAGTTCTGATGAAGACATTATTACATCACAAGGAGTTGTTGCACGCCCGTTGTATGATACACACGTCACGTTAACGCTTCATTTACAAGTTGGAGCAATAGCGCGACAAGAGATTTATGTTTTAACAGTCATTGGGACTACCATTTATCATACCGTTATATTTGACGTCGATGGATCGTTTGAAGCAGTCAGTGTGCAAAGTGGATATCCAGTTGCTGAACCGACTGTGGCTCCTTTCAAAGAATATTTAACGTTTGCTGGCTGGTTTTTAGAAGATAGTATTTATGATTTTAATTCTCCAGTGACTTCAAATTTGACATTAACTGCTATATTTACGTCTGTTTCAGCAGTTCAATACGTTATTGAAATATATGAACAACGCATAGAAAATGATTTGTATCAAAGAAGATCCAATGTCATTTTGTTAGGTTTACCAGGAGAAAATGTTACATATAGCGAAACAAATGAAGGCTTTCATATCAATGAGAGTTTAAGTATAAGTTCCGGATTACTCAGTTTAAATGAAACACTCGTTCTAAAAATTTATTATGATCGCAACATGTATGAGACAACATACAAATTGGATAATCAAGAAATAGGTCAATCATTAACAAAGCATGGTGCTACACTTTCGCTTATCGCATCACCTGAAGTAAGTGGATTCACTTTTATGGGGTGGTTTTGGGATGAACTTTTTTCAAGACCGTATGATATCGATGACGTTGTGACAAGTGACTTTGTTTTATATGCAAAATATGAAGAGTTAACAGAAGGACCCTACACACTAAATATTTATTATGAAAACATTACTGATGATGACTTCACAATGGTCAGTACAACAACACTATTTTTGCCAATAGGCACGGATGTATCATATGTTGAAAGCTTAGAGGGATTTGAAATCAATGAAGTCTTAAGTTATATAGAAGGTACCATCGAGTCGTATGAAGGCATCACTTTAAATGTTTATTACAATCGTATACGATACAGCACCGTCTTTGTCGATAATGATATCATCTTTGAAACAACAACTAAGTATCAAGATTTAGCTTTGCAAATTGAAGATTTAGTCAAAGAAGATTATTTGTTTCTAGGGTGGACACGTACATTTAATGGAACTAACTTGTATGATTTTAGTGTACCTGTTACAAGTGATTTGGTTTTATATGCTGTTTGGCAAAGTTTAAATACACCAGTCTATGAAGGCTATTATGCATCACTTAGTGGGTTACCAGATTATCTTATAAAAAATGAGATAACAAATATTATTACACCAATGAACGATCGCGGTTATTCATTCGCTATTACAATCTTACAACAAAGCGATGTTGACCCTCATAACGCAAACAATATTATTCTCGTTTATGATCGATTTTCTAGACCTAAGACTTGGAGCAGTGGAGAGAAAGGAACATGGAATAGAGAACACGTTTGGCCACAGTCTAAACTAGGGACTGCATCTGCATCAGATGTTCACAATTTAAAACCAGCGGATCCAGATACCAATGAATATCGTGGTAATAGTCCATTTGGAGATGACGGAATAAGAACAACACATGGTTATGTTCAAGGTGGAAGTTTCTATTTTCCTGGTGATCAAGACAAAGGAGACATAGCGCGTATCATTTTATACATGGATATTCGATGGGGATTAGATATTACGACAAATGGTATCGGAAGTTTAAACACCTTTTTACAATGGCATATCGAAGATCCAGTTGATGATTTTGAACGCAACAGAAACAATGTGATTTACTCACATCAACTGAATAGAAACCCTTTTATTGATCATCCAGAGCTTGTAGAACGTATATGGGGCACTATTACAACATCAACAAACGAGAATGTTTCAGTTAGTTTTTATGAGGCGGTTGTCACCATTGAAATCACAATGATTTATGATGTTCCCACCCATTTTCGAAAAGAAGAGGAACTATTAGCTTAATTAAGTATAAAAGCACAGTGATGTGCTTTTTCATTTTGCATGTGTTGTTATATCTCATAATTCCATGTATAATGAGTTTTAGAGAAAGAAGGTAAAATCGATGAAATTTAACGAATTTATTTACGAAAGACCTCATTTGGAAGAAGTGATTAAAGAACTTCAAGAACAAATAGCACTTATTGGTGAAGGACACGATTTAGAAACTGAAAAAAAAGCTGTGTACAGAATTTTTGACATCAATGACAAAATAGGTACTTTGGGCACACTAGTATCCATTAGAAACAGTGTGAACACGACTGATGAGTTTTATGAAAAAGAACAAGCATTCTTTGATGAAGAAGGTCCTAACCTGCGTCAATATGAGCATCTTTTTATTGAAAAACTACTTGGGTCTAATCACCGTGAAGGGCTTGAAAAAGAGTTTGGGTCATTAATGTTTATTCGTGGAGAACTAGCTAAGAAGACATTTAAACCAGAGATCATCAATGAACTACAGCAAGAAAACAAACTTTCTACAGAGTATGGTAAACTCGTAGCTTCTGCAAAAATTGAGTTTGAGGGTGGCACATATAACCTAAGTCAGATGGCGCCATTCTTGCAAAATAAAGATAGAGAAACACGTCACCAAGCACAATTAGCAGTATCTAAGTTTTTCGCAGATAATGAACAGCAATTTGACCGCATCTATGACGATATGGTCAAAGTTCGTCATCATATCGCTCAAAAATTAGGTTATGAAAATTTTGTACAATTAGGTTATGATCGGTTTGGCAGAACGGATTATAATGCAGATGATGTGAAACGATACAGAGATCAAATTTTTGAAGACATAGTACCTTTAGTGACAGAATTAACAGAACGAAAAGCGAAAAGATTAGGTATTGAAAACCCTAAATCGTACGATTTGGCATTGTCATTTTTATCAGGTAATCCGACACCTAAAGGTGATCGTGCATGGCAGGTAGAAAGAGCTAAAAAAATGTATGATGAAATGTCTCCAGAAACGTCAGAGTTTTTCAATTTCATGTTAGAACACGATTTACTTGAACTTGATGCTAAACCAGGAAAACAAGGTGGAGGCTATTGTACATATTTACCTGAATATCGTGCTCCATTCATATTTGCTAACTTTAATGGGACATCGCATGATGTTGATGTGTTAACGCATGAAGCGGGACACGCATTTCAAGTTTATCAAAGTAGAGATTTACTTCCTGAGTATCGTTGGCCTACCATGGAAGCTGCAGAAATTCATTCAATGAGTATGGAGTTTTTAGCTTGGCCGTGGATTGATCAGTTTTTCTTAGAAGATACAGATAAATATAAGTTTAGTCATCTTGCAGGAGCAATCTCGTTCTTACCATATGGTGTTTTGGTTGATGAATTTCAACACCACATATATGAAAAACCAGAATTAACACCAGATGAGAGAAAAACATTATGGAGAACACTTGAAAAGAAGTACATGCCATTCAAAGATTATGGTGACGATACATTCATGGAAAAAGGAACATTCTGGTTCCGTCAAGGACATATTTTTGGAGCACCGTTTTATTATATTGATTATACACTTGCTCAAATATGTGCATTTCAATATTGGATTAAGCATCAAGTAAATAGAGAAGAAGCTCTTAAGTCCTATCTCAATCTATGTCGACTAGGTGGTTCGAAGAGTTTTGTCGGTCTCATTGAGTCTGCTGAACTAAAAAATCCTTTCAAAAAAGGAACCGTTAAAGAAATTGTCACTCCTATAAGAGCATATCTTGATGCAGTAGATGACACAAAATTATAGGCATGAAGAAGCAATATTTTCACATTTTTACCCAATTGATTATTTTATTTACATTTTTCATGGAAGGATTTCAACTTAAGAACCAAGTTAGAAATTTAACGGGTATTCGTGCTGTGTTATCATCTGACTTCCCATTAATTGGAAGAATAGTTCTTGTCTATATATTTATCAGTGTTATCTTTCACTTGGTTGTTCTGGTCTATGAACTCATTAAAAAAAATATACCGAAATCACTAGATGACACACTAACAGCTTTAGTCACTATTCAAATGATATCTGGATTGTTGGTAGTCACATTTATTGGAACATTCTTACTGTTTGGTGGATTTCTAATGATTGGCATTATCATTGTAAGTGTTTTTGCAAAATATAAGTATTTGACATAATATAAAGGTCCTTTCAAAAATCATATGGTTTACCATACAATAATTGAAAGGTCATCAACTACCATACAATTATTTAAATACCTAATATAAAAGCCTTGTTATCGCATAACAAGGCTTTTTATTACTTTTTGTTCTTTAAATACGAGTAAATCGCATCTGCAGCTTCCATACCATCATACACTGCTTTTGCAATTTGTAATTTGCCGCCAATAATATCACCTGCAGCAAACAATCCTTCTACGTTTGTTTGATAGTTTTCATCTACAATCAAATTGTTTTTCTCTACAATAACACCTAATTGACTCGCAAAATCAATAGAACTTGGAACACCTAATGCGATAAAAACACCATCAATCGGATAAAGATCATTTTTTGTTTGGATATGAGTGATGCGATCAGTCCCCTTAAAAGCAGTTATTTCATCTGTAATAATAGGATAACTAACGTGATCATTTAAAACATTTCCATGTGTGAAAATGGTTAGATAATCTGTTAAGCGACTTAGATATTCGAGTTCATGCAACATGTAAGCACCACAACCTATGATGGCTAGCCTTTTTTTGCGATAGAAATAACCGTCACATGTCGCACACATGCTTATTCCTTTTCCGCGATACTTGATAAAACCAGGTATATTAAGGGTCGTTCGTGTTTTACCAGTTGATAATAAAACAGACTGAGATTCGAAATGACGATTAGACGTAATCACTCTAAAACCACGTTCACACGTTTTTAAAGATATAACAGCTTCTGTGAGCACTTCAATTCCGAGTTTTTCTGCTTGATTGATACCTTCTTGAATAAGCTTTTTACCTTCAATAGGCTCACCAAAACCGTAATAATTTTCTATTAATTCTGTGTAACCTTCCAACGCACCAAAATCTTTCCCAATAACAAGGGGGTTGACTCCAGCTCTTTTCAAATAGATGGCAGCAGAAATACCTGCTGGGCCATATCCGATAATGATAACTTGTCTCATAAACCAAGCATTTTCTTCAATGTTTCTTTCGATTGAACACCAATCATAGACTGAGCTATTTTTCCATTGATAAAAGATACGATTGTTGGTATGCTCATAATGCCAAAATCATCTGCAATTTCATACTCAGCATCTACATCCAACTTACAAATCTTAGCTTTACCAGTCAGTTCATCACTTAATACTTCAAGTATCGGATGAACACGTTGACAAGGCCCACACCAAGTTGCCCAAAAATCAACAAGTACTGGAATATCGCTTTTTAGTACTTCCCGTTCAAAATTTTCTTTTGTTAGAACAATAACCATTTTTTCACCTCTTATTATAGCCACATCTATTATAAATAATTAATGTTAAAATTGCTATCTATATACAATGTTTTAATTAAAAAGGTAAGATTTAAATGCAATTAAAAATAAAGCATAAAGTTAACTTAAATCTGAGAAGATTTACATATTTTTTTAAATGAAAGCAAAACCATCAAGATTGCTTTATAATCATAATCATCCATGATATAATATTTAGGTATGAAATGTAGGTGAAATGATGATAAAAGTAAGCGATTTAAGCTTTTCATATAATCAAAAAGACGAAGCGTTGAAAAATATAAACATCGAGATACCCAAAGGATCATGGGTGTCTATTTTGGGTCATAACGGATCTGGTAAATCAACGCTGTCTAAACTCATGGTAGGTTTATTATCGCCAACCAAGGGATATATAGATATCAATGGACTAAGACTTAATCAAGAGAACATGACTGAAATTCGCAAGAAAATAGGTATCGTTTTTCAAAATCCAGATAATCAGTTTGTAGGTGTTACAGTCAAACATGACATAGCATTTGGGTTAGAAAATCAATGCATTCCGCATGACGAAATGGTTCAAAAAATTGATTACTATGCAAAGCTAGTAGGCATGGAAGTTTTTTTAAGTAAAGAGCCCCATCATTTATCAGGTGGGCAAAAACAACGTGTAGCGATTGCTGGTGCTTTAGCAATGGAACAAGATATATTAATTCTTGATGAAGCAACATCGATGCTTGATCCTGAAGGAACAAAAGAAATTATTGAATTGATTAAGCGACTAAATAAGACATACAAAAAAACGATTATAACTATTACACATGATCTTTCTTTCGCGCAACAAAGCGATCGCATTATGGTTTTAAAAGATGGAGAGTTAATTTTAGAGGGAACACCTAAACAAGTTTTCAATCAAGAAACTCTTTTAAAATCATCACATTTAGAGTTACCTTTTGAAATAGCGTTATATAACGAACTAAAGAAAGACAAAGAGAAAAATCATCACATTTTGGAGGCACTATGGGCATTCAATTTAAAGACGTAAGTTATGCTTATAGAGGCCTTAAGGTTAACTATGATGCTATTCAACATATTCATCTAAACATCAACGCTCAAGGTGAGTTTATTGCAATTGTAGGTCAAACAGGGTCCGGCAAATCAACACTGGTACAACATATGAACGCTTTATTATTACCAAGTTCTGGAAATGTTGAGGTTTTTGGACAATCACTACCACCAAAAAAGAAAGAAAAAATAAATCACCTTAGACAAAAAGTAGGTCTTGTTTTTCAATTTCCAGAGTATCAATTATTTGAAGAGACCATCTTAAAAGATATTATGTTTGGGCCTAAAAACTTTAAAGATACAGAAGAAGAAGCAGAAATCAAAGCAAAAAAAGCAGCTTCAATTGTTGGCATAGATGAATCGCTGTATCAACAATCACCATTTCGCATAAGTGGTGGTCAAATGAGACGTGTGGCTGTTGCAGGTATTTTAGCGATGGAACCAGAGATTTTGGTTTTAGACGAACCAACACGCGGATTAGATCCACGTGGAAGAAAAGATTTAATGACTATTTTTAATGAACTTCACGTTAAGCAAAATAAGACAATTATCCTCATATCGCATGATATGGATCTTGTTTCTGAATATGCTAAACGAGTTATCGTTTTAAAAGAAGGACATATCGTATTTGATGGAAAAAAAGAGGATTTATTTGAACATGAACAGTTCGAATCATTTCACCTTGAATTACCTACACCCTTGAAAATTTTAAAACACTTAGAAAAAACAGCTAATGTTCCATATCGTCCTAAGTATGATTTTGATAGCCTTCTATCATATTTAAAGGAGGTTCATCATGAATAACATTACCATTGGTCAATATATTCCAGGAGATTCATGGTTGCATAAATTAGATCCAAGAATTAAGTTGCTTAGTCTAATTGTTATTTTAGTAGCGACGTTTATTATTCCAATTTCTGCTGCCACAGTTCCTTTAGCTTCTATGGTCGCCTTGTTTATACTCACGATTGCTTTAACCATGACAACAGGCGTTCCTATGAAAAAAGTTTTAAATGGACTTAAGCCGATTATCTTCTTATTAATGTTTACATTTGTCATACAACTTTTTTACGTAAAAGAAGGTAACTTATTAGCTGGTCCGATTAGCATGTATATTTCGTTATCAAGTATAGCAGCCATTGTTTTGTTTATCGTGTTATACAACATCACAAAAAAATACATTCGCTTTCGTATTTTATACTTTATTTTTGCTGTGTTCATGGTTTTTTATTTACAAGCACTTCTACCGTATGTAAATCTCACATCTTATCACGTCACGATCTACGATCAAGGATTATTACGTGCAGGGTTCATTCTTGTACGTATAACAAATGTCATTATGATTACATCGTTGCTAACGTTTACGACAATGACGACCGATTTAAACTATGGCATGGAATCTTTAATGAAGCCACTAAAAATCATTAAAGTTCCAGTTGATGTGATTGCAATGATGTTGTCATTGACATTGAGATACATACCCACTCTTCTTGGAGAAACCGAAAAAATCATGAAAGCTCAAGCTTCACGAGGTGTCGATTTTAAGGAAAGCAAAACCAAAGATAAAGTTATGCAGATTATTTCGCTATTAATTCCAGTTTTTGTGATTTCATTTAAACGAGCAGAAGATTTAGGAAATGCCATGGAAGTAAGAGGCTATGTGATTGGTGCTAAACGCACTAAAATTGACCAGTATTCCATTGGCTTTTCTGACTATTTCAGTTTAATTGCTTCATTGATTATTTTGGGGATTATTATTTACACGAGGTTCATTTAAATGCGTTATAAAGTGATTGTTAGTTATGATGGAACCAATTATATTGGGTTTCAAAGTCAGGCAAATCAACAAGGTATCCAGGATACTATTGAAAAAGCATTTCGATTAATGACGCAAACTCCCATCAAAATAGTAAGCGCTGGAAGGACGGATAAAGGGGTTCACGCACTAGGACAGGTTTTTCATTTTGATAGTTCTTTAAATATCGATCCATCATCATGGCTACGCGTGAATGATCGTCTTCCATTGGATATTAGAATATTAAAAGTGACACCTGTAAAAAGTGATTTTCATGCAAGGCATTCAGCAAAATCGAAAATTTATAAATACGTTATTGCTAAAAAACCAAGTACACCGTTTTCAAAAAATCATGAAGTTTATATTCCAAACTTAGATGTTGACTTGATGAAAAATGCCCTCTCACAATGGATTGGAACGCATGATTTTAAAGGGTTTTGTCAGCATGTTAAAGGAAAACCAACGATTAAAACCATTTTCCAAGCTGACTTTAAAGAAACACGTAAACACTACATATTTACTTTTCATGGCAACAGTTTTTTAAAATACATGGTGCGTTCAATGATGGGAACTTTGATTCAAATTGGATTAAAAAGAAAAGATCCACTTGTCATTAAGCAAATACTTGAAACACAAAATCGCTCTTTAGCAGGAAAGACAGCAGAAGCTAGAGGCTTATTCTTAGTCAAAATTTTCTATTAAAATGGTATTCTAATATATATCAAGTCTTTTAATTCAGTTAGTCTAAAAAAGCCACAAAAA
>OBJA01002405.1_pt1 | contig 10851 bp, 8 predicted proteins | sample 1519751 | NCBI WGS metagenome assembly OBJA01 (sample SAMEA3881238, study PRJEB22517) | soil metagenome | biome: lake sediment; feature: soda lake sediment; material: sediment, water from around vicinity | place: India | collected 2013-12-23 | depth 3 m
ACTCCAGCCTGCACAGCAAGGCGATCGTCTTCGACCGACGCAAGACCTTCATCGGCTCGTTCAACTTCGACCCGCGCTCGTTCGACATCAACACCGAGATGGGCTTCATCATCCACGACCCGGCGCTGGCGGAGCAGATACAGGGCACCTTCGAGCGCTTCGTGCCGGAAAGCGCCTACGAGGTCGGGCTTGCGGAGAACGGGCGCCTGTACTGGATGGAGCGGAACGAAGGCGGGACCGTGCGCCACGATACCGAGCCCGGCATCAGCCTCGCCCGGCGCGCGGGCGTGCTGATCCTGTCGTGGCTGCCGATCGAGTGGCTGCTGTAGGGCGGCGGCGTCGATACGGTCAGAGCGCGCGGCTAGGGAACTGCGGCCGCGACTGCTCCTATCGCCGCTCCTATTCCGGGGCGAAGAAATAATAGTTCGCGGTGTAGGGAATGCGTGCCCGCTCTCCGGCCTCGGCGGTTGAGCACTCGCCCCCCGGCGCGACGCCGCCCGCGGTATTCACGCGCTGTATGCTGGTGATCCTGCTGAACGAGCCTTCCGCGCCGACGGATTCCGCTTCGAGCAGCAGCCAGGGGATCGCGTCCGCGACCGGCGCATCGGCGCGCGCCTTCACCCTGCCCGCCAGCTTGCTGCCGTCAGCCGCTTCCCAATGCGGACCGGCGTAGTGCAGCCCGATCCTGCCGCCGCGCGCGTCGAAGAGATCGGCCTCCGGCGCGACGAACGCCCATTCGTACTCCCCGGCGCCGCCCTTCTTGCTGCACTCGTATATCTGCACGCCTTCGGCGGGGACGATCATCGCCAGCGACTCGTTCGCGCCCGGCCGGAGCTGGTCCGGCACATCGGCCGTCGGCTGCGCCGGTCGCGGGCCGGCGCAGCCGACGGCGGCGAACACGAACAGGAGGCTGGTAAGCCTGAGTAATCGGGACATGCTATTCCTCCCTGAGCTTGCGACGATGTATGCTTTCGAGCGAAGGTGCCGGGCATCGCGCCTGCGGCAGCGGATTCTCGCCATGGGGTTTTTTTCTGGACCGGATGATACCTCATGCGGCCGGGAGCGTCCTCCTCGCGCGCCGTCCAGTCCGGGCTATGCGCCGCGCACGCCCAAGGCGACGAAATCGCCGGCGAACCTGCCGGCCACCCGTCCACCATGCTCCAGCACCGCGTTCACCGCGATCCTGGCCTTGCCCCTGCGGGCCAGCGTGCGCGTGAAGAGCCGCCATCGGTCCGGTCGCGCGAGGGCGGACCGCGCCGAGAAATCGCCCGGCATGGGCAGGTCGTACTCCATGGTATTGCGCTGGATGACCAGGCGGCCCGCGATGCCTTCCCCGACCAGACGGGTATGCAGCAGCGACCAGGCCGACAGGATCGCCAGCGCCGACGCGCTGCCGCCGAACACCGTCTCGCGATGATTGATGTTCGGCGCCAGAGGCGCGCGCAGCACGACCGTGTCCGGCGCCACGGACACCACCGCAACCTCCATCGCCTTCGACAGCGGGATGTGCTCGTGCAGGTAGCGTTCGAGCTCGTTCGGCGACATCGCTGTTCGTACTTGCCCGCTCACGCCGAACCGATCGGATCGCCCGGCTTCGTCTGCTTGAAGCTCTTCTGCTGCACGCCGCGATCCAGCTCGAAGACGCCGCGGCGGACAATGCGGCGCAGCGTGATGTCGACGAGGGTGGTCTGGTTCGGCAGCATGATCTCCCGCAGCAGCTCGGTCGAGGCGCCGATCGCGCAGGGCAGGTAGTGCACGAAGCCCTCGGTCGGACGCGGCCTGATCTGCAGGCCCAGCCCCTGCGCGCCTGGGCTGGCGGGCCGCAGCACCCTGCCCTCGTGCACGACCTCGGGGCAGCCGCACATCACGTCCCAGTTGAAGTAGTAGGTGATGGTGCCGCGGTCGCGCTTGTTGCCCTGCCGGTCGAGGGCGAAGCCCTTGGGCAGATGGTTGGGATCGTCGTTCGGTCCCGCCGTCAGGACCAGGTCGAAGTCCTCCACCGCGTGGCCGGCCTCGTCGTGCACGCGGAAGATCACCATGGAATAGCGGTCGTGGATGAAGAAGTTGTCCGGCAGCAGGAGGCGGGACTGCACCTCCTTGCGCTCGGCCTCCTGGACCTGCGCCGTCTCCGCCTCGAACCGCCTGCTCAGCTCGCGGTACTCCTGCGGGCTCGCGACCTTCAGGCAGTCGAGGATGGCGCCCACCGTCTCGGCGTCCTTGCGCACGCCGGCGCGCGCGCTGACGCTGCGCATGATGCCCATGTCCTTGCCCGAGTGCGCCTTGCCCGCCAGCACGCGCATGGCGGTCTTCGGCGCATGGGTGACGGCGGCGCCGTCGCCGAGGATCAGCTCGGGGGCGGAGAAACCGCCGCCGCGCTCCTTGCGCACGGCGGACTGGCTGAGCCGTACCCGCGTGGCGTTCAGGTTGGCCGCGGCGACCCGCACCACGCCGTCCGACCCGGTCTCGCCGGTGTAGGTGTTGAGGTTGTCGTAGAACTTGCGGTCTATGGACTGCCCGGTGAGCACGAAGGGATACATCCCGCGCGCACCGATGACCGACTCCTCGCAATCGATCCACGCCTCGTTGAGCTGCCAGGCCTCGCGGCTGCCGAGCTCCAGCCAGTCGAGCACGCCCTGCCCCGGCTCCACGCCCTCGAACCAGGACTTCAGCCGCGACACGCGTCCCTTGCCGAGCTGCGCCAGCGCGGAGCCGAAGTTGGCGGGCGCCAGCATCACCAGGTGACTCATGGGACAGGCGCCGGGCCGCTCGCGATGGTAGCGCTGCCACCAGTCGCGCACCACCGGCCCGCCGGTGGAATGCGTGATGCAGGCGAAACGCCCGTACTGCTCCACCGCGCCCCGCAGCTCGCGCTCGACCGCGTCCTGGAAGGCGTAGGAGATGTCGCGCAGCCGCACCTCGTCGTGAAAGCTGATGTAGCGCCCGAGATAGATCTGCTTGACCACCAGCGACAGTCCGGCGGCCTTGCTCTCGGCCACCAGGCGCTCGGGGAGACCGCCATAGGTATCCGTGTGGGTGACGCTCCAGCCATGCACGAAGACGATGAGGCGCGGGGAATCGGTCATGTCACCTGTCCTTTTTCTTGTTGTTCGTATTGTCGCGGGATGCGGCGCGGAATCGCCGGATCGTGCATCGGCCGATGCAAGACCTATCTGTGCGCTCCGATATCCATTGCCATGGGCGGATGTTGACCCCACCTGATGATAGGAATATCGTTCCGTGGTGACAATCCATTTTTAGTAGACGAATGAGATGCCCGCGCGACCGTGCCCTGCTCCGAAGCGATCAAGACGAAATCCCCGACGCATGAACATTGCGACCGCCCTCGAAACGGACAGGCGGTGAGGCGGCGATGAACGACCAGATCCTGCGCAACCGCATCTTCGACGAGCTGCAGGCGGGAGACTCCGCCTCCCTGGTGCGCATCGTCGGCAGGGACGACATCGACCTCTTCGCGGCCGTCTCCGGCGACGTGAACCCAGCCCACCTCGACGCGGCCTTCGCCGCCACGGGACATGAGGGCCATATCGTCGCCCACGGCATGTGGACGGGGGCGCTGGTGTCGGCGGTGCTGGGCACCAAGCTCCCCGGGCCCGGCACGGTCTACCTGGAGCAGGATCTGAAATTCCTGAGACCCGTCGCGCCCGGCGATACCGTCACCGCTACTGTGACCGTGGCGGAGAAGCAGCCGGATGGGCGCATCGTGACGCTCGACACCGTGTGCACCAACCAGGACGGCGAGCAGGTGCTGACGGGCATGGCGACGGTGATCGCGCCCGAGCGCACGATCGAATGGCCGCGCGCGCGGCTGCCCGACGTGTCGCTGCGCCGGCACGAGCGCTACGAGACCTTCGTGAAGAGGGCACGCGGCCTGCCGCCGGTGCGCGCTGCGATCGTCCATCCCTGCTCGCCCGAGACCCTCCTCGCCGCCGTCGAGGTCCGCGACGCGGGTCTGCTCGACCCGCTGCTGGTCGGACCGGAGGCGAAGATCCGCGCGGCGGCGGAGGCGGCGCAGGTACCGCTGGACGGCATCGCCATCGCGGACGCCGAACACAGCCACGCCGCCGCGGCGCGCGCCATCGAGCTCGCGGTCGCAGGCGAGGTATCGGTACTGGTGAAAGGCAGCCTACGCACCGACGAGCTGCTCCGCGCGGTGATCGCCCCTGGCTCTGGCCTGCGCACCGAGCGGCGCATCAGCCACGTCTACGCCATGGACGTGCCGGCCTATGGCAAGCCCTTGATCATCACCGACGCCGCGGTCAACATCCAGCCGACGCTGGAGCACAAGCGCGACATCTGTCAGAACGCCGTTGACCTGCTGCGCACCCTGGGCGTGGAAGAGCCGCTGGTCGCCGTGCTCGCGGCGGTAGAGACGGTCAATCCACAGATGCCGGCCACGCTCGACGCCGCCGCGCTCACCGTCATGGCCGCGCGCGGCCAGATCACCGGCGCCCGGGTGGACGGCCCCCTCGCCTTCGACAACGCCGTCAGCCCCGACGCCGCGAAGACCAAGGGCATCGTCTCGCCCGTCGCCGGACAGGCGGACATCCTGCTGGTGCCGGACCTGGAGGCGGGGAACATGCTGGCCAAGCAGCTCATCCACTTCGCCGGCGCCACCGCCGCCGGCCTGGTGCTCGGGGCGCGCGTGCCGATCGTGCTGACCAGCCGCGCCGATCCGCTCACGGCAAGGATCGCGTCGGCGGCGCTGGCAAAACTGGTGGCGGCGCTGAGGCCGGGGCGGGGTGTGGGCTAGACGCGGGACCTGACTCGAAAGGCAATCGTCCGGTAGGCGTGTAATCCGGGCGCGGGAAATTGGTTCGGATGCTTGGCGATCCTGAAAAAGAAAGGTCCCGGCTCTCGCAGGATATCTGCTCTCAGGTCAGGACCAGCTTCAGCAGCGCCAGAGCTGCTGCAAATATGCCGCCGACGACCAACGCCGGATACCAGCGGGTTTCCGCCATCAGCTTGGCCGACTGGGCATTCAGGTGGGTGATTTCTGCCCTGATCTTCTCGATGTCCAGATCATTGCTCTCCATTTTCCTGCTCCACCCCCCAAGCTTAATGACATCCTTGACTTCCATCAATGCTGTCTTTCTGACACCTCCCAGCGAGGATGTCATAAGGCCGGGGCTCAGACGATGGAGGCTGCGCCGATAGCGCTGTCTCCTCGGGCTGATTGCCATATAGGCTATGGAACCAGTCGCGGGCATCCCTGACCTTCGTCAATGCGTCTTGCCCGATGAATCTACTGTCAGGATGGCATGAAAGTGGGCCGCGGACAGTACGGCTGATGCCGATACATCCATCCGTCTGGACTGGAAATAATTGGGGATTGACTATATCCCCGTAACATTCCGGTACTGCTCCATAATCGGCGGCAGCCCTTTAACGACATTCGCGTTGTATTCATTCAGCAACTGCGCGAGCGAAGCCACAACGGCCCGGGAATACATCTGACCGCTTCTAGTCTCGTAGAAATCGACGAGGCGCTTCAACTCGGAATCGCTGGCGTCCTGATAGATGTGCATCAGCAACACCACGGTCGCCCCCCTCAGATTTGCGGCCAGTCCATCGCGGCGCGACATGACGAAGTTCCTGATATTGTCAAATCCGGCCTGCTCCTCTCTTGGCTTGAGCGAGTCCATGACGGACATGAAACCTATCGCGGTGACCAGACCGATGTGGGTCATAAGCTCGCTGCTGCCGGATAACTGATCCAGTCTCGCCAGCAATTCCACTCGAAGCCTCGGCGGGTCGTCTGAATCGATCCGCTTCACATATGCCTCATGCTCTCGTGTGAAATCAGGCTTGAGGGCGCGGCCCGCCATCTCGCCAAGCTTTGTCCCGAGCGGGGATTTCTCCCAATTCCTCATGTCATTCAGGGCGGTATAGTCCAGACGCGATATCATCATCCTCCTGATGCCGGACTTCATCGATTCGACATCCAGGTTATCCTCGGAATTCTTCTGCAAGGCAAGAAGCAGGCCCTCTGGAATCTTGTCCGTGTTGGCGCCGAATCCTTCGCTGATATTCACGGAGAGCCCGTCGATACTCGCATCCACCCTGGTCAGAACAAGAACCTCATCCAGCAGCCTGGATTTGTTCACATAGCGCCTGTTGTCCAGCAGAAACCGGATATCGCCGAGCAGGGCCTGTCCAGTCTCCAATGACCAGCCTTCGTAACGAAAGGCCACAGCCCCGGATTGATCGAAGAATATGTAGGCGGGAACATCGGCGTCCTGCTGCATGAACCGATCTGCCAATTCTCTTCGAGGATCGGCCACCAGATCGAAACCGATATTCAATCCCTCGCGCCACAGCTTCAGATCCTCGGCATCGTGATCGCGCCCGATCCCGATTACGTTGAAACGGCCGCTGTCGATCTCCGGAATGATCCAGTCGCTGATACGCCCGGCGGCCTCCTGACAATGCGGACAGGAGAAACTCAGTATGACAAAGAGCGTCGGCCCCTTCAGTCTGCCATTCGGCAGCAGTTCCTTACCATCTATCGAAACCAGGGAAGAGATGCCAAGCTCATTGTTCTCTTTGACGACCGTGGCCGGTGCGCAGCCTGCTGCAAGCAACGCAAGGATCAGAATCAGGATTCTATTCATTGCTTACCCAGCAGTTCAGTGACGTTGAAGCTGTTGTGCCGACCTTCAACATCGCGCGCGGAAACTCCCAGATATCTCATCTCTTCAACCCGCTTGCTTCAGAATGCTGTTCAATGTCCCGGCCGCCAGCTCGTCGCCCAGACGAACCGGGACCGTAACGAGTCCACGCCTTTCAGGATGCCTGAATTGACAATGGCTTTCCGCATCCTGAGTTCGTACCATCCATTGCTCTGTATAAGCTTAATGGCATCCCTGACCTTCATCAATGCATCTTCCCTGGCGAGTCCGCTGTCAGGATGTCACGAAAGTCAGCCGCGGACAGCACGGCTGACGCCGATACATGCGTCGGGTTTGGACCGAAATGGCGATTATCGCAGGATCGATCGGAGGGACCCGGGGCCGGCGTTGCCGCCTGACCCCGGTCATGGAGGATTACGAACTCACGGGCAAACCCGCTCTATTCCCACTCGATGGTCGCCGGAGGCTTGCTGGAGATATCATAGGTGACACGCGAGATGCCGCGCACCTCGTTGATAATGCGATTGGAGATCCGCTCCAGCAGCTCATACGGCAGATGCGCCCACCGCGCCGTCATGAAGTCGATGGTCTCCACCGCCCGCACCGCGACCACGTACTCGTAGCGCCGCTCGTCTCCCATTACGCCGACCGACTTCACCGGCAGAAATACGGTGAACGCCTGGCTCACCTTGTCGTACCAGCCGCTCTCCCGCAGTTCCTCGATATAGATCGCGTCGGCCTCGCGCAGCAAGTCGGCATACTCCTTCTTCACCTCGCCGAGGATGCGCACGCCGAGGCCCGGGCCGGGGAAGGGATGGCGGTAGATCATGTCGGACGGCAGGCCGAGTTCGACGCCGATGCGCCGCACCTCGTCCTTGAACAGCTCGCGCAACGGCTCGACCAGTCCAAGCTTCATGTCCTCGGGCAGGCCGCCGACATTGTGATGCGACTTGATCACCGCGGCCTTGCCGGTCTTGGCGCCGGCGGACTCGATCACGTCGGGATAGATCGTGCCCTGGGCGAGCCACTTGGCCTTGGGCAGCTTCGCCGCCTCCTCCTCGAAGACCTCGATGAAGACGCGGCCGATGATCTTGCGCTTCTGCTCGGGATCGGCGACGCCGCGCAGGGCCTCCAGGAAGCGGTTTTCCGCATCGACGCGGATGACCTTCACGCCCATGTGCTGCGCGAACACCGCCATCACCTGGTCGCCCTCGTGCAGCCTCAACAGGCCGTTGTCGACGAAGATGCAGGTGAGCTGCTCGCCGATCGCCTGGTGCAGCAGCGCGGCGACCACGGAGGAATCGACGCCGCCGGAGAGGCCGAGCACGACTTCGTCCTGGCCGATCTGCGCACGCGCCTGCCCGATCAGGTCCTCGATGATGTTGCCCGGCGTCCACAGGCCGGCGCAGCCGCAGATCTCGTGCACGAAGCGTTCGAGGATGCGCTGGCCCTGGCGGGTGTGGGTGACCTCGGGGTGGAACTGCACGCCGTAGAAGCCGCGGGTCTCGTCGGCCATGCCGGCGATAGGCGCGTTGGCGGTGCTCGCCATCAGCTTGAACCCCTCGGGCATGGAGATGACGTGGTCGCCGTGGCTCATCCACACGTCGAGCATGCCGTAGCCCTCGGGCGTGGTGTGGTCCTCGATGTCGCGCAGCAGGCGGGTGTGGCCGCGCGCGCGCACCTGGGCGTAGCCGAACTCGCGGTGGCGGGCGCTCTCGACCTCGCCGCCGAGCTGCGCGGCCATGGTCTGCATGCCGTAGCAGATGCCGAGCACCGGCACGCCGAGCTCGAAGACGAGCCGCGGTGCGCGGCCTGTATCCGCCGAGGTCACGGTGTCCGGTCCGCCGGAGAGGATGATGCCCTTGGGGGCGAAGTCGCGGATGCGCGTCTCGCCCGCGTCCCAGGGATGGATCTCGCAGTATACGCCCGCCTCGCGTATGCGCCGCGCGATGAGCTGCGTGTACTGCGAGCCGAAGTCGAGGATGAGGATGCGGTCGGAATGGATGTCTTTGTCGAGGATCAAGGTGAAACGTACCGTCTATTTGATGGAAAGGATGGATACGAGCCGCCGGATACGAGATTTTCTTCTTGATCGTCCGCAAGCGCGCTCCGCACTTCGATCCGCCGCATGATCGAGGGATCGAGCAAGGGTCAAAAGGGTCAGACCCTTTTGATCCGCCGCCTCAGGGACTACCACTTTCTCTGGATCAAAAGGGTCTGACCCTTTTGACCCTTTGCTCAGTCGATCCGGTAATTCGGCGCTTCCTTGGTGATGTTCACGTCGTGCACGTGGCTCTCGCGCATCCCCGCCCCGGTGATGCGCACGAAGCGCGGCTTGCTGCGCATCTCCTCGATGTCGCGCGAGCCGGTGTAGCCCATGCTGGCGCGCACGCCGCCGACGAGCTGGTGGATGATGGCGATGACCGAACCCTTGTAGGGGACGCGGCCCTCGATGCCCTCGGGCACCAGCTTCTCCACCGCGGCCTCGGCCTCCTGGAAGTAGCGGTCGGCGGAGCTGAAGGAGTCGGACATGGCGCCGAGCGAACCCATGCCGCGGTAGGCCTTGTAGGAGCGGCCCTGGTACAGCTCGACCTCGCCGGGCGACTCCTCGGTGCCGGCGAACATGCTGCCGATCATGACGGCGTGCGCGCCCGCGGCGATCGCCTTGGCGATGTCGCCGGAGTAGCGGATGCCGCCGTCGGCGATCAGCGGCACGCCGGTGTCCTTGAGCGCCTCGGCGACGTTGGCGATGGCGGTGATCTGGGGCACGCCGACGCCGGTGACGATGCGCGTGGTGCAGATCGAGCCCGGCCCGATGCCGACCTTGACCGCGTCGGCGCCGGCCTCGACCAGCGCGAGCGCCGCCTCGCTGGTGGCGATGTTGCCGCCGATCACCTGGATCTCGGGATAGCGCTGCTTGATCCCGCGCACCTTGTCGAGCACGCGCTGCGAGTGGCCGTGGGCGGTGTCGACCACGATCACGTCCACGCCCGCGGCGACCAGGGCCTCGACGCGCCCGTCGTCGGCGGTGCCGACCGCCGCGCCCACGCGCAGGCGTCCGTAGGCGTCCTTGCAGGCGCGCGGGAAGTCGGTGGACTTCTGGATGTCCTTGACGGTGATCAGGCCGCGCAGCAGGAAGACGTCGTTGACCACCAGCACCTTCTCGATGCGGTGCTTGTGCAGCAGGCCGACGATCTCGTCCCGCTCGGCGCCCTCCTTCACCGTCACCAGGCGATCCTTGGGCGTCATGATGGTGGAGACCGGCTGGTCGAGCCGCGTCTCGAAGCGCAGGTCGCGGCTGGTGACGATGCCGACCAGGGTGTCGCCCTCGACCACCGGCACACCGGAGATCTCATTCGCGCGCGTGATCTCCATCACCTCGCGGATGCTGGTCTGCGGGCTGACGGTGATCGGGTCCTTGATCACGCCGCTCTCGAACTTCTTGACCTTGCTGACCTCGTGCGCCTGCTGCTCGGCGGACATGTTCTTGTGGATGATGCCGATGCCGCCCTCCTGCGCCAGGGCGATGGCGAGGCGCGCCTCGGTGACAGTGTCCATGGCGGCGGAGACGATGGGGACGTTGAGGGCGATGCGCCGGGTCAGGCGGCTCTTCAGATCGACCTCGCGGGGCAGGACGACCGAGTGATCGGGGATCAGCAGCACATCGTCGAAGGTAAGGGCGTCCTGTGCGATTCTCATGAGGTCTGCCTGCAGGTAAATTTGCCTATTATAAAGATCCGCCCCCTGCTGGTAAACTGGCCAAGTCCATGGAATAATGCTTCTTTTCCGCCGCGGTGCCGCGATGAGCGCCTACGAAGACACGCGCCCGGAAATCCCCTCCCCCACCAGAGAGATCTACAGCGTGGCCCGCCTCAACCGCGAGGCCTGCGAGCTGCTGGAGGACGGATTCCCCTCGATATGGGTGGAAGGCGAGCTGTCCAACCTCGCCTCGCCCTCCTCCGGCCATCTCTATTTCTCGCTCAAGGACGCCGCGGCCCAGGTGCGCTGCGCGATGTTCCGCAACCGCAACCAGACGCTGCGCTTCCGCCCCGCCGACGGCGCGCATGTGCTGCTGCGCGGGCGCGTCAGCCTGTACCAGCCGCGCGGCGACTACCAGCTCATCGTCGATCACATGGAAGAAGCGGGCGACGGCGCCCTGCGCCGCGCCTACGAACAGCTCAAGGCGCGCCTCGCCGCCGAG
>OBJA01002406.1_pt1 | contig 10849 bp, 11 predicted proteins | sample 1519751 | NCBI WGS metagenome assembly OBJA01 (sample SAMEA3881238, study PRJEB22517) | soil metagenome | biome: lake sediment; feature: soda lake sediment; material: sediment, water from around vicinity | place: India | collected 2013-12-23 | depth 3 m
AATAATCAAAGCCTTTATTCTGTTTTCGAAAGGACGCCGCAAGGCGTTTTTCTTATGGTAGAGGAGAACGACAGGAGTTAAACGAATTAAGTGTTGATTCGGATTTGGGGTGCTAACCGAACTCCAAAGAATTGAGTAAAAAATGGTTTTCCCGGTATGATAAGTGTTGATGTAAAAGGGGTGGGACAATGGAACATGAAGAACCGTTGGCTGGCGGTAATGTTTCGGCCGTTGTAAGGATCGGAGATCGCGTCCAACGACAGATTAATTCCTGGAGTTCGGCCGTGCACCAGCTTCTAGAATATTTGGAGTCTCAAGGATTTACCGGCGCACCACGATTTTTGGGGATCGATCCTCAGGGTCGGGAGATGTTGACGTTCATCGAAGGCGAAGTGGGCAATGATCCGCTCAAACCATATATGTGGTCCGATGAGGCGTTAATTGAGATGGCGCGTTTATTGCGGAGATACCATGATCTGACCGTAGATTTCATTCATAAAAAACCCCTTGGCAACTGGCAACTTATTTATGGTGATAAGGCGCGCCATGAGGTGATATGCCATAACGATGCGGCTCCCTATAATACGGTATTTGTCAATGAAAAACCGGTGGCGCTCATCGACTTCGACGTGGCAGGACCTGGACCTCGGATCTGGGATATCGCTTATACCCTCTACACCTACGTTCCCCTGTCGCGCTTTGCTCCGGAGAATTCTGGAGAACGAGTGGCCTATGATGCTTCAAAGCATGCCGAGGCCAGAAGGAAGCGTATCGATCTGTTCTGCGATGCCTATGGATTCGAAGCGCGGAATGCACTGGCCCAGACCGTTGAAGAGCGACTCTCTGCATTGTGCACGTTGATTGTTGAAAAAGCAGACGAAGGGGACACTGCATTTCAGAAGATGATTGAAGAAGGCCATGTTGAGCATTATCGCGCCGAAATCTCGTTTCACCGAAAACATTTTCATGAGTACTTCGGGCAAAGCAATAAGTGAGGGTTTTTGATGAAGGTTGCCGTAACATATATCTTTCACAACTGTTTTGTTCTATCGATGCCTGATAGGGTGTTTTTATTTGACTATCCGGAGAATTCTATGCTGACCCCAAAGGCCAGAGCAAAGGTTCAGGAGTTAACCGCGGGGAAACCCCTGTATGTATTCTTCTCTCATAGCCATGGCGATCATTTTAACCACCGCTTTCACGAATTGGCGGATTCCCCGTCATCCGCCCGGTTCATCTTAGCGGAGGAGATTCGTCCCCATGTAAATTCAATGCCATGCCCAGATGTTATCTATATGAGGGGTGGAGAACGGTTGGAGTTGAATGGGATGGAGATTCGAAGCTTCCCCAGCAATGATCTGGGTGTGGCGTTCCTGATTCAGATCGCTGGAATGACTGTCTACTACGGTGGCGACTTGGCAAACTGGGAGTGGGATGAGAATGATGAGGATGAGGCCAGGTTCATTCGGGAGATTTGGGAGAGCACGCTATCGATCTTAGAAGGATGCCAGGTGGATTTGGCGTTTAGCAATGCCGATGCGCGACTGGCAAATTGGTCCGGAGCCTCCGAATTCCTGGAAAGAGTAAAACCCAAGGGGTTTATACCCATGCACACCTTTGGCAAGCCCCGGATCCTGAGACGCTTTGCCCGCACGCTTCAGTCACTGGAGGGAATATTCTTCTATGAGCGGGAAGGAGATGCGTGGGAGATTGAGATGGGAGAGCCTAAAACTACCGCTTCACCGGACGCATGCGGCGGGCGTAGCGTTCCAAACCGGAGATGATGGCATCGGCGCATGCGATGCGAAAACCATCGGTCTTTAGGTAGGCTTCTTCTTCGGGGACGATGATGTACGCCGATTCGATGAGCACCGCCGGCATTTGCGGGGAACGGGTCATCGCCAGATTGGCATAGTATAACCCGTCATCGCGCAATCGGAACTCCGAGGACGTCCTAAAAGTTTCAGCGTAGGCCGCATGGATCTCCCTGGCCAACGGTAAACTCATCGGAGTATAGTAGTAGACTCCGAAGCCATTTCGAACCAGGGGATTTCCGCCATAGCCCAAGGAATTGTTGTGGATACTAAGGAGAAGATCGGCTCGGTTTTGCCAAGCGATTTTGGGACGGGTCCGTAAAGGAACATCTTCGTTACCTTCCCGGATCATCACAATATGGGCTCCTTTAGCCGCCAGTTTATCTCGTAAGACCAGGGCTTGTGCAAGGTTAGCATCCTTTTCCATATAGCCGGTGGGGCCGATGGCGCCGGTATCGGCGGAATGACCGGGGTCGATGGCGATGGTGAGTCCGTATAATGGAGAGTGTCCGATGAGGACTGGGGGAGGCGTTCGTAATTCCAAGACCAATTCCCTGCCTTCATAACGGGCGTCATAACCCCACCAACTGTTGGGAATCGTATCGATTCGCAACCTGTAAATCTCCTCTTCATCCTGATGCCAACCGATATTTCGGATGACGCCGGATGCGGCATTGATGATCCAGTCCGTATTGGAGTAAGCGCCAAAGAGCATTAGATCGATATATTTGCCTTCCCCGTCGGCAACGACCTGATATGGGATCTTTTGCGCAAGGGGGATGCGGATTATCGTCGACCGCTCTGTTGTCCCGACAGTGATGCTTCCCACCACAACCCTGGCCGGCGGCGTCCCTTCCGGAAGTTGACGCACGTGACGCATATTGACCCATGCCGTTTTGTTATGCGATAAACGAATTCGATATTCATCGCCTATTCTTCCTGTGGCTTGGATTCGGGTTCCGACGGGCGGATACATCAGATATCCTGCTCTGTCATTGGGGGATATAGCGGGTCCAGCGAAGAGTATGGCATCGGGTGAAGAGACTTCAAAGATGGCCGGGGCATCATCGGAGAACAATGATAATGTGCCCTCCGATTCCATGGACTCTTTTTCGTATTTGTCGTTGACAAGCGTGACTTTGATCCGGGATTTTTTTAGCCGATCTTTGTTTCCGATACGGTATACACCCCGATAGATACCACCGGATCCGGAATCGGACTCAATCAACGGAAATGCTTTGCGTACTCCCTCGACGGTGAAATGGGCTTTTGCTCCCGGGCTTCCCTTACATATTATCTCCACGTAGTCTCCGGGTAATAACTCCTGATCAAGGCGGGGAGTAACATACTCGATGGTCAATGGCGAAACGGGGGACGGTTGCTGGGGTTTGGCCACAAAAATAGTGCGCGTCGAATGATATGCTTCACCGTTTAGCCGGAGTTCAGCCACGATCTGAAACTCACCGGGGGAGAGATTGACCATGGCTAGGAAGCCCCCGCCGGGGTGAATCGTTACGGGCGTCCCGTTAAGTCGCAGTTCTCCAGCGGGAGGGGCTGAACCGTATACAAAAGTAGATGATATGGCGGGCAACTGGGCCTTTTCAGTGGGATGAGCAATTCGAATGGGATTGAGTAGGCGAGGTGAATTGGATTCAGCCCACAATGAACTGGTAAATAAAGAAGTTGACAATAATAGGAGAACAATCATATTTTTCATGGACTAGCCTCTTTTTCTAATGGTTTACATTTCAATTGTAAAAGCTAATTCAGTGTTCTGTCCAGAGGATTGTATTGGATTTTATTCTGTGATTCCTTCGCCCAAGAAAGAAATGGTTAACTTTAAATGGAAATTTTAAACTCACATTTAATTCTCTGAGAACGTGAGATAAAAAAGAGCCATCCACTAAGGGATAGGCTCTTTTGTCTGGACAGAAAACATAACGCGACTTTACTATCGTGCTTAAAACTTATAAAAAACTCCAATGGCAAAGCCATTGATTTCGATAGCGCTTACTTCAAAGTTATCCATATCCAGCGAATAAGCGCGGTAACCTAGGGATGCTCCGAAATTTTCGCTAAAAAGGTAGTTAAATTTTACTGCGTAATTGGTGAATGATGCATCAAGCTTTATCGAATCATGTTCATTGCTTGCTTTACAACTATCACTGATGGAATATCCTACAGAAATCACTAGAGAAGCTTTTTGTGTAAATTCGAAGCTTAGATCGGTTCCCAATAAAAAGCCGTTGTAACTAAACTCTTCAATATCCACACCCGTTCCAAAATCATGCTTATGGCTTTGGTACGCTAAGATTCCATCCAGCGTGAACCGATCGGTAGCGACGATTCTGTAGCCGCCTTTGAGTTTAAACGCGGTGACATCGACGCCGAAGTCGGGTTTCTCTGGGAAAAATTTATACTCGAAATCATTATAGGATAAGGAGAAATATTCTATGCCGGCTATGAATCGATTGTTGAATTGGAATTCGCCGCCTAGCAAAAATCCATTTCCATCCGATTTAAGATGATCCGTTTCCCAGTTGCCATTCATTGCTTCGAGGTAGATAGTGGCCGCCGTAACTGCGCCCGTCGTAGAAACAAGCATAACCAAAGCCATAAGTAGAACCCATAATCCCTTTTTCATCGTTGTTGTCCTCCTTGATGTGTATTAAGAATCTTATATAGATTAACGGCAGGTTATAAACTGGGCTTTAGCATTTTGGAGGATTAGGGCAGAAAATAGTATTAGACGAAGCTTGGCAAAGTAAAAATGGTCATTATGCGTTAATCCAATAAAATTTTGCTGGCAATCGGATAGATTGATTGACACATGATAATTTTTGGCATAGAATAATTCTGTAGAAACTCGTAGTACCGAGAGAGAAAGCGGTGAGAAGTCATGGATGCAGACCCTAGAAGGCATAGATCGAGGGATATGGGAGAATATAAAAAAGAATGGGGCAGACATGACTTTCGCATACTAAATTTGATTACCGCAAATATATAAATGTCGCGTTTGTATTTGTGTGTAAAAAATGGCGTATCGAAAGCCCTCCCTTGTGGGGGTTTTTCTTATGCTCCAGGAAGGGGTGGAAAAGATGGTTCAGATTTCCTTGAAAAACCTTATTATGCAGAGCAACTTTGAAGAAGCGATCAAAGCGTCGTCCCAGATGCATCCGGCGGATGTGGCTGAGACGCTGAGAGAGATACCTTTTACATATCAGACGCGTTTTATTACCGTTCTTACCCCGGAACGGGCCGCCGAAATATTGCAAGATATGGAGCTGGATGATGAGGCGGATATCCTCGGCGAGATGGAGCCGGAGAAGGCTGCAGAGATCCTAAAGCAAATGTATACGGACGAAGCGGCGGACCTCCTAGCCGAACTTCCCGAGAAAGACTCGGAAGAGCTCATCGCCTTGATGAAGGATGAGGGACAGGAGATCAAAGAACTCCTGGAGTATGAGGAAGATACCTCCGGTGGTTTGATGGCCACGGAGTTCGTGCCCATTCGGGAAGAACAGACCGTCGAGGACGTTCTGGCGTTTCTTCGACTGCAAGCGCCTTCGGCTGAGAACGCATACTACCTTTATGTTATTGGGAACGACCAAACCCTGACCGGTGTGGTATCCCTGCGAGAACTTGTGGTCAATCCGCTGGAAACAAAGATATCGTCCATTATGAAACGGGACATCATTACAGTACGCGAGGATCTGGATCAGGAAGAAGTCGCCCGGATCTTTGAGAAATACGGATTTTTAGTCCTGCCGGTTGTAGACAAAGAGAATAAACTGGTGGGTGTTATTACCGTCGATGATGTGCTGGATGTGGCCGAGGAAGAAGCGACGGAAGATATCCATAAAGGCGCATCGATCACGCCGTTGGAAACGGGCTACGATAATGCCAAGATCTGGACGTTATTTAGCAAGCGCATCGTCTGGTTGGTTGTGCTAATCGTTGTTAATCTTGTGTCTTCAGGAGTCATTGCGGCCTATGAAAATATCCTCTCGTCGGCTATCGCCTTGGCATTCTTTATACCGCTCCTCATTGATACGGGGGGGAATACCGGAGCGCAATCGGCGACGCTGATTATCCGTGCGTTGGTTACTGGGGATGTCCGGATCAAGGATTGGGGAAAGGTCTTTGTAAAAGAGCTATTTGTCGGGGTCTGCTTAGGTTTGGTCCTGGGTTTTGCCGGCTCGATGCTGGGAATCGCTCGTGGAGGGTATGAAGTAGGCCTCGTCGTGGGGTTGACGATGGTGGCCATTGTCATCGTCGCTAATCTTATTGGAATGACGCTTCCATTCGTCCTGACGCTTCTGCGACTCGACCCGGCGGTGGCCAGTAGCCCGTTGATTACCTCCATTGCGGATGCTACAGGGTTGATCATCTACTTTTCCATCGCTTCGCAGGTTTTGAGGCTATAGCGATTCACGGTTGACAAAAGAAACAACGTCCGATACCATATAACTATATGATGATAATGGAATATAGTGTAGGTGGAAGCATGCAGGATTGGAATACCAAGATCAATCGAGAGCGGGCTCTAATCTTTAAAGCGTTAGGGCATCCGCTCCGGTTGGCTATTATGGATGAATTGAAGACTAAGGAATGTTGTGTGCAAGACCTGGAAGCGAAACTCGGCGCGGAGCAGTCCAACATCTCCAGGCATTTGGCAGTGCTAAAGCAAGCCGGTGTCATCGATTTTCGCAAGGAAGGTCTATATGCCTATTACTTCCTGGCGTTTCCATGCATTAGTGGGTTCTTTAGCTGTGTGAACCAGGTATTAGTCAATAAATTTAACGATGGTCAACAAGCCATCGATTATCATGATTAACTATTTTTTATCTAATATATTACTTAATTATCATATAATCATCTAAGGGAGTGTTCACCGTGCAGGAACGCAACAAATTCTTACTTGTTCTCACCGGATTCCTGGCCGCTTTCTTTATCCCGTTCCAACACCCTCGCATCCAAGGAGCCATTCTTGAAGCCTTTCAAATGCTTCAAGAATATGCCCAAGAACATGTCTTGCTCTGTTTGATCCCAGCGTTTTTTATCGCTGGAGCGATTACCGTTTTCATTAGCCAGGCGGCTGTGGTGAAGTATTTTGGTCCTAAAGCCAATAAGGTTTTGGCCTACACAGTGGCATCGGTCTCCGGTTCGATTTTAGCGGTTTGTTCTTGTACAGTATTGCCGCTGTTTACCGGTATCTATAAGCGGGGAGCGGGTCTTGGTCCCGGTATTGCCTTTTTATACTCGGGGCCTGCCATTAATGTGCTGGCGATTATTCTAAGCGCAAGGGTGCTCGGGTTGGAGTTGGGCTTAGCGCGAGCGATCGGAGCTATTGTTTTTGCCATTATCATCGGCCTTTTAATGCATTTTATATTTATCAAGGAAGAAACAGAGAAAGCGGAAGAAGCGGCCCTATTCAATCAGGATGTTCAGGAGAAACGTCCGCTATGGAAGACGGGGTTATATTTCGGACTGATGATCGCTGTCCTTGTCTTTGCCAACTGGGGAAAGTCCCCTCAAGAAGTGGGCATCTGGAATTCTATCTATGCCGCCAAATGGTATATAGTCATTGGTTTGCTGATTGTATTGGGATATATCATTATTCGCTGGTTTGAACGGGATGAACTTAAGGAATGGACCGGAGCCACCTGGGAGTATACGAAGCAAATCCTCCCTTTATTGCTCGGAGGGGTTTTAGTCGCCGGGTTCCTGCTGGGTCGTCCCGGACAGGAAGGGGTTATCCCTTCGGAATGGGTGGCTCGCTTGGTTGGGGGTAACAGCATTGGAGCGAACTTCTTTGCTTCCATCTCCGGTGCTTTGATGTATTTTGCTACACTCACAGAGATCCCCATCCTACAGGGTTTGCTTGGCAGCGGGATGGGGAAGGGGCCGGCATTGGCGCTCTTGCTGGCTGGGCCGTCGCTTAGTCTACCGAGTATGATCGTGATCAATAGAATTTTAGGACCTAAAAAAACGGCTGTTTATGTAATGCTGGTTGTCATTATGGCAACAACTTCAGGGTTTATTTATGGAAGTTTATTTTAGAACGAGATTATTTCTATTTTAAGGAGGTGAATAGCTTGAAAATCGAAGTCTTTGGCCCGGGCTGTCCAAAATGCCAAAACGCAACGGAGATTATTAAGGAGACTTTGGTTGAGCTGAACGTGTCTGCAGAGGTTCAAAAGATATCCGATCTCGATGCGATGCTCGATCGAGGGATCTTGAAAACCCCTGCGGTTTATCTTGACGGCAAAAAGGTGCTTGAGGGAAAAGTGCCGACTAAAGAAGAGATAAAGTCTTGGATCAATCAATAAGGGGGCATTCGTCTAAAGGTTCATAGAGAATACGGAGGTGTCGTATGAAACCCAATGCAACAACTTGCTGGATTGTGGCGGGAGCGTTAGTCCTAGCCGTTACCGGGACGCTTCTTTTCAAGGCCTTTCGCAGTGGGACAGGGCCATCGGTCATTGCCGCCGTGGAGGACCGAAAAATTACGGCAAAAACCTTGGACGAGTATCTTCGCTCCTTACCGGAGAATTATCAAAGCGTCTTTAAGAATAATAAAGAAGCGCTTTTGGATCAGTTGATTCTAGAAGAAGTTCTTTATCAGGAAGCAGAGCGCCGAGGATATACGGATAAGGGATCGGGAGATGCGAGTCCAGAGGAAAAATCCAGGGCCATCCAAAGCTTATTTATGGCAGTAACTGAAGATGTAAGGATTACAGAAGATGAGATGCGAAGGTTTTATGACGAACACCCCGTGGAAGTTCAGGGCGCCAGTTACGATGAGCTCAAAGTGAGTATCAAAAATTATTTGTCCGAGCAACGAAAGAACGAGATCGTCGATGAATTTATCACAGACCAAAAAGAGAAGGCCAAGATATCGATCGACCCTAAATGGTTAGCTAAACAAGCGGCATCGAAGCCGGAAAATCCACTGAACAAAGCATTGCAGAATGGAATGCCGACGGTGTTGGATTTGGGTTCGAGCTCTTGTGTGCCTTGCAAGATGATGAAACCCATCTTTGACGAGTTGGAGAAGGAGTATAAGGATCGAGCCAACATTATATTGCTGGAGATCAATGATTACCGAGATATCGCCATGCAGTATCAGGTCAGGGTAATACCAACTCAAATCTTCTTTGATAAAAATGGCCAACAGGTGTGGCGGCACGAAGGATTTTTGGCCAAGGAAGCGATCATCAAGAAACTGAAAGAGTTGGGGGTTGAGTAATGGTGCGAGGCGTCTTGGAATGGCTCTCCGGAGCGCTTCAAGCGACTCCATTCGTTGCGTTGTTTTCTGCTTTTGTTTGGGGGATCCTTAGCATTGTTCTAAGCCCTTGCCATCTAGCGAGCATTCCTCTGATTATAGGGTTTGTCAATGAACAGGGCCGGATTAAGGCGGAAAAAGCGTTTAAAATTTCGCTCGTCTTCTCGCTGGGCATACTGTTGACGATTGCGGCGATTGGTGTAATTACCGCATTAATGGGAAGAATGTTGGGCGACATTGGGAACTGGGGAAACTATGTAGTTGCCGTTATTTTCTTCGTGATTGGTCTTTACCTATTGGGGATCATTCCGATGCCTTGGGAAGGATCGGGACCGGGATTTATTCAACGCAAGGGCTATTTAGCAGCCTTATTAATGGGTTTGATCTTTGGAGTCGCTTTAGGGCCTTGCACGTTTGCCTATATGGCTCCGATGTTGGGTGTGGTGTTTAACGTCGCATCGACAAACCTTTCATATGCCATGGGTCTGCTGCTGGCCTTCGGAGTTGGCCATTGTTTAGTGATTGTGTTGGCGGGTACGTTTACTGCCCAGGTTCAAGGATATCTTCATTGGACCGAAAAAACCAGGGCGGCGTCGATTCTCCGTAAGGTTTGCGGAGTGTTGGTTTTATTAGCCGGATTATACCTTATTTTTTCTGCTTGAGTATTAGAAATCATACCGGGCTATTCAATAGGTGTTGAATAGCCCGCTTTTTATGGTTAAAATAGGAACATGAGTTTAGACTAGGACTAATTGTTATGACTCGACTGTGCAATTAAGATGGAAAGAAGGTTTGCTTTGAATCCGATTGCGTTTCGTATTGGTCCGATCCCGGTCTATTGGTACGGGCTCTTTGCCGCGTCGGCAGTCATCATCGGTTACGCGATAGCCAGCAAAAACATGCGTCGTTATGGGCTGTCGGAGGAGACCGTCGATGGGATGTTGATACGACTCATATTCAGTATTTTTATCGGCGCTCGATTGGGGTATGTCTTGGTCAATATTCCATATTTTCTAGGGAATCCTTGGGAGATTATCCGATTTGATCATGGGGGCTTGGGATCCCATGGCGCCATTTTGGCTACCCTCATCATGGGCGTGGTCTGGACAAAGAAGTATAAGCTTTCCTATCTTAAGATAGCGGATGCTGTGGCCCCCGCCTTGCCGATTGGGCACATCTTTATTCGTCTTGGCAACTATTTCAATGGCGAGTTATATGGATCTCCCACCCATCTTCCCTGGGGTGTTGTGTTTCCTGGCCTATCCGAGCCCGTTCATCCTGTGCAGCTCTATGAGATGGGCTTATCGATTTTAATCCTGCCTTTCGCCTTGAAATGGTCCAAAGCGCCCCGATATCCGGGGTATGCTTTTTTGAGAGTTATCCTAATTCATTCTGTGATCCGATTCTTCTTAGATTTTATTCGTCGGCACTCATCCCTGATCGGGCCGTTTGTCCTAACTCAGATCATTGCCTTGTTGATCGTAATCGCCTCGGCAGTCATCATCTTCTATTTGAAGAAACGATGGGTTAGGACAGAGAAATAACATGGAAATAGGCTAGACCCGAATTGATGATATGCGTATGCAGATAAATGATGCCTTGATTAGGGCATCTTTTTAACATAATAGAATTTATAAGTTTTCGGGGTTGGGAATTTATTTTTCAAAGACATAAAGGTAGGTATTTGGGGGACATTTCAAACCACGAAGCACATGAAGAACATGAAGGCGGGAGTGGTTTTTGAAGG
>OBJA01002407.1_pt1 | contig 10849 bp, 8 predicted proteins | sample 1519751 | NCBI WGS metagenome assembly OBJA01 (sample SAMEA3881238, study PRJEB22517) | soil metagenome | biome: lake sediment; feature: soda lake sediment; material: sediment, water from around vicinity | place: India | collected 2013-12-23 | depth 3 m
ACCTCCACCACTTCCCCGTAGGGAATGTTGCTCAGGCTCACAAGCAACTGGTGCCTGACCTCTTCCTGCGACTCGCCCTGGTGCAGTTTCAGAATAAGCTCTTTCAGCTTTGCCTTGCGGTACCTCGAATTGTCAATATTTTCGCTCATAATGTATTTTTAAAAAGGTTAAAAAAGGAGACTCAGCAGGTGAGCTCCTTTTTTTAAAAAACGTAATAATTTACATAAAAAAGTTGTCTTAACGAACCTATTCCTCCAGTTTTTGACCTTTTTCGATGCTCCACCCGAATTTCAATCCAAATACAAACCACACCAAAGCCACTGTTCCCAGGGCAAACAGGGTATCGCCAATTACCCTGAGCCATTTCAGGGTATGGATGTGGGGTTGCTGCAGGAATTCAGCCGAGCGGGCGTACCACAACCCTTCCTGGACACTTGCCACGGTCTGGGCAAGGCCGATGGGCAGCACGCTTATCAGCACCATGGCTGCCAGCCCGATGTTGATGGCCCAGAAAGCAAACTTCAGCCACTTTTCCTTCCATACAACCCGGGTATCCAGATCGCGCAGCACAAACAGCATGAGGCCGATGCCCAGCATACCGTAAACGCCAAACAGCGCGGTGTGTCCGTGAACAGGAGTGGTATTGAGGCCCTGCATGTAATAAAGGGCGATTGGCGGATTTATAAGGAATCCAAAAATACCTGCCCCCACCAGGTTCCAGAAAGCCACGGCAATAAAACTGTAGATGGGCCACTTATAGGCTTTAATCCAGTCCGAGCTCCGCGAGAACTTCAGGTTATCGTAAGCCTCATACCCCACCAGAACAAGCGGCACCACCTCAAGGGCGCTGAAGGTGGCCCCGATGGCCATCACCGCGGTGGGGGTTCCTGTAAAATAGAGGTGGTGAAAGGTTCCCAAAATACCGCCCGAAAGGAAAATCACGGTCGTGAGCAGCACCGCCAGGGTGGCTATGCCGGCCTTGAGCAGCTGCAGGCGCACGAACAGGAAAGCCATAACAACTACGGCAAATACTTCAAAGAAACCTTCCACCCACAGGTGAACAACCCACCAGCGCCAGTATTCGGCAATGGCCAGGTTGGTCTGGCGGCCCCACATCAGTCCGGCTCCGTAAAAGGTAGCAATGGCTACCGAAGCAATCAGAAAAAGAACGATCAGATGCCGGCTTTCACTGGGAACCTTTAATGCAGGCCATATGGCCCTTCCCAGAAGGAACAACCAGATAAACAGACCGGCAAACAAAAATATCTGCCAGAACCGGCCCAGATCGACGTATTCGTACCCCTGGTGCCCGAACCAGAAGTTCTCAACAAGCCCCAGCTTCTGCATTACACCCATCCACTGGCCTGCCAGCGATCCCACTACAATTACAAGCAGGGCGCCAAACAAAACGTTTACCCCCAGCTTCTGGTATTTGGGTTCCTTACCCGAAATGGCCGGTGCATAAAACAAGCCGGTGGCCAGCCACGAAGTGGCAATCCAGAAAATGGCAAGCTGCACGTGCCAGGTACGGGAAATCGAATAGGGAAGCCATTCGGCCAGCGGGAAGCCGTAAAACGCCTGCCCCTCGACACCATAATGGGCGGTAACAACTCCCATAATTACCTGGACCAGTATCAGCAGGGTTACAACCCAGAAATATTTCAGTGTTGCCCGCTGCGATGGGGTTTGTCCTACATTTTTTAACGGAAAGGTGGATGGCGGCTTTAATTCTTCTTCCTTTTTAGTTACGGCATAAAACCAAACCATTAATCCGATTCCGGCCAGCAACAGAATAACGCTGAAACCGGTCCACAAAAGCATATCCCCGGTTGGCTGGTTGCCAATCAGTTCATCGGCCGGCCAGTTGTTGGTGTAGGTGATATCCTTTCCCGGCCGCTCGGCAATACACGCCCATGAAGCCCAAAAGAAAAATGCGTTCAGCTGTCTGACCCGTTCAGGATCCTTTAATGAATTCAGCGGAACGCTGTAGGCATCGCGCAAATCAGCCAAAGCCGGGTCGTCGGTGAACAACCCCCCGTAATGGGCACTGTTGTGTTGAATGGCCTCCAGGCGAAGCGGAGAGATTGTCAAGACACCATTGTCGGGATTGTATGTGTTGGTACGCATGTCGCGCCGGAGGGTAACCTTTAGCGATGCCTGCTGTTCTTCGGTAAGCTCATCAAAAGCTTTCCCATGGGCATCCGCTGCCAGGCGGTCAAGCATGTAAACAGCCTCCCGGTGCAGCCAGTCGGCCGTCCAGTCGGGCGCCTGGTAAGCACCGTGACCCCAGATCGTACCCAGTTGCTGCCCGCCCAGCGATTGCCATACATTTTGCCCGTCCCTGATCTCCTGCCCCGTAAATACGGTTTGCCCGTCGAGGGTTACAACGCTTTCCGGAACCGGCGGGGCTTCACGGTAAATTTCCCGGCCATAATAAAGCAGAATTGCAAACGATACAACCATTACTCCAATAAAGGCCAGCCACAATTTTCTTGTCTTCATAAAGTCTGATTTTTTAATTTTACACAGGCAAATATAAAAACTTTTTGTTTAGTTGACCTAAAGGTCTTTTAATCATTGCATCATTTTTGTATATTTGTAAAAGAAAGTTTAAGCTATGTTTAAAAAAGAAACAGAATATGCACTGCGCAGCCTGGTATACATTGAAATGCAGAACCAGCTGGGCCGGTGGCCGGGCATTGTGGAGATTTCGTCGGAGATAGACACCCCACCACCCTTTACTGCAAAAATTTTACAGCGCCTGGTGCGGATGGGTTTTCTGGAGTCGATGAAAGGCAAGAACGGGGGGTACTATTTCAATCCCGACAAACCACCCGTACCTTTAAAAAAGGTAATTGTAGCAATAGAAGGCGACAAGATATTCACCGGTTGCGGCTTTGGGTTAAGCCACTGCGATGAATTCAACCCCTGTCCGCTGCACGATGCCTACGGGCCCATCCGCGAAGCCATCGACCGGCTGCTATCACATGAGACCATCCAGGAGCTTGCAAAAAAAGACAATCCCGAGCGGGCGTTAAGCCGGCTTAAAGGGGCCTGATATCCTTAAAAAAGGGGGCCTCCCAGCTGCACATTCATTCGATATTGGAGTTGATTTATTAAATCAAGTTCATAAGTTTGAATACCGGATTTCCGTAACAGGATTGCGGGTTATGAATAAAAAAAATGAATCAAGGCTGCAAATCAGCATTCCTGCACAAATTCGCGCTGCCTATAGCGTTTTTCTTTATATGCCGCTTTCAGGCCTGCCGGCAATAAGAAGCCACAGCTGAATTTTGTTGTGTACGAGGAATGGTATTTACCGGCACTTGCCGATACCGCGGTTCATCAGAATTTTAAGGGAGCCCGGCTGGAAACAGGCACGGGCCTTACGTTTATTGTTTCAAGAACCTTCAGGTTATGAAACAATACCTGCAAAGTCAGGATATTATTATTTCATCCTGCCTGACTTTTCGATCGGCAACAAAAGCCACGGTAGTCAGCAGCAGAACCAGAACAACGCCAACATACACCCCGGCAGGAACTGGAGGCGGATCGCCCTGGGCATAGGAATGCAGGCCCGACAGGTAATAATTTACACCGAAATAGGTCATCAGAACCGACCCGAAACCAAGCAGCGCGGCTGCGCTTACGGCAAAATTCCCTTTGAATCCGGGTATTTTATGCATATGAACGATGAATGAATAAACAAGTATGGTAACCATGGCCCAGGTTTCCTTTGGATCCCAGCCCCAATACCTTCCCCACGATTCGTTTGCCCATATTCCTCCCAGAAACGATCCGGCTGCCAGCAGGAATATGCCGGCAATCAGCGATATATGTATGATTACAACGAGCTCTTTTATTGTATGGTTGACCCGGATTTCATTTTTTGGGTTCCTTAAAATCATCAACACCAGGTTTAAAAGGCCCAGCATGGCTCCTATTCCCAGGAATCCGTAGCTGGCCATAATGATTGCCACATGCACGATAAGCCAGTAGGATTTAAGCACGGGCACCAGGTTGGTAATCTCAGGGCTCATCCAGCTGAACCCGGCCACAAGCAATGTAAGCCCGGCAAGCATTGTTGTAAGGGAAAGCGTTATTTCGGAGCGTCCGGCCAAAAAGAGTCCTGCCAGCAAGGTGGCCCAGCTTACAAAGATCATCGATTCATAGCCGTTGCTCCAGGGGGCGTGCCCCGAAATGTACCACCGTACGGCAAGGCCGGCAGTCTGGATTGCAAAAAAGAAAACGATTAACACAAAGGCTGCTTTTTTCAACCTGGCGGGGTGGCTTTTGGGATTAAAAATTGTATAGATCTGCAGCAGCAGTAAAAGCAACCCCACTGTTAAAAATATTTTGGATAGCTTGCCAAAAACATCGGCCTTGTGATAAAATACTTCAAGTTTTATTTTAGTATTTGAAGGGATAATGTCTCCTCCCTCCTGTAACTGGTAACTTTTTATCCGGTTTAACAGCTGCGAGGCAGTCGCCCACTCTTTTTGGGCAACAGCCGCCAGGTAACCTGAAGCTGCCTGTTTGGCAAACGCTTCCCCTTGGTCTCCCAGCATGTTGGCTTCGTGTGCCGAGACCCATTTATTGTTGGAATGGCCTGCTACGGGAAAGACCGTGAAAAAATGGCCCGAGAACACATTGTATAGAATATTGACCCGTTCATCTACATTGATGATTTCCTTATCGAGTTTTGTGCGCTCATTGCTGTTCTTTGAAAAAGCCTGCGAAGCCATGTTCCCCAGCTTGTATCCACCCATTTCGCGGGGCAGCACAAGATCGTTAAACGAGGCATATCCCCCGGTAATTCCAAGTGTTTTTTGCAGTTCGCTGTTTGCAACCTTAATAATGGGTACGCCCTGCCATTGTGAAGGATTGGCCTGCATGTGCAGAAAAACCTCCGAGGCATTCATTCCTTCCCAACTGCTCTTTTTTGCAACTTTTCTCATAATTTCAGATGCAAGGGTTGCCGCAGGTTCAATCCTTCCCTTGCTGTGCTGCAGAAGCAGTTCCTCAAATTCAGAAACATGACGGCTGTTTAATTTCTGAATGCTTGCTGAAGGCTGGGCATTCACAGCCGACACGATGAATCCCAGCACAATAACGGCAAAAAGTTTTTTTCGCTCTTCACGCAATTTGGCCGAGGCTTTTATCAATTTTGTAAACCGGCTGTTTTTCACAAACATTGTAAACAAAAACCCGAACATCATAAGAAAGTAGCCAAAATAGGTGATTGAAGTTCCCGGTGAATCGCTGTTTACCGACAACACAGTTCCTTTCTCATCGGTATCGTACGACGACTGAAAAAACCGGTAGCCTTTATACTTCAAAATGTTGTTCATAAATATCAGGTAGGGCTTTTCCAAACCATCGTCGATTAATACAACCTCGCTTGCAAAAGAAGAGGGACTGTTGGAACCGGGATACCGTTCAAGCTGGAACTCGTTTAAGTGGATTGAAAAAGGCAGTTCAATTTTGCGGGAACCGTACGACAGGGAAACATCATATCCGTCGATGTTTGTTGAATAAAATTCTCCTACAACTCCTTTTTTACCAAAAGCAACAAGGTTTTTTGACTGACCGCCGACCGTTACACGGGTCTGGATGGCATCGTTCAAACGTGCGTCGGGCGACTGTGAATATCCCAACTGGATGTTACCTCTTCGAAAGAACCGGTCGACGGCAAAACGAAGGTTCCCTGCCGAATAAACGGTTTGGGTATTGATTTCCGATAATGTTTCAGGGGCAAGGGTACCGGTGTTTTGTCCGTCCATGCCCAGAATAAAAATTGAGTCGGAAGCATTTACATACAGTGAATTTTCGTTCAGTATGAAATGGATATCCGGTTGTTCCCCTGCCGTATTGAATCCTATTGAACGGCCGGCAATAGCCTTTTTTTCACCCGCTTTAAGATTTACTGAAATCGGGTTCATATTGCTGCCCAAAACTACAACCGAAATTACAGGCTCTCCGCCGGGATCGGCAACAACCGATTCGACTGCAGAAGGTATGAACTGCAGGTTGTCGATATGAACCGTTTTGCCGTTTACTTTCAGGTTTTCGGAAAACCGGTTTGCTGTATAGGGAGAAAACATTACCTGGGTGGCCTGGCTGACTGTTTCATCCCCCTTGTTAACCACCATTTGAATATAGGTCTCTTCAGAAATGATGAAATCGGTTGACTCCCCTTCACGGATGTGCATAATCCCTTCGTAACCCAGATAGCGGGTAACAGCAGCACCTATAAGAATGAAAATAAAGGCCAGGTGAAACAGCAGGATGGGCCACTTTTTACGGATGTAGAGTTTGTTTACAAAGATGCTGCCAATCAGGTTTATACCTAAGAGCACCAGCAATGCCTCGAACCACCGGGCATTGTATATCAGGATTTTGGCAGTTACAGTACCGTAATCGTTTTCAATAAAGGTGGCATACCCAATGGAGATGGCAAAAATAACAGTAAGAACTCCGGTGAATACCATGGAGAAAAGAAATGTACCTGGCTTCTTCATAAATCAATCTTCAAAAATTTCTCTTCAGTAAACAATTCTAGATTAACGAGCGGGAACCCATTTTAGTATAAAGAGGTTCAGGGAAATGATCAGTGCGATGCCTCGTGCCAGCCCGAAATAATGCTTTTATAGTTATCGGCAGGCGATTTTCCCATGGATGCCACATACAGGTGCACAAGAAGAAACACAGAAATCAGAAATCCCATCAGGCCATGAAGTACGGCAGTCAGCATGATGCCGCTTACCTGGAACAACCGTTCGATGATGATCTCCGGATACAGCAGTGCAAAACCCGAAACTACCAAAACTGGAAACACAACATACATTATAAATATGTAGGCATACTTCTGAAGCGGATTGAATTTCCGTTTCTCCGAAATTGGAAAAGGAGGCTGCATGCCTTTAAACATTCCGGATACGTAATAAATTATCTGTTTCTGGATCCTGCCGGCCAGCCCTTTCGCTTTCACCCGGTAATACCTGCCGTTCCGTGAGAGCAGGTTGCCAAACACGAATAACAGGTAATTGATTGAAACAATAAATCCTGAAATATTGTGAACAACGATGGCGGTTTGAAAACCGATAAGAAGAAAGCTTCGGCCGGCATAATGCAGGCTCAGCCCTGAGATGATCAGCAGGATTATACATACAGCATTGATGCCATGCCAAATACGCAGCCACAAAGGATATAAATAAATTTTATCTCCGTTTCCCATGATCTATTTTTTAAGGATTCTAAATGTTAGGTGAACTGCGATTCCAAGGATTGTAGCAATCAGAATAAAGCCGTAAATAATGTTTAGGAACGGTATACGGGAAGCTCCTATAAGATAATATTCGTTTGACATGTCGCTGTTCACCCCCCCGATTGAAGCAAAGAATCCCCTTTGCCCATCATCCTGTGCCGTGCGCGATTGCAGGTTCTGATATTTGTAAAGCGAGGCCTGCAGCATGGAATTGGCCGAATGGCACTCCACACAGTTGCGGGTAGCTTTTTCTTTTTCCAGGATGTTGTGTGAAACAAGCAACGAATCCTGCACCTGGGTATGGCATTCGATGCACCGCACCCTGCGAAAATGAAGTGCCTGGTTGGGTAACCAATCGTGCACATCGACAATCTTGGGGTTCGGCTGACCCGATACCTGCTGGTATCTTATCATATTGTCGTGACACGAGAGGCACATGTTGTTATTTGTTTCTACAATCTCCTGCAACCGGCCCCCCAACCGTGCCGTGGCGCGGTAATAGTGCTGGTCGTGGCATTTGGAGCAGGTAAACTGGTCGCCATGGGTTTCATAATGCACGCTCTTATGAAACTCTTCCTCAATTTCATCAAATTTCCACGAAGCATAGGTAGCATCTCCTCCATGACAATCGATGCAGGTCATCATGGGTTCCAGCTTCAACCCGCCATCGTGCGGATAGGTCTCATAATCGGGCGAATGGCAGTCGGTACAGCTAAAGGCACTGTGTACCCCTGCCGCAAGCCTGACAGTATCCATTATATAAAGCGGGTTCATCAACCGCCTTTCTTCACGTTCGGTCCAGTCGTTATATAATGGGAAAGTTTGAGAGCTGTGACAATCGAGGCAGGTTTGCGCCTGACCAATCCCCTGGCCTTTTGAATTTGAAACACTTCCAAACACACAAAATCCCACACATAGAAGTGCAATGCTAAAAAATCTCATGGAACAGGATGATTAAAAAACTGCCCCTAAACAAGCCGTCAGGAGCAGTTATTAATAGTTCAATTTATTTCTGGGCTCTTATAAAATTAATTAAAGCCCAACGGTCTTCCTCTTCCGGAATTTTTTTCTCAAAATTAGGCATCTCATCTCTGCCAACAATGGTCTGGAAATAAAGAACACCATCGCTCTGAGCCTGCAACGCAGGGTCGTTGAACGGGATCATTTCTGCCTTCATGCTGGCAGCTTTTGCACCGTCACCAGCGCCTGTGTTTCCGTGACACGACCTGCAATGTTTTAAATACAATGTCTTTCCTACGCGGTCCAACGACTCGTCACCGGCATGCGGATTTTTCATTTCCTTATATTTTGCAGGTACTTCCCAATCTTTTACAACATTATCGGAAGGCGCTGCAAAAGCTGCCAGCATGATTCCTGTAGCCAGAACAGCCAATGGATAAGTTAAAAAACCAAATTTAACTTTTTTCATATCGGTAAAATTATATTAAATATTAAAAATTCCAAAGTCTCGTGATCACGAACCCAAAAGCAAGATTATCAAAATCTATTCCATTTGCGTTCCACATCATTATTTCCTGCGGCAGAAGTCCTCGTGAGTTGCCCACATAAATCTGGAAGGCATGGGTACTTGTTGAAATTTCCCAGCCCAGCGAAAGGTTCGGCTGGTGATGTCCCGGAACTTCACGTTGTTCTGAAATCTGCTGAATTGCCAAAGGTATATCGTAATTGAATACAAACGACGATTGCGGTGAAAAATTATATCGCCCCCCAAAATGAATTCCGATTTTATCGTGATCGTACTCAGGATCTACCATGTTGAAATGGGTAAAGCTGGCACCCGTCTGCAATGAAAGCCGGTCGGTAAACTTTCGGCTGACTATCAGTTGTGAAAAGTACGACCACCTGTCGGCAAACGCAATATCAAATGCCTGGTCCCCTTCTCCTGAATGACGGACGTTGCCCGTACCGAAGGCATCGGTGTTGCGCCCGTCGATGGCAAGTACCCCGTACAATGACACCGCTACAGGTATTGTATTCTCACGGGTTTGCTCAATTATGGTCCATTTGGCATTTAAATCGGTATACATCTTATCCTTTGAAAGGCCCAGCCCCAGCTGCAGGTTGGTAACAGGAACATAATTCAATCCCAGCCTGATATTGGCTCCGGGTGAATAAATTCCAAAAAAATCGGACATCCCGTTTTCAATGGAACCGAATTTATGTTGCATCACAAACTCCAGGGTTCCCGCAACCGGGACCAGTGTAGTTTGCTGATCGATCAGATAACCACTTGCCCAGGGAAACCTGACCGGCAGGTCGACTTTCTTCTCTTCCTGTGCCAAAACACCGGAAAGGGAGACAGCCAAAAGTAACAATGTGAATATGTAGTGCTTCATTTTTACCGTTTTAATTACAGTTAGTTATTTTTAGCCCCCTGCTGAATCCACGCCAGTATTAAAGCAGCCTGCGCTGCAGAATATTTAACCGGATGACTGCCACTGGGGTGAGGAACCGTATAAAGGGTGCTTTCCTCCGGGGTTTCGGTGTTAATGAACCGGGCGGTATTAACCGAATTGTAAGCAGTGGCTGCCCTCAGATCGGGAGCCGGGCTTCCGTCATGACAGGCAGTACAATTCTTGCCGCTAAAAATTGGTAAAATTTCCTGGGCGAAGGATACCTGCTGGGCCGGATCATCGGGATCAATGATTGGAATCTCTTCAGGAATGATCCAGTCGTACTTGCATCCGACCACCAGAAAAGAAGCCATTACAACCAACAATAATATATTATATTTAAAATTCATTTTTACTGTATTTATCATTCGAAACAATTGTCAGCCATTCGTGCCCTGTTATACTTCAGGAGCAGGTTGATAGGCTTCCAACGCTTCTATTGTGTTCAATAAAAGAGCATTTACGTAACGCGGGTTGTGAACCCCGTAACTGCCGTCTTCTTTAATTGCTTTCCAGTTAAAAAATGCACGTACCAAAACCATTGAAAAGGTTCCCTGAACCGGGCTGTAACCAGTTTCTTCGCTGCCTGCAATAACCCCGAATTCAAGAAGCTTCACCTGTATCTGTGCCAGTTTTGCTTTAACATCCGTTTGACGGCCACCGTAATTGAAATTTTCAGTTGCATGGCATGTATTACAGGATGCAACGCTTGGAATAAACGTATGCCCTCCACCATGAACACCGGCACTCGGATTTGAATATTCACCCATATGACATCCGGTACAGGAAGCCTGTTCGTTGAGGTGGTAATTACTGGTGGGATACTGTACGGATCCTTCAATTTCTGCCAGGCCCATTCCGGCTACAATATTCGCCTGGGTACCGTAGTGTGGTCCATAGGTATTTCTTGGAATCCGGAAGGTTTCAGCTCCAGGGGTAGCCCTGTTTGGCTCAGCTGCACGCGACTGATGACAGTTTGCACAAAGATTGTTACTACCCAATAAATCCATTGTGACCGAAGGATTAAATTTGGGCTTAACCGGGTCACTTAAACGCAATGCATAATCACTTACGTTAAAATCTTCATGTATTCCATGGCAGGTACCGCACTCCCATGCAGAAGGCCTGGTGATTGGGCCTAATACCGAACCCAATGCAGCATACTGAA
>OBJA01002408.1_pt1 | contig 10846 bp, 11 predicted proteins | sample 1519751 | NCBI WGS metagenome assembly OBJA01 (sample SAMEA3881238, study PRJEB22517) | soil metagenome | biome: lake sediment; feature: soda lake sediment; material: sediment, water from around vicinity | place: India | collected 2013-12-23 | depth 3 m
TCTTAGCGGGGCGCCCGCAATCATATCTTGTAATGGAAACTAGTATGAATTAGCGGTAAATCACCATGTGTGTCGCACTGATAAAGCCTTAATGATCAGCTACAAAACACCTTTTGTCGATGGTATTTCGTTCCGTGCACGTTCATTAATCGCACAACTCTGGCTGAGCGCTTTTCCAAAGGCTTTGAAAATTGCCTCCAGTGAATGATGACTGTTGCGTCCACGGAGCAGATCAATATGCATAGTGCATCTGGAATTGTCAGTAAAAGCCTTGAAAAAATCCTCCGCAAGATCACAATCGAAATCATTGATTTTTCGATCGACCAGATCAACACAATATACCAGATTCGGTCTGCCTGCGATATCGAGACAAACCCGTGCCAGAGATTCATCCATCGGAACAAACGATGTACCATACCGGTATATCCCTTTGCAGTCTCCAAGCGCTTTTGTAAATGCCATACCAAGAGAAATGCCTATATCCTCGGCACTATGATGAAAATCGATATGGGTGTCTCCGTTGCACCTGAGTTTCAGATTAAAAAGACCATGCTTAGCAAACAGGATAAGCATGTGGTCCATAAAACCATTTCCACTGGTTATCTCTGAGCAACCGGTGCCATCAAGCTCAAGCTCAATATGAATATCGGTTTCCTTTGTCGTACGATCTATTGTTGCGATACGGGACATTGCAGTGATCCTTTAAAGGATGGTGAATAAATCATTTGTGTCAAACTCCAAAAAAACGTGATGTCGCTTCTTTGAGCAGGGCATTTTCCTCAATGGTACCAACACTGATTCTCAAACAGTTTTGAAGCATCGGGTAATTGGAAACATCGCGCACCAGGACATCCTGTGATTTGAGATACTCAAAATATGCCTGTTTCTTTTCTGTTCTGACCAGAAAAAAATTGGCAGAACTTGGATAAACAGTATCAAAAGGCATCTTCTGAAGGAATGAAAACAGGCTGTCGCGTTCTGAAAGAATGCACCTGAGACTGTCCTGAAGCATTTCCCGGTTCTGAAGCAGTACGGATGCCACATGGTCAGAGAAAAAATTGATATTGTAGGGCAGTTTGATCTTGTTGATTTCTGAAATGATTTCAGGTGATCCGATCATATACCCCAGTCGCAAACCAGCTCCGGCAAAGGCCTTGGAAAAGGTTCGGGTGATGATAAGATTGGGGTACTCCTTTAAAAGTGGGATAGCATTAAAACCACCAAATTCAACGTATGCCTGATCAAGAATACAGAATCCCGTGTGTCTATCCAACACGCGGCGCAGCTCACTCTCACCCATCGATGTACCGGTAGGATTGTTGGGAGAACACAGGATAAGAACCGATCCACTGTTATTCTGGGATGTTTCGATAATTGTGTCGATGTCAAAGTTTAGGTTTGAATCGAGATTCACTGCCAGCGCTTCCGACCCCATCCCTTCGAGAAGTAACCGGTACACGGTAAAGGTTGGTTGACACACAATTGCTTTTGATGATCTCTTAACCAGAGAAAGCATCAGTACCAGTAACATCTCATTGGAACCGTTCCCTACGATTATGCTGTCCGAAGATACACCGACATAGTCGGCAAGAAGACGTTTTAGTTTCTCCGGGATAAAGGGAGGATACCTGTTCCATGGACGCTCGATACAGAAGGCTGCGATCTGCTCTTTTATCTGAAGAGGCCAGTCAAACGGGTTTTCGTTCTGGTTCAGTTTGACAGAAACCGTTTCTGGTTCGAGGTGATACGCTTTGAGCGCGCGGACAGTATCATTTATTAAAGATATCGCGTCATTCTTTTTCATAGTGATCCTTGATGCTTTGAGCAAGGCTGGTGATCTTTTTCTCAAGCTCGTTGAGTTCCAGAAGGAGATAGAACATGAGGACCAGTACCCCGAGCACTGCAAAAGTAAAAAAAACAATCCACATGATGATTCCAGTGTTTCTGTAGTGATTAAGTCAGATTACTTCATCTCCTTTTAAAAATGAAGTATATCTGTGGAGTAAAAATAGATAAAGCCGTACTGATATAAAACTCTTCAGCTTCAAACTGAAAAGAGGCGATGAAAATTCTGCTGCAGGTGTTCCTGAAATGTCGCGGTATCGATGCCATATAACGATGCTGCCTGCTCTCCAACATAGGAAACCCATGCCGGTCTGTTTTTTTTCCCACGGAATGGCACAGGTGCAAGATAGGGGGTATCGGTCTCGATGAGAACATGATCGAGTGGCACAGATGAAACCAAATCTCTTGTCTCTGCATTTTTGAATGTTATTATGCCCGAAAATGAGACGTAGTAGCCATACCGGAGAATTTTTTTCAGGGCTGCTAAATCACCTGTAAAACAATGGAAAACTGCTTTCGTGCACCCGTTATTCCAGCAGATATCAGCAGCTTCGCTCTCTGCACCACGGGAATGGACAATTGCAGGGAGGTCCAGTTCCCGTGCAAGATGTAATTGTTGCTCAAAGCAGGGAAGTTGTTTTTCGAATGAAGGGTAGCGGGGATTGGTTCTGTCAATGCCGATCTCTCCAACACCGATCATTTTGGGGTGCACAAGAATAGAGCGGAGTTGATCGATCCAGTCATGTTTCAGTTCAAGAACATCGAAAGGGGAGATCCCGGCAGCTCCATACAGTTCATCATACATCCGACACTGTCTGAGCACTGTTCTGCTGGTTTCGATATCGGTTCCGGTGGTTACAATTATCGAAACCTGTGCACCTGCTGCCTCATGCAGCAGGTGGGGAATCGATTGATCCGGCATGTCAAAGAGGTGTGCGTGGGTATCTATCCACATATCCTGAGATCAGAGTCGATTTTTAAAGACGGTGTTCCATCGTGAAAGTGTCCAGACAATCGGCTTTCCGGTCTGATCAATTTTAAACGCAACCACTCCGGTACCACGCACCTTCACCGGTTTCCCGTCAATCTGATATTTAACAATCGAGTTATTGCCAACATGGATGTTGAAACTGTCTCGGGCTGCAAATTCCCGGGTCTGGTTCTTGAAGATGATGTTTTTCCAGGACTCTCCATCAGAGAAGACCTGAACCCACACAGAATCAGCTGTTACATCCAGGCGAACGCGCATTACACCGGTTGTGTCCGCAACAGAATCTGCAATACCAATAGAATCTGTAATCTCTTCTGGTGGTCCGGCAAACAGACTGTCATCAAACAGTGAATCAATCAGCGAATCGGAGGCAGTAGAGTTGATTGCTGATGACACCTTGAAATTCGGTGCAGAGATCCAGCCCTTTTTATTTGCCAAAAAGCTGAACCCACCCAGAAGAACAATGAGAACGATCGCCACGATGAGCATCGGGCTGCGGTACTCTTCTTTGTCTTTCATGCTGACATGCAGCTTGGAGGAGGAGTCTTTTGAGAACTGATCAATGTTCATCCCCCGCTCAAGATAAAATTTCTTGAGAATTTCATCAGGATCAAGCGAGAGATACTTTGCCAGAGACCGTAAATAAACACGCACATACGGATCGGCAGGAAGCGACTCGTATTCGCTTGCTTCCAACGCTTTGATAAACTTGACATTGAGCTTCAGATCTTTGGCAATGGTCTCTATGGTAATGCGACGGGTGATCCGTTCTTTTCTGAGGATATCTCCGACGCGCTCCCTGGAGGGATCCTGCTGGTTTGTGAGATCCGAATCATTCCTTTCAGACATCTGCGGATTCCTTTCGCGCAATGAATTCTTTGAACAGGTTTATTGTGCCACTGACTGGCAAACCAACCACATTGTAAAAACAACCCTCTATTTTATCTACAAAGATCAGTGCTTTACCCTGAATGGCGTAGGCACCAGCTTTGTCCTTGTATTCTCCAATTCCCAGGTACCACTCGATCTCCTCATCGGAAATATCTCGAAAGAAAACGCTGGTTCTGGAAACAAATGACCTGCAGAAAGCTTCTGATTTGCATACCAGCGCTACTCCGGTCATCACTGTGTGCTGCTTCCCCGAGAGATGTCTCAACATTCTTCGTGCATCTTCGGAATCAGCAGGTTTGTTAAAAACCGTATTCCCCTGTACCACAATGGTGTCTGCACCTAAAACCAGAGCATCCGGATTCATTTCTGCGATTTGATCAGCCTTTATAGTGGCCAGAGTGCATAATGAGCTCTCAAGATTATCAGGATCGATATACGTTTCTTCATCAATCGATGATGGTACGATAGTATCATACCTGAAACCCATTGCAGAAAAAATCTCTTTCCGGCGAGGTGAACCGGAAGCTAAGAGTACGTTTGTACCCGGATTTTGCCATGTGATCATAAATATAGTTCGGCTCCATTTGGATTTGCCAGTAATCCCGGGTGAGAAAACCCCTTCTCAATTACTTACATGGGTTCAGAGCCGGTCTCTGATAAAAAGAAAATATACCATCGGGAAATGATAAAGGGAATGAGAGATTTGATTTCAGGCCCCAGTATTTCAGAAAAAGCAAAAATTGTTGAACTATTCTGATAGTCCGTTAAACGCTTGCAACCACCACAATTCCTCTGTTGCTCTGCCCTCTTTTTTAAGAGGAACGTGGCAGTATGTGCCACGTTCCATGCAATCATGCGTGATTATTTAAGAATATATTTTCCTGATACCACCTGGTCTCTGGTACTGATCTGTACTATATACAGGCCCGATTTTATTCTGAGATCAGAGATCTTCAGCGCATCCATATTTTCTGCTGTAGTGATCCGCTTCTCCAAAACAAGCTTGCCATCAATACTGAAAACCGAAATCCTGACACGATCATTTTTCGGCAGTGACACTGCTGTAAGAGAATTATTGTGAATAGTAAAACGGATATCTCTCTTATTCACTGTCGGAGATGTGAGCGCTTTTGTCGGTGCAACTACAGTAAATGTTTCCGGATAGCTGAACGCTTCATAGTCTTTATCCGAACTGACTCTACACTCGTAACTACCCGTTTGAAGGTGGTGTGGAGGGGTAAAGAATGTGTCCTGTATGATTTCGGAGTGTATAAGAACCGGTTCAAGTGTTACAGCATCGGTTCGTTTGGCCAGAACTGGTTTCCTGTAAATTTCAACTTTGTAGTAGATTGCACCAGTTACAGGTTCCCAGCGTAAAACCGGTTTGGCGATTTCAGAGACAACCGGATCAATCGTCTTAAGAAGGGGAATCGTATCTGGGGCAATGATAAGTTTTTTGGTACGGGAAGTTTTCTCAGTCTGCACCACTTTCACTTTCCAGAAAACCGGTCCCAGAGGAAGATCTTCCGATGGTGTAAAGAATGTATCTGAGGTTGATACCGTTGAAAGCACTGATGAGAAGAGAGAGTCCTGGGAGAGTATAAACGTATACACTGATTCACTAACCAGGGCATGCCATGAAAATGTTGTCCTGCGATTGCGGGTCGGATTCTGAGTGTGATCGATAAGCTGTGGAGTCGATAACTCGATATACATGTAACTTCCCATTTTCAGATTACTGGTGAGTTTGTCACAATACACCGTAAGCGGTTGAACTCGCCAGTGATATGTTCCTTCGATCAAGTTAAAATCTGGGATGAAGGTGGTATCCGATGTCGTATCTGAAATAATGCAGGTATCATAATTTGAAGAGTGGATAACCTCGATCAGATAGTGCGAAATACCTTCAACAGAATGCCAGCAAAACTCCGGACGTGCAGTGTAGATTGTGTGTGGAAATTCGATCCGTTTGGGTGTCGGAATTATTGTTACAAGATTGCTTATAGCTGAAAAGGTATCGGATGTCGTGGTAACTTTCAACTGATATGAGCCCTGTATGGAATCCGCAACAATCAACTCGTAAGAATTGTATGTATGATTCTCCTTGAGCAGGGTCCATTCTGTTGCATTGATATTTTTTATGGCAATGGTGTAGTTTCTTTCGATCTCCCCTTTTGTTATCCAATCAAAACGGATTCTGTCATCAAAAAAGATATGTGCCAATTTCTGGGTGATTATCGTTGTATCCTGTTGACATTTAAAATACATCTGTTTGGGGCAGTTGATTGTGAATGCTGAACTCGAGGAGTACCCATAACTGAGACCATATGCTCTTATTTGAATAGAATAGGTTGTCCCATAATTGAGTGTGTCAGGAATTTTCCAGCTATAGGATCCCACGTCGTTCAATGAATCGGCAATAAGTAAATGGGGGCGACCATTGAGTATCAGTTCAATCCGTATGGGAAAGCTCTGATTTCTGTATGTGTCTACATCCTTATACAGTGAGTTCCAGCTTATATTAATGCTTTCCCCGGTGTGATAGACCGCCCCACCTTCTGGTGAAGTCAAACTGATCATCGGGTCAACAGGAACAACTGCAAACAGGGCAGAACACAGAAGACTAAGGACAATGAGTACCTTTGCGAAGAAAGCGCGAAGCATAAAGAGCCTTTCAGCTAATGTGTACGTATGAAGCTACTCGGGTGTTTTCTTTAAGATATATTAATTCACACATGCATGCAACGAGAAATCGTGCGACCGTAGAGTATCGGGATCACCGGAATTTTCCGGAGATCCGGAAAGTCCATTTCATCTCATGGAATTGCCGCAGTAATCAATTTTTCCACACAATTTACAGAGCCATCTGAGTACCTGAGTACCAGAATGTACTTGCCAGGGGCAATTTTGGTTGCGGTTCGTCTGAGAATCTGGGGGGAGGTGTGTAGCGGATCGTGCACCTGGTCCACATGGTTCACTTTTGCGATGAGTTTCCCGGTTACTGTAAAGAAAGACACATCTATTGGTTGTTTCATTGCTGAAATAACTCCTGTTGAAGGGCCTTTCACCCGGATAGTATTGGTTCTGAGTTCAAAGAGCTGGTTTTTTAAATGAGGATACCCATTGTTGAGGTTTGCAGCTATTGCCCAGGATGAAGCAAAATCCCATCCCGGATATGAGAGCTGCTGTTTCATCTGAGCAGTTGTAAGCGCAATACCGATGCCATTGTTACCCATAAAAAGGGAACCATCATAATAGCACATAGTGATGGCTGATCCCTCCTGTCCGGCTACCAGACCACCTGTATTAATTGTACCCTGAACAGGTGCTGCAGCATAACAATTTGAAATAGTCGATTTGTGGCTGAACCCTGCGAAACCTCCCGTATAGGTAGTACCTGTTATGCTGCCTTGAGCATAGCTGTTAATAATAGTCGAGGCATATGACATCTGTCCAGCCAGCCCCCCGATGTACTGATCACCACTGACGGTGCTGATCGCATAACAGGAACTGATTATTGATGTGTCAAGATTCGATCCAACCAACCCACCAGCATTGTTTCCACCGGTAACCCTGCTCTTTGAGCAGCAGTTATTGATCATGCTGATGGAGTTATATCCAACAAGGCCACCTGCGTGAAGATCTCCGGTTACAGAACAGGTTGAATACGAGTTGTTGATACCTGACCGAAGACTGTAGCCGATAAGGCCGCCTGCATGCCAGGTGCCGGTAACCTTCCCTGTCGAATAGCAGGTGTTAACGTCCGGTGATTGTACAGTTTTCCAATCCTATACTGTCGATCCTGCCTCCCAGCACATAGCCGAAGAGTCCTGTATAGTTATCCTGATGACGAAACATGCCAAGCTTATTGATGCGATAACCTCTACCATTGAAACATCCTCGGAATGGAGCGGTGCTGCTGCCAATCGGTTCCCATCCAAGGTAGTTAGTGGATATATCATAAGGCGTACCGGAAAAATCCAGATTATTCATGAGAATAAAATGTTTGTCAAGATGATTTCTTATAGAGTAAAGCTGATCTATCGTTGTAATTTGATACGGGTTACTCTGACTGCCATCACCACCGGAAAACTGAGCACTGCTCTTCGTTATGGATATCAGGAGTATAAGGACAATACCCGCACAGGACTGCATCATTGCGTCTGGTATCTTGCAGCTCATCTGGCTTCTCTCTATGGTTTTTACAAATTATTTCTGGTGCAGAATCGAAAAACTCTGGATTTAGAGAAAGAATTCTGCTGTTTCTGAAGCGGAAATACTCTGGAGAGGTTTATCTACCTGCGAACAACCGTAATCCCGATCCATACTGCTCATTATAACACCGGGAATAAAATAGTTGCCACAAGAAGACAAAACAAGCAGTGAATTTGTGCTGAGGGCAATCGTTTACTGCCGTTTCTTGGAGTGGTTGATCAAAAATGTACTGTGATCCCTCCGATAGGCAAAATCCCATTACTTCTGAAATCATTGTATCCGGTCCAGGGGCTAAAATAACGCTCAACAACAGGTGTGTAGTTCAGGAGATTCCATAGTTCAAAATATCCCAGAATACTTCCCCAGCGTGGATAGAGTTTAAACGTGTATCGGAGATTCAGTGTCAGGAGCGGATCGAGAGATGCTTCATAATAATCCTTTGTGCTGTCAAGGTGGTAGAAACCGCTTTGTTTATCGTAACTGACTGGTGTATAGGGGCGCCCTCCTGAGGCAGAGGCCCGAAGAGAGATCCCGTGCTTTCGGAAGTTTGTCCCGACCGTAAGTCCCAGGGTACCACGCACATTGTTCTCATCATTGTACCATTTATTATCGGTGTATCTGTTTTTAACGTCAAACACCGACCCCGACAGAGCATAGAGCAGATGATCGTATTTTTTCTTCTGAAAAGAGCACTCAATACCGTAGGCGCGCTTTTTCCCGGTCGGGTTATCGAGCATCCACCGGGTGCTTTCACTGGTGTATTTAATGTATTGTCGCTCACCCGGGGCTACCAGTGGATATTCGCGGTCATACCACTTGAAATATGTTTCGATCGTTAAGAGATGATCCCCAGCAAACTTCTTGTCATATCCTAATGCCGCTTCCCAGCAGCGCTGTAAACGGGAATCTTCAACCGGTGCCTTATTGAGGAAGTTTTCATTGGGATCGACAGCCAGAATATCTTCGATAAGCCCGGTGAATTCGGCCGGGAACTGATACTGCAATCCACTGCTGAAGGAAATAGTTCCCCATTTTGAATCCATGCGTAACCCTAACCGGGGTGATATACCATAATCAGTCATGACCGTGAAATAATCCCCCCGGAGGCCGGCAACTACTTTGAATGGTTCTTCTGAGTAGATATATTCTGCATATCCCGAGAATTGACGCACATCGATTGTCGAATCGACCCGAAATGGGCGACGTGACCAGGCTTGTTCGGGAATGATGACTGGCCTGTTGTCCTGCATGTAGTACATATAAGAATTCGATGCGTATCCGGATTCCTGACCAATTGTATATCGATAGTTACTTGCAGAAAATCCCAGATTGAGCTGGTCTTTTTCCCGCAGAAACAGTGTGAAATTGTCATTCAGTGATGCCCTCCAGCGATGATCATCTGATCCACGGATAACTTTCCGAACGTATGCCCGTGCCTGCATGTACATTGTATCAGTGGGCTGCACCAGAGTATCGTGAATTGTATAATCCCGCTTGTATTGTGATACATTATAATAAAAAGTGTCAAGTTTCACTGTGTCACTGAAATTATAGACGTTATCGCTGTCCTTAAGATCCCGAAGCGATCCCGATATACTCAGTTCATTTTTAACTGTTCCATTATTAAATTCCCAGGCACCAATACCCCCGGCCTGAACGATAAATTGATCGTACGTTGTCACTACAGGATAATCCTCTGTGTCATACTCTTCTACATACTTATCAAGAGCTCCAATTGCCGTTATTCTGAAAAGGTTCGATTCATCGGGAGTTATAACTGTTTTAAACACTGCATCACCAAAACTGGGCATGCCTTCTGTTGTCAGCAGCGGCTTTAAGATGGAAAAATCAGCAAATCGTATATTTGCCAGATAAGATGCATACTTTGTCACCGGACCCTCCACGGTCAGACCGAGTCCGGTAACATTGAGATCAAGTTCCAGATGTGTCTTCTCAGATGAACCGTTCCTGAGGTGAACATCGATTACAGAAGAGAGCCGCGAGGGTAAAGCTGCGGGAAATCCTCCCACATAAAACTCAAGATCTCGAACCAGTAATGTGTTGATAAATCCGATCGCTCCACCCGATCGCTCAACCGATGAGAAGTGGTTCGCATTTTCCATCTCTATACCATCGATAACATACACGTTCTCATAAGAATGACCACCTCGAACATATAATGAGTTATCGAAATCTGCACCAAGTGAGGTTACAACTGCAGGGTGAGATGAAAGCACCCGATTAATATCATTTGCAGTACCGGGAGTATTTGCTATCTCATAGCTGTTGATTCTGGTTACAGATGTCGTCTGGCCAGGCTTCCTGAGAGCGAGTGATTTGCCTACAATTACCATTTTGTCCAGGTCCTGGACATCTGAACGTCTATGTATGCTGACCAGGAGAACCGGATTCATTCCTGTGTGCACCTGGACGGTTGGTTCGATCAGGGTATCGTACTGTGATGCAATCACTATGACGGTGTATAGGCCAGGTATGAGTGAATCGATTACACATGTTCCGTTCTCAACAGTATGTTGGTGCATCGTTCCTACCTGTACTGTCGCTCCGCTGACCGGCCTGGCGGTTCGGGAATCATGTACTGAAATTTTGATTGAGCCAAGTTGTTGTTCCGAAAACAACTGATTATAAGTAATCAATGTAACCATTAATGCAATGACACACCGCATGCAATCCTGCTTTCCCGGAATGAAAATTGATACTCAAGACCCTTTAATAGATGTGGGTCAGGTGATAAGCTATGACTGATAACAATATAGATGTTGATTGGAGAAACAGGGGGGATTTTTTGTTAGCACTATTTAGTAGAATGCCGGGTACGGCACCGGTTCTCCGCCGGGTTCGTTGTACCTCCTCGGTACCAGAGCGCCCTATGTCATGAGTACA
>OBJA01002409.1_pt1 | contig 10840 bp, 7 predicted proteins | sample 1519751 | NCBI WGS metagenome assembly OBJA01 (sample SAMEA3881238, study PRJEB22517) | soil metagenome | biome: lake sediment; feature: soda lake sediment; material: sediment, water from around vicinity | place: India | collected 2013-12-23 | depth 3 m
TTCTCTATTTATGTTTTTCGAATAACCCTTTTTCAGTAGTTTTTATTTTTAGATAAAACTAAATTGGGGATACCAGTGCCTTACAGTAATGCGATTTCATTAATTAAAGGAGGCCAAACCCCTTTTATGTAATCTTTTTGAGGTTATGAGCTATCGCAATTAATCCAAATTCAATATTTACCTTATCGATTCCTTGAAGTTGGAATCGTTTAAACCCTCGATGTTTTCATATGCCCTTTTGTGACTGCCTCTTATTTTATTATACAGTTTTATATACAAAATCATATGATTCGTTGTGCTGACTAACATCAAGCCCGATCTCTTCACCCTGGGCCGAAATTCGCAAGGGTACAATCATATCTGTGATCTTATAAAGCAACAGTGAACCACCAAATGTAAATAAACCAACAATAACCAAAGCCAGCAGATGAAACAGGAAGGTGGTAATCTCACCATTGATAATACCTACATCAGCTGCAAATACTGCAGTGGCAATCATACCTGTTACCCCACCCATTCCGTGGGCAGGAAAAACGTCAAGGGTATCATCAATCATTGATCGTGTTCTAAGCATAATAGCATAGTTACTTACAATTGCTGCAATAACCCCGATAAATATACTTGAACCAACACTTACAAAACCTGCGGCAGGGGTAATGGCAACCAGCCCAACAACCAACCCGATGGAAGCCCCTGTTGCTGAAGGCCTTTTCCCCTTTGCTGCATCATAAAAAATCCATGTTAACATAGCAGCTGCAGAGGCAGTATTTGTATTAACCAATGCCAGTGCAGCAACAGAATCGGCAGCAAGAGCAGAGCCGGCATTGAATCCAAACCATCCAAACCATAACATTCCTGCCCCTAGTAGAACATAGGGGATATTAGCAGGTTTCGACTTTTTACTAATATCGGTTCTTTTGCCCAGAAAAATTGCCCCGGCAAGTGCAGCAAAACCAGCCGACATATGAACTACCGTACCGCCGGCAAAATCAAGAACACCCCAGTTTCTTAAAAACCCATTGGGATGCCATGTCCAATGTGCCAGAGGAGCATAAATGAATAATACAAATAAACACATAAAAAGCATATAGGCTCTGAACCTGACCCTGCCGGCAAAAGAACCTGTAATAAGTGCAGGAGTGATTATGGCAAATTTTAATTGAAACATCGCAAATACTGCAAGAGGGAATGTGGGTGAGAAATCAGGATGAGTTCCACCCCCAACGTCCCGAAACATAAAATAGGTCATTGGGTTACCAAACAATCCATACCCTTCGCTGCCAATACTATCACCAAATGCAATACTAAAAGCAACAACTACCCATAATACACTCACTATTCCCATAGCTACAAAGCTCTGTAACATAGTAGAGATTATATGACGTGAATGTATCATTCCGCCATAAAAAAAAGCAAGACCAGGAGTCATAAGTAATACAAGAGCTGTTGCTGTTAACATCCAGGCCGTGTCGCCCGCTTCCAGGTTGGTATAGTTCTGCACAACATTACCAGAAGGAAAAACAATTCCCAGAATTGCAGCCGTTATTAAAACAGCAAGAATTAACCACCATTTTTTTCTGTTTTTCATCAAAGTTTAAATTAAGAAAGATTTTACCTAAATGCCAGTTTAGACTAATAATTCCTATCAAAATGAAATTATTTTACAAAAATAAAAACAATTTTATTATCACAAGCAGAAACACTATCTTTTTGACAAAATATTTTCTGTTTGTTATTATGTGCATGAAAAGGGTATTCCTTCTTTATTTATATATACCATATTGTTTTTTTCATACTTTTGATAAAAAAATAAATTAGAAAATGACCTTAAAAAATAGCTTGGATCAAATTGATTTGAATATTCTGAACATTATAACTCAAAATGCCCGGACTCCATTTAAGGATGTTGCCAAAGAAGTGGGAATATCGCGTGCCGCTGTACATCAAAGGGTAAACAGAATGATTGATCTTAAAGTAATTACCGGTTCAGGTTATCATATAAACCCAAATAAGGTAGATTTTAAAACATGCAGTTATATTGGAATTTTTCTTGAGAAGGGTGGCCTTTTTACTGAAGTTGTTGAAAAATTGAAAATGATTCCCGAAATTGTGGAGTGCCACTACACCACTGGGCAGTATGCTATATTTGTAAAAGTCTACGCAAAAGACAACGAACATCTAAAGGAAATTTTAAGTTCCCAGGTTCAAAAGATACAGGGCATTTCCAGCACAGAGACTTTTATATCGCTGGAACAATCCTTCAAACGAACCATTCCTGTTCACATCTGATGTCTTTGCCTTACCGCTTCATAAATCATTAAACCGGTAGCAACAGAAACATTCAGTGATTCAATTTTTCCAAACAAGGGTATCTGCAGGTGTTCATCACATAGTTGCAAAACAGCCGGCGATATACCTTTATCCTCCGCCCCCATTACAATAGCCAAAGGAACATTCATATCGGCCTGGGTGTAAATTCTTTTTCCTTTTTCGGTTGCGGCGATAGTTTTTACACCCGAATTTTTCAGAAATTTCAATGCATAAGGCAGACTTTTAACCTTGCAAACCGGCACAGAGAAGATGGCACCTGCTGATGTTTTTACTGCATCTGAACCTATACGGGCCATACCTTTTTCGGGTATGACGATACAATTCACCCCACCGCAATCGGCAGAACGAATGATGGCCCCCAAATTCCGTACATCGGTAATCTGGTCAAGGACCAGGATCAAGGGATCTTTCCCCGATTCAAACAAACCAGGCAGCAGTGTTTCGATTTCATAAAATTCAACTGCCGACAAAAATGCCAATACTCCCTGGTGATTTTTTCGTGTGATCCGGTTTATCTTCTCTACCGGAACCGACTGATGAGGTATATTGTTCTGCCTTATAAGCTGAAAAAGCTCTGAAAACAATTCATTCTCAATGCCTTTTCTTATAAGCACCCTTTCAATAAAACGTCCGGTACGGATAGCTTCAATTATTGTCCGGGTCCCATAAATATAATCTTCTTTTTCCATTACCAGTTTCTTTTCTTTTTCCATTTTTCGAGCTGCTCATGCTCTTCCTCCCATTTCTCTAACGTGCTGGTGAGATCAGACCTAAGAGTTTCGTATTCTTCAAAAATTCCAGGGTGACCATTCAAATCGGAGGAAGACAACTTCTTATTCAGTTCTGCTAACTTTAATTCAAGCGCTTCTATATGGTCTTCAGTAGCTGCTATTGACTTTTCGAACCGTGAAATGCTCCTGTTTATTTCTTTCTGCTCCTCAAAACTAAAATCTCTGTTTGTCGATTCAGCTTTACTCCGGGCTTTTTTCTCATCCCGATTTTGTTTCGATGAATATTCAATTTCCTTTAAAGTCGCCAAATTCTTTTTTTGAAGAAAATCATATATTCCTCCCAAATGCTGTTTGATTTTTTTATTCCTGAATTCATAGACACAGTTAACCAGTCCGTCAAGAAAATCACGGTCGTGTGATACAACAATTACAGTGCCTGCGAAATGTTGTAAAGCCTCTTTTAATACTTCCTTTGACTGCATATCCAGATGATTTGTTGGTTCATCCAGGATAAGCAGATTCACAGGTTCCAGCATCAACCGGATCATTGCAAGCCTCGATTTTTCACCTCCGCTCAGCACCTTCACCTTTTTATCGGCATCTTCACCTGAAAAAAGAAAGGCTCCCAAAATATCCCGGATCTTTGTTCTGACTTCGCCCACAGCAATTTCATCGATTGTTTCAAATACAGTTAATTTTTCATCCAATAGCTGGGCCTGGTTCTGAGCGAAATATCCAGTAAGCACATTGTGCCCCATTTTAATTTCCCCGGCATGTTGGATCTCTTCCAAAATAATTTTAACAAGAGTGGATTTCCCCTCTCCGTTCCGACCAACAAAAGCTACTTTTTCACCATTTTCGATTGAAAAATCAATATTGTCCAAGACTAAATGAGTGCCGTATAATTTTGTTATGTTTTTTGCCTCAATAACAACCCGGCCCGATCGGGGAGCCGGTGGAAATTTAATTTTAAATGCAAGGTTATCCTCCTCTTCCAGTTCAATGCGATCGATCTTTTCGAGCTGTTTTATCCGCGACTGTACCTGAACAGCCTTGGTTGCCTTATAACGAAACCGTTCAATAAATTTCTCGGTATCTTCAATCATTTTCTGCTGGTTCCGGTAGGAGGCTAATTGAACTTCACGCTGTTCCTTTTTCCATTGTACAAATGCCGAGAAATTCATCTTCTGATCGGTTATTCTTCCCAGGGAAATTTCAATTGTACGGTTGCAGACTGCATTAAGAAATGCCTTATCATGCGATACCAAAACTACGGCTCCTTTGTACCCCTTTAAAAAATTTTCAAGCCACTGAATTGATTCAATATCCAGATGATTCGTCGGCTCATCCAAAAGTATGGTATCTGGTTTTTTAAGCAGGAGTTTTGCCAACTCAATACGCATTCGCCATCCTCCGCTAAACTCTGAAGTAGGTCTGCCAAAGTCGTTTCTTTCAAATCCAAGACCCAACAATGTCTGTTCTATTTCTGCCTGATAGGAATCTCCTCCCAATAGAGAGTACCGTTCATTCAGTTCATTCAGTTGATCCAGCTTATTAAGATATTCTGTTGAATGATAATCATCCGATTCGGCTATTACCTCATTTAGAGAAGCTATTTTCTTTTCGATTGTTAAAAATTCTTCAAATGCAAGTAAGGTTTCTCCCATAAGGGTATTGGAATCGTTTAGTTTCATTTCCTGTGGCAAATACCCGATTGTTGTACCTTTAACTATACTCACATCTCCTTCCGAGGGCTGAACTATTCCATATATCAATTTGAGTAAAGTGGTTTTACCAGCTCCGTTTTTACCAATCAAGCCGATCCTGTCATCCGGCTGAATCAGAAAACTGATATCGTTTAACAGGTCAAATCCGCCAAAACTTATATGTACTTTGTATAATGAAATCATCAGATACTAATTGCTGCCCAAAGATAACCAATATTGAAACCGATTTAGTTGGAGAAAAAAAAATGACAAAAAAAAATGCCCATACGGGCAAAAAAGGAAGGGGAAAGCTATGGACGCTTTTTGAAGATGATTGATGATTTACAAACCCCTAAACACAAAACCAATCATAAATACAGAAGATGCTTTCCCCTTTTTAAGTTCTATTTCTGAAAATAAAACCAACCATTAAATCATAACAAATATAAAGAAAAAACTTGCTATCTAAAAAGGGATTGGAACACAAAAATTCAACAAATGACACCTTTACATATCATTTTTCCCATAATGGGAAGAAGTGTTTTTTATTGGGAATCGGTATTTCGTACCAAAATATCTCTCAATCACCTGCAAATACTATATTTGCAGAAAAAAATAGTGGGAAGAAATAAGAATAAGCCTTTTTACGAAAAGGTACGGATAGAAAGTGTTGGAGCCGAAGGAAAAGCTCTCGCCCGGATTAACGATATGGTGGTATTTACAAAATTTGTTATCCCAGGCGATCTGGTCGACTTAAAAGTAATAAAAAAGAGAAAAAGATACCAGGAAGCAGTAGTTACTAAAATTCACGAATTCTCTGAAGATCGTACCCCGGCATTCTGCGAGCATTTTGGAATATGTGGAGGATGTAAATGGCAGTATTTATCCTACAAAAAACAGCTTTTTTACAAACAAAAGCAGGTAGAAGATCAGATAAAGAGAATCGGAAAAATTCATGTACCGGAAATCTTACCCATTCTTGGTTCAAAAAATGAGACATTTTACAGGAACAAACTGGAATTTACATTTTCCAATAAGAGATGGTTATCTTCTGAAGAAATCGCATCAGGAGAAGATATTACTAATCCAAACTCCCTGGGTTTTCATATTCCGGGAATGTTTGATAAAGTCATCAATATTGACAAGTGCTGGCTTCAATCTTTTCCATCCAACGAACTGCGGAATTTTATATTTGATTATGCCATTCAAAACAATTTGGATTTTTTTGACATAAAACAAAAGAAGGGATTTCTCAGAACCCTTATAATTCGAACCAGTTCCACAGGAGAAACAATGGTAATTGTATCGTTTTTTAAAAACAGGCGATCCTTAATAAACGATTTACTGGATGCCATAACCGTGAAGTTTCCGGAAATTACCTCTCTTATGTTTGTCGTAAATGAAAAAGCAAACGATACAATTACCGACCAACAAATTGAATTGTATTATGGGCGTGATCATATTTATGAAGAAATGGAAGGCTTGAGGTTTAAAATAGGCCCCAAAAGCTTCTACCAAACAAATTCGGAACAGGCATACCAACTCTATAAAGTGGTAAGGGATTTTGCTGACTTAAAAGGAAGCGAGACAGTTTTTGATCTGTATACCGGTACAGGGACCATAGCAAATTTCATTTCAAGGTACGCCAGAAAGGTTATTGGAATCGAATACGTGCCCGAGGCAATAGCCGATGCAAGAGAAAATGCTGCAATTAACAACATCAGCAATACCCTTTATTTCTCCGGCGACATGAAGGATGTATTCGATAATGATTTTACAGCAGAACATGGCAGACCTGATGTCGTGATTACCGATCCGCCCCGGGCAGGAATGCATTCCGATGTAATTGATACTTTACTAAAAGTTCTGCCTTCCAAAATTGTATATGTCAGCTGCAATCCTTCTACCCAGGCACGCGACATAGCCCTGCTTTCCTCTGTCTACAAACCAGTAAAAATTCAACCTGTCGATATGTTTCCCCATACGCATCATGTTGAAAACGTAGTATTGCTCGAATTGGAGAATTCAAGGAAAACAGATTAATATCCATAGAAAATCATGTTAAAAAAAAATTTTAATATACTGTTTTAATTACTTGGAATTAAGTAATATTAACATGTTAAATTTTAATCATCGGGAAAATGAAAAAATTACTCTTTTTTTTAACATGTGTTCTGCCCATTGCTGTGCTTGGGCAGGTAAATTTTATTGAGAACACGACAATAAGAATCAAAAAAGTCCCTGTTAATTCACCTTCCAGTGATTTTGGACCTTCTTTCATTGGTGATGAACTTTGGTATTCAACGCTGTCATTCGAAAAAATTGAAAAACAAAGGCAGGGACGCTCTGATGACCTGTTTTACAATCTTTTTGCCTTACCTGTTGATGAATCCGGAAACCTCAAAGAAGGCAAGAGATTAATGTTAAGTGATATTAGTGCCGGTTATCATGCGGGACCGGTTTCATTCAGCAGTAAAACCAACGAATTATTTGTGACGTTAAGCAATCCGGAAAATGCAGAAGTAAAAAATGTAGTCTTTCAGAAAAAGAGCATCCCATTGAAAATTGTTGTTCTTGAAAAAAAAGGTGATTCCTGGAATAAAAAAGAAGAACTTCCATTCAATAATTCTTCCTTTTCTGTGGGGCATCCTTCAATTTCTGTCACAGGCGACACTTTAATCTTTGCTTCGGATATTCCCGGCAAAGGTATGGGAGGTACCGATTTATATATGAGTATAAGGAAGAATGGGAGTTGGGGTGAAATGATAAATTTAGGCAAAAATATTAACACCCCGGGAAATGACATGTTTCCATATCTGCATAAAGGAAAAATTCTATTTTATGCCTCCAATGGAAAGTCAGGTGGCAAAGGAGGTTTTGATATCTGGTATTCTGTACTAACAGAAAATGGATTTAATGAGCCGGTGAATCTGTCGGAATTGAATTCACCGGCAGATGATTTTGGTTTGGTTGTTTTTTCGAATGAAGAAACCGGCTATTTTGTTTCAAATCAAAATTCAACGAATGGAGATGATGATATTTACCAGGTGTTTTTCGATGGGGCTTATAATCTGGAGTTACTGGTCACTGATCGAAATACACGAAAGCCTGTTGCAAATGCCAAAGTGGAATTCAATGACAAAAAAATTCTGTACACCGATAACGAAGGAATTATTCGCCGCGAGTTGGGAAAGGCAGCAGACTATACGGCATCAACTTCTGTTGAGGGTTTTATGAATGAATCGGTTTCCTTTACAACAAAAGCTAAGCCTTACGGGACCCTAAAAGAAGAACTTAATATTGAAAAGGTTGAGGTAGGTCAAAAATTTGTAATGAACAATATTTATTATCAGTTCGATAAATGGGACGTTTTATCTGAATCGGCAGCAGAACTCGACAAATTATTAAAGGTGCTTAATGACAATCCTTCATGGAAGGTAGAATTGGGTTCACATACCGATTGCCGGGGACCAGATGAATATAATACCTGGCTAAGTCAGAAAAGATCTGCTTCAGCAGTTGACTACATTACCGGGAAAGGGATTCAAAGCAGTAGAATCATAGCCCGGGGTTATGGTGAAACACAATTGATTAACAATTGTAAGGACGGTGTAAATTGCACGGAGGAGGAACACCGGGTAAACAGAAGGACTGAATTTACGATTCTTGAAATTAATTAATTAAAATCGTAATACGGTAAAGGTGCTACAAAAAACGGTGGCAAAATATAATTTGCCACCGTTTTTTGATGAATACCTGCATTTAAACTTTAGCCCAGGTATGTCTTCAATAATTTACTTCTTGAAGTGTGTCTCAATCTGCGTATGGCTTTTTCCTTAATTTGACGAACCCTTTCCCGGGTTAAGCCAAAACGTTCACCTATTTCTTCAAGCGTCATCTCCTGGCATCCGATTCCAAAAAATAAGCGAATAATATCAGCTTCTCTTTCTGTTAGGGTAGCTAAAGCACGATGAATTTCACGTGCCAGCGATTCCTGGATGAGTGCGCGATCGGCATTGGGAGAATCGTTATTTATTAATACATCCAAAAGAGAATTATCTTCACCATCAACAAAGGGGGCATCCACAGAAACATGTCTGCCGGAGACCCTAAGCGTATCAGCCACCTTATCGGCAGGCAGTTCAAGGGAATCGGCCAGTTCCTCAGGTGAAGGTTTACGTTCATGTTCCTGTTCGAATTTTGAATAGGCCTTATTTATTTTATTCAATGAACCTACCTGATTTAACGGGAGCCTGACAATACGCGACTGTTCTGCCAATGCCTGTAAGATCGATTGACGAATCCACCAAACAGCATAGGAAATGAATTTAAAACCGCGGGTTTCATCAAACTTCTCAGCTGCTTTAATTAATCCCAGATTTCCCTCATTTATCAAATCGGGAAGACTAAGACCCTGATTTTGATATTGTTTTGCAACTGAAACGACAAACCTAAGGTTGGCGCGCGTAAGTTTCTCCAAAGCAGCCTGATCACCTTTTTTAATTCGCTGGGCTAACTCCACTTCCTCCTCTACAGTAATAAGTTCCTCTTTACCTATTTCCTGCAGATATTTGTCAAGCGAAGCACTTTCGCGATTGGTAATCGACTTTGTAATTTTTAGCTGTCTCATATACTCTCCTTAAAAAAACGTGCAAATATACATTATTAATTATGGGAAAAAAGGATCGGGCTTTTATAATAAACGGTAAATTAATATATTATTATTGATGCTTTAAAAAATGTTAACCATCTACACCAAACACAAAATATGCCAATTCTCCATTTGGATAAATCCCTTCAATTAATATTCCTCCTTTTGCATTCCCGATTTCTTTCTTTAAATCATTGACCTCGAAAATGGGTTTTTTGTTTATGTGGGTTATAATAAATCCTTTTCTAAGACCTGCCTCTTCAAGCTTTCCGGCTTTAAGGTCCGTAATTCTGATTCCATTTTCAATTTTCAAATTCCTTTTATCGTTATTTCCAAGAGGTTCGAAACTTGCACCTAATACCGTTGCATTTTCCCGAACAATTTGTGTATCTCCGTGTCTATTACGCAAGGTAACGTTAAAAAGTTTCCTGTCACCTTTTCTTTTAACTATAATCTCGATATTATCACCAGGTCTGAACTGACTTACTTTTTCCTGCAATTGCGATGATGAATTCACCCGTTCACCGGCTACACTGATAATAATATCTCCTTCTCTGATACCGGCCTCATTTGCAGCACCGTTTGCAGTAACAGCAGAAACATATACCCCTTCCATGTCCTGCAATTTTTTCTCCTCTGCAAGGCGGGCATCTATGTTTGCTATGTTAACCCCAAGTAATGCCCGCTGAACCATTCCATATTCTTTCAAATCTTCAACAACCTTACGCACAATTGAAACAGGGACTGCAAAAGAATACCCGGCAAAAGAACCGGTACGTGAGGCAATAGCAGTATTTATACCAACAAGGTTTCCCTGCTGATTTACAAGTGCCCCACCACTGTTTCCCGGATTCACAGCTGCGTCGGTTTGTATAAAGGATTCTATTGAGAATTCATCAGCATTTATCCCCAGATTTCTTGCTCTGGCACTAACAATACCTGCAGTCACAGTGGAATTAAGGTTGAAAGGATTACCAACGGCCAATACCCATTCTCCCAGCTTCAGTTCATCGGAATTTCCATATGTAAGGAAAGGGAGATTATCAGCTTCAACTTTCAACAGGGCAAGATCAGTAGAAGGATCGGCACCTACAAGTTTAGCAGTATACTCCTTCTTATTGTTTAGAATAACTTTTATATTTTGTGCCCTTTCTATAACGTGATTGTTTGTAACAATATAACCATTCTCTGACAGAATAACCCCCGATCCGAATCCTGGAACCATTTGGGGTTGTTGCTGGCGCAAACCGAAGAATTCATCGAAAAATGGATTTCCACTTGACCACCCTCCTCCTCTGGCCGATTGAGTGGCAATATGCACAACAGCATGAATCGAATTCTCAGCTGCAAATGTTAAATCAGGTAGTTGTTGCTGACTGTTTGCCGGAAGATTAACAAAACTCACAGGCTTTTGTTCCCTG
>OBJA01002410.1_pt1 | contig 10839 bp, 5 predicted proteins | sample 1519751 | NCBI WGS metagenome assembly OBJA01 (sample SAMEA3881238, study PRJEB22517) | soil metagenome | biome: lake sediment; feature: soda lake sediment; material: sediment, water from around vicinity | place: India | collected 2013-12-23 | depth 3 m
CTGATGCCTGTCGTTTTGTTCGTATGCCATAAACATCAGTGTTCTGGCTACCATTGCTGTGGCAGCATTTTTATCCACCCTGCCTTTTTCGGGTTGTGTAACCGGCAGCGCCTCTTCGGCATCTTTAAAATCGCTCAGAATTCTCTCCCAGAGATACTGGTCATTCGGAAAACTGGAATCTTTGTTGGGAATCGCTTCAAACTCAGCCGAACTTCCGACCACATTTTCATCGATATAAGGTATATATTTAAAAAACTGTTTCAATCTGAAATGAACGAAAGCCCTGATAAATTTCATCTCTCCTATTCTCACACTCTTTAAAGGATAATCCTCCTCGGAGATGTTATTCAGTTTCTGTATTGCGGTGTTGCTACGCTGAATAATCTGATAAGAAACATACCATGGATAATCAATGGGCCAACCGTTGGCAGTCAGATTCACAAAGGTTTCCATAAAACCCCATCCGTCGCCCCCGTCCCAGACGCCTCCGCCGCCTTTATATGAGTCGTCAGACCGCATAGAGCCGGACCACCAGGGTGAAAAGGGAGAGTCCCAGGAGGGTATATCGGTAATTCTTGCATATGCCGCCGTCACAAAACCTTCCATATCCTCCGGAGAATTCAGCAATCCCTCATCCAGTACCTGTTTAGGATTCACTTCCAAAAGATCGGAGCAGTTATTTGCCGTAACGAGGAAGGTGACGAGCAAAAAGATATATTTTAATCGTTTCATAATCTATTAATAAATTTAGAATGTTACATTAACTCCAAAAGCCATGGTAAATGGTGTCAGATAACCGTATCCCGGCATTTCAGGATCAAAACTGGTATATCTGTCGTTTCCCCATCCTTTCTTAAGCGTAAGCACGTTGCGTGCCGAAGCATAAATCCTGAGGTGCTGCATCAGCATTGCATCCGTAAGTTTTTTCGGGAAGGTGTATCCCAGTTCTATATTTCTCAACTTCAGATAGGAGCCGTCTTCTACAAAATAGGAAGAAAACCGTTGCTCGCTATTTGGATTTGAATTGGACATAGCCGGAATATCGGAATCGGGATTATCGAAATACCATGCATCCAATATTCTTTTTTCGTGATTTTTCCCTGCAGGAACAGAAATATTCCACAGATCGCTCTCCTGTTTCCAGATATTATTTACTTTATTACCGTACACACCCTGGAAAAAGATATTCATATCAAAATTTTTGTAACCGAGATCAAAGGTGATACCTCCGAAAAAGTCCGGATCGGTAATTCCTATAAAAGTCCGGTCATACAATTCATCAACGACTCCGTTACCATCCAGGTCTTTATAACGGATTCTTCCGATTGCCTTTCCTGTCTGCTCAGCATGGTTATCCACCTCTTCCTGGGTTTTGAAGATCCCGTCGGCCACCATTCCATAAAGGATATTAGGTGTTTTGCCTATCACAAAATCACGCATACCGTCACCCGGATACCTGTTGATCACATTTTCGGGAAGTTCTACCAGTTTTGTCCTGTAAGAACCGATATTGGCTGTGATGGCATACTGGAAATCGGCTGTTGGGTCATTTCTGTAAGTAATTTCAAATTCGACACCCTGATTATTCATATTGGCGCCATTAATCCACGGCTCTCCTCCTTCACCCATAGCGGCAATATAAGGAACCTGTACCAACACATCGTTCGTCTTTTTTAAATAATAGCTTAACGATCCGAATATCCGCTGATTCAGAAAACCAAAATCTACAGCCACGTCGGTCTGCTTAGTTGTCTCCCATTTAAGATTGGGATTTCCGAGCCAGGTTCTCCTGTAACCTGACCAGAGAGGACCGCTTTCATTCCCCTCTATCGGATAGGATGTACCGAAATAATCGGTCGTGAAAGGGGTGGAAGTATATCCTCGTGGCAATCCCTGCACGCTTCCGTTTGCACCCCAGCTTGCACGGAGTTTCAGGTCGGATACCGCTTCAACATCGGCCATAAAGGGTTCGTTATTGATTCTCCATCCGGCCGATACAGCGGGAAAAGTAGCATACCGATTGTTTGCGCCAAAGAGCGAAGACCCGTCGCGTCGCAGTGTGAACGAAAGGAGATACTTTGAGTCTAGGGCATAATTCACTTTACCAAAGAGCGAAAAATAGGTAAATTCATCTGCCGAGCTACCCAATGAATATTTGGTACCGGTAGTCACACCAATATGGGCAAAATCCCTATCTTCCAGATATATTCCTTCTCTTCTGGCCGAAAACCCTTCCTGCACAAATCGGGTAAACTCTGTACCCGCCACCGCATCCAGTGAATGTCTCCCGGTATTCAGACTGTAGGAAAGCGTATTGGTCCATACATAACTCAAAGGATGTGATTGCCAATTCCCTACATAATTTTCTCCGTCGCTGTTCCTTCCGCCGGTCTCAGACCAGATGCCATCGACTGCCCTGTTATAGGCATTACCGTAATCCACCCCGAACTGGGTACGAGCCGATATTCCTTTCCAGATATCAAGGTCCAGGAAAATATTACCGATTATTTTGACATAATTATTGATATTATCTTTATTCATTGTCAACACACGTACCGGATTGGTAAAGTCATCAAAACCGGGAGCTCCCGCCCAGTTACCGTTGATGTCGTAAACAGGGCCGGCAGGAGGGTTGATCATTGCCCAACGGGTTTCGTTCATATCCTTGTACTGCAGATAGGTTAGTGCAATATTCTCACCGATTTTCACCCGGTTGTTCAATAAGCCATATTCCGTATTGGCACGTACCGAATATTGTCTGAAAAAAGTATGGATTTGTGTTCCTTCATTATTGAAGTATCCCAATGAAAACAGACTTTTAGAACGATCTGTTCCCTGAGAAACGGTTACCTGATGGTTCGTCATCATTGCCGTACGGAAAATTTCGTCCATCCAGTCCGTATCCGAACCCCTGGCTGTCATCTCCGGATTGAGCCATTCCGCCGGTTTCACTCCGTCGAGCACTGCCAATCCATTATCGTTCCTATGCCAGGTAAAATCATAGGTAGTAGGTAGAGACATAGACACGCCATACACTTTTTCGTCGTATGCCTGCGCTCTGAAAGCCGCTATTCCGTACTCTTCCGCATTCATTAACGTGGGTTTGTTCAAAACAGAACTGAATGAAACGCTTCCGTTATATTCGACGGATATAGTGCCTTCTTTCCCTTTTTTAGTCTGGATCAAGATTACACCCCCGGATGCACGTGCACCGTATATACTGGCTGAAGCAGCGTCTTTCAATACCTGGATCGATTCTATATCTCCTGAATTAATATCTCTGAGGTTGAGATTTTCCGTAGGCATCCCATCCAATACGATCAACGGCTTCACACCGCCCGAAAGAGAAGAGAGCCCTCTAATCTGAATATTCACCCCTTCAGCGGGATTTCCCCCGTTTGTTGTGATATGCACTCCGGAAAGTTTTCCCTGCAACGCTTTCATTGCATTGGCTGAAGGATTTTTGATAATATCATTGCTTGTTGCTATGGAAACAGATCCGGTAAGATCGGCTTTTCGTTGTGTCATATAACCAGTATAGACCAATTCTTCGAGCACGGTAGCATCATCTTCCATAACCACGTTAATTACCGTCGCTCCTCTCACTGATTGTTCCACTGTCTTCTTTCCTATAAAGGAAAAAACCAGTACCGCATCTTCTGAAGGCACATTCAACTGGTATCTACCGTCCATATCGGTGATAGTGCCAACAGTAGTACCTTTCACATATACACTTGTTCCCGGTAAGGGTTCATTGGTAATCTGTTCTGTAACAACTCCCCTGATGGTTTTAGCCTGTTGTGCTTCGTTGGGCATTTGGGTTGCAAAGGTATACACAGTAATTCCCAGGAACAGACAAACCAAAGTGAGTTTGCTGATAAAATTTTTCATATGATTAAACTATTTATTTTTTATACTATTTCCCCTATAATGGTCACTCATTTCCCCACAATTGCGGATCATTCCCTTTTGCTTTCCGCCACGCATCTCTCCAACGGTGCATATCCATATGATTGATAAAGGGTTTTGGTTTCCGGTGTTCTTTGGTGGGCGCCGGAGGAAGCTTCACCGCACTGTCCTGGTACCAGTACGCCACAGTGGCAAGATCAAGAGTAAGGTTGTTATTGTGTCCTGTTTCGATGGTTCCTTTTACTTGAGTTTCAAAGAAGATGGGGTCATTGATAAAGAACCGGTATACATGGGTTCGTCCCAACCAGCCTACATCGTTATTCACCCTCGGATAACCGAAATGAGGATGTGAGAACGACTCTTTCGGACACCAGGAGGTATTGAAGAAGTCCTCCGTACCGGTACCGATCAGAGAAGGAGTTTTCTCTCCGTCGATAAACCACATATCATCCCCCTCTCCATACCACATGGGAGTGGGAGAGTGCACGTAGTAATTGATCCCGACAAAATGCCCTTTCCCTTTGGTTTCAATGAAAACATAATTCCGGTCTAACTGGGTATTGGGTTTCCATTCACCTGTCAGCGCCCACTCGGTCTCTCCTTCGGGCAAGGCTTTGGACAGGCTGTGATTATACCAGGCGTGAAAGCGGCCCATTCCTTCGGGCAATTCCGCCATCTCCAGATAGTCAATATAGAAATAGAAGGCATTGATCGTCTTATCAGTCTGATTTTCGATCTCTATCCTCGCTCCTTTCTCAAAGGGCATCGCGAAATAACTGCTCAGTCCCGTCCCGTTTTCAGGTCCCGCCGACAGGGGAAGCGAGGCGTAGTTATACCGCTCATCCCACCCCTGGCCAAAGAAAGGTCCGATGGGGGATTCCACAGAGGGATAGTCGTTCCCGTCCCAATACATCCTGATAATGATATCATTCCTGCTTAACTCACCGGGTGGCGGAGCAATCGTGATCCAGATATGATTGATCACACCGGTACCTTTTATTTCCGCGATGGTTCGTTTCTCACCGGGGCTGAAAGGTTCCAGATGGTCGCGATTCCCTCCCGTAGGGTCGGTACTGGATATCCTCCTGTTTTTCATACCCGATTTCAATTTTGCCAGTTCAAACATTTCCCCCATCGACTCTGTCTGGGAAAAGAGGGGAAACGAAAGCACAATCCCCAGAATAAGGGTGCTTAATTTCAGCATTTTAAAATCAATTCTCTTCATTGTATTTATTTATTTGGTTCAATTACATTAGACTATTTCTGCGCTCGGCAAAGTCCAAACAAGTTTTGCCTTTGCTCTTGCTTAACGAAATAGTTCACTACTATTCCGATAGACCGGAACCTTCGTTCCGATTCACACGTTCATCACATTTATTTTACTCTTGAGGCTAAATGTCTCGAAGCCAAACATCTTGGCTCTTGAATCTTGATTCTCTATCTGTACAACGGTCCGTAAACAGCGCAGGCACGGTAATCTGCTCCCTCGTTGTCGGAACCGAATGCAGACCATGCATCCGGACGGAAAATCTTTTCATCATCCACATTGTGCATATTTACAGGGATAGAAAGTGCTGAAGCCAACGTGATCAGATCGGCGCCGATATGGCCGTAGCTGATAGCCCCGTGATTCGCTCCCCAATAGTTCATCACCGAGTAGATGTCTGTAAAGCGGCCTTTACCGGTGACACGCGGTACGAAGAAGGTAGACGGCCATGTTTTATCGGTGCGTTTATTGATCACATCAAATACTTCAGGCGGAAAAGTAGCTGTCCACCCCTCGGCGATCTGAAGTACCGGCCCTAACCCTTTGATCAGGTTCAGACGGCACATGGTAACCGGCATACCCGCCCTGGTCAGGAATTGCGAAGAGTACCCTCCGCCACGCATATATTCAAGCGATGCAGGATACCAGGTGGTTGCGTCGAGCATCTTTTCGACTTCTTCCTCACTGATCTCCCAGAAAGGTTTCATAACGGGATTACCGTTTTGATCCGACTGTTGGCCAGTACCGTCGAGGGTACATGAACCTGAGTTGATAAGGTGGATAACACCATCTTTCAGTATTCCCTCCGGCTTCCAGCCGCTTACCCGTTCTATGGCTTCAGGACTCCAGTAGGTGCGTACGTCGGCAAAGATCTGGGAGGTATTGGTAAGCAATTGGTTGAACAACATACTGATGCCGTTCAGATGATCATCTTCGGTAGCAAAAGTGAACGGTTTCCGGATACCATTCCAGTCGAACGAGGAATTGAGGATCGCCTCGGAAAAATCACCGTCGGGCAGGAAATCGGTCCACTGCCGTTGTCCCTGAAAACCTCCCGCTATGGCATTGTGGCCAAGCGCTTCTTCACCGTATCCCATGGTATCCAATGCCGGATTTCCGATCATCAGGTCGCGCATGATCAGTGTCATCTTCACCACAAACTCCCAGTTTTCATCTTTCTTTTCACGACTGTGTTTCAGATGTTCGGGATTAAAATCCACTCCTTCACGGGTCATACAATGTTCTTTTGTCCACTGCATCGCTTTTTCAAATTCATCATGATCATAAATCCCCAGTTGGATCCGGCGAAGGATTTCGCTCGCATCCACAAATTCGGTACGCATACCGAGATACTCCTGCAAAAAATCGGGATTGGTCATGGAACCGCCGATCCCCATCGAGACGGAACCGATGGAAAGATATGATTTGCCGCGCATGATAGCCACGGCAAGTCCTGCCCGTGCAAAACGTAACAATTTCTCCTGCACATCGTCAGGTATAGCCGGATCATTCATATTCTGTACTTCCTTTCCATAAATACCGAATGCAGGCAATCCCTTCTGGTTATGGACCGCCAACGCAGCCGAAAGATAAACTGCGCCAGGCCGCTCGGTACCGTTGAATCCCCAGATCGCTTTCGGTATATTGGGATTCATATCAATGGTTTCCGATCCGTAGCACCAACAGGGGGTGACGGACAGGGAAAGCCCTACATTCTCTTTTTCAAACTTTTCAGCGCATAAAGCAGCTTCTCTCACACCTCCGATACAAGTGTCCGCAATTACACATTCTACCGGAGAACCGTCGGGATAACGAAGATTTTCCCGGTACAATCTTTCTACACTTTTTGCCAGATTCATAGTGGTATCCTCAAGAGACTCCCTGATGCCTCCGCGCCTTCCGTCGATAACGGGACGGATTCCGATTTTAGGATAAATTTGGTTCATACGATTTACTTTATTTTTTATATTATAATAGAGGTCGCTATAATTTAGATGCACCTATCTGATTTATTAAATTAAACCTCCGAATCATCTCATCATCTCATCAATTGATTATTGCACCATCATCTACGATTATCTATTTTTTCTAATTTTCTAATTATAGATTGAATTAAACGTTTAACCATAGTCTAAAAAATGTTTCTATTATTTGATTATAAACAAATTCACTCATGCAATCTTAAATTAAACGTTTAACTGGCAGTATAAAAATTTCAGGTAATTAATTCTGCTTCCAGAAAAAGTTTCTGGGTTTTTACCTCTTTCTTTTCTATCTGATCAATCAATAATTCCAAAGCTCTTCTTGCCATTTCTTCGATGGGTTGCTTAATGAACGGCACTCTAAAGGGAAACAAATTTATAGCATCGGTTTCATCGAAACACATTACCTGAATATCTTTTTGAATAAGAAGTCCATGTTTAAGCAGGGATTTCACTCCCGCCATAGAGATAGTATTGGTGGCAAAGAAAATGGCATCTACCTTTTTTTCACACTCCAATAATTGTGAAATTGCCTTGTCCATATCTTCTTCCAAACATTGATAACTGACCTCCTTGATATGATCCGGATTAAAAAGAGTGGCATTTTTCATTGCCTCCGCAAATCCCCTTTTGCGTTCGTTCGTATGAAATTGATCCTGTTTGTAAGTTATAAATGCCGGATTTTTGTATCCCTGATCAATCAATTGCTTTGTGGAACGATAACATACTTCATAGTTATTGATCAGTACAGAAGGAACATTCAATTCCGGGAACCCTCTGTCTACCAAAACCAACGGCTTTTTACCTTCTAAAATCGATTCGATCAAAACCTCACTGCCTTCCGCAGGAGTGATAATAAGACCGTCCACCTGTCGGGAGTTGAGGAAGGTGATTATTTTTTCCATCTGCTCCAATTTTTCATTGGTATTTCCTATAATCACTGTATATCCCTCTTTCTCCGCATAATTTTGAATATGCAATGCCAGTGTACCGAAAAAAACGTTCGAAATATCAGCGACTATCAATCCGATCGATTTTGAATGACCCATCTTCAAGCCTTTGGCCAGGCTATTGGGTATATAATTCAATTCCGCTGCTTTATCTATAATTTTTTTGGACATTTCCTCACTTACCCTGCCGTTCTTGTTCTTTCCATTCAACACAAGCGACACGGTAGCGGCAGAGACTCCCAACTCTTCTGCTATTACTTTTAAGGAAACTTTTTTCACTCTCAATACAGTTAATAACGTAAGTTAACGCAAAAATACAAGGTTAATCGATTAATTAAAAATTATTTTATATGTTTTATAACACATTTAAGCGACACAAGCCTAATTTGTATCAATTCTAAATAAATAGATAGCTGATTAAGTTGTCAGAAGTATATCCGGAACGGGTTTTTGTGAATAGTACCTTCTCAATCGCTGACTGCTCATCGGATTGAACTAAACCTATAACAATATATAAATGAAAATACTAAAGGTATAAGAATAATAGTGTGCTCACGTTTATACATTAAATCTGAAATGCATAATATCTCCGTCCTGCACTACATATTCCTTTCCTTCCACACTCATTTTACCTGCTTCTTTTACGGCATTTTCGGAACCGTAGGCTATAAAATCCTCATATTTGATCACTTCGGCCCGGATAAATCCTTTCTCAAAATCGGTATGGATCACTCCGGCACATTGCGGGGCTTTCCATCCTTTCTGGAAAGTCCATGCACGTACTTCCTGAGGACCGGCAGTTAAGAATGTTTGCAGATCCAGCAGATTATAAGCGGCTTTGATAAGGCGGCTTACTCCTGATTCTTCCAATCCGATCTCATTCAGAAACATTTCGCGCTCTTCATAAGTATCAAACTCTGCTATTTCGGACTCAATCTTTGCCGCTACGACCAATATTTGAGCATTTTCGTTTTTTATGGATTCATGCACAGCTTCTACATATTGATTGCCACTTATAGCACTCGCTTCATCCACATTGCAAACATACAATACGGGTTTTGCCGTTAACAGGAAAAGTTCGCGGGCAACTTTGTTTTCGTCTTTCGTAGCGAAAGATACGGTACGTGCCGACTCACCCTGTAAAAGCGCTTCGCGGATCTTTGAATAGACATCAAAAGCAAGTCTGGCATCTTTGTCTCCTCCGGTCTTAGCCTGTTTCTCCACCTTATTGATGCGGGCTTCAATAGTTTCCAGGTCTTTCAATTGCAACTCGGCATCAATGATCTCTTTATCGCGTACGGGATCTACATTCCCATCTACATGGGTCACATTTTCATCATCAAAACAACGCAACACATGCAATATGGCATCTGTTTCACGGATATTGGCCAAAAATTTGTTTCCTAATCCTTCTCCCTTACTGGCACCTTTTACTAATCCGGCAATATCCACAATCTCTACAGTAGTGGGTACTATTTTCTGGGGATGAATCAATTCTGCCAACTTGTTCAACCGCTCATCAGGAACTGTAATAACCCCTACATTGGGTTCAATAGTACAGAATGGAAAATTTGCCGCCTGCGCTTTCGCATTCGACAAACAATTAAAAAGGGTGGATTTCCCTACATTGGGAAGTCCTACAATACCACATTGCAGAGCCATATTTCTTAAGACTTTAAGACCGCTACGCTACAAGAACCAAGAAGCTAGACTTGTAAAAAAAGCGGTTTACAAATAATTTTTTCGGCTGCAAAGGTACAAAAAAGAGATCAGTTATACACATTATTAGTCTGAAGGCATATTATCAAACGCATAAACAACAGGTAGAAGAGGTTACCTATAAGCCATATCGTGCCGATATCTCCAACATCCGCTCAATAGGTTTTACGGCTTTTACCCTTATCTCTTCATCCACTACGATTTCCGGTTTTTCATTTTTCAGGCAGAGATATAATTTTTCCAATGTATTCATCTTCATATAAAAACATTCGTTACAAGCACAAGTGGAATCTTCCGGCGGAGCAGGAATAAATTCTTTATCGGGATTTTCTTTCTGCATCTGATGCAAAATTCCTGCTTCGGTAGCCACGATAAACTGTTTATTATCTGAATTGGTTGCAAATTTTAAAATAGCCGAAGTAGAACCCACATGATCAGCTATTTCCAACAAATATCTGGGACATTCAGGATGTGCCAGTAACAAAGCATTGGGATACTCTTTTTTTAATTCCAAGATCCTTTCGAGAGAAAATTGTGCATGCACATGACATACCCCATCCCATAAAATCATATTTCTACCGGTCAGCTTATTGATATAATCACCCAGATTTTTATCCGGACCAAAGATTATTTTTTCATCTTCCGGAAGTGATTCTACTATCTGCTTTGCATTGGTGGAAGTAACGACGATATCTGTAAGCGCCTTTACCGCTGCAGTTGTATTTACATAAGAAATGACCGTATGATCAGGGTGTGCATTTACAAATTCCTCAAACGGCCCGGCCGGACAACTTTCAGCGAGTGAGCAACCGGCATTCAGATCGGGAATAAAAACACGTTTTTCCGGACTTAGTATTTTAGCCGTTTCACCCATAAAATGTACACCACATAGCACGATGATATCAGCCGAAGTTTTAGCAGCCCATTGAGCCAGCGCAAGACTGTCCCCTACAAAATCGGCAATATCCTGTATCTCCCCATATCTGTATCCTGCCGAGCCGGCTCTGCATGC